>Ga0247825_10001808_pt1 | contig 14169 bp, 9 predicted proteins | sample 13C_Vanillin_Day_FD_194413 | JGI IMG/M metagenome (GOLD analysis project Ga0247825, IMG submission 194413) | Soil microbial communities from agricultural site in Penn Yan, New York, United States - 13C_Vanillin_Day48 | ecosystem: Environmental > Terrestrial > Soil > Agricultural land | place...
AGCAGCTGGTCCGCGCCATCGATGCGTCGCGGCAGCGGCCGCTCTCGCTCCTGCTCTTCGGCCTTGGCATCCGCCACGTGGGGAAGACGGTTGCCCAACTCCTCGCCCGCCGGTTCGGCAGCATGGACGCCCTGATGGGGGCCGACGCCGCCGCGATCAACTCCGTGCCCGGCGTGGGCGGCGCCATCGCGGAGGCGGTGGCGCATTTCTTGGGGGAACCGCGGAATCGCGATCTGGTCGAGCGGCTGCGTGCGGCGGGCCTCACGTTCACCGAGGCCCGGGCGGTCGCGGCCGACGGACCACTGTCCGGCAAGGCGTACGTGCTGACCGGCACGCTGCCCACGCTCACCCGCGGCCAGGCGGCTGAGCTGATCGAGAGCGCCGGCGGACGGGTTGCGGGGTCGGTAACCAGGAAAACCGACGCGGTGGTGGCCGGGGACGACCCGGGGAGCAAGCTGGAGAAGGCCAAGGAACTCGGTGTCGAGGTCATCGACGAGGCCGAGCTGTTGCGGAGAGTCGGGGGTGGAGAGTAGGCTATCGGCGATCGGCGACGTCCCATCGCCCCAACCCAGAGCCAGCCAGGCCATGACCACACCCGCCTTTCCCACCGGCATGTACGGCGTGACGATGAGCCGTCGTGTGCTCCAGCAGTTGCGCGTCACGCTCGAGCGGGATGCGGGGCTGCAGACCGCGGGCTACCTCCAGGAGGCCGGCTTCGCGGGGGGCGAGGCGCTGGCCGACGCTTTCCGGGCCTGGCTCGGCGACCGCTACGGCATCGAGCATCCACGCGACTTGGACGCCGGACACTTCGGCGCCACGCTCTCCCAGTTTCTCGCCGAACTCGGCTGGGGGACCGTCACGGTGGGACCGTTGGGCAGCGCGGCGCTCGCGCTCGACTCGACCGACTGGGCCGAGGCCCAGGACGATCCCAGCGGGGAATACCCCTCCTGCCACCTGTCCTGCGGACTCCTGGCCGACTTCCTGGGCCGGATCTCCGACGGGAGCGTTGCCGTGATGGAAGTGGAGTGCCGCTCGCGGGGTGACGCCCGCTGCCGGTTCCTCGCCGGCTCCCCCGAAACCCTGGCGGCACTCTATGAGCGAATGGCCCAGGGCATGTCTTACGCGGAGGCACTGAGCCCGTAGCTCGGCCTGCGGCGGGGACTTATCTTTGCTCCCACGCCGCCGCCACCTACGGACCCCCACGTGCCGCAGCTCCGAGAACAGCTGGAGACCGCCCTCGGCCCCGCGTACCGGTTCGAACGGGAGCTCGGCGGCGGAGGAATGAGCCGCGTCTTCCTCGCCGAAGAAGTGGCGTTGGGCCGCCGAGTGGTTGTGAAGGTCCTCGCCCCTGACCTCGCCGCCGGTGTGAGCGGCGAGCGGTTCCGCCGCGAAGTCCAGCTCGCCGCCAAGCTTCAGCACCCCCACATCGTTCCGCTCCTCGCCGCCGGCCAGTCCGACGACCTGCTGTACTACATCATGCCGTTCGTGGACGGCGAGTCGCTGCGGCAGCGGCTTGCCCGGGAAAACGAACTCCCGGTTGCCGAAGCGGTCCGCCTGTCGCGTGAGATCGCGGACGCCCTCTCGCACGCGCACGCCCAGGGCATCGTCCATCGGGACATCAAACCGGAGAACGTGCTGCTGTCGAACCGGCATGCGGTGGTGGCGGACTTCGGGATCGCGAAAGCGATCGAGGAGGGGCACGCGCACGGGCGGGCCGGCGCGCCGGGGCTCACCTCGGTCGGCTTTACGCTCGGGACCCCGGCCTACATGGCGCCCGAGCAGGCGGTCGCAGACCCGGCGACCGATCATCGCGCCGATCTCTATTCTCTTGGCGTCATGGCCTACGAGATGATCGCCGGCCGCCCGCCGTTCCGCGGCGTCAGTTCGCAGGAGCTCATCGCGGCACACGTGGCCACGCCGCCCGAGCCGCTGGGGTCTCTCCGCCCCGCCTGCCCCGCCGCGGTCGCCGCGGTCATCATGCGCTGTCTGGAGAAGCGGCCCGCCGACCGGCCGCAGAGCGCCGAGGAGGTGCTCAAGGCGCTCGACGCCGCGGCAACACCGGCTGAAACGACGGTCGTCCAGCCCGCCGCGCCGCCGGCCGGCGCCGGGAACCGGCGGCTGGCGTGGCGGATCGGCGCCATCGCCGCGGCCCTGGCCGCGCTGATCCTGGGTCTGCAGGCGATGGGGGTCCTCGGCGCGCGGTCGCTGGTGGCCGAAGGCACCCTGGCGGAGCGAGAGCGGGTGATCATCGCGGACTTCGAGAACCGCACCGGCGATTCGACGCTGGGGCTGGTCGTGACCGAGGCGTTCCGGGTGGATCTCACCCAGTCGCCGCTGATCCGGCCGCTCACGCCGGAGCAGGTCGGCGACGTCCTCAAGCGCATGCGGCGCGACTCGGTCGGTACGATCGACTACGACCTGGGCCGGGAGATCGCCGCGCGAGACGGCATCCGGGCCGTCGTGGCCGGCGAGGTAAGCTCGGTAGGCGAGGGCTACGTCGTGGCGGCGCGGCTGGTGGAGACCGCCAGCGGCAACGTACTCGCCGCGTTCCGCGAGTCGACGGATGGGCCGGCAGGCATCATCCACGCGGTGGACCGGGTCAGCAAACAACTGCGCGGCCGGATCGGTGAGTCGCTTCGCGCCACTCGCGCCGCCCCCCCGCTGGAACAGGTGACCACGGGCTCACTCGAGGCACTCCGCGCGTTTTCCCAGGCGCTCCAGGCGACCCGCCTGGGCGACCGGGATCGCAACCTCGCGCTGCTCGAGGAGGCGATTCGGCTGGACAGCACGTTCGCCAGCGCGCACCGGGCGTTGGGCATCGCCCTGGCGAATGCGGGTCAGGATCCAAGGCGTCGAGTCGAGGCGATCGCCACCGCATACCGCCTGCGCAACCGCCTGACTGAGCGCGAGCGGCTCCTCGCCGAGGCATCGTACTTCGGGCTGCTGGGGAACCAACGCGAGCGCGAGGCGGCGGCGTACCGGCGCATGCTGGAGCTCAATCCCGACGACTTCGCCGCGCTCAACAATCTCGCACTGATCTACCAGTTCGCGGGTGACCCCGCTCGGGCGCTTCCCCTCTATCGGCGGGCGGTCTCCGCCGAGGCATCGAGCACGGGTTTCGGCAATCTCGTCGAGGTGCTCTACGAGCTGGGCGATTCGGTGGCCGGCGATTCGGTGATGCGAGTATGGAACACCGCGCTGCCGCAAGACCCCGGCGCCGACCTCTACCGGGCTCGCATCGCCAGTTCGCGAGGCCGGTACGACTCGGCCGCGGCGCTGCTGGAGCGGTTTCGTCGCGAGCGGAGCGACAGTCGCATGATCGGCCGAATCACGGAACACGGCCTCGCGCGGCTCGCGCGCATCCGGGGCCGTCTCGCCGCTTCCAACCGCCACGCCGTCGCGGCGGAGCGCGAGGGACGTCCCGACGTGCCGGCTGACGTCATCGTGCCCGCCGTGATGGCATTCAGGCGCGCCGGCGACGAGATCATTCTCCTGGGACAACCGGCCCGCGGGGTGGAACGTCTGCGCACCGTGCTGGGCGGGCCGGCCGTCGCGAAGCTCGAGCCCATGGAACGGCCCTATCTCGACGCCGCCTATCTCTACGCGAGAGCCGGGCGGGCCGACCTTGCCCGGGAGATGCTCGCGGCCCGCACCGGGACGCTGGCGGTGGATTCCGCCTTGGGAGTGCTCACGCCAAACCGCGAGGAGCACAACTATCGGCGGGGCATTGAGGCTCGCATCGCGGCCGCGGAAGGGCGTTTCGACGACGCGCTGGCACTGATGGCGGAGACCGGCGACACCTCAGCGCAGATGCCCTGGGCGCTGCCCGACATGGGAAACCTGCACGATCTTGCCGGCCGCCCCGACTCGGCCCGGACCTACTACGAGCGCTATCTCCGCGCGACCAATCTGTACCGTGAAGACCTCGACGACGAGCAGCTGGCACGCGTCCTGTTTCGACTCGGAGAGATCTATGAGAGCGCGGGCGACCGCGCGCGGGCGGCCGAGCGGTACGGTCAGTTCGTGGAGCTGTGGAAGGGCGCCGATCCGGAACTCCAGCCCCGCGTCACCGAAGCGCGGACCCGGCTCGCGGCGCTTGCGGCGGAGCCAAGCGCCCGATGAGCGATGTCGCGAGGTGCTCGGCGCCGCGGTCGCCTCGCAGTATGGCATCGAGCGCGAACTGGGCGGCGGTGGAATGAGCCGAGTGTTCGTGGCCGAGGAGCCGGCGCTCGGCCGGCGCGTGGCGATCAAGGTATTGCCCCCGGAGCTGGCCGAGGGAATCACCGCGGACCGATTCCGCCGCGAGATCCAGCTGGCTGCGCAGCTGCAGCGTCCGCACATCGTGCCGCTGCTCACATCGGAGCGCGCGGGATGTGGCGGAGGCGCTGGAGTACGCCATGGTCGCGGCGTCGCGCACCGGGACATCAAGCCGGAGAACATCCTGCGTTCCTGCGGCCACGCCCTCGTGCGCGACTTCGGCGTGGCCAAGGCACTTCGGGAAGCCACACCCCGCCGCGGTGGCACGACCGCCGGTGTCTATGACCTGGGCCTGGTGCTGTACGAGATGCTCTGCGGACATCCGCCGTTCGACGGGACTTCGCCCACCATCTGATGGGCGCCCACATTGCTGACACCCCCCCGCCGCTCCGCCGCCGCAGCGTTGAAACTCCTGCCGCACTGGAAAGCGTCGTGATGCGCTGGCTGGCCAAGTGTCCGGCCGACCGGTCTCAGGGCGCCGGCGACCTCTTGACGGCGCTCGAACTGGTGTCGACACCCTCGGGGCGCGCGGCGGCCATCGCTCCGGGGCGTCGCCGCCCGTTGCTCATGGCTGTAGTGGCTGCTCTGATCCTCGCCGGGGGCGTGCTGTATGCCACGGGGGGCTGGGAACCCCGGTCGCTGGTGGCCGAGGGGGCACTCGCCGAGCGTGAGCCGGTGCTGCTCATCGACTTCGAGAATCGGACCGCCGACTCACGCTTGGCGTCACGGTCACCGAGGCGTTCCGGGTGGACCTGACCCAGTCGCCGGTCGTCACCGGTTGTCGTCGCTCCAGGTTCAACAGGCGTTGGTCCGGATGCGCGCCGAGGCCGGCGGTCCGCTCGGGTTTCCGCTCGGTCTGGAGTTGGCCTGGCGCGAGGGTATCAAGGCTGTGATCGGAGGCGACGTCACCGCGGTCGGAAGCAGCGTGGTCATCGTCGCGCGCATCGTGAGCGCTGCCAGCGGCGAGGTGGACGGGTTTCGCGAAACGGCGCGGGACCAGGGGGAGAGCATCGGTGCGGTGGACCGGGTGTCCAAGCAGCTCCGCCGGCGCATCGGCGAGTCGGTGCGTGGGCTGGATGGCGGCGCCCCACTCGAGCGGGCGACGACCGCGTCGCTCGAGGCCATCATGACCGGGGCGGCGGCGCGGGCGCAGGCAACCCTCGACGAGCGGACCCGGGTGCTGACCGCAGGCGGGCGGATCGGCGTAGCCGTGCTCGGGGGCGATGCCCGCTTCCCCTACGCCGCGGAGGTGCGGGCGGGCGCGCTCCGGGCCGCCGGACGTCCAGCCGACGCTTTGGCCGCGCTTCGAGCGACCCCCCAGCGCGGGACCGAGTTCTGGCTGCTGCCGGAGCTGGGCGCTTCCTACGACGGGGCCGGCCAGCCGGATTCGGCAATCGCCGTATACGAGCGGTTTCTGAGCGCCCGCTGGCTCCGCCGGATCGACGCCGACGGCTGGCACCGCCCGCGCATCCTATTCCGATTGGGTGAGCTCTACGAGCAGCGCGCCGACCAGGCCCGGGCGGCGGATTACTATTCACAGTTCGCTGAACTGTGGCGCGGGGCCGACCCGGACCTTCAGCCGCGGGTTGCCGAAGCCCGTCGTCGCCTGGCCGCGCTCACCGCCGAACCGGGACGCCCATGACGAGCCTGCAGCACGACCTCCAGGGAGCGCTGGGCAGCGCCTACCGGATCCTCCGGGAGCTGGGGGGCGGCGGCATGAGCCGGGTCTATCTGGCCGAGGAGGTGTCGCTTGGCCGCCAGGTGGTGGTCAAAGTGCTGCCCCCGGATCTCGCGGCCGCCATCAACGTGGAACGTTTCCGCCGCGAGATCCAGCTCGCCGCCAAGCTGCAGCACCCCCACATTGTCCCGCTTCTGTCCGCCGGGCAGGCCGGCGAGGTTCTGTACTTCACCATGCCGTTCATCGACGGCGAGTCGCTCCGGGCCAAGCTGGCGCGGGAGGGCGAGCTGCCAGTGGGCGAGACCGTTCGGCTGATCCGGGACGTCGTGGACGCGCTGGCGTACGCGCACGAGCAGGACATTCTGCACCGGGACATCAAGCCCGACAACGTGATGGTGAGCCGGCACCACGGACTGGTGACCGACTTCGGCGTGGCCAAAGCTCTCAGCGAGGCGGGGGGGCATCCGGCCGGCGGGTCGTCCGGCTTCACCACAGCCGGCGTCGCGATGGGCACGCCGACCTATATGGCCCCGGAACAGGCGGCCGCCGATCCCCAGATCGACCACCGGGCGGACATCTACGCCGTCGGCGTGATGGCGTATGAGATGCTCGCGGGCCATCCGCCGTTCACCGGCCGGACCCCGCAACAGCTGCTGGCCGCGCACGTCAGCCGCGCGCCGGAGCCGTTGCACACCGTTCGCACCACGGTGCCACCCGATCTGGCGGCGGTGGTCATGCGCTGCCTCGAGAAGCGCCCCGCCGACCGGTGGCAGACGGCCGAGGACCTGCTCCGGGCCATGGAAACGGTGAACACTCCGGGGGGCGGCACCCTGTCGACTGCCGCGTTTCGCCCCTCCGCGCCCGGCGTCTCGCTGGCCGGCAGTCCGCGCCGGCGGGGGCTGGCCGCGGCTGGTCTGGTCGCACTGGCGCTCGGCGGCGGCGTGCTCGCGCTCTATGCCGGGGGCGCGTTCGACGGCGCGTCGCTGGTGGATCGGGGCATGCTGGCCGACCGCGGCCGCATCCTGATCGCCGACTTCCGGAGTCCGTCGGCCGACTCGGCGCTGGGCGGCGCGGTCACCGAGGCGTTTCGCATCGACCTCGCCCAGTCGCGGGCCGTCACCCTGGTGCAGCCGGACTACGTGCGGCAGACGCTGGAGCGGATGCAGCGCGACCCCAACACACCGCTCGACGCGCAGGTGGCCCGCGAAGTGGCCATCCGCGACGGTATCGAAGCGGTGCTCACCGGCGACATCGCACACGCGGGCTCGGGTTTCGTCATCTCGGCGCGGCTGGTCTCGAGCCAGTCGGGCGCCGCTCTTGTGGCGCTGCGCGAGACCGCGGACGATTCCACCCGGATCCTCCGCGCCATCGACCGGCTGAGCCATAATCTCCGGCGCCAGATCGGCGAGTCGCTCCGCACGATCGACGACAACGAGGCGCTGGAGCAGGTCACCACGCCGTCCCTCGAGGCGCTCCGGAAATACTCGCAGTCCCAGATGGCCAATGCCGAGGGGGACACCGAGCGCTCGCTCGCCCTGCTGCGGGAAGCGATCGTGCTCGATACCGGCTTCGCCATGGCGTACCGCCGCCTCGGTGTGCTGATCGGCAACTCGGGCGGGCGGCGGAGTGACCAGGTGGACGCACTGACCCGGGCCTACGCGCATCGCGACCGGCTGACCGACCGGGAGCGTTATCTCACGCTCGGCACCTACTACATGCAGGTGTCGGGGGACCGCGAGCGGGCGGCGGCCAGCTACCGCTCGCTGCTCGATGAGCACCCCAACGACGTCGTCGCGCTCAACAACCTGAGCATCATCCTCACGGAGTCCGGCAGCTTCGCCCAGGCCGAGGCGCTGGCGCGCCGGGCCATCGCGGTGCAGCCGGCGATGCCGGCGTTCTGGTCGAACCTGCTGAACGCCCAGGTGCTCCAGGGCAAGCTCGACAGCGCGCAGGCGTCGGTGGCCGCGTTGCGGACCGTGGCGCGGTCGCCGGCGTTCGCGGCCGAGCTGGAGATCGGGCTCGCGGTGCAGCGGGGCGAGTATGACACCGCCACGGCCATGGTGCGGCGGCTCGGCGACTCCCGGCGCGAGAGCGTGGAGGTGCAGCGTCAGGTCAGCGGCCAGCTCGCTGGGCTGGCCGCCGTGCAGGGTCGCCTCGCCGAGGCGGATGCGCAGCTTGGCCGGTTGGTCACGATGAACGACGAGGGAGGCCGGCCGGAGACGGCCCTGTTCTTCCAGATGGTGCGTGCGGGGATCGAGCTGTGGTTCCGGGGTAACGCGAACCGGGCCCTCCAGCAGGCCGACGCCGCGCTCCGTCGCCAGCCGCTGTCGAACTTCGACCCGCGCGACCGTCCGTACCTCGGCATCGCCATCCTGTTCGCGGAGGCCGGGCGGCCCGACCGGGCCCGTGCGCTCCTGAGCGAGTTCGACCGGGTGGTTCCCGAAGGCGACCGACGACTCGCCCTGGAGGCTCGGCACGCCGTGCTTGGCGCCATCGCGCTGGCGGAACGGCGTCCGCAGGAGGCGATCAACGAATTCCGGGCGCAGGATGAGGCAAGCTTCGTCGGCGCCGATGCGAACCTGGGCCGGGCATACGATCTCGCCGGGATGCCCGACAGCGCCATCGCCTCATACCAGCGCTACCTCGACACGCCGTTCATCGGCCGGTTGCCGCTCGACGCGATGTGGCGGGGGCGGGCACTCTACCGCCTGGGTGAGCTGTACGAGGAGCGCGGCGACCGCGTGAAGGCGGCCGATCGCTATTCCGAGTTCGTGAAACTGTGGAAGCGCGCCGATCCGGACCTCCAGCCGAAAGTGACGGAGGCCAAGCAGCGCCTCGAAGCGCTGTCCGGCGAGCGGCCCACGACGTGAGCAAGTTGCGCGACCGCCTGGCGGTCGCGCCCGCAACACCCCCACAATCGTCGCCCTTCTCGCCGCCGGCCAGGCCGATCGCAACGCCTACCGCGGAGGGCGGCCGCTCGCGTCGGGCCACCGACCGCTGGCCTGCCGGCGGACCCCCCCGTATTGTTGAGAGTCCCAACCGCACTGAGCACTCCGTGACCGATCCCATGGCGCTGCTGGCGACCGCCCTTGAGGGCCGGTACGTCATCGAGCGGGAGATCGGCAACGGCGGCACCGCCGTCGTGTTCCGGGCCCGCGACCTCCGGCACGATCGCCTGGTGGCCATCAAGGTTCTGCGACCCGAGCTCGCCCGCTCCCTGGGCACCGAGCGGTTCCTGCGCGAGATCCGCATCGCGGCCAGCCTCACCCATCCGCACATCCTGCCGGTCCACGACAGCGGGGGCGCTGCCGCCGACGTGCTGTACTACGTCATGCCTTATGTGGAAGGCGAGTCGCTCCGGAGCCGGCTCATCCGGGAGGGGGCGCTGCCCATGGACGACGCGCTCCGGATCGCCCGCGAGACCGCCGACGCACTCGCGTACGCCCACTCGCGCGGGGTGGTGCACCGCGACATCAAGCCCGGCAACATCCTCCTGATCGGCGGTCATGCGGTGGTGGCCGACTTCGGCATCGCCACGGCGACCGGGATCGGCATGGACGACGAGACCCTGACCAGCCCCGGTCTTATCATCGGCACGCCGGCGTACATGAGCCCCGAGCAGGCCCGAGGCGAGCTGGTGGTGGACGGCCGGAGCGATCTCTACAGCCTGGGATGCGTGCTTTACGAGATGCTCACCGGCGAGCCGCCGTTCACCGGTCCCAGCGCCCACGCCGTCCTGGCGCGGCACTCCCAGGACATTCCGGAGCCGGTGCGCTCGCGGCGCGCATCGGTACCGGTCGAGGTGGAGGTGGCGGTGGACCGGCTGCTGGAGAAGCTCCCCGCCGACCGCTACAGCACGGCGGCGCAGTTCGTCGCGGCGTTGCCGGCCGACAGCACCGAGCAGACCGGACCGCGACGCCGTGCGGCCGTCTCGCTCAGGTGGAGCGGGATCGCGGCGGTGCTGGCGTTGATCGCCGTCGTGGTCGTGGCGCGTCAGCCGCCGAAGGCGGCGCTCGACGACTCCCTCTACGTCGTGCTGCCGTTCCGCCACCGGGGGGAGACCCCTGCGCCCCTCCTCAAAGGCGACCAGTGCGAATCGCTGTTGCACGATGCCTTGAGCCGCTGGCGCGACGTGTCGGTAGTGGATCCACTTTGGGTGAGCGACGCGCGGGCGCGGACCGGCGACCGGCCGCTCACGCTGGAGACCGGACTCGCCATGGCGCGAGTGCGCGGCGCGGGGGCGATGGTCACGGGCGAGGTCTGGCAGGTGGGCGACAGTGTCTACGTGCGGGGCGTGCTCTACGATGTCGGGGACAACGGCCAGGCGGTGCGGCAACACACCGTCCGGATCGCCCCCGACCTGTCGGACGCCAACAAACAGTTCCGCGAGCTGGCCGGCGCGCTGCTGGTGGGCGAGGGCGCGGCGGAAACGAGCAGTCCTACGACGTCGTCGCTCGGCGCCTGGAAGGCCTACGAGCGGGGCCGCGAGGCGCTGCTCCGCTGGGATCTGCCGCAGGCCCGGTCTCACCTGACGGAGGCGGTACGGCTCGACCCCGGGTACGGCGAGGCGAATCTCACGCTAGCAACCACGATGAGCTGGGCAGGCGAGCCCGCGGGGGAATGGCGTTCGTACGCCACGGCGGCAGCGGGCCGCGACGCCGTCGGCCCGGCCGATCGCCCCCGCGCCCGCGCGCTCCTGTCGCTCGCCCAAGAGCGCTACCGCGAGGCCTGCGACGCCTACCGGGCGCTGGTGCGCGCCGACTCGCTGGATTTCGGTGCCTGGTTCGGGCTGGGCGAATGCCTGAGCCGCGATCAGACGGTGCTCAAGGAGCGGTCGAGTCCGTCGGGTTGGCGCTTCCGGACCAGCTACGCCGAGGCGGTGGCCGCTTATCGCCACGCGGTGGAGAGCTACCCGTCGGTGCACCAGGCGGTGGGGGCGTTCGGCCTTGCTCGACTTCGGGCCGTTGCATTCGTCGAGCCGCATCGCTTCCGCGCTGGGTTCGCGCCGCCGCCCGACTCCCAGCCGTTCGGCGCGTTTGCCTCGCTTCTGCAGGACACGCTCGCGTTCGTGCCGTACCCGTTGGCGGAGGCGTTGGCCGGCCGCGGTCCCGCCAGCCCGACGACGACCGAGGCGGCGGTTGCCCGGAACCGTCAGCTGCTTCGCGGCGTGACGGCCGCGTGGCTCAAGGCATTTCCCGACAGTCCGCAGGCGCTCGAGCTCCACGCATTCTCGCTGGAGGTGGCTGGCGAGGTGCGCGAAGGGCCGGCATTCACTTCTGCGACCGGGGCGATCGCGGCGGCGCGACGCCGAGTGCGCGACGCGGCGACGGCGTTCCGGCTCGCGACTGTGGAGACCCGGCTCCGACTGAAGCTGGGCCAGTTTGCCGATGCCCGCCGGCTGGCCGATTCGCTACTGCGTTCCGGGGCGCCCGGCGACCCGACATCGGCGGCTGTTCTGGCCTCGCTTGCCGCGCTGACCGGCCGTCCCAATCTCGCCGCCAACCATCTGGCCAGGGCGGCACCGAGCTTCGAGGATCAGCACGGCGCGCCGCTAGACGTCCCGCCGGGACTGGGCGAGGCGGCACGACGATTCATGGCGTTCGCATCGGTCGGCGCACCAGCGGAGAGCCTGGCTGTCACCGAGCAGCGTACGCGGCAGCTGTCGTCCAGCTACGTCGAGCCGTCCCGGCGCGACGCGGTGGAGCGGGCGGTCACCGAGGAGGCGGAGGTCCTGGCCTTTGCCGGCGCGCGCCTGACCTCGCGTCCGGCACCGAAGGGAGGTCGCCACCATCTTCTTCCCGTGATCGCGTCGGCCATCCGGGGCGATACCGCCGGCGCCACGGCCCAGCTGGCGGGTCTACGCAACGACCGGCGCACGGCCGCGCCGGGTTCGGCGGCGCTCGACGGCACGCTGGTCGAGGCCTGGATCGCGCTGCAGCTTGCCGACACGGCGGGCGCAGTCGCATCGCTCGACCTGGCGCTGCAGGCGATGCCGGTCTCTCGCACCGATCTCCTCGAGCAGCCCGCCCAGGCCGCCTCACTGCCGCGGGCGATGGCGCTTCGCGCGGACATCGCCGCATCGCAGGGCGACACGGCGATGGCGGCGCGGTGGGCCGGACCAGTGGTGACGCTCTGGTCCGGCGCGGAGCCGGCCCTCGGCCCCACCCTGTCACGCATGCGCGGACTGACTGGTTCGGTCGGCCCGTGATTCCATCCTACGACACGAAGATCCCGGAGGCGGCAATGCGACGGCGGAGCGCTGCAAACAGCCTGTGGTTAGCTGGTTGGACATTCCTGCTGGCCGGTGCGGTAGGGGGATGCGATCGGCCGGGGCCACGAGCATTCGGTCAGGACGAACAGGATGACGCAGCGCCCACGCCCGACCCGCTCCCCGGCGTGGCCCGGGTCAGCGATGCGACGCCTGACCAGCTGAAGGCGGCGTGCCGCGGGTTGAGCGTCGAAAGCCTGGGCATCCGGACGTCCCTCGAGGACAACGCGTTCGCGACGATCGCGGCGGCCAAGGGGAACCACAAGATCACGGAGGCGGATCTGAGCAAGGGTCGGATGACCGCGAGGATCGTGGCCGACAGCGGCCCGGGAATCCGGCGCTACGGTATCGAACCCGGCGACACCGCGTGCACCCTGATCGTGGGCCCGAGCTATGACGCGCTCGAGACGATGTTCGTGTCGGTAAACAAGGGCGTGGTTGCGACGTTCCTGACCACAGTCATCCACAAGGCCAAGGCACACCCGCACGCCGACGCCGACTGGCTCTCGATTGACGGGCCCCCGCTCCTCGCACCCGAAAAGGAAAGCGGCGCGCGAGGCATGATTCCCTGGCTGCTTCCTCCCGGGAACAAGCTGAAAGTGTCGCAGACCGGGTGCGGCAAGTACCAGTGCTGCGTCCAGTCGCAGCCGAAATGAGGGTCGGTTCGCTCAGGCTCCCTTGGCCCGGAGCAGCCGCACTTCGCCCGAGCCGGTGCCGATCGAGACCCGTCCCTTGCCGTCGCCGATGGTGCCCGTGAGGTGATGCCGGCCGCTCCGGGTCACGGCGAGCGGGAAGTCCGATTCGATGTCGCCGCTCCCGGTCTCGATGTCGAGCCTCGCGCTGGTGGAGGGCGGCGCCACGATGGACACGTCGCCCGACCCGGTCTCGACATCCAGCTGCTGGACGACGCTCTGCAGCTCGAGCGTCACGTTGCCGGATCCGGTCTGCACGCCCACGTCCGGAGCGCGCACTCCCGATAGCAGCACGTCGCCCGAACCGGTCTGGGCCCGGAGCCGGAGCGACTCGATGTCAGTGGCCGTGACATCACCCGAGCCGGTTTCCGCCTCCATCTCCCCGCCGCCCCAGTTCGATAACTCGATCTCGCCGGAGCCGGTGGAGAGCCGGGCCGGACCGCTTCCGCCCGACAGGGTGACGTCGCCCGACCCGGTCGCGACTGAAAGCTCGCCCCTGCCGCCGGTCACCGACACGGACGCGGACAGCGCCTGCACCCGGAGCCGGCCGTTCAGGTTTGACGCCGCCACGCGTCCCACCGCCAAGTGCAGCTCCAGCGACCGCCCCTCGGGAACGGCGATCCGCAGGTCGGCCCAGGCCTCGAAGTCTCCGTCGTCGCGCGCGATCTTCACCCGCCGCCCGCCCCTGCCATGGTGGTCGTCGAAGGTCCCGTCCTCCGCCACCCGGAGCGTCGTGGAACCACCATGATCCATGTGGGAATACCGGACCCGGTCGGCCGGAAAGATCACCCGGAGAGAGCCGGCATCTGTCTCCACCTTGAGCTTGGCGGCGTCCGCGCCACCGCGGGTGACCTCCACCTCGGCGTTCCCCCCGCTTGCCGCCTCGATCCGGGCGCTCCCGACCAGATTGTACACCTCGATGGCGCTGCCCTGGAGCTGATATTTCTGGGTGGCCTGGGCGGCCAGCGGAGCCGCCGGGATGGTGATGGCGAGCAGCAACGGGCGGATGCGGGGCATGACAGCTCCTCGTGTCGGGTGCGGGTGAGATGGCTCCGATGGCCAAAAGGTTGGCGCGGCGGGCTTCCAGGGGCTGTCCCGCCTTGCGCCGGGCGGACCCGGCCGCGACTATAGCCTGCACCCCCTCTGGGGAGACGGACCATCCGACGGGATCTGCTGCCCCTGGTTCAGAAGGCGCTCGGCGACCGGTATCGGCTGCACAAGGAGATCGGGCGCGGCGGCGCGGCGCGCGTCTTCCTAGCGCAGGATCCGGCCGG
>Ga0247825_10001809_pt1 | contig 14168 bp, 12 predicted proteins | sample 13C_Vanillin_Day_FD_194413 | JGI IMG/M metagenome (GOLD analysis project Ga0247825, IMG submission 194413) | Soil microbial communities from agricultural site in Penn Yan, New York, United States - 13C_Vanillin_Day48 | ecosystem: Environmental > Terrestrial > Soil > Agricultural land | place...
CTCCAGGCCGTGCTCGATGACAGGCGGGCCAGCGAGGCCGTGCTTGCCCTCTTCCGCTCCCGCGCCTTCGCCCTGGCCCGGGAGTCGGTGACGGATCCGCGCGCCCGCCAGGTCATCTCCTGGCTGGAGGAGACCGTCCAGGCCCTGCTGCCCACCCGGCGCGTCCCCGAGGCCTCGCGGATGGAGGCCCACTTCTCGCCCGGCGAGGGCCCCCTGCGCGCCATCGCCCAGCTCATCGAGGAGGCTCGGGGCTCCATCGATGTATGTGTCTTCACGGTAACGGATGACCGGCTCTCCCGGGCCCTGCTGCGGGCCCACGAGCGGGGCATCCGGGTCCGGATGGTCAGCGATGACGAGAAGGCGCTCGATGTGGGCTCGGACATGCTGCGCCTGCGCGACGCGGGCATCCCCGTCCGCCTGGACCGTGCCGAGGCGCACATGCACCACAAGTTCGCCGTCTTCGACAGGCTGCGCCTGCTCACCGGCAGCTACAACTGGACGCGCTCGGCCGCGGACGTGAACCACGAGAACGTGCTCGTCTCGGATGATCCTCGCCTCGTGCAGCCCTTCTGCCGGGCATTCGACGATCTCTGGACCGCACTGGAGGGGTAGGACAGGTAGGATGGACTCCACGATGCCCCTTCGCCCTGGAGATAGTTTCGGCCGCTACGAGCTGGTGTCCCGGCTCAGCTACGGTGGCATGGCCGAGACGTGGAGGGCCAAGCTGCTGGGCGCGGCGGGCGTCACCAAGCCCGTCCTCATCAAGAAGATCCTCCCCGCCTACGCGGACAACGAATCCTTCATCTCCATGTTCATCACGGAGGCGCGCATCTCCGCGACGCTCTCCCATGGAAACGTTGCCCAGGTCTACGACTTCGGAAAGGTGGGCGACGAGTACTTCCTGGCCATGGAGTACGTGGACGGCAAGCAGCTCGATCGCATCGTCAGGCGCGCGCAACGGGCCGGCCTGTTCGCCCTGCCGCCGCAGCTGGCCACGTTCATTGCCCTGGAGATGTGCCGGGGCCTGCACTACGCCCACACCCGGAAGGACGACAACGGCAAGCCCCTGGGGCTCGTTCACCGGGACATCGCTCCGGACAACGTGCTCGTCAGCTTCGAGGGTCAGGTCAAGATCGTCGATTTCGGCATCGCGAAGGCCAAGGACAGCGCGATGCGCTCCACCACCACCGCGCCAGGCGTCGTGAAGGGCAAGTACCTGTTCTTCTCGCCAGAGCAGGCCCGGGGTGAGCAGGTGGATCCGCGCACCGACGTGTGGGCCACGGGCATCGTCCTGTACGAGCTGCTGAGCGGCCGGCTCCCCGTGGAGGGGCCCGAGCATGCGGTGATCCCCAGGCTCATCAACGGGCAGTTCCCCCGTCCCAGCGAGGTCCGCCCGGATCTGCCCGCCGAGTTGGACGACATCACCATGCGAGCCCTTGCGCTCCGGCGGGGGGAGCGCTTCCAGTCCAGCCATGAGTTCGAGGAGGCGCTGGCAGGCTTCCTCTACTCATCGTGGCCGCGCTTCTCGCCGATGTCTCTCTCCTACTTCGTCCAGGAGCTGTTCCGGGAGGATCTGACCCACGAGGGCCGGGGCGTGAAGGTGCCTGACTCCTTCCTCGAGGAGATGGAGCGCTGGAAGATCCCTTCGACTTCGGTTCAGGATGACAAGACCCGCCAGGTCAAGGTGCTCCCGCTCAAGGCGGCCGCGTCCTCCGAGGACCCGGACAAGACGCAGCCCTCCCGGAAGAAGATCGCCGCCATGGGGGCGCTCAAGGCCGCCCCGAGAGCCCAGGCAGTCAAGGCACGCGCTCCAGACGACGATGATGATGATGATGATCTGGACGCCGAGACACGGCCGGAGCCGCTGGACGAAGAGGATCGCATCGAGACCATCGAGACCATGCGGATCCCTGGCAAGAAGAGCCAGGGTGGGGAAGCTCCCGAGTCCGGCCCGGTCCAGACGGACATTACCGAGCCTGCTCCTCCCGCGATCTTCGAAGCCCGGAAGAAGGAGCGCTTCTGGAGCTACTCACTCAAGGCGCTGACCCTGATTGCCGTGGCGGCGATCGTCGTCGCCATCGTCATGACGAGACAAGAGCCGATCCAGGCCACCCCGGAGAAGGACGACTCTGAACAGGAGTCCCCTCAGCCCCTGGAGAAGCCCACGCGCGGCCTGGTGGAGGAGGCGTCCCGGCTCATCGAGCAGGGGCGGTACCCTGAGGCCTCCGAGGTGCTCTCCCGCTGTCTCCAGCTCGAACCCGCGAACAGCGAGTGCCTCCAGCTTCAGCAGAGAGCGTCCAGCTCAGATCCCCGGACGGAATGAGGTGAAGAAGCGCTCGGCCTCCTCGGAGCTGGCCAGCCGGCTGTCGTACTCGGCGCGAAGGACGTACGCGCGGCCCTCGCGGAGCCCGTACCAGTACTCTTCGCGGACGGTGGCCGGGCCCGCCTCCGCCGCACCCGAGAAGACCAGGTGACGCCCAGCGATGCCCGCCAGCTCCCGCGGTGCGTCGAGCGCGGCGGGGGTCCGCTCCGGACGGACCTGGGCCACCAGCGCGGCCTGGATCTCCCCGAGCACCCGCTCGCGCTCCGCATCCGTCGCCGGCGGTGTCTCCAGCTTCCAGGAGGACACGCTGTACTTGTGGTCCTTCCAGAGCACCGCGTGGAGCGTCTCTCCGTCCACGCGTGAGTCAGGGGCCACGCCGTAGTCCACATCCGAGCGCCCGGGCAGCGCGACGGGCATGAGCACGGTGAAGCCCGCCTGGGCGTCCTGGTACTGCGCCCACTGTGGAGCGGTCGGCGTCCAGCCGCCCACCATGCCCAGCAGCCCCACGAACATCACCACCAGCCCGATGCCCCAGATGATGCCCAGGCCCAGGCTCGCCAGCACCGACGGCGGGTACATGCGGGTGCGCTCATGCACCTGCCGCATCGCCCGGACGTGCTGCTGGAGGCGCTGGTCCCCGTTCAGCTGCTGGGGCACCAGGGTCCCCGAGGAGGCGTACAAGGCGCGCAGGGAGGGCTCGTCCAGCTTCTCCGGCTCGCGATCCACCTCGAGCTGCGAGGCCCGGAGTTCCTTCACCGTCCTCAGCAGCTTCGACTGCCGTGGAAGCGACAGGAGCACCATGCCGGCCACGACGCCCAGCATCCAGGACTCCACCAGGAGCGCCAGCCCCACCAGCCCCAGCCCCGCGAACACGGTGAACGCCAGCTCCAGGAAGCGGTTCCGGCTGAAGATCAGGAGCTGGAAGAACCTCCCGCCATCCAGCGGGGACAGCGGCAGCAGGTTGAACGCGTTGATGAGCAGAAACATCATCCCCACGTTCGCCACCAGGTGGGACGGCAACACGGAGCTCCTCCAGAGCAGGATGGTGCCTACCAACAAGCCCGGCAGCGGGCCCATCAGCAACACCAGCGCCTCCTTCCATGCCGCCGCGCTCACGTTCCGCCCGGAGACCGCAGCTCCGAAGAAGGGGATGAAGAACATCCGCACGTCCTGGAAGCTGAAGATCTTCATCCCCAGCCAGTGCCCCAGCTCGTGGAAGAGCAGCACGCCAACGAGCACCACCACGCCCCTCCAGCCCTGCTCGCCCAGCCTCGCCGCCAGAGCGAAGAGCACCATCGTCCCCAGCAGGACGATCCAGCTCTGCCGCGCGGGCTCGGAGGTGAGGAAGAGCTTGCGGGCCGCCTGGTACTCACTCTCGGCAGGGTCCAGGGCGGCCAGCTGTGGAGCCTCCTGCTCAGGCGCGAGGACTGGGGACGGCGACGACTCAGGCAGGATAGACATGCTCTCTCCTCATGACCTACGAGGCGGCTGCCAGCGAGAGCGGGAGATCGCGCAGCCGCTTCCCGGTGGCGGCGAAGACGGCGTTGGCCACCGCGGGTGCAATCACGGGAACGCCCGGCTCGCCAATGCCTGTGGGCGGCGCCTCGTTGTGGCGGATGTGCACTTCGATCTTCGGCGTCTCATGCATGCGCAGCAGCTCGTAGTCGTGGAAGTTGCGCTGCTGCACGCGTCCGTTCTCGAAGGAGATCTGGTGCTTGAGGGCCGCCGACAGGCCGAACACCACCGCGCCCTCGAGCTGGGACGCCACGATGTCCGGGTTGACGACCCGCCCGCAGTCGGCCGCCATGACGATGCGGTGCACCCGGAGCTCCGTGCCCTCCACGGACACCTCGGCCACCGCGGCCACGTAGGTGTTGAAGCTCTTGTGCGCGGCCACACCCCGGAAGCGGCCCGGGGGCAGCGGCGTGCCCCAGCCCGCCTTCTCGGCGGCAAGCTCCAATACCCAGCGGAGCCGGTGCTGGAACTTGAGCAACCCGCAGCGGAAGGCCACCGGATCCTGCCCGGCCGCATGCGCGGCCTCGTCCACGAAGCTCTCCGTGGCGAAGGCCGAGTGCGAGTGCCCCACGCTGCGATAGAACCCCACGGGGATCCCCGGCTCGTGACGGACGAAGTCCACCGCCAGGTTCTCGACGCCATAGGCCAGATCCTTGGCGCCTTCGACGGAGGTCTCGTCCTTCGCCGAGAGCATGGGCACCGCGAGGTCCACCGCCATGCCCTTCATGAAGCCCGGCGCGCCCGCGAGCATGCTGCGCACCCAGTGCTCCCCGATATCGTTGAGGATGGACTGCGTCACCACCGTGTGCTTCCACGCCACCAGGCGGCCCTGTGCATCCAGTGCCCCCTGCACCCGATGGGTCGCCGCAGGCCGGTATGGCGAGTGCCGCATGTCATCCTCGCGGCTCCACACTACCTTCACCGGCTTGCCCACCGCCCGGGACACCTCCACGGCCTCGATCGCGTAGTCCTGAGAGAGCCGCCGGCCAAAGCCACCACCGATCCAGGTCTGATGGATGATGACGTCGTCGCCGCTGCAGCCGAGCAGGCGCTTCACCTGCTCCTTCAGAATGCCGGGGCTCTGCGTGGGGACCCACAGCTCGCACCTCGAGCCCGTGACATGCGCGGTGGTGTTCTGCGGCTCCAGGGGCGCGTGGGCCAGGAAGGGCGCGGTGTACTCGGCCTCCAGCACGCGGGCCGCCTTGCTCAGCGCGGCCTCCGCGTCACCCTTGGAGTGCAAGCGCTTGCCCTGACCCTCGCGGGCCAGCTTGCGATGCGTCTCCAGCAGCGCCGCCGTGGAGAAGCCCGCCAGCGGTCCCTCGTCCCACTCCACCTTGACCCGGGCGGCGGCCTGCCGGGCGTGCCAGTACGTCTTGGCCACCACCGCCACACCCGAGGGGACCTGCACCACGTCCTCCACGCCGGACATGGCCTTCGCGGCGGCCGCGTCGAAGGACTTCACCTTTCCTCCCGGCACCGGGCACCGCACCACCACGGCCGAGCGCGCCTCTGGCACCTTCACGTCGATGCCGAACACAACGGAGCCGTCCACCTTCGCGGCGGCATCCAGGCGCGGAATGGGCTTCCCGACGACGCGGAAGTCCCGCGTCTTCAAGGTGACGTCGGGTATCGGGAGGCGTGCGGCGGCCTCGGCGAACTGCCCGAAGCGTCCCGAGCGATTCGTCGGCTTGTGGAGGATGGCGCCGTCCTCCGCCACGCACTCCGGCTTCGGCACGCCCCAGCTCCGCGCTGCCGCCTCCAGCAACATCTCGCGCGCCGTGGCCCCGGCCACGCGGTAGGGCTCCCAGCTCCCCGCGGTCGACGTGCTCCCGCCCGTCGCCTGAAGGCTGTAGATGGGGTTGTCATAGCGCCGGTCCGCGGGGGCGAGCTCCAGCACCAGCTTCGCCGGATCAATGCCCAGCTCCTCGGCGATGAGCTGCGCGTTGGAGGTCGACACCCCCTGGCCCATCTCGACAGGGAACAGGACGAAGGTGATGACGTCATTGGAGGTGATGCGCAGCAGGCCGTTGGGCTGGAACGTCACGGGCTCGGCAGCCGCTGCCTGCGCCTGGGGCAGGGACACCTCGACGAGGAGCCCGCCGCCGACGGCCAGCCCCGCCTTCAGCAGTGCGCGCCGGGAGAGCGTGGACATCAGTGATCCTCCTTCGTCTCCGCCACGCCGATGGCAGCCTTGAGGTCCACCTGCTCCTGCTTCGCCAGCTCCGAGGCACGGTGGATGGCGGCACGGATGCGCGGGTAGGTGCCGCACCGGCAGAGGTTGCCCGCCATCACCGCGTCAATGTCCTCATCCGTGGGCTCTGGCTGGGCCGCGAGCAGCGCCGAGGCCGACATGATCTGTCCGGACTGGCAGTAGCCGCACTGTGGCACGGAGAGCTCCGCCCACGCGCGCTGGCACGGGTGCCGCACGCCGCCCTGGGCCAGCCCCTCGATGGTGGTGATGCGCTGGCCGGCCAGCGTGCCCACGGGCATCACGCAGGAGCGCGTGGCGATGCCGTTGACGTGCACCGTGCACACACCGCACAGCGCCGCCCCGCAGCCGAACTTCGTCCCGGTCATCCCGGCAACTTCCCGCAGGACCCACAAGAGCGGCATGTCCTCGGGGACGTCGAACTCTCGCTCGACGCCGTTGATCACGAGCTTCACCATGGCATTTCCTCGAGAACGGGGAGCTACTTGGACGGGGTGGGCGCAGCCGGGGGCGGCGCCGAGGAACTCTGCGGGCAGGGTGCACCGGCGGCGAGCCATGCGTCCACGCGCTTGATGAACTCTTCGTGCGAGAGGTGCGGCACGCTGCGGCCCTCGCCCGGCGAGAAGCCCCACTTGACGATGGCATCCTCCGCCATGTGGGTGCGGAGCTGCTCGAGCGTGCGGTTGCCGTTGGCCGCGGGGTCCTTGAGCTGCTCGCAGAGTTGCTGGGGCGTGCGCTTCTCGAAGACCATGGGCACGCGCGCGGAGGGCATGTGCCAGTGCGGCGCGGCGGGCGGCATGTTGGCCCCCGGCACCGCCTGGGAGGGGTGGCACGTGGTGCAGGCGTGGCCCAGCTTCTCGAGGTTCCGGCTCACGTTCTGCTTGTGGAAGACCTGCGTGTCCTTCTGGAGCGGGCGATCTCCCGCCGGGTGGCAGTTCATGCAGCGCGGGTGCATCAACACCTTGGCTACATCATCGAAGGGGTGGCTCTCCGTTCCGGTCGCCGGAGCCTGGCTGACTGCGAGAAGGACCAATGTCGAGAGCAGCGGCATCCCCCGCTCTATATCAGTGTTGGCCAGACCTGGGGTATGCAGGGGACCGTCGGGAGGAATCACCGCATGTCACGCGCACCGCTGCTCACAACCCTGATCTGCTTCGCGCTTGTGGGCTGCAATGGTCCCAAGGGAAGCCCCGAAGGATCGGTGAAGTCGTTCTACTCGGCGGCCGAGGACCATGACTGGGAGACCATGGTCGGGATCATCGAGCCGGACAGCCTGAAGAAGGTGGGCGCACAGCGCGTGCAGGCGTTCTATGCGGACATGTTCAAGGATGTCAGGGCCGTGAACGTCTCCATCCAGGAGATACGCGTCGTCCAGCCGGAGAAGGAGGCGGTGGTGAGCTTCCAGTGCACCGCCACCTTCCGCGCGCTGGGTGAGATGGCGTACGACCGCGGCTGCGCGGACATCTACACCCTGAAGAGCCACGACGGTAAGTGGTACATCGTGCTACCCGCGACGCAGCAACTGCGCCCCGCGCTCTAGCCTTGCTGCCCTACAGACTGCCGATCATCTTCTCCGGGCGCACCCACTGATCGAACTGCTCGGCCGTCAGCAACCCTAGCTCCACGGCGGCCTCCTTCAGCGTCTTGCCCTCCTTGTGCGCCTTCTTGGCGATCTTCGCCGCGTTGTCGTAGCCGATATGCGGGTTCAGGGCCGTCACCAGCATCAGCGAGCGCTCCAGGTTCTCCTTGAGCCGAGGCAGGTTCGGCTCGATGCCCACCGCGCAGTGCACGCGGAAGCTGCGCATCCCATCCGCCAGCAGCCGGCAGCTCTGCAGGAAGTTGTGGATGATGAGCGGCTTGAAGACATTCAGCTCGAAGTTGCCCGAGGCGCCTCCCAGGCCGATGGCCACATCGTTGCCCATCACCTGCGCGCACAGCATCGTCATCGCCTCGGACTGCGTGGGGTTCACCTTGCCCGGCATGATGGAGCTGCCCGGCTCGTTCTCCGGGATGGTGATCTCGCCAATTCCGGAGCGCGGCCCTGAGGCCAGCCACCGCACGTCGTTGGCGATCTTGAACAGCACCGCCGCCAACCCCTTGAGCGCCCCGTGCGCCTGCACCAGCGCGTCGTTGGCGGCCAGCGCCTCGAACTTGTTCGGCGCCGTGACGAATGGGTGGCCTGTCAGCCGGGCGATCTCCTGCGCGACACGCTCGGCGTAGCCCTTGGGCGCGTTGAGCCCGGTGCCCACCGCTGTGCCTCCCAGCGCCAGCTCGTACAGGTGCGGCAGCGTGCGCTCGACGTGCCCGCGAGCGTGCTCGAGCTGCGCCACGTACCCGCTGAACTCCTGCCCCAGCGTCAGCGGCGTGGCGTCCTGCAGGTGCGTGCGGCCCACCTTCACGATGTCCCGGAAGGCCTCGGACTTGCTCGCCAGCACCTCCCGCAGCTCCTTCAGCTCGGGGAGCACGTTGTCCACCAGCGCCTGCACCGCCGCCACGCTCATGGCCGTGGGGAACACATCATTGGAGCTCTGCCCCTTGTTCACGTCGTCATTGGGGTGCACCTTGCGGCCCTCGCCCCGCTGGCCGCCCAGCAGCTCCGAGGCGCGGTTGGCCAGCACCTCGTTGCAGTTCATGTTCGTCTGCGTGCCGCTGCCCGTCTGCCACACCAGCAGGGGAAACTCCTCGTCGTGCTGGCCCGCGAGCACCTCGTCCGCCGCCTTCACGATGGCCTCGCCCTTCTGCTTGTCGAGCGTGCCGTTCTCCATGTTCACCCGGGCCGCCGCCTTCTTCACCAGCACCAGCGCGCGGATGAGCGCCGGGGGCATCTGCTCGGTGGAGATGGCGAAGTTCTGGCGGCTGCGCTGCGTCTGCGCGCCCCAGAGGCGATCGGCCGGGACTTCAATGGGGCCAAACGTGTCCTTCTCGATGCGAACGTTCTTCGTGCTCATGGGTGGGCCTCCTCGTGCCAGCGCGTACCACGGAACCTCCCCCGTGCGCCGGGCTCGCCAAGGGGTTAGCGTCCAGCCGTGAACCCTGCCGCTGGCACCGTCCGCGCCCTCCTGCTCGCCCAGGCCCGAGGTACGCCCATGCTGCGTGTCCCCGAGGCCGTGGCCGTGGAGGGCTGCGGCTTCGAGGGATGCCGGCACTTCCAGCGCATGCTCGGCAAGCACCGGGAGCTCCTGCTCAAGCGTCAGCTCCTGCTGCTGGACGACGCCTCGCGCGAGGCGCTGCGGGTGGAGATCGGCGCGCTCAAGGAGAACGTGCTCCTCGCGGGCCTGCCCCTGGACGCCCTGCCTCCAGGCCAGCGCCTGGGGCTCGGGGACGAGGTGGTGGTGGAGCTGACCGAGCCATGCGTGCCCTGCTGGAAGGTCGACCAGATCCGTCCCGGGCTGCTCTCAGAGAGCTGGGGCCGACGTGGGCAGCTCGCACGAGTGCTCCGGGGCGGCCGGGTGCGCGAGGGCGAGACCGTGCGCCTGCTCGACGTGAACCCGGACGCTCCTCGCATCATCCGTCCCAAGCTGCCATGAGCGGAGTGCAGCGCACTCGGATGATCCTGCCTAGCGCTGCCAGAGCGCTCTTAGCTCCAGGCCGAGCCCCTCAAACGGTTCGGCGTGCACACGCTGCGACTCCTCGTGCACACCGAGCAGGGACCACGCATCGTCCTCGTAGCGGTAGACCTCCAGCGTTCGCAGATCCGGATCCACCAGCCACACGTGCTTCACGCCCGCGTGGGCGTAGGCCAGCATCTTGCTGCCACGATCGAGCGCCACGGTCTCGGACGAGAGCACCTCACAGACCCAGTCTGGAGTGAGCGTCATCACCGTCACGTCCGGCAGCTCGGGCAAGCGCTCCCGGCGCCAGCCTGCCAGCTCCGGTACGAGCACCTCGCCCCCGATCAAATGCAGCTCCGGTGCGAAGAGCAGGAGCCACCCCCCTGGTCCGCCGTGCCCCCTCATGAAGGGCTCCGACAGCATCCCCAGCAGGATGGAGGCCGCCAGCGTCTGCACCACCCGCGGCCGGGGGCTGTCTACCAGCTCGCCCCCCAGGATCTCCGCCACCAGGTTGGAGGGGAATGCCCCCAGCGCAGGATACAGCTCCTCGGTATTCAGGACGGGGCGGGCAGGCATGGCTAGAGCATGCCCCCAACCTGTTACATTCTCAAGCGCCCAGGTGACCTGACAGGTCAGACCCGCCGCTCGACCCGGGGCTCGCCCGAATCCTCGGACGGGCCGGAGAACCAATCCACCAGCCGCTGCACGGGCGCCTTGCCAATGGCCGACGGCGGCGTGAGCGCCCACAGCAGCAGGTACACCATCAGCACCGTGCCCCCCGAGATGGCCAGTGCGATGACGAAGGCGACGCGTACCAGCGCCACATCCAGCCCGAACTGGCGGCCGAGCGCCAGGCACACGCCCAGCAGCGTCCGCCCCTCGCCGCCCCGGTGCATCACCGCGCCCGGCTGCACGGCCCGGCAGTGCGGGCACCTCGCCGCCTCGTCCCGCAGATCCATCGCGCAGGCAATACAGCGCTTCGTGGTGTCCATAACGTCCCTGTCCTTTCGTACGACCCGGTATGCCTTGTCGATCCCGGGCCTCATCCCTACCTACGCAAACCTGCCTGGACCTATTGCGCCCCGGCTCCCTGCTCGCCCGCTCGTAGAAGTCGGATGATTTACAACTTATCAAAGAGTCCTGTTGACGGCCTTACAAGCAAGCGACCATGCTTTTCAGCGAAGCTTCCACACTCCCTCTGGCATGAGCATTTTCTAGGCCGCTAGCGTCTTTTACAACGCGACACGTCAAGGAGCTGACAGTGCGAGATCCCGTGTCCTCTCCCAAGCCACCGACTCTCAGCCCCGGCGTGGTGCTCCGTGGGCCCTGGTCTCCGGATTACGCGCCCGTGCTCACCCCCGAGGCGCTCGCGTTTGTCGCAAAGCTCACGCGGACCTTTGGTGAGAGACGCGAGGCCTTGCTGGCCCGCCGCCAGGAGCGTCAGGCCGCCTTCAACCGAGGCCACCGCCCCCACTTCCTCCCGGAGACGAAGTCCATCCGCGAGGGTGACTGGAAGGTGGCGCCGCTGCCCAAGGAGCTGCTCGACCGGCGCGTGGAGATCACCGGCCCGGTGGAGCGGAAGATGATCATCAACGCGCTCAACTCGGGCGCCAACGTCTTCATGGCGGACTTCGAGGACGCCAACAGCCCCACCTGGGAGAACGTGGTCCGTGGGCAGCTCAACCTGATGGACGCGGTGAGCAGGACCATCAGCTTCGACGCCGAGAACGGGAAGCACTACGCGTTGAAAGAGAAGACGGCGGTGCTCTTCGTCCGACCGCGCGGCTGGCACCTGCCCGAGCGGCACTTGGAGGTGGATGGCAAGCCCGTCCCCGGCGCCTTCTTCGACTTCGGGCTCTTCTTCTTCCACAACGCGAAGGAGCAACTGGCTCGCGGCACGGGCCCCTACTTCTACCTGCCCAAGATGGAGAGCCACCTGGAGGCTCAGCTCTGGAACGACGTGTTCCTGCTGGCCCAGCAGGAGCTGGGCATCCCTCGCGGCACCATCAAGGCCACCGTGCTCATCGAGACGCTGCCCGCGGCGTTCGAGATGCACGAGATCCTCTACGCGCTGCGTGAGCACTCGGCTGGCCTCAACTGCGGCCGCTGGGACTACATCTTCAGCTTCATCAAGAAGCTCCAGGCCGACCCCACCTTCCTCCTGCCCGACCGTGGGCAGGTGACGATGGACAAGGCGTTCCTGGACGCGTACTCGCGGCTGCTCATCCAGACGTGTCACCGCCGCGGCGTCCACGCCATGGGAGGCATGGCTGCGTTCATCCCCATCAAGGGAGACCCCGCTGCCAACGAGAAGGCGCTGGCGCAGGTGCGCGCCGACAAGCTGCGCGAGGTGAAGAACGGCCATGACGGCACGTGGGTGGCCCACCCGGGCCTGGTGCCCGTGGCCCGCTCGGTGTTCGACGCGCACATGAAGGGCCCCAACCAGCTCGACAACCTGCGCACGGATGTAAAGGTCGGCGAGGCGGAGCTGCTCGCCGTCCCACGGGGCACCCGCACCGAGGAGGGCCTGCGCCACAACATCCGCGTGGGCGTGCAGTACATGGCCGCCTGGCTCGATGGACTGGGCTGCGTGCCGCTCTACAACCTCATGGAGGACGCGGCCACCGCGGAGATCTCCCGCGCCCAGGTGTGGCAGTGGATCCACCACGGCGCCACCCTGGAGGACGGGCGGCACGTCACTCCGGAGCTGTTCCGCCAGGAGCTCGCCGAGGAGATGGCCCGGCTCGAGCAGGAGGGCGCCCCGCAGCGCTACGGCGTCGAGCAGTTCGCGCGGGCCCGCCAGCTCTTCGAGCGCCTGTCCGCCACGCCCACCTTCGAGGAGTTCCTCACCCTTCCCGCCTACGAGGCACTGAACCCGCAGTTCTGAAGCACATCTCATTCGAGAGGAGCTTGCGCATGTACGACGCCACCACTGGAACGACCCCGGATTCTTCCCTTCACGCCAAGCTCCACGCTCGGCGCTTCGAGGGCATCACCCGCAACTACACCGCGAAGGACGTGGAGAAGCTCCGCGGCTCCATCCGCATCAGCCACACGCTGGCGGAGATGGGCGCGAAGCGCCTGTGGGAGCTGTTGCACACGGAGAGCTTCGTCCCCGCGCTGGGCGCGCTCACGGGCAACCAGGCGGTGCAGATGGTGCGCGCGGGCCTCAAGGCCATCTACCTGTCCGGCTGGCAGGTGGCGGCGGACGCGAACAGCGCTGGGCAGATGTACCCGGACCAGAGCCTCTACCCGGTGGACAGCGTCCCCACGGTGGTGCGCCGCATCAACTCCGCCCTGCGCCGCGCGGATCAGATCGAACACGCCGAGGGCCGTGGTGACAGGTACTGGTTCGCGCCCATCATCGCCGACGCCGAGGCGGGCTTTGGCGGTCCGCTCAACGCCTTCGAGCTGATGAAGTCGATGATCGAGGCGGGCGCCGCGGGCGTGCACTTCGAGGATCAGCTGGCCAGCGAGAAGAAGTGCGGCCACATGGGCGGCAAGGTGCTGGTGCCCACCCACCAGTTCATCCGCACGCTGACGGCGGCGCGGCTGGCAGCGGATGTGATGGGGGTGCCCACGCTGGTGGTGGCGCGCACGGACGCGGACAGCGCCAAGCTGCTGATGAGCGACGCGGACGAGTACGACCACCGCTTCATCGACCGGAAGGCGGGGCGCTCGGCCGAGGGCTTCTACCGGCTCAAGGGCGGGCTGGAGTGCGCCATCGCGCGGGGCCTGGCCTACGCGCCGTACGCGGACCTAGTGTGGTGCGAGACGAGCACCCCGGACCTGAAGCAGGCGAAGCAGTTCGCCGAGGGCATCCACGCGAAGTTCCCGGGCAAGCTGCTGGCGTACAACTGCTCGCCGTCCTTCAACTGGAAGAAGAACCTGGACGACGCCACCATCGCGAAGTTCCAGCGCGAGCTGGGCGCCATGGGCTACAAGTTCCAGTTCGTCACCCTGGCCGGCTTCCACGCGCTCAACTTCGCCATGTACGAGCTGGCCCGCACCTACAAGGATCAGGGCATGGCCGCGTACTCGGCGCTGCAGCAGCGCGAGTTCGCCGCGGAGAAGGACGGCTACACCGCCACGCGCCACCAGCGTGAGGTGGGCACGGGCTACTTCGACCAGGTGACCGAGGTCATCTCCGGCGGCTGCTCCAGCACGCTCGCCCTGACCGAGTCCACCGAGGCGCACCAGTTCTAGCGCAGGTGCGCGGGCGCGAAGGGCCTCGGGCTCACTCCCAGTGGACGTCGAAGTCGATGTCCTCGGGGCCCTTCCGCTCAAAGGTCATGGACATCTTCCGGATGCCCATGGCCTCGAAGGCGGCCTCACAGAGGCCCTGGTAGAACTCGGGTGCGATGGGCACGCTGCGGAAGCGGAGCTTCCAGCGGTTGGGCCCTATCTGCTCGGAGGTGCGCTCGCCGAAGTTGCTGTTGCGCCCGATGAAGTCGCCCATCCGGCGCAGCAGCCGATCCGGGCCCATCAGGTTCAGCGCCTTGAGCTGGATGTTCCCCAGCAGCGTCTGCCGGTAGCCGTGGAGCATGCGCATCCCCACGCTGCGGATGGC
>Ga0247825_10001810_pt1 | contig 14167 bp, 14 predicted proteins | sample 13C_Vanillin_Day_FD_194413 | JGI IMG/M metagenome (GOLD analysis project Ga0247825, IMG submission 194413) | Soil microbial communities from agricultural site in Penn Yan, New York, United States - 13C_Vanillin_Day48 | ecosystem: Environmental > Terrestrial > Soil > Agricultural land | place...
TCATCCTCCTGCGCCAGCCGCGCTGGCGCAGGAGGATGACGTACTGGCCGAGGCCGCAGCCGGCCTCGAGCACCAGGCCCTCGCGCGGCAGCGCCCTCGTGATCAGGGTCGTGAGCGGGGAGACGGCGGCGATCGCCAGCAGCTCGTCCACCGTGTGGCCGCCCCAGTGCTCGGTCCAGAAGTCCTCGGGCGCGGTGGCCGAGTAATACGCCAGCATTCAGCGGCCGGACGGCGACAGCGGACGACCGTTCAGCGTCGCACGGGCGCCCACGCACACTCGCGCGCGAGGACACCCAGGAACCTGAATCCGACCGGGATGGCGTTGAGCTTGGACACTCCGCGCCCGATGCGGGGCGACTCCTGGGTGGGGATCTCGAGCACGCGCAGCCCGAGCTGCAGTGCGCGGATGGACATCTGGAACTCGATCGCGTACCCGTGGGCGTCGGGCGCCAGCCGCTGGAAAGCGGCCCGGGTGACGGCCCGGTAGCCGTTGATGGTATCGGTGATCCAGCCGCCGCGCCCGCACAGCACGTTGGCCAGCCAGGTGAAGAGGAGATTGCCCCACCGCCGGCTGGCGAAGAGGAACTTGTCGTCGTCCTCGGAGCGCCCGCCCGTCATGAACCGCGAGGCGATGACCATGTCGTAGCCGGCGGCCAGACCCTCGACGAGACGCGGGATGTCGTCGGGATCCTCGTTGCCGTCGGGGCTGAAGAAGACGAGCTGGTCGTTGCGCGCGTGCTGCGCGGCCAGGCGGAAGGCCTCCCCTCGCCCGCGCCGCTCCTGGCGCACGACCCGGATGCCCCGCGACTCGAAGAACTCGAGCGTGCCGTCGGTGGAGCCGCCGTCCACCACCAGGATCTCGTCCACGGCGTGCAGCGGGAGCTTGGGGACGACCTGGGTGACACCGTCGATCTCGTTGAGCGTGAGGATGACCAGGGTGACCGGCGTCATCGGCCGGCCCCGGTCTGCTGCCGGTACCACGCGAGCGTCCGGCCCAGCCCCTCGCGGAAGCCCACCGCCGCCTCGAAGCCGAAGGCGCGCTTCGCCCGCGACACGTCGGCGGAGCGCCGCTGCTGGCCGCTCGGCTTCGAGGCGTCGAAGACCAGCCGGCCCCGGTAGCCGGCCAGCTCGGCGAGTAGCATGGCCAGGTCGCGGATGGAGATCTCGAAGCCGGCGCCGAGGTTCACCGGCTCGCCCTCGTCGTAGCGCTCGGCCGCCTGCAGGATTCCGCGGGCGGCGTCGTCCACGTAGAGGAACTCGCGCGTCGCCCGCCCGTCGCCCCACACCACGAGCTCCGGCGCCCTCGCCGCGGTCGCCTCGACGAGCCGGCGGATCAGCGCGGGGATCACGTGCGAGCGCTCGGGCTCGAAGTGATCGCCGGGGCCGTAGAGGTTCATCATGAGCAGGTGCACGGCGTTGAAGCCGTACTGGGCCCGGTAGGCCTGGCCCTGCACCAGCATCATCCGCTTGGCGCTACCGTAGGCGCCGTTGGTGGGCTCGGGATAGCCGTCCCACAGCTCCTCCTCGCGGAACGGCACCCGCGCGTGCTCGGGATACGCGCAGACCGAGCCCACGCCCACGAACTTCGCCGCCCCGGCGCGCCGCGCGTGCTCCATGACCAGCGCGCCCATCACGGCGTTGGCGTAGAAGACCCGGCCGGGATGGGCGAGGTTGTAGCCGATGCCGCCGACGTCGGCGGCCAGGTGGAGCACGAGGTCGACCGGGTGGGCGGCGAACAGGCGCTCGACGTCGGCCTCGCGGGTGAGGTCGTACTCGGCCTGGCGCGGCGCCATCACCGCGGCGCAGCCGGCCGCGGCCAGCTGCTCGCGCACCGCGCGGCCCAGGAAGCCGGCCGCACCGGTCACCAGCACGCGGGCGTCGGCCAGCTTCAGGCCCATCGGGCCATGAACTCGTCCACGCACTCGACGACGTACGCGCGGTCGCGCTCGCTGATCGCGTGGTGGTTGCCGATGAAGAACGACCGGCGCATGACGTGCTCGGCCCGCTCGAGGCCCCCGGCGATGCGGTGGGGGAAGAGCCCGATGGCCGGCTGGTCGCGGAAGTTACCGGCCATGATCGGGCGCGTCTCGATGCGCTTGCTCTCGAGAAAGTTCACCAGCTCGTCGCGCGTGAAGGGGGCCTCGGGCCGTACGGTGATCGGGTAGCCGAACCACACCGAGCGCGAGCCGTTCGTGTCACGGCCGGGGCACTCGCGCAGCCAGCGGGCGTGACGGCGCAGCCCGGCGTTCCAGAAGTCGACGTTGTCGCGACGGGCCTTGATGAACGGCTCCAGCTTGGCGACCTGGTGGAGGCCGAAGGCGCCCTGCAGCTCCATCGGGCGCAGGTTGTAGCCCAGGTTGACGAAGAGGAACCGCTCATCGATCGGCGCGTTGACCATCGGCGGCTTGCGCTTGACGTCCCGGGTCCAGCCGTGGGCCCGCAGCATGCGGGCGAGGTCGGCCAGGGCGGGATCGTCGGTGACGAGCATGCCGCCCTCGATCGTGCTGATGTGGTGCGAGAAGTAGAAGCTGAACGTCCCCATGGCGCCGAAGGTACCGACGAAGCGGCCCTCGAACCGGGCGCCGTGCGCCTCGCAGGTGTCCTCGACCATCACCAGCTCGTGGCGCGCGGCCAGGGCCTCCAGCGCCCGCATGTCGCAGGCGTTGCCGAGCAGGTGGACGGGCATCAGCGCGCGCGTGCGCGGGCCCACGGCGGCGGCAGCCGCCTCGGGGTCGAGCGTGAACGTGTCGAGATCGACGTCCACGAGCACCGGGATCAGCCCCACGTTCACGAGCGGGAAGTACGTGGTGGACCAGGCCACGGCCGGCACGATGACCTCGTCGCCGGGCGCGAGGCGCCGGGAGAACGCGGGATTGACCAGCGCCGCCGCCGCCACCAGGTTGGCGGACGACCCGGAGTTCACCATCACCGCCTCACGGACGCCGAGGTACTCGGCCCAGAGCGCCTCGAAGCGGCGGACCTTGTCGCCCATCGTGACGCGCGTGGAGAGCAGGCAGTCGAGCGCCTCGTTCACCTCGTCGGCGCCGTAGGAGAACACGTGGAGCGGCAGCCGCGGTCCGTCGGGCCCGGGGCCAGGCGCCGGCTGGGCGAAGTACTGCTCGACGAGCGCTCGGATCTGGGCGGCCAGGACCGCCCGCGAGTGGGTCATTGGTCGCCGGCGTGCGGAGCCCGAGAAAAGGTCTTGTTTCTCCAAGGGTTGGTCGCAGCGAGGAGGGGCACACGAAAGTATACCGCGACGCCGGTGCCGGGCACCTATCCTCCCTCGTCAGGTAGCCTCGCAACGCATCGCGTCACGCTCCGCACGGCGCCCCACGCTCTGCAACAGCGCGATCTCTCGATCGAGAAGCGCACCGAGGTCGTAGCGATCGACGACCATCGATCGGGCGGCGGTGGCCAGCGTGGCCGCCAGGGCCGGGTCGGCCAGCACGCGCCCGAGCTGGCCGGCCAGCTCGGCGGGCTGGTGGGGATCGAAGAGCAGGCCCGTCTGCCCGTCGGTCACCAGCGAGCGGTTGCCCTCGCAGTCCGAGGCCACGCAGGGCACCCCCGAGGCCATCGCCTCCAGCAGCACCTTTGGGTGGCCTTCGGTGAACGAGGCGAGTACGAAAACGTCGGCTTCCGCGTAGAGCGGCGGCAGCCGCTCCTGGGGCACGACACCCGGAAACTCGACCTCGAGCCCGGCGGCGCGGGCCTGCTCGCGCAACCGCGCCTGGAGCGGGCCGGCACCGGCCAGCACCAGGCGGGCCGGCATCCGTCGCGTCAGCGCGGCCACCGCCGCAACGACCGTTTCCAGATTCTTTTCCGGCGCGAAGCGGCCGACGTAGAGCACGCGCGCCGGCCGGCCCGCCCTGGGTGGACCCGGCGGCGGCGCGAAGTGCCGGATGTCCACACCGTTGGGGACGAGGTGGACCTCGCGCGCCACGCGGGCGGCGCGCACACGCAGCGGCTCGGTGGTGGCGATCACCGCCGCGGCCCGCCGCAGCCCGATGCGCTCGACCGCCGCCTTGAGCAGGCGCCCGGGCCCCCGCCGCGAGAGCTGCGCATACGAGAACCCGTAGGTCGTCACGTACGGCACGCCGAAGCGGGCGTTGGCCACGATGGCCGGCACGGTGCCGGTCACCTGGAACGCGCGCAGCACGCCGCAGGAGCGGAGTCGCGCGCCCTCCGTCCACGCCAGCGTGGCGGCGCGCCGCCCGCGGCTCGTTGCCCGCCGCGGTGCGATGACCTCGACACCGGCGAGCAACGCGGGGTCAGTCGTGAAATCGCGGAGGGACTCGACGAGATAGGAGAAGTAGAGGACGCCGTCGAAGGCCCTGACGTAGCGGGCCAGGTAGCCGTCGAGCAAGCGCCCAACCTGCCCCGTGCTCGCGAGCCCGCCGAGGCCGCCACCGAGCGAGGGGAGGAGCCCGAGCCTCACGCAGCCTGGACCGCTGCGTAGAGCGCCAGCAACCGCTTGACGCTGGCGTCGGGCGTGAAGCGGGTCTCCACGCGATGACGGGCGGCGACGCCGAGCCGGGCGGCGAAGGCGGGATCCGCCAGCAGCCTCTCGACGGCGTTGGCAAGCGCGGCGGGATCGCGGCGCGGCACCAGCAGGCCGGTCTCGCCGTCCTCGATCAGCTCGGGCGTGCCGCCCACGGCGGTGCCGACCACCGGCCGACCGCCGGCCATCGCCTCGAGGATCACGCGGCTGAGCGCGTCGGGGATCACCGATGGCACCGCCACCACCTCGGCGCCGGCGTAGAGCGCGAGCACGTCGGCGTTCGGCAGCACACCGAGATGCCGGACCCACGGCACGGCGGGCCCGGGGATCTGCCCATCGCCGACGAGGACGAAGAGCGCGTCCGGGTGACGCTGGTGGACGTGGGCGCCGGCCGCGAGGAAGTCTGCGGCCCCCTTGCCCGGCGACAGCTTGCCCACGTAGAGCACGACCCGGCCCGCGAGGCCGTGGCGCCGCCGGGCGGCGACGCCGTCCGATGCGCTCGACGGCACGCCCAGCGGTGGGACGGTGTACACCGTCTCCACGCGGCGGGCGCCGGCCAGCAGGCCCGAGCGGCGATAGATGTCGAGGATGCCATCGCTCACCCCGATCACCGCGTCCACCCGCGACAGGAACCGCTGCTTGAAGCAGGCGTCGAGCCAGCCGTACAGGAAGGCCAGGCGGGTGCGCAGGCGACCCTGGCGCCCACGCATCCAGCCCTCGAAATACTCCACCGAGCACTCGCGCCAGAGCTTGCGCAGGCCGCAGTCGGCGGGCCGGCGGTCGTGATGGTGCAGACAGACCGGGGCCGCATCGATGAGGCTGCCGTCGCGGATCGTCAGCACGACGGGCCGGGCGGTCAGCACGCGGGCGAACAGGCCGGCCACCAGCATGTGCTTGTTCTGCACGTGGAGCACGTGCACACGCTCGGCCCGCGCCAGCCTGGCGACCTGCAGCCCGGCGTACAGGTGAAAGAGCGGGTTGGCGAGCACTCTGGTCGGCGCCACCGTCCGGCCTCGCGGACGCTTGACGGGGAAGGCGAAGCGACGGATGCGGAACCCGTCGCGCGTCTCGACGGCCGGCGCGCCCCAGTTCGGGGTGATGACCACCACGTCGTGCCCGTGCACGGCAAGGGCGCGGGCCAGCGCCTCCACGCTCCACTCGGCGCCGCCGGGCGCGTGAGGCGGGAAGTACTCGTTGACGAGCGCGATCCTCATGGCTGCGGGCCGGCCAGCACCTGGAAGCCGGTCGACTCCTCGTGATGACACAACTCGGCCACGAACTCGCGGGCGGGGCCGCGCGGGGTCGTCATCGACGCCGCCCCACCACGATGAACCCCGTGCTGAAGCTCGAGAGGAAGGACGACCGCGCCACCGCCGGCCAGCCGTCGACCCTGAGGAGGAATGCCGCCAGCGGCGCCAGGGCCGCCGCGGTGGCCCACCGCAGAGGCCGGGCGGTGATGTGCGCCACCGCCTGTCGGGCCATGTTGGCGAGGGTCGTGAAGAAGCGCCCCTGCGCGGTCACGTCGGTGACTCGTAGCCCCGCCCCGGTCGCGAGCTCCGCGAGCCCGACAGCGGTAAAACGGCGGCGGTCGGTCGGGGCATCGGCCCGGTGCAGAAACGGCGCGGCCAGCACGGCGGTGCCCCCCGGCGCCAGCACTCGCGCGATCTCGGCAACCGCTCGCTCCGGCGACGGCACGTACTCGAGCACCTCGATACAGAGCACCCAGTCGATGCTTGCGGTCCGCACGGGCAAGGCCTCGACATCGCCGGCAGCGTGCGGTCGGCGGGCGGGGTCGAGGTCCACCTTGAGCCAACGCGACACATTCGCCGTCGGCGGCACGAACCGGCCACGGCGGGCTGCCGCCGCCCCGACTTCGAGAACCGCACCCCGGATGGCGGGCGCCAGGCGGGCGAGCTCCGCGTCGAGCAACACCCGTCGGTAGCTCACCCCCAGAGGGATCATCGCGGGCCGGGGGCCGACGGGAAGGACTCGCTCGCCCGGCAGAGTCTCACGACGCGCTCTCCGCCGCGAGCGCCCGCACAGTACGAAACGAGGCCGACCTGTCCCGCAGCACCGCGGCCAGGACCGTCGGCCCGCCGAGGACCAGGTCGCGATCGTGTAGCACCCGCACGCGGGCGTCGTCCACGAAGACCATGCCCTCGGCCGGCCCCCAGCGAGCGGCGTCGCGGCTCGAGAGATAGCAGAGTCCCACATCGCGGGCGGCCTCGACGGTCTCCCGCGTGAAGGCGTTGCCGGGTGGCACGAAGGTGACCACGCGGATTCCGAAGTAGTCTTCCAGAGTCGCCTGCGCGCGGACGAGATGCTCGCGGTGCACGCTGGCCGGGATCCAGTCGACGAACTCGCGGTGCCAGGCGCGGTTGCCGCGAAACGCGCGCGGACGGAACAGGCGGTCCTGAAGCACGCAGTGGGTCAAGCCGTGGTTGGCGGGCTCCACGAGCCCCCGGTGCACGGCCTGGGACACCATCGCTGCCGCATCCGGGAACTTGCGAGGGTACGGCACCACCCGCCCATCACTCTCGACCCAGCCCGCCGTAATGGCCACCGTCATGCGCGCGCCGCTCCCCTCGAGCAGGCCAAGGATCTGCTCCCACTCCCGCGCCGTCAGCTCGCGGTAGGGGCCCCAGCGCTTGATGGGCGGCAGGTACTTGAGGAAGAGGAAATTGCCCGGGAATGGCAGTTGCCAGCCGCCGACGGGCAGGCGCGTGCGCCCGTAGACCTCGAAGCGCTTCGAGGCGGCGCCGACATCATCGAGCCGGAGGGCGATGCCGCCAGGCATCCAGCACCTCCTCGTAGATCGCCGCGGTGTCCGCAGCACACCGCTCCCACCGAAACCGCCGCTGAGCGCGCTCGACGTTGGCGGCGCCGAGCTTCGCGCGGAGGAGGGCATCGCGGAGGAGCCCTACCGTGCCGGCCACGAAGTCCGCCGGCCGCTCGGGGTCGACCAGGAAGCCGCCCTCGCCGTCGACCACGAGCTCGGGGATCGAGCCGCGGTTCGACGCCACCACGGGCAGCCCGCACGCCATCGCCTCGGCCACGGTGAAGCCGAAACCCTCCAGCGCCGACGGGAACAGCAGCACATCGGCCAGCCGGTAGTAGTCGACCTTGTCGCGTTCTGGCACGTAGCCGGTGAACACGATGCGGCCGGCCCCGCCGAGCGCGGTCACCCGCTGCTCGAGCTGCTGGCGCAGCGGGCCGCTGCCCACGATCACGAGCCGCGCTTCGGGGCAGGCGCGCGCGACCTCGCCCCAGACGTCCAGCAGGAGGAAGAGGTTCTTACGAGCCTTCAGCCCGCCGAGGAACAGCACGACCGGCGCGTCGCCCAGTCCCCAGCGGCCGCTCAGCGCTGCCGAGCGGGGGCCGGGCGCGAAGCGCGCATCCACGCCATAGGGAACGACCGCGAACTTCTCGGCCGGCACGCCCAGCTCGGCCACGGCCTGGGTCCGGGCGAACGCGCTGCCGACGACGACGCGCTCCACCGCCCGGATCACCCGCCGCTCGATGAGCCCGTTGAGCGGGCTGGGATCGAGATGGTGATGGTGCGCGACGATCGGCACGTCGAGCCCGTAGTATCGACGGGCCAGCAGCGCGGCCGGCCCGATGTAGCGCAGTGAATGGGCCCGCAGGAGGTCGAACCGGGCCGTGTCGTATATCCGGCGAATGGCCGGCGGCAACAGGAAAGGTGCCACCGGCCAGCGCAAGCCACGTCCGATGGGCAGCCGGTGGATCGTCCAGTTCGTGACGCCCTCGGGGTGGCGCTTGTGCCGGGCCAGCAGGATGTCGAAGGCGATGCCGCGCGCGGCCATCCACACGAGCAACTCGCGCTCGAAGGTCTCGCCGCCCGAGGTCGTCTCGGGATCGATGCCGCAATGGGGCGTGCATACGCGCATGCCGGATCGGCCGCTGCGGTCGCTCACGGCTCGTCGCCGACCTCGCTGGAGGACGTCATTCACGGGCGTGCCCGGACCAGCCGGCGCACGGACCGCCGCAGGGGCCCGGGCTCCAAGAGCCAGCCGACCGACGCCCGGCCAGCCCAGCGCCGCCGTCGCCGGCCGTCGCGCAGGTGCGCGACGATCTCGTCCGCAATGCGATCGGCAGCCCGGCCGTCGGCGCCCGACCAGAACTCGTGATTGAAGGCGCGGTAGTGTTCGGGATCCTCGTCGCCGTAGCGCTCGTGGGCGAGTGTGGCCCGGAGTTCGCCGCTCGTGCAGTACGCCCCGACCCACGACGCGAAGTACGGGTTGGGGTGTTCGGGGGGCGGCGCCGCCCACCCGACCGACGGCCCGATCGGCAACGTGCACAGTCCGGGCTTCGTCCAGTACGCCAGCTTCGCCGGCAAGGGCGCCTCCGCCGAATCGACGTAGACGAATGGGCGGAGGTGATACGCGAGGTCGAGGACCGCGTGGCCCACGATGCTGAGACCGACGTCGGCGTGCGCGTAGGCCGCGTAGGTGTCCTCGGGGGCCAGGACCGCCACCCGCGGGTACTGCGTCCAGAACGCGTACTCCTCGTCGGCGTGCGTCCGGTACGACGCGTACGCGGAGGGGTGCATCTTGACAATGAGGTTGACGCCCGCCTCGTCCACGGCCCTCACGATGCGCTCGGTCGTACGAAGGTACCACTCGTTGACGGCCACCCCGCGCTCCTTGAACCACCCGTTGAGCTTGTCTTCGAAGATCCGGACCCCCTTGGGGAAGAACAGCGCCGTGCGACGGGCAGGATCCAGCCCGTAGCGACGGAGGAAGTCTTCCCGCTCGGCAAGGGGTCCGGGCTGCCACCGCTCGTGCAGGATGCCGCCGGTGATCACGACCCGCCGGTTCCGTAGCTTGGCGGGAGACCGCGACCACGCCGGCGTGGCCCAGAGCTGGGACACCCGCACGGCAGCTGGGCCCTTGAAGAAGGAGACGTCGGAGTCGAGCGGATAGTGGTCGAACCCTCCGCCGCCGTCGTGATCGAAAACGACCAGCCCGGCGATCTGGGCGATCTCGGCGAGTGCGATGCTCGACTTCCAGGAGTCCAGCAGGACCGCCCGGTAGGGCTGCACGACGCGCCAGAAGTCCCGCAGGCTCGTGATGTGCGGCCCCTCGGCCAGCGCGGGGTGGGCGGCCAGATCGGCCGGGGCGTAGCCGAGGCCGCTCAGGCCGCGTCCCACCGTCGCCAGATCCGCGCCCACGCCACGCGTGCGAAGCGCGTCGCGCACCGTGAGCTCCCGGCACGGATTCTCGCGCAGGAACCGGGTGGAGACGATCAGGACCGACATCTCGCCTCATGCCGCCGGAGCAAGCCGAGCGCGATCCGGGCCGCCCGGGTCTGGGACTCGACCGTGGCGCCCGCAATGTGCGGCGTGATCACGATGCGTCCCGCATCGTGCAGTGCCAGCAGCGGTGACGCCAGGTGGCTGTCGGTCACCTCGCCGCCGAGCACATCCAGACCGACACGGAGGTCGGGACGAGCGGCCAGCACCGCGACGAGCGCCTTCTCATCCACGACCTCGCCCCGTGCGGTGTTGATCAGGCAGGCGCCGGGCTTGAGGCGGGCGAGGAGGCTCTCGGTGATCATCCTCTCCGACTCCGCGGTGAGGGCGCAGCAGACGCACACGGCGTCACACTCCTCGAACAGGACCTCGAGCGGGCGGGCGGCCAGAGCCGCCTCCGTCACGTACGGGTCGTGGTACACCACACGGGCTCCGAAGGCGGCACAGTAGCGGGCCAGGCGCCGTCCGATCCGCCCCAGCCCCACCAGGCCGACGAGCTTGCCGCTGAGCTCGTGGCCGCGTAGCAGATCCTCGCGGTGACGCCAGCGGCGGTCCGACACCTCTCGGGTCGCGACGTCCAGCCGTCGCAGCGTGTTCAGCAGGAGCAGGAAGGTGAACTCGGCGCTCGCCGCGATCTCCTCGAGCCCACCGCGATCATCCAGCAGGCTCAGCAGCGACAAGCCTCGGCTCGCGCACGCGCGGGCGTCCACGTGGTTACGGCCGGTCGAGGGGGTGACGAGCACTCGCAGCGCCGGGTAGAGCGCGAGCACGCCGTCGTCCACGACGAAGCGCTGACCCGGGTTCACGACCCAGGCCGTGAGGCCGGGGTCCGGCGTCAGCTCGTCGCGGTCCCAAATCTCCTGGAAGCGGGTCGGCATGACTGCCTCGTAGTCGCTGCGGAGGTCCGCCGGCAGGAACGCGAAGGGCGCGCTGAAAAGGCAGCGGTCCGGCACGGCGTCAGCTCGAGGCCACGCTTCCCGGCTCCCGGTCGGGGACCGCGCGAGCGCGGTCAACGACCTCGAGGAGCCGGGCCAGCGGCTTGCCCACCTCGGTGAGCTGCCGGAACTCGGCGGGCGTCGCGCTGAGCACATGGTCGCGGATGACCGCGGAGGTCTTGTTGAGCGTGAAGTGCTTCTCGACGTAGCGGGCACCGCGGGCCACCGCCAGCAGGCAGGCCTCGGTCCCGTGCAGGTGATCGCTGTAGCCGTAGTAGCCGTCGGGCTCGAACCGCTCGGGAAGACCGACGAGGTCGGCCGGGTAGGTCGGGTACTTCGACCGGCAAAAGATGTAGCGGACGTTCGACGTGCCGGGCTTGCCGAACGGGAAGTCCTGCCCGTCCCACATGCCGAGGGACACGAATGTCTCCTTGCCCTCCGCGATGATGCGCTCGCACAGGGCGGGGTTGTCCACGACCGTCCGGGACGCGATCTTGTACCGCCGCATGCCGATGTGGTGCGCCAGGTCCACCGCGGGCTCGGTGATCAGCGAAGCGAGCATCTCGATGCCCCAGTAGTCGCACCAGCTCTTGAGCCGCGCCGCCCGCTCGTGGTCGATGACATTGATCTCCCCGGGCTTGTCCCGCCAGCCGAACTGGAACTTGGCGACGTCGGCGCCGGCCTGCTTGGCCTGGCGGATGAGCTCGTAAGCCAGATCGATGTTGCCGTCGTAATTCATCCCGATTTCGGCGACGAATAGCATGCCAGCTCTCCTCGTTTGACGATCGCTTCGATCAGCCAGCTGTCGAACGCGTTCTTGATCTGGAGGCTCTCCCGCCACGGCATCACGACGTGCCCGACTCGCCGACCATAGAGGTCCGACGCGCTCAGCACGTCGCGCCACAGGGCCTTGATCGACCCGTTGTCCACATAGAGCGCCTCCCGCTCGAGCCGAAGCCGCTGAAGCATGCCCCGGTTCAACGGTTCGAGACCGTGGAGGCCGTGGACGAAGTGCAGGTCGTAGTCCTCGTACACGCTGACGACGCTGTCGCTGTCGTACAGCAACAGCGTGTCCGCGGCCTTGCGGATGTGCTCGGGGCGACGCAGGGGCGAGTGCACGCTCAGCACCACGACGATGTCCACGTAGATCGACTGCTCGCGCTCGAGGCGAGTGACCGCGTCGAACGTCACCTCGCTGAGCCGGGCGCGGGGCTCCGAGAGCTCGGGCGGCCGCAGCCCCGCCGCAACCCCACGACGGCGGCAGTGCGCCACGACCTCGTCGTCGTCGGTCGTCACGAAGATCGTGCTCCAGGGACCGGCCTGCGCGGCGGCGTCCAGCGTGTAGTCGATGAGGGGCCGGCCGGCGAACGCTCTCAGCACGATCCCGGGGAGGGAGCCGCCCGCGTTCCTCGCCGGGATGACGATCCCGACGCGCGGTTTCACGGCGCCGCTGTCCCGCTCGACCAGCGCCCGCTTGATCCGCTGCCGGGCCGCCAGGATCCGATCTGGATCGCGTGAGATCGACGTGGGGTGCTGGCGGTAGTAGAAGAGTGGCGTGGAGACATTGGCCACGCCGTACCGGTGAATGACCTTGAGCCACAGCTCGAACCCGTCCTGCCTGTCGTATGCCTCGTCGTAGCCGCCCACGCTCTTGAGCACCCGCTTGCGCACCATCGTGCCGGCGCCATGCGCGGGCAGGTCGAGCAGTCCGGCCTCCTCGCCGATGCGCTTGCGTTGCTCCACGCCGAGGACCGTGCCCTGCTCGTCGACGTAGGTGTAGTTCGGATAGACCAGACCGACGTCGGGGCGGCGATCGAGATACGTGGCGAGGACGAGGAGGGCGCTCTCGTCGAGGAAGTCGTCGGCGTCGAGCCGCATGACGTAGTCACCGCGCGCGGCTTCCAGGGCCAGGTTGGCGCAGGCGCGCAGCCCTCGCGCCGGCGAATGGCGAAGAATGCGGATGCGGTCGGGGAGCCGCGCCGCGTAGCCGTCCGCGATGACGGCCGTCTCGTCGGTGGAGCCATCGTCCACCAGGATCAGTTCCCAGTCGTCGTAGCTCTGCCGAAGGACGCTGTCGATGGCCTGGGCCAGGAAGCGTCCGTAATCGTGGCAGGGGACATAGACCGTGACCTTCGGCTTCATCGGCGATCCGCCTCGGTCGGGCGCGGCGTACCCATGAGCGGCCGGAGCCCCGGATCGGCATCGAAGGCACGGACCACGTCGCTCAACGGGAAGTTGGCATCGCGCGGGTAGCAACGCTCGAAGATCCGGCGCACCAGGGCGAGGTTCTCGGCGTAGTTGACGGCGAACGTGAGCTCGGGCCGGTGGAGCTCGCCCCACCGGCCGCGCGCCTCGAAGTACCCCAGCCGGAACCGCTCGGGCTGCTCGTAGATGAAACTCGTCGTGTGCTCACGATGCCGCGGCTCCCGGGCCGTCCGCGCGCACTCGACGAGAATCGCCGGCGTGATCACCTCCACCCGGATGCCGATCGGGAACGGGTGCCGCGCCGGTCCGGCGTGCGGGTGCTCGGTTGTGGTACTCGCCGCGTAGTCGAAAGCGCCGCCCCGGAAGAACTCGACGACATCGTCGATGAGGCCGGCGTGCACGAGCGGATTGTCTCCCAGGAGCTCGATGACCTCATCGGCGCCGCTGGAGGTCGCCGCGGCGGCGATCCGGCCCAGCACGTCGTCGACCGAGCCGCGGAAGCAGCGGACGCCCAGGCGGGCGGCCAGCTCGACGATCGCGGTGTCCTCCGGGAGGTCGGTCGTCGCGATGACGACGTCCTCGATGTGTCGCGACGCGCGGACCCGCTCCAGCATGCGCTCCAGCATCGGTTTGCCCAGGATCGGCATCAGGCACTTGCCCGGCAGGCGGCTGGAGCCCATCCGGGCAGCGATGACGGCGGCCGCCTTCACACCGGTCTCCCCCCGGGCACCGGGCCGGCGCGGTCGCTCATCCCGTAGTCGGTCCCGAGCAACCGTATCTCGTGCAGCTGGCCAGCGTCCTTGATGGTGAGCGTTCCCAGGTGCGCGAACTGCCGGTCCAGAGCATACACGAAGACATCGGAGGAGAGCCGTGTGCCCCGGTCGGAGTAGACAGAGCCGCCGACGAGGACGAGGTCGTCGTTCACCGCGACTCCGCGAGTGAAGGTGGACGGCTTGAAGACCACAAGGCCATGATTGGTCACCGCACCCCCCAACGAGTCGCAGACCAGGAACAGCCCGTCGCGCGCGACGACGTTGTGTCCGCACCCGGCAACGTCGGGAATGCGGTCGCCCACCGTCAGGCGCTCGCGGTCGAGGACGAGGATCTCGCTGCGACGGCCCGTCTTGTACGTTTCGTTGTGCGCCAGGACGTAGACGCGATCGCCCACGGCTTGCACCGAGTTGAGGTGGGCGTAGTTCTCCGAGTTCCGCCCCGAGCGCAGCCGGCCGAGGGGATGGAGCCGGCGCTGCAGCCAGC
>Ga0247825_10001811_pt1 | contig 14155 bp, 11 predicted proteins | sample 13C_Vanillin_Day_FD_194413 | JGI IMG/M metagenome (GOLD analysis project Ga0247825, IMG submission 194413) | Soil microbial communities from agricultural site in Penn Yan, New York, United States - 13C_Vanillin_Day48 | ecosystem: Environmental > Terrestrial > Soil > Agricultural land | place...
GTGATCTTCATCGTCGGCCTCCACGTCGTCCGCGGGGACCGGCGTAGCCTACCACGCCCCCGGCGGACGGCGAGACGGCGGCGAGACCGATGACTACGCGGCGAGCCGCTCGGCCACCCGCACGAGCACCAGCAGGGTATCGAGCGCGCCATTCACGAAGCCGAGCGCACGATCGACCGAGACCAGCGTCGGCTGTCGCTCGCGCGCGGCCCGCTCCAGGTCGGCCTCGACGACCGCGAGCACGACGGCGGGGATGGATTCGACGGTGCCGCGGCGCTCGAGCGCCTCCCGCGCGACCTCCTCGCAGAATCGGGCCCGCTCGCGGAAGGTCCGCCGGCTGTCGGCGCGGCTGGCCGAGCTGGCGTGCGCGTCGGCCATCGCCTGCTGGTGCGTGTAGAGGGCGACGAGCGCGTCCGCGTCCTCGACGAGCAGGACCTCGATCTGGGCGTGTTCGATCTTCCGGGCCAGCAGCGAGCGCTGCGCCAGCAGCGCGGGCCGCTCGGGGCCGGCCGTCGGAACCCGCATCGTCACCGACTCGAGCAGCCGCTGGTACTCGGCCAGGCATCGCTTCAACAGCGTCAGGCGCCGGAACTCTCCCATCCGTGTCCTCCCGGGCGAGGATCACATCGGCAAGCGGGATGCCATTCGTCCGCGCAGAAAAAACGGCGACTTGGCGACGCCACCGGCGCCGGCCGGGTCAGCCGGTGGTCAGCGTGGTGGTCAGGGGCGACGCGGCTGCAGCAGCCGGTCGGCGGCGGCGATGCTGGCCGCGCGCTCGCCGGTCGTATCGTCGAGACGGCGCGCGATCCTCCGCAACAGGCGGCGCTGGCGCTCGAGGATCCGGCGCTGCTCGATGAACAGCCGCATCATCTCCCCCATCACGATGAAGGGCGCGCCGGTCAGCACGCCGGAGATCACGAGAAGCACGGCGGCCAGCCCCCGCTCGAGCACCGCCTGGCCGGTGAGGCTGCCCCACGGCATGTCGAGCGTGACCGCGGCGACGGCGAGCAGCAGGCCGCCGGCGATCAGCAGGAGGCCGACGACGACGAGGACGGAGGCCCAGAAGGCGGCGAAGCGGAAGCCGGGCATCGCGCGAACATCCTACCGCGGACGGCAATCGCCGGACAGCGCCTCCTGGATGACGAGGCCCAGCCGGCGCGCCATCACCGGCTTCTCCACCCAGGCCAGCACGCCCTCGACGGCGGCCCGGGCGGAATCGCCGACGTAGCCCGACATCATCACGACCGGGACCCGCACGTCTCGCTCGCGCAGCGTGCGGACCAGCCCGAGCCCGCCCATGCCGGGCATGACGAGGTCGGTGAGCACCAGGGCCACCTCGCCGGCGTGGGCCGCGTGCAGCTCCAGCGCGTTCTCCGCCGAGGAGGCGGTGAGCGTGCGGTAGTTGAGGTCGGTCAGGATGTGGGCGAGCGTCTGCCGCACCAGCGCCTCGTCCTCGACCACCAGCAGCGTCTCGCCAGCGCCGCGGATCAGCTCGAGACCGGCCCGGACGTTGGCGACGCTTCGCTCGTCGGCCAGGCTCGGCAGGTAGAGCGTGAAGCGCGTCCCCTCGCCCGGCCGGCTGTCGACGGTGATGTGGCCGCCGTGCTCGGTGACGATGCCGTAGGCCTGCGAGAGGCCGAGGCCGGTGCCGCGCCCGGGCGCCTTCGTGGTGAAGAACGGATCGAAGATGCGCTCACGCACCTCGGGCGGTATGCCGGCTCCGGTGTCGGTCACGGTGAGGACGACCCACCGGCCCGGGCCGGGGCGCGCGTCGCCGGCGCCGGCCCGGCGCTCCTCCAGGGTCAGGTGGAAGCGCAGCTCACCGCCCAGTGGCATGACGTCGCGCGCGTTCACGGCCAGGTTGGTCAGCACCTGGGTGAGCTGGTTGGGGTCCGCGCTGACGACGAACGGGCCCCCGGTGCTCTCCACGCGGATGGCGATGCTCTCGGGCAGCGTGCGCTCGAGGAGGCCGATCGTCTGCTCCAGGAGCTGGGTGACGTCGACGGTCTCCAGCGAGGGCAGCGACTGCCGGCTGAAGTCGAGGATCTGACGAACGAGCGCCGCCGCGCGCTCGCCCTGATCGACGATGACCTCCAGCCGGCCGCGCACGAACGGCGCGTCGGACTGCTTGCGCATCCCGAGCTCGGCCGAGTTCACGATCGTCATCAGGATGTTGTTGAAGTCGTGCGCGATGCCGGCGGCAAGCTGGCCCATCGAGGCCAGGCGGGTCTGCTGCTGGGCGACCTTCTGGGCCTCGCGCTCACGCGTCACCTCGCGGATCACGACGACCACGCCCTGGCCGCCGGCCAGCGGGCGGGCGGCGACCTGGAATACCCCGGCCGTCCCGGCGGCGCCGGCCGCGATCTCGCGTGCCTCGATCTGGGGCCCGGCCAGGAGCCGCTCGAGCGACAGGCCGCCGATCTCGGTCACCCGCCCCTCGGCCATCGTCGCCACCACCGCGAGGTGGACGCGGGCGAAGGGGTTGACCAGGGCAATGCTCCCGTCGCGCTCGAGGAGCACCACTCCCTCCGGCAAGTGCTCGACGACGGCCTGTAGCCGCTGCTGCTGCGCGTCGAGCGCGGCACGTAGCCGGGCCTGGTGAATCGCGACCGCGAGCTGCGTGGCGACCTCCCACACGATCTCCGCGTGGTCGCGGTCGAAGGCGGACGTCTCGCTGCGGGCGACGCACAGCACACCAATCGTCTCGCCGCCGACGGACAGGGGCGCGCGGAGCATACCCGGCACCGGCTCGTCGAGCCCGTGCATGGGCACGCCGGCCAGAGGCAGCGGGGCGCCCACGTCGGGCCCGCCCTCGCCGTCGATCACCAGCACCCGGGCCTGGTCCCGGCCGGGCTCGAAGAGCACGACCGCCCCCCACTCGTAGGGCACGACCTGGCGCAGCCGCGGTAGCGCGCCGCGCGCGACGGCCTCGACCGACTCGGCGGCCAGGATGCCGCGGTCGATGTGGTGCAGGGCCTCCAGACGCTGGGTCTTGGCCCTGACCTTCTCCTCCAGGGTGTCGCGCAGCTCACGCGACTGGCGGACGTAGCGCTCGATCACCGCCGACAGCTCCCCGATCTCGTCCCCGGTGTCCAGGCGCAGCACGCCGGCGTCGACCTCACCAGCCTCCACCCGCCGCACCGCCGAGGACAGCGCCCGGACGGCCCGCGTGGACGCGCGACTGGCGAAGACCAGCATGCCAACGGTGACGATCAGCACGCAGCCACCCGCGATGGCCAGCAGCTTCGCGGCGGACCGCAGCGGGCCATAGCCGTCCGTGAGGCGGATCACCCCCACCAACCGGCCGCCGAGGCGGGGCGCGTCCACGACGCCGACGACCTTCAGCTCGCCCCGCGTGTCGTGCACCACCGTCGCGCCGCCCGCCACCACCGCTCGGTGCGTCACCGGCGAGAAGGCGGGCACCGGCAGCGACTCGTCGCCGCGCAGGAGCAGCAGGCGGCCGCCCGCACCCCACTCGGTGAAGGCTCCCAGGCGCCGCGTGGTCTCGGGAGCAGCGGCGAGCCGAGGCAGGCTCTGCTGCAGGGTGGTGGCCGCGCTCTCGCGCACCATGCCCTGGAAGGCCTGCAGCACGAACAGGCTGACGAGCGCGAAGCCGCTGACCGCAACGGCCAGGCTCACGCCCAGGATCCGGCCGGCTACCGTGCGGGCCACCAGGCTGCCGAGGCCCGCCTCCCGGGCGAGGCGCGCGCGCACCGGCTCCAGCACGCGGTCGAGCGCCAGGTAGTAGAACACCGCCAGCAGCAGCGAGGTCACCAGGCCATGCGAGACGTTCTTGGCCTGCTCGATGAGCGGCAGCGAGGCGAACGCGCGTAGCTGCAACGCGCCGATCGTGTAGCCGGCCAGCACGAACCCGAACAGCAGGGCGGCCACGACGGTCGGGTAGCGCATGACCTCGCGGTACACGCGGGCCGGTGCGCGCGCGCCGCGCGGCTCGCGCAGCGGGAACAGGCGCTGGGCGGCGAGTACGAAGCCGCCGCCGATCACCGGGACCTCCCAGAAGAACGCAAACGCGGTCCATTTGAGCTGCAGCTCGTCGATGTTCATCGTCAGCAGGTAGTAGACCGGCGCCGGTAGCCAGTACCAGAACGCCAGCCCGCCCCAGTACAGCGCCGTCGCCTTCACGCGCGTGGACAGCGACGCGCGCCGGCGCCACAGCGCGACGGCGGCGCTGCCGTGCACCAGCTGCAGCCAGGCCAGCCACGCCACGAAGATCGGCACCGTCATCGGCGCCAGCCCGAGCAACGACAGGCCTGTATAGACGCATGGCGCCACGATGCAGGCGGTCACCAGCATCGCGATGGTGACCACGCGGACGTCGGGCGGTGTCAGGTGGCGATCGGTAGGCATTCAACCGGGCGTGCGGCAAGCGGTGTGCCAGGCAATACGGCAGCGATTTCGTCGGGTTGCTTGCCTGAACTGACCAGTGGCGCGGTCAGGTTTCTCCCGAACCGGTCGATTCCTGACCGTCAGGATTCACGTTACGATGGCCGCCCCAGGAGGACGCATGCTCGAGACCGAAATTCTCATCGTAGGCGGCGGCATCGCCGGTGCCTCGGCGGCATACCATCTCGCGGTCCACGGGCGTCGCGTCACGCTCGTGGAGCGCGGTGACATCGCCTCGGGCGCCTCCGGCGTGAATGCCGGTGCCATCGACTCCATCGGCTGGGGCCACACGCCGGATCTCCAGGCGCACCTCACGGCCGGCAGCGTGGAGATCTTCAAGGCGGTGCAGCTCGACCTCGGCGAGGATATCGAGTTCAGGCAGTCGGGGGCCGTCCAGGCGATCCACACGCGCGAGCAGTACGAGTTCGCGCGACAGCGCGTGGAGGCGCTGAGTGCCCGTGGTCACACGGTGCAGCTGCTCACCACACGCGAGGTGCGCAGCCTCGAGCCCGGATTCTCGCCGACTCTGCTCGGCGCCATGTATTCGCCACTACGGTCGCAGGCCGACCCCGGTCGGGCTACGCGCGCCCTCGCCACCCTGGCCAGCCGGCACGGCGCCAGCATCCTCATAGGCCACGAGGTGCTGGGGCTGGCGGCCCGGCCGGCGGGCGGCTACGTGGCACGCACGCCCCACGGCGAGATCGTTGCCGGCGCCGTCATCCTGGCCGCTGGCGCCTGGAGCGGACCGGTCGGCGCGCTGCTGGGCCTCGAGATCCCGATCGTCCCCGTCCGCGGCCAGATGTGGGCGACGCCACCGGTGCCGCCATGCGTGTTCCAGACAATCTCCTCGGCGGAGTCGCAGCAGGCCTGGCATCTCGACCCCGGGCCGCCCCCGCCGTTCCTCACCATCCGCAAGAACGCCCGCGTCACCCGCCACCTCTACGGCCGGCAGCGGCGCGACGGCGAGATCATCTTCGGCGGCGACCGCGAGGACGCCGGCTGGAGCACCACGCCCGACCCCGCCGGCATCGAGGTGAACCGTCGCCACGCCGCCGAGGTGTTGCCGTTCCTGGCCAAACTCGGCGTGGCGCGGACGTGGGCGGGGTTGATGCCGTTCCCGCTCGATGGCAAGCCGCTCATCGGCCGGGTGCCGGGCCGTGACGGGCTCTGGATCGTGAGCGGGCTGGCCTCGTCGGGGTTCGGCCGCGGCCCCGGGGCCGGTCGGCTCCTCGCCGACTTCCTGCACACGGGTTCCCCGGCCCCCGTCCTGGCCGAGGCCGATCCCGCGGGCCGGATCAGGGAGCGCTGAGCCCCGGGGGATCGGCGAGCAGGCGGACGAGCGCCGAGAGGCCGGCCTCGACCAGCCCGAAGGAGCCGCCAAGGTCCAGCGTGTGCAGATCGCCCGGCGTGCGGAGCGCGTGCGCGACGGCCTGACGGTCGGCGACCAGCCGGACCCCGAAGGTAGGATCGACCGTCGTCCGCCGGGTCTCGGCCTGCTGCAGCTCGCGCACGACCGCGTGAACCTGGTCGGGGTCGAGCATCGACAGCGGGGCCTGGCAGTGGCCGCACGCCGACTCGCGGGCGAGATCGATCGGCGCGCCGCAGGCCGAGCAGTTCACCGAGGGCGCGTAGCGGCGCAGCTCGGCCAGCCGCTCCGGCGAGAGCGGACGGACGAAGTTCTTCTCGCGCAGGAAGTCGAAGAAGGTCGTCAACCGCCCCTCCTCCCCTGGGCACCGCCAGTACGAGAACGGCGTGGATCGCGCGCGATCGGCCGTGGCCAGGAGCGCCCGCCGGCAGCGCGGGCAGTGCATGCCATCGCGCTGGAGCGGGTGCCGCAGGGCCCGATGCTCGTCGAGTGCCGCGAAGACCCGCAGAGTGGCGCCCGGCGTCAGGGCGATGCTCTCGCGGCCGTCGAACCAGATGAGGCCGCAGCCGTGGCAGAAGTCGAGATCCACGACCCGGCCGTAGTGGGCGTCGAAGCGCTGCGTGTGCATCGGCTGGTCGCAGCCAGGGCAGGCGAGCGGAGAGGCGGCGGCGGGGCCGCTCACGTCAGGCGGGTGCGGATGCGCTCGACGGCCTCCGCGGTCTGCTCGCGCGAGCCGAACGCGGTGAGTCGGAAGTATCCCTCCCCGCTCGGCCCGAAGCCGGAGCCGGGGGCGCCGACCACGTGGGCCTCGGCGAGGAGCTTGTCGAAGAAGTCCCACGACGACAGCCCCGCCGGCGTGCGGGCCCAGATGTACGGCGCGCTGCGGCCGCCGTAGATGGTGAGGCCGGTCGCGGTCAGCCCCTCGCGGATGAGTCGGGCGTTCTCCATGTAGAAGTCCGTCAGCGCGCGCACCTGCTTCTGCCCCTCGGGCGTGTAGGCGGCGGCCGCGGCCCGCTGCACGACGTAAGGCGGGCCGTTGGACTTGGTCGAGGTACGGCGCAGCCACAGCTCGTTGAGGCCGAGCCGGCGGCCGTCCGCCGTCCGACCCTGCAACGCCTTGGGCACGATCGTGTAGGCCAGCCGCAGGCCGGTGAACCCCGCGCTCTTGGAGAAGCTGCGCGACTCGATGGCCACCTCGCGTGCGCCCTCGATCTCGTAGATCGAGTGCGGGACCTCGGGGTCGCGGATGTAGGCCTCGTAGGCGGCGTCGTAGAAGATCACCGCCTCGTGCTCGCGCGCGTAGTCCACCCAGCGCTTCAGCGCCGGCCGCGTCATCGCCGCGCCGGTGGGGTTGTTCGGATAGCAGAGCACGATCAGGTCGACGTGGCGGTCGGGCAGAGCCGGCTGGAAGTCGTTGTCGGCCGTGCACGGCAGGTAGACGAAGCCGGCGTAGCGGCCGCTGGCATCGGCCCGGCCCGCGCGCCCGGCCATCACGTTGCTGTCGGCGTACACCGGGTAGACCGGGTCCATCAGCGCGACCACGCAGTCGGTGGCGAAGATCTCCTGGATGTTGGCGGCGTCGCTCTTGCCGCCGTCGCTCACGAAGACCTCGTCGACGCCGACCGTCACCCCCCGGTCACCGAAGTCGCGCGCGGCGATGTCGGCGCGGAGCCACTCGTAGCCGACATAGGGGCCATAGCCCTTGAGCGTCTCCGCACGCCCCTGCTCGCCGGCGGCGGCCTCCAGCGCCTGCACGACGGCCGGCGGCAGCGGCTGGGTGACGTCGCCGATCCCCAGCGAGATGATCCGCGCGTCCGGATGAGCGCCCCGGAACGCCTCCGCCCGCCGCTTGATCTCGGCGAAGAGATAGCCCGCCTGTAGATTCAGATAGTGCTCGTTGATCCTGGCCATCGCGCACCCCGTGGAGAGGGTGCGCGAATTCTAGCAGAGCGCGATGGCCCTGGCCCGGGCGGCTCAGTCGCGGCGCAGGCGGCTCATGCGTCGAGGCACACTACGCCGCGGCCGCGCGGCGTCAATAGCCGCCTCGACGGCGGCGCCACCGCGATGATATTTGACCCGGCCCGGCGCTCACGCTAGCCTCGAACGGCCGGCGCCCCTGGGCGCCAACCCCCCAGAGAGGCGGCCACGTGAGCGATCGACCCCAGGTCATGGGCACCCGCGGTGCCGAGCCGGAGGCCGCCGGCCCCACCAGCGAGCCGTGCGTGATGCTCATCTTCGGCGCCTCCGGCGACCTGACCAAGCGCCTGCTGGTGCCGGCGCTCTACAACCTCGCCTGCGACGGCCTGCTGTGCGAGGGCTTCGCGCTGCTGGGCACGGCGATGGACCCGCTCACGACCGACTCCTTCCGCGCCCGGCTCGGCGAGGACATCAAGAAGTTCCACACCCGTCATGCCTTCGACCAGGCGGCGTGGGACGACCTGATCGGCCGCTTCCACTACCTGCCGGCCGGCTTCGACGACCTCGGCGCCTTCCAGACGCTCAAGGCCGAGGTGGCCCGGCTCGACGCTCAGTACCAGTGCGGCGGCAACGTCCTCTTCTACTTCGCCACCGCGCCGCGCTTCTTCGGCCTGCTCGGCGAGCAGCTGCACCGCGCCGGCTTCAAGGACGGCCCCGGCTGGAAACGCATCATCGTCGAGAAGCCGTTCGGCACCGACCTGGCCTCCGCGCTCGAGCTCAACCGGGAGGTGCTGGCCCACTGGCAGGAGGACCAGATCTATCGGGTCGATCACTACCTCGGCAAGGAGACGGTGCAGAACCTCCTGGCCTTCCGCTTCAGCAACGGCATGTTCGAGCCGCTCTGGAACAAGCACTTCATCGACAACATCCAGTTCAACGTGGCCGAGGCCGTCGACGTCGAGGGGCGGGGCGGCTACTACGACAGCTCGGGCGTGCTGCGGGACATGATGCAGAACCACATGTTCCAGATGCTCGCCTACCTCTGCATGGAGGTGCCGGGCTCGTTCGACTCCCACGCCATCCGCAACGAGAAGGCCAAGCTACTGGAGGCCGTGCGCGTCTACACGCGCGACGAAGTCCATCGCTACGTCGTACGGGGCCAGTACGGCCCCCAGCTCGACGAGGCCGGGGCCGTCGTCAAGCCGGGCTACCGGCAGGAGAAGGACGTCGCCCCCCTGTCGCAGACCGAGACGTTCGCGGCGGCGCGCCTGCACATCGACAACTGGCGCTGGGAGGGCGTGCCAATCTATCTGCGCTCGGGCAAGGCGCTGTGGAAGCGCGGCACCGAGATCATCGTGGAGTTCAAGAAGGCGCCCCAGGTCCTCTTCCGCAACACGCCGGTGCAGAGTCTCGGGGCCAACCGGCTCATCTTCCACATCCAGCCCTACCAGGGGATCGAGGTGCAGTTCCACGCCAAGATCCCCGGGCCGACGCTGCGGCTGCAGCCGGTCAACATGCGCTTCGGCTACGGCGAGGCCTTCAAGGCCTCCCGCTACACCGGCTACGAGGTGATGATCTACTCGTGCTCCCACGGCGATGCCACACTGTTCTCGCGCGGCGATCTCGTGGAGGCGGCCTGGCGCGTGGCACAGCCGATCCTCGACACCTGGAAGACCACCCCCGTCGACTTCCCGAGCTACGCGCGCGGCAGCTGGGGGCCCACCGCCGCCTCCGACCTCATCGAGCGCGACGGTCGCCGCTGGTCCGAGATCCTCACCGACGACGTGCTGAAGAAGGTGACGATCTTCCGGGACGGCGACCCGCTGTTCCTCTCCCAGGTGATCCTCGCGCTACGGCCCGAGGTGGCGGCGCCCGGTGAGATCCTCATCCGCAAGGGCGACCTGGGCCGCGAGATGTACATCATCGTCCGCGGCGAGGCGGAGGCGCTCGACGAGTCCGGCCGCGTGCTGAAGACGTTCAGGGACGGCGACGTCTTCGGCGAGGTCGCGCTGCTGATCCACAGTGCCCGCACGGCGACCGTGCGGGCCAAAACGGCCATAGATCTGATGGCCCTCGACAAGGCGAGCTTCGATCGGATCCTGCACGACTATCCGCAGTTCGCCGACAGCGTGCTGAGGGTGGCCCGGGAGCGCTACGACCTCAACATCCCGGCCGACACGCTCATGACCACCCGCGGCTAGCGGAGGCGCGTCAGCTCGGCCGCTCCCTGCGGACCCCACCGGTACTGCGACTCTCCCGCACCCTGCAGCCGGTCACGGTCTGTCAGCCGCAGCGTGAGGCGCTGGTCGCCCGCCGACGAACGCGCCCGCAGCGTCAGGATCACGGCGCCGCCCGACAGACCCAGCAGCCCCTCGGCGTTGGTCGAGACGTGCTCACCCTTGATGGTGGCGGTGAGCACGCCGGCCACCGTGGGATAGCGCTCGCCCAGCACCTGCCAGGGCCCGAGCACGAAGCCCGATTCGCCCGGCCCGATCGTCTGCTCGGTCACGAGCAGGGTGAGTAGCCCGCCGCCCCATGTCCCCGTCCACGAGCCGGTCAGGTCCGGCGCCGACATCGCCGGCGGGCCCACCGGGGGGCCGGTCGCGCAGCCGGCCAGCAGGAGCACGAGCAGCAGCGCGAGAAACCGCATGCGTTCACTCTACCTTCGGCCGTTACCTCTCGCGTCATTGCCGGCGCCCGCCCGCTCGGACACGCTGGAGCACGGGAGGTGCATCATGACCTGGGTGCTGGCGATCGGGCTAGCGCTGGCCGGGATCGGGGCGGGGGTGCACGGCGTGCGGCAGCTGGCGCGGGGCTGGCGTCACGCGGGCGAGGACGCCGGCTCGCTGTGGGTCGCGCGGGGTCTACGAGGCGTCGTGGTCGGCGTGGGCGCGCTCAGCCTGGCCGGTGGGCTCGTCTTCGAGCAGCGAGGGCTGCTGGCCTTCGGCGCGGTGTTCCTGGCCGAGGAGCTGTACGAGACGGCCGTGCTGATCCTGGTCGTCCGGGCCGGGCTGCGCGCTCGCGGCGTGGCGGGCGGCTGAACGAGCGCGCCGGCGATCCGCTTCCCCGCGGCCACGGTTGGGAGTATGACGGAGTGGAGGATGGCTCGTGCTCGTGCACTCACCCGACGCGCAGTATTACGGCTGATGGCGGCGGCGGCCGCCGCCGGCCCGGCCGGGGCCGCCGCTGCCCCGATCCTGCAGCGCCCGATTCCGTCCAGCGGCGAGAACATTCCCGCCATCGGGCTCGGCACCTGGCGCACCTTCGACGTGGGCCCGTCAGCGGCCGAGCGAGAGCCGCTCGGCGAGGTCCTGCGGCGCTTCGTCGAGCTGGGCGGCCGCGTGATCGACTCCTCGCCGATGTACGGCACCGCCGAGTCGGTGGCCGGTGACCTCGCGGCCGACCAGGGCGTCACCGAGCGCCTGTTCCTGGCCACCAAGGTGTGGACGAGCGGGCGCGAGGCCGGAATCGCGCAGATGGAGCAGTCGCTCCGCCGCCTGCGCGGGCGCCGGCTCGACCTTCTGCAGATCCACAACCTCCTCGACTGGAAAACCCACCTGCGCACGCTGCGGGAGTGGAAGCAGGCCGGTCGCGTGCGCTACGTCGGCATCACCCACTACACCGCCAGCGCCTACGAGGAGCTGGAGCGGGTTCTGCGCGCCGAGCCCCTCGACTTCGTCCAGCTCAACTATTCGCTCGGCGAGCGGCAGGCCGAGCAGCGCATCCTCCCCCTGGCCCGCGAGCGCGGGGTCGCCGTGCTCGTGAACCGTCCCTTCTCCGAGGGCGGGCTGTTCCAGCGTGTGCGCGGCCGGCCGCTGCCGGCGGGCGCCGCCGAGCTCGGCTGCGAGAGCTGGGCCCAGGTCTTCCTCAAGTGGATCCTGGCGCACCCCGCCGTGACGTGCGTGATCCCCGCTACCAGCCGTCCGCAGCACCTGGTCGACAACATGAAGGCCGGCATCGGCCCGCTGCCGGACGCGGCGGCCCGGGCGCGCCTCGCGGAGCTGGTGGCGGCGGGCTGACGCGGTCGGCCTGGACACGCACCGGCCCCCCACCTCAGAATCGCCCTACGATGATGATCCTCGCATCCCGGCCTCCCCGGCGTCACCACCTGCTGGTGGCCGCGCTGGCCATGCTGTGCGCCGCCTGCGGTACCGCCGGCACCTCGACGACCGCGAGCCGGCCCACCGGTCCCGGCGCCGTCGAGAGCTTCATGGTCGTGGACTGTCTGCTGCCGGGTCAGATCCGTCAGCTCGGCGGCCAGGTCACATACGTGACCGCCCGCCGCGCCGTGAAGACCGCCGCCCGTGACTGCGAGATCCGCGGCGGCGAATACGTGTCGCTCGATCGTGCCAACTACGCGACGGCGTTGAAGGTTTGGCTGCCACTGGCCGAGCAGGGCGACCAGGCCGCCCAGACCTACGTGGGAGAGATCTTCGAGAAAGGTCTCGGCGTCGCGCCGGACTACGCGGTGGCCGCGATGTGGTACCGGCGCGCCGCCGACCGCGGCTACTCTCGTGCCGCGCTGAATCTCGGCAACCTCTACGAGCGCGGCCTCGGTGTCGCCCGCGACCCGGCCCAGGCCCTCGCCTGGTACCGGCGGGCGGCCGGCGCCAAGGACTCCAAGGACGTGAGCTTCGAGATCGCCCCAGCCGCCGCCACTGGTGAAGTCGCCGCGCTGCGCGCCCAGGTGGGCGAGCTACGCCGTGAGCTCGACGCCAAGGGCAAGGAGCTGGCCCGGGTGCAGGGCGAGCTGGACGGCGCCCGCCGCGCGCTGGACGGCCGGCGCGGAGAGGCGGATGCCGAGCGGCGCACGGTGGACCAGCTCCGTCGTGAGCTGGACGAGACCCGCCGGCGCGAGACGAACGCCACCACCCGGGCGGCCCGCGTGGCCGAGCTGGAGCGCGCCATCAACGAGCGTGAGGCGGCCCTGGCCACCAAGACCCGCGAGATGGATGGCCTGAAGGCCACGGTGGCGCGCCTGGAGGGCGAGAGCCGCGACCAGCGCGAGCGCCTGGAGCGCCTGCGCCAGCAGACGGCCAGCTCCGGCACCGGCCCCGTCATCGAGGTCCTGCAGCCCGAGCTGCGCACCGTGCGCGACACTCGCAGCGTCCGGGCCACGGTGGCGACCGACCGGCCGGTCGTCGTGGGCCGCGTCACCAGCGAGGGGGAGCTGCTGACGCTCACCGTGAACGATCGGGCTGAGAAGCTGTTGACCAACAACGTCTTCCGGACCGAGGTCGCCCTGACGCGCGCCGACGAGCCGGTGCGGATCGTGGCCATCGACCGGCAGGGCCGGCGCAGCACCGTCGAGTTCGTGATCTCCAGGACCGCGTCCCGCCCGGGGACGGCGTCCGCCGCCGAGGGCACGGTGGGGCTGCCGCGGCCGGGGGGCCTGTCGTTCGGTACCTACAACGCGCTCGTCATCGGCAACGACGCGTACCGACTGGTGCGGCCTCTGAAGACCGCGGTCGCCGACGCCCGCGAGGTGGCCCGCGTGCTCGAGCAGGACTACGGCTTCCGGGTCCGGCTGCTGGTGAATGCAACCCGCTATGACATGCTGGCCGCGCTGAACGACCTGCGCGAGAAGCTCACCGAGAAGGACAACCTCCTGATCTACTACGCGGGCCACGGCGAGCTGGACGATCGCAACCAGCGGGGCCACTGGCTGCCGATCGACGCCGAGCCCAATAGCACCGCCAACTGGATCTCCAACGTGGCCATCACCGACGTGCTCAACGCCATGACGGTCCAGCAGCTCCTGGTCGTCGCCGACTCCTGCTACGCGGGCACGCTCACCCGCTCGTCGGTGGGTCGGCTGGAGGGCGGGCTGAGCGATGCCGAGCGGCTCCGACTACTCTCGGTCATGGCCAATCAGCGCTCGCGGATGGTGCTGACCTCGGGCGGCGTCGAGCCGGTACTCGACAGCGGGGGCGGCGGCCACTCGGCCTTCAACCAGGCCTTCCTGGGGGCCCTGCGCGCCAACAAGGGTGTACTGCCGGGCCAGGAGCTGTTCGGCGATCTCCGGCTACGGGTGGCCTCCATCGCCGATCGTGTCCAGATGCGGCAGGTCCCGGAGTACGCGCCGATCAAGTACGCCGGCCACGAGTCCGGCGATTTCGTGTTCGTCCGCAAGAACTGACCCCACCGGTGGTCCCGGGCCGCCGCCCGGCAGGATTGCTTTGTCGCGGGCGCGGAGACTCTGTGATAATTCCTCACCGTGATTGAAGATTCCGCTCGAAGGGATGGACCCGTGATAAGGCTGCGCTGGGCTGCGTGCGCGGTGGTGGCGCTGGGAATCCTCACGACCACGGCTCCGGTCGATGCTCAGGGGCTCAACGAGGTGCTCGGCCGGCTCCTCAGCAACAGCTGCCAGGGGCTCAACGGCCCCAGCAGCACCGCCTACGGGCCCGACCTCATCGGGTTCTGCCAGGGCGGTGGCGGCGCCGCCCTGGCAGAACCCGATGAGGT
>Ga0247825_10001812_pt1 | contig 14153 bp, 10 predicted proteins | sample 13C_Vanillin_Day_FD_194413 | JGI IMG/M metagenome (GOLD analysis project Ga0247825, IMG submission 194413) | Soil microbial communities from agricultural site in Penn Yan, New York, United States - 13C_Vanillin_Day48 | ecosystem: Environmental > Terrestrial > Soil > Agricultural land | place...
TAAGTTCGAAGGAGGCCAGATCGTCATCACGGAGGGGCAGACAGTGACGGTGACGACCCGGGCTGTCCTGGGTCAGGGGTCGATCATCCCGACGCCGGTGCGCTCCCTGCCGAAGGATGTGGAGCGAGGGCACGCCATCCTGCTGGATGACGGCCGGGTGCGGCTGCGGGTGCTGCGAGTGTCAGGGCGGGACGTCATCGCGAAGGTGGAGGTGGGCGGAGTCCTGAAGGACCACAAGGGGCTCAACCTGCCGGGCGCGGCGATCTCGGTGCCGACGATCACGGAGAAGGACGCGAAGGACCTGGCGTTTGGCCAGGAGGTCGGCGTGGACTATGTGGCGCTCTCGTTCGTGCGCTCGGCGAATGACATCAAGCAGGCGCGCGCGCATGTGGCGAAGCGCAACACGCCCTTGATTGCGAAGATCGAAAAGCCTCAGGCTGTGGAGAACCTGGAGGCCATCGCCGCGGTAGCGGATGGAGTAATGATCGCCCGTGGTGATCTGGGCGTGGAGATGCCGCTGGAGCAGCTGCCGGCCATCCAGAAGCGCGCGGTCGCCGAGGTGAACCGGATGGGGGGCCTGGTCATCGTGGCGACGGAGATGCTGGAGAGCATGGTCGGCAACCCGCGTCCCACGCGCGCCGAGGTGTCGGACGTGGCCAACGCCATCCTGGATGGGGCGGACGCGGTGATGCTGTCAGGCGAGACGGCGGCCGGCAAATACCCCATCGACGCGGCGGCCACCATGGCGCGCATCGTCGAGGAGACGGAGCGCGGGGTGAGCTCGGGCCTGCGACCCTCGCTGCTCGAGCGCAAGGAGGATCTGTCCACCGGCGTGGCGGCGGCGGCGGTGGCGGCGGCCGAGCAGCTCGGCATCGAGACGATCATCACCTATACCGAGCGGGGCCACACCGCGCGCCTGGTGTCCGAGTTCCGGCCGCAGGCTCAGATCATCGGCCTGACCCCTAACGCGGACACTGTGAACCGGATGGCGCTCTACTGGGGCGTGAAGGGGCTGCAGGTGGGCCGGCTGCAGAGCACGGATGCGATGCTCAAGCAGGTGCGCCGGCTGTGCCGCGAAGAGGGGCTGTGCAAAGTCGGAACCCCGGTGGTGATCGTCGCGGGCGTGCCGCTCAACGAGCCCGGCAACACGAACATGATGTCCATCCACCGCATCTGAGCTGTCCTCCCGCGAGCACGCTCGCGAGCCCCCCTTGAAGTGGCTCCTCACCGCCAGTAAAACGCCCTTTCCAGGCTAGAGCGGCAGTACCTGGAAGGCCGTGCATGGCTTGGGAGGAGCCCCTTGAGAGTGCCGGGAATCCTGCTGGGGATCGCCTTCCTGGGCCTGCTGGCCTGGAGATCGCTCGCGGGCGGAGCATCCCCTGGCGCCGAGAGCTCGGTCAGCGCCCCTTCGATTGGAGCATTGGAGCAGCCGCTGGCTTCATCGCCGGTGGTGCTCCCCACGGGTGCTCCGGCAAGAGACGCTGCGCCCGAGGCACGGCAGATCAAGGCCCAGTTGGTGATAGCGAAGGCCCGGCATTCGCTCGGCCAGTCGTATGAGCGTGCCGCCGCGCACGGAGACTTCGCCCTGGCCCCCGGCCGCATCCTGAACAGCCTCCTCGACAGACGCTGCGGGCTGGTGCAGCGCCATGCGGAGGAGATTGCGCTCGAGCGAGAGTCGCTCGGGCTTCAGTCTTCGGACGGGGCTGGCCTCTGCCGCGAGATCCTGTTCTCGCTCCTGAAGGAGCGCCTCGCCCTCCCGGAGGACATGCCGCAGGCACGTTTCTGGGACATGCTGGAGCAGGTCGACGCGGCCTACACTCAGCTCTTCCTCGCGGATCCTGGCGCTGCAAGTGACGAGGCCTTCCGTGCCGCCTACGAGCGCCTCCGTGAGGATCGCAGTGGCATCGTTGGCGCGGATCTCGATCGGCGTCTCTTCAGGCTCGCGGATGAGGTGCTCCACCTTCCCTTCCAGGTAGAGGACCTGCTCCGAGACAAGACCACCTCCACCGAACAGAAGATCGCTGCCTACGACGCGGCCCTGCAGCGGATCGAACGCGAGCAAGGTGTGCAGCTCGCCTCCGTGGTGGAGCCTCTCGATCTGGCAAAGCACGCGCTGCGGCTCCACGAGACGGCTGGCCCCCTCGGACCGGAGCAGCGACAGGCCGTGATGGAGCGCTATGCGGCCCCCGACGTCGCCCGGCGCTACCTCGAGCACCAACAGGAGCAGCAGGACCGAAGCGAGCGCCTGCGCGCGTTCAACCAGGAGCGCGATCAACTCCTGGAGCAACTGGCTCGTGCGGGGCTCACTCCGGAGCAACGCCGCCAGCGGATGACCGAGATCGATTCGCAGCTCTTCAAGAAGTACCACCTGCAGTAACCCGCATCGCAGCCCTGAAGGAGTCCGCAGATGGAGCCTCGCAAGATCGAGTGGCGTCATGGCGCGCTGTCCGCCACGCTCGTGCTGGTGTTCGCCACCCAGGCCTGGGGCGAGGGCACACCCCCGTTCGACGCCTACTACTCGAACCGTCCCGCGGAGTGGTTCGACGCCGCGAGCGAGACCGAGTACTTCAACCCTTCCCTCACCCGCTCCTGGCAGCTCAACGAGACCTGCAATGATGCCGGGTTCTTCTCGGTGGCCTCGTACAACATCTTCCACAACGTCCCCTTCGTCACGGACTTCGGGGACGAGATGGAGCAGAGCCTCGGCAAGGTGACGAAGTGCGCCGACGTCATCCTGTACCAGGAGGCCTGGGACTACGATGACATCATCGAGGACGGCCCCAGGGCGGACCTGACCGCGCGCGGCTACACCATGCTGACCCCGAGCGGCTACTACTGCGACGACCCCGCGGATGGCGCCATCGAGAACGACTGCAGCGGCCTGGTGATCTTCTACAAGAGCGGCACCACGCTGGTGAGACAGCTGCCGTTCCAGGCCTTCACCACCGTGAACGGCCCCGACGTGCACAAGGAGAAGGGCGTGTGGGGCGCGATCTTCGCGAAGGAGGGGCGCTACTACTACGTCTTCAACACCCACTTCACGTACGGCAGCAACAGCCACCTCGATGGACACTCCACCTCCGACAGCTCGCGCATCTCCAACATGCAGCAGTCGCTGAGCTACATCCGCAATCAGGTGAACGCCAACAAGGCCAGCTATCCGCCCGCGCTTGTCCTCTTCGGGGGTGATTTCAACGCCGACTTCACCAGCACCAACAGCTTCTCGAAGGGCTACCAGCTCCTGGTCCAGGCTTCCGCGCAGGGCTCCTTCCTCGACCCGTACAACTACGCCACCTCGGGTGCCATCATGGGCGGCTTCGAGACCGCGGGCTTCCAGTCCAACTGGACCGGCTCCGCGACCGACGTGGGCCCGAATCGCATGGCGACCGGCGTCAAAGGCGACTTCGACACGGTGCTCATCGGCAAGCCTTCCGCTTTCGGCACCTGCTCGGGCACCGCGATCTCGTACAGCGGCTGGGCCCCCGCGTGGAAGACGATCGACACGAACCTGCGGAAGTGGCCCGCCTATACCCACTCCGACCACTACGGCCGATGGATAAGGGTGAAGCCCGGCTGCTAGCTCCCTGGGGATGAGGATGCCTGCGCTCACCACGGTTGGAAGGAGCTGCCTGTGGGCAGGCGTAGGAGCCTTGCTGGTGGGTCTCTCGGCTCACCTGATCCTCGTCTTTCCCGCGAACGTACTGGGCCTTGTGGGCGGGTTCGCCTGCTACTTCCGCGCGCTCGGCGGCAGCGAGACGCCCCGCGCTGGCCTGCTCGCGGGCTCCGTGTTCGGGCTGCTTCTGGCCGCCAGCAGCCTGTACTGGCTCACCGATGTCCTCTACGTGCTGACGCTCGGCGAGCGCCTCGTCGGTGCCGCCGTGGTGAGCGGGTTCCTGGTGTTGATCGCGCTGCCGTATGGCCTGTGGGGCTGCGTGACGGGGCTGGCGAGGCACCGAGCCTCCCATCGTTGGCTGTTCCTTCACGCACCCGGGCTGCTGCTGGCCCAAGCGCTCATCCATGACGTGTGGCTCGGCTTTCCCTGGCTGCACCACGGCTACTGGCTGTCCTTCGGTCCACTTGGTGGCTGGCTGGCTCTGCTCGGCGCATGGGGCTCGGGGTTGCTGCTTCTGCACCTGGCAGCGGCCCTCGGACTCTGGACGCTGGCCCCCAGAGCTCCGCAGCATGTGCTGACTACGGCTGTGGTGCTCTGTCTCGCACCTCTGTTTCCAGTGAGCCCCCCTCCGAGCGCCAGTCCTCGGATCGTCCAGGCGGCTGTCGTCAGCGTCGAGCCGAAGGAGGTGAAGGACAGCTCGCGGGATGATCTGGAGCTGCTCTCGCGCTACGTCGTGGCCACACGGGAGCTGCGCGCGGATTGGACCTTCTGGCCAGAGTCCGTGATCCGTGACGGCGAAGCCACCCTCGCCCCACTGAGCGCGACGCTCGGCCTGTCTGCCGGGAAGGTGTTCGCGGGCGCGCTGCTGGCGGCTCCCTCGGGCCGATACAACACCCTGGTCGAGCTCGCGAGCAGCAAGCCCGTCTATTACAAGCAGAAGCTCGTCCCATTCTCGGAGTACGTGCCCAGCGAGCCCCTCCGCGCGATCTTCAGAGCGCTTGGCGTCAACACGCTGAAGACGGACGTGGCCGCGTGGATGCAGCCGCAGCCCGCAGTCGACGTGGACGGGGTGAGCCTGCAACCCCTGCTCTGCTACGAGGTCGCCTTCACCGAGCTGATCCAGCCAGCTCCTCGGCCGATGGTGCTGCTCAACGCCGGCAACGAGAGCTGGTTCCGAAGTGCACTCATGCACCGCATGACCTTGGCGATGAGCGTGGCCCGCTCACGCGAGTACGGCATCCCGCTCGCGCGCTCCGTGATGGGCGGGTACAGCGGCACCTTCGATCCCGCGTCAGCCCCCGAGTGGCAGACAGCGGCTCCACGCGGGACAACCATCACTCACGTGGGGCAGCTCCTTCCCCGGCCCGCGTCGACGCCCTACAGCCGTTGGCGGCGCCTCTTCCACTCGCCGTGAGGCCACAGGCTCCCGCGCCGCCTCACAGCGTCTTGTTCTGGAAGTCGTAGAGCTTCTCGACGGCAACCTGCCGGTAGCGCTCGACCTTGAGCGCCCTCATGGCGCAGTCCCAGACCAGCTCCTTGGCGGGCCGATCCGGCTCCTTCTTCTTGCGCCGCTTCACCTCGGCCTTGATCGCCTTCACCGCCACGCGCGGGTGGTAGCAGAACGCCGCCGAGAACAGCAGGTGCCCGCCGAACGGGATGAGCCGCGCCTCGATGACGTCCCCCGTCTCCAGCCCGGCAATGTTCCGCCGCTCGGTGACATCGAAGTCCTTGCCGGAGAACAGCTCGCGCAGGCGGATCAGGCCCTTGCCCAGCTTGCGCACCTCGAACAGCCCGTGCACCGTCTCCGTGAAGCTCCGGAAGGCATTAGCCTCCTCGGGAGCAGCGTTCTGCAGCCGCTGCTCGTACAGCTCGACGGCCGGTGTCTTGCCCGTGAGCGGAGACACCCGATCGTAGAGGTAGTAGTCCAGGAAGGAGGCCATCCGGAGCTCGAAGATCTTATCGTCCTCGAACACCTCGCCCGTGAGCCGGAAGTACTCCTTCTTGGCCTCGAGGAGATCGGCCTTGCGCGACTCCTCGCTGCCAAAGGCCGTGAGCTGGTCCAGATACGGCTGATACGACAGAGGGGAGGCGGAGGGAGCGTCCATGGAGCGGAGGGATCCTACTCTGCCATCAGCTTGGCGAAGCGCTTGAACAAATAGCGCGCATCGTGCGGGCCGGGGGAGGACTCCGGGTGGTACTGCACGCTGAAGGCCCGGGCATCCGGAATCGAGAGCCCCTCCACCGTGCCATCATTCAGGTTGATGTGGGTGACCACCGCCCTACCCTTGAGGCTGGCGTCATCCACGGCGAATCCATGGTTCTGCGCGGTGATCTCCACCTTCCCGGTTGTCAGATCCTTCACGGGTTGGTTCGCGCCGCGGTGGCCGAACTTCATCTTGTACGTCCTGCCACCCAGCGCGAGCGCCAGGATCTGGTGCCCCAGGCAGATACCGAACACCGGCACATTGCCGAGCAGCTTGGCCACCGTCTTGTCCGCGCCCTTCACCGCGGCGGGATCTCCAGGGCCGTTGGCGAGGAAGACGCCGTGCGGCTTGCGAGCGAGCACCTCCTCGGCGCTCGTGGTGGAGGGCACCACCGTCACCCGGCACCCCTCGTCCACGAGGAACTGCAGCATGGAGCGCTTGAGGCCGTAGTCATACGCCACCACGTCGTAGCGCAGCTCCGGCGCCGGGCGCGGCTCGCCGCTGAACACGTCCGGAGACGGCGTGGTGAAGGTGTACAGCTGCTTCGTGGAGACGCCCGTGGCCAGGTCCATCCCCTCCATGCCGGGGGCGCTCTTCGCGCGCTCGACGAGGGCCGCGGGGGTGTGGTTCTCGCTGGAGATGACGCCCATCTGCGCGCCGTGCGTGCGCAGGTGGCGCACCAGCCGCCGGGTGTCCAGGCCCTGGATGCCCGCGACGCCATGGCGCTTCAGGTACTCGTCCAGCGTCTCCTTCGCGCGCCAGTTGGAGGGCTGCTCCGTGTAGGCCCGCACCACCATGCCCACCGCGTGCGGGTGTACGGACTCCTCGTCCTCCGAGTTCGCCCCGATGTTCCCCATCTCCGGGTACGCCATGGTGACGATCTGCCCGACGTAGGAGGGGTCCGTGAGGATCTCCTGGTAGCCGAACATCGACGTGTTGAAGACCACCTCACCCACCCTCTCGCCGGTGGCGCCAAAGGCGCGCCCCACGAAGGTGGTGCCATCCGCCAGCGCGAGCACTGCCTGCTTCATCACTGGGACTCCTTGATCTGACCGTCCGCGAACACGAGCCTGCCGCCCACCCACGTCTGAGTGACGCGCCCCTTGAGCAATCGACCATCGAAGGGAGTATTCCGGCTCTTGGAGAAGAACCGCTCCGCATCCACCGCCCACTCCACCTCCGGGTCAACGAGCGTGACGTCCGCCGGGGCCCCAGGCGCCAGATGACCGCCCGGAAGGCCGAACGCCCTCGCGGGCCCCTCCGTCAGCAGCTCCACCGCCTTGACGGGGCTCAGCACGCCGTCGTGCACCAAGGCCAGCGTCAGCCCGAGCGCCGTCTCCAGGCCCACCACGCCGTTGATGCCCTTCTCGAACTCCACCTGCTTGTCGAGCACTCCATGGGGAGCATGGTCCGTGGCGATGGCGTCGATCGTACCGTCGGCCAGGGCCTCGCGCAGGGCCTCCACATCGCGGCGCAGGCGCAGCGGCGGGTTCATCTTGGCGTGGGTGTCGTACTGGCCCACGGCCGTGTCATCCAGCGTGAAGTGGTGCGGCGTGGCCTCGGCCGTGACACGCAGGCCTCGCTTCTTCGCCTCGCGTACCAGGCGCACGCTGCCCTCACAGGAGATGTGGGCGATGTGCAGGCGGCCGCCCGTCTCCTCCAGCAGCACCAGATCCCGAGCCACCATGGCAACCTCGGCCGAGGGCGGGATGGGCAGCAGCCCCAGCCGCGTCGCGGTGGGCCCCTCCGTCATGGCGCCCTTGCCGGACAGTGTGAGGTCCTCCTCGTGGACCATGACCGGGATGTCGAAGAGCGTGGCGTACTGGAGCGAGCGCCGCATCAGCGAGGCGTTCATCACCGGCCGCCCGTCATCGGTGATGCAGACGCAGCCGGCGGAGACCAGCTCGCCCATCTCCGCCAGCTCCTCGCCCTTGAGGCCCTTGGTGATGGCCCCCGCGGGGTAGACGTGGCAGAGCCGGGCTGCCCGGGCGCGTGACAGCACCAGCTCCGTCACCAGCGCGCTGTCGTTGACGAGCTTGGTGTTGGGCATGGCCACCACCCCGGTGAAGCCGCCCGCCACCGCGGCCCTGCACCCGGTGAGGATGGTCTCCTTCCCCTCCTCGCCCGGCTCGCGCAGGTGCACGTGCAGATCGATGAAGCCTGGGAGCACCCAGCGCCCGCGCGCATCCACCACCTCGGCGCCCGGAACCTGGAGCGGCGCCTCGGAGACCTGGGCCACCTTGCCGTCCCGGACGAGCACGTCTCGCACGCCGTCAACCTTGCTCCGCGGATCGATGACCCGGCCGCGGCTGAAGAGGACCGGAGCGCTCACGAGCACACCTCCAGGATGGCCCGCCGCACGGCAACGCCGTTGGCCACCTGCTCCAGGATGACGCTGCGAGGCCCATCCGCCACGGCGGGAGCCACCTCCACCCCTCGGTTGATGGGGCCGGGGTGCATGACGAGCGCTCCTGGCTTCATCTTCTCGGTCCGCGCGGGAGTGAGGCCGAAGAGGCGGGAGAACTCGCGCGTGGAGGGGAAGAAGGACTCTGCCTGGCGCTCGAGCTGGAGCCGCAGGCACATCACCGCATCCGCCTCAGGCAACGCCTCGTCCAGGTTCGTCATCACCTCGGCGCCCAGCTCCTTCAGCCCCACGGGCAGCAGCGTGGGCGGGCCGCACACCGCCACCTGGGCCCCGAGCGCCGTCAGGCACAGGATGTTCGAGCGCGCCACGCGGCTGTGGAGGATGTCCCCGACGATGAGCACCGTGCGGCCGTCCAGGCCGCCCCAGCGCCTCCGCAGCGTGAAGGCGTCCAGCAGCGCCTGTGAGGGGTGCTCGTGGGTGCCATCCCCGGCGTTGATGACGGCGCAGCGCACGTGCCGGGCCACCAGGTGGGGAGCGCCCGAGGAGCGGTGCCGGATGACGAGCGCCACCGGGCCCGTGGCCTCGATGTTGCGCACGGTGTCCAGCAGCGTCTCGCCCTTGGACACCGAGGAGCCCTGAGCCGTCCAGTTGAGCACCTGAGCGCCCAGCATCTTGGCGGCCATCTCGAAGGACGTTCGGGTACGGGTGGAGTCCTCGAAGAAGAGGTTGGCCACCACCTTGCCCTGGAGAGTATCGGCGCTCGCCGAGCCCCCTGGCAGGTGAGCCTCGGCCCGGTCGAGCAGCGTCTCGAGCTCCTCTCGCCGCCAGCCTTCGATACCGAGCAGGTGTCGCATAAGCCGGGTCGCGCCCTAGCAGCGCCCCCATGGAGCGTCAAGCATCCACAAAGCTTTCATCGGACAGGCTCGAAGAACCGGTCGAGCCGCAGACCGGTCCCATCAAAGAAGCCGCTCAGCAGGCCGTCGTAGCCCAGCGACAGCCACACCACCATGGCCTTGCCCTTGATGTGGCCGTAGGGCACGTACTCGACACGGCCCGTTATCCCGAAGCCGTAGCGGCTGTCCGAGCTGTTGTCCCGGTTGTCGCCCAGCACGAAGACGTGGCCGTCGGGGACGACAAAGGGCTCGTGGAACTCTGTCGCCCTGCCCGGCCCCTGCAGCACGGCGTGAGGGACTTTACCGAGGGTCTCCTCGTAGAGGTGGACCTTCTCGTCCTCCCATTGTCCCGTCCGCTGGTCCTGGTTGTGGACGATGAACGCGTTGGAGACCAGGCTGCGCCCCTGCACCACGCCGTTGATGTAGACGACCTGGTCGATGATCTCCACGCGATCACCAGGGATCCCCACCACGCGCTTGATGAAGTCCACATCCGTGTTCACGGGGTTGTTGAAGACGATCACGTCTCCACGCGCCGGTGGCCGGATGATCTGGAACGGCACCACGTTGATGAACGGGATCCGCACCCCGTAGACGAACTTGTTGACGAAGACCTGATCGCCGATCTCCAGCGTCGGCAGCATGGAGCCGGAGGGGATGCGGTAGGGCTCGATGAAGATGGTGCGGATGAGCAGCGCGATGGCCAGCGCCTTCGCGAAGCCGGAGACGGTGTCCCAGCCTGACTGCTTGCGGTACGCCCCGAACAGCTCCTCGTGGAGCTTGTCGAGCGCCCGCACCTCCTTCTCCAGCCGGGGCACGTCCGCGGCCAGGGAGGCGTCCTCCACCAGCAGGGACTGCTCGGCGATGCGCTCGGCCGCGTTGTCGGGCAGCTTGCCGGGAAGCTTCTGGAAGATGCGCTCGGCCTCGTGGAACAGCTCACGGGCCTCGTGCCGCAGCTTACGCAGCGCCTGTTCGCGCTTGGAGACCAGCCGCCACGCGATCAGCCCCAGCCACGAGAAGAACATCGCCGCCCCGAAGTACCGCATGGCCGGCTTGGCCCAGGACGCCGACGAGGGGACGATCTCGATGAGGAACAGGTACGGGATGAAGGCGAGGCCCACCAGGCACAGCGGCGCCCAGAGGCTGGTGAGGAGCTGCCGCCACAGGAGCAGCCGCCGGGCCCGGAGCTGCTCCGGCTTGCGCCGGGCCGACAGGGCCTCTCCCAGCTTCACGGGCGTGCTCGCGGCGGTCATCTACTCCTCCGTCTTCAGGACGGCCAGGAAGGCCTCCTGGGGGATCTCCACCGTGCCCACCTGCTTCATACGCTTCTTGCCCTCCTTCTGCTTCTCCAGCAGCTTGCGCTTACGGCTGATGTCGCCACCGTAGCACTTGGCGAGCACGTTCTTGCGCATGGCGGAGATCGTCTCTCGGGCGATGATCTTCGCACCGATGGCCGCCTGGATCGCAACCTCGTACATCTGCTTGGGGATCACTTCCTTGAGCTTCTGGCACACCTCGCGGCCGCGCAGGTAGGCGCGCTCGCGGTGCACGATGACGCTCAGGGCGTCCACCGGATCCCCGTTGATGAGGATGTCCAGCCGGGCCAGATCCGCCTCCACATAACCGGCCAGCTCGTAGTCGAGGCTGGCATAGCCGCGCGACACGCTCTTGAGCTTGTCGAAGAAGTCGAACACCACCTCGGCCAAGGGCATCTCGTACGTCACCTGCACGCGCTGGCCGGTGGAGCCCAGGTACTTCATGTCCTTCTGCACGCCACGCCGCTCCTGGCACAGCTTGAGGATGGCGCCCAGGTGCTCGTTGGGCACGTGGATGTGGCAGGTCAGCATGGGCTCCTCGAACTTCTCGATGTTCTGCACCGGCGGCAGCTTGGCCGGGTTGTCGATGAGGAGCGTCTCTCCCTTGCTGGTGGTGATGCGGTACACCACCGAAGGCGCGGTGGTGATGAGGTTCAGGTTGTACTCGCGCTCCAGGCGCTCCTGGACGATCTCCATGTGCAGCAGGCCCAGGTAGCCGCAGCGGAACCCGAAGCCCAGCGCCGTAGAGGACTCCGGCTCGTAGGTGAAGGCCGAGTCGTTCAGCTTGAGCTTGGCCAGCGCGTCCCGCAGGCCCTCGTACTCCGCCGAGTCCACCGGGAAGATGCCGCTGAACACCATGGGCTTCACTTCCTTGAAGCCCGGGAAGGGAGCCTCCGTGGGGCGCGCCTCCTCCGTGACGGTGTCACCCACCTTGGCGTCCTGCAGCTCCTTGATGTTGGCCACCAGGACGCCCACCTCGCCGGCCATCAGCTGCGGCACCGGCCGCGAGAAGGGGCTGAACACGCCCAGCTCCTGCACCTCGAAGACCTTGTTGTTGCTCCACAGCTTGATCTTCTGCTTGAGCTTGAGCGTGCCCTCCAGCACGCGCACCAGCGTCACGACGCCGCGGTAGTTGTCGTACCAGCTGTCGAAGATGAGGGCCTTGAGCGGCGCGCCAGGCTCGCCCCTGGGCGGCGGCACGCGCTGGACCACCGACTCGAGGATGTCCTCGATGCCGATGCCCTCCTTCGCGGAGGTTGGCACCGCCACCGAGGCGTCGATGCCGATCACGTCCTCGATCTCCTCCCGGGTGCGCGCCACGTCCGCGCTCGGCAGATCGATCTTGTTGATGACCGGGATGATCTCCAGGTTGTGGTCCAGCGCCATGTAGACGTTGGCCAGCGTCTGGGCCTCCACGCCCTGGCTGGCGTCCACCACCAGCAGCGCGCCCTCACAGGCGGCCAGCGAGCGGCTGACCTCGTAGGCGAAGTCCACGTGTCCCGGAGTGTCGATGAGGTTCAGGACGTAATGCTGCCCGTCCTTGGCCTTGTAGTTCATCCGCACGGACTGGGCTTTGATCGTGATGCCCCGCTCGCGCTCGATGTCCATGTTGTCCAGGAACTGGGCCTGGGCCTCTCGCTTGGTCAGCGTCCCTGTCTTCTCGAGGAGACGGTCCGCCAGCGTCGACTTCCCATGGTCGATGTGGGCGATGATGCAGAAGTTGCGAATATGGGCGTTTTCGGCCGGCATGGAATTCTGGGCTCTGCGCTGTAAGTCGAAGCGCGCGTCAGTAACATCTAACCCGCCCAAAATCCATGCATCCGAGTGCTAGCCGGACGCCCGGGCGGGCTCCCGCGCCTTGGCCCGGAAGAACTCCACCGTCTTGCGCAGCCCCTCGGCAAGCCCCACGGTGGGCTCCCAGCCCAGCACCCGGCGCGCCAGGGACGGGTCAATGCAGGAGCGCCGCTGCTCGCCCGGCTTGCCGGGAGCATGCACCACGGGCTGGTTCGAGCCCGCCGCCTCGGCCAGCAGGGCGTAGAGCCGGTTGACGTCCGTCTCCACGCCAGTGCCGATGTTGATGGCGCCCACGTAGTCCTTCTCGAAGGCCAGGAGGTTGGCCCGGGCTACGTCCGGCCCGAAGACGAAGTCGCGCGTCTGCCCACCATCCCCAAAGATGGTGCACCCCTGACCGGCGACCAGGCGCTGGCTGAAGATGGCCACCACACCCGCCTCACCGTGCGGATTCTGCCGAGGCCCGTACACATTGGCGTACCGCAGGGCGACATAGGACAGCCCGTACTGCGCCTTGTAGTAGCCCAGGTACAGCTCGCCCGAGGCCTTGGAGACGCCGTAAGGCGACACCGGCCGCGTCGGGTGGGACTCGGGCGCGGGGAAGACGTCCTGCTCGCCATAGATGGCGCCGCCAGTGGAGCTGAAGATGACCTTCTGCACCCCGGAGACACGCGCGGCCTCCAGCAGGTTGAGCATGCCCAGGATGTTGGCGTCCGCGTCGAAGCGCGGATCCTCCACGCTGCGCCGCACATCCATCTGCGCGGCCAGGTGGCAGAGCACCTGCGGGCGCTCGGAGCGGATGAGCTCAGCGGCCTCGGGGCTGCGGATGTCCAGCACCGCCAGGCGCACCTTCGGATCCAGGTTCTCGCGCTTGCCGCTCGACAGGTTGTCGAGCGCAATCACCTCATGGCCCGCGCGCAGGAACGCGTCGCACACATGCGACCCGATGAAGCCCGCGCCTCCCGTCACCAGCACTTTCACGCTGAAGCTCCCGCCACCGCTTGTGGCCCGAAAATGTTCAAAGTTGCCGCCAACTTAAGGAGCACCCCGGGTACTGGCAATGGCGCGGAAGTAGGCAATGGTCTCCCGCAGACCTTCCTCCAGGGGCACCCGGGGCTCCCACCCCAGCAGCGTCCGAGCGCGAGTGATGTCCGGGCGGCGCTGCTTGGGATCGTTCTGGGGCAGAGGCTGGTGGACGATCTTCCCTCCCCCGCCGGCGGCGGCGCGCACCGCCTCGGCGAACTGGAGGATGGTCATCTCCCGTGGGTTGCCGATGTTCACCGGCTCCGTCACGTCCGAGAGGGCCAGCCGCACCAGCCCGTCCACCAGATCCTTCACGTGGCAGAACGAGCGCGTCTGCGTGCCATCCCCAAAGACGGTGAAGTCCTCGCCTCTCAGGGCCTGGCCCACGAAAGCGGGCACCACGCGGCCGTCGTTCTGGCGCATCCGCGGCCCGTAGGTATTGAAGATGCGGACGATGCGCGTCTTCACCCCGCGCACCCGGGCGTAGGCGGAGGTAAGGGCCTCCGCGTAGCGCTTGGCCTCGTCGTACACCGCGCGAGGGCCAATGGGGTTGACGTTGCCGTAGTAGCCCTCGTGCTGGGGGTGGACCAGGGGATCGCCGTACACCTCGGAGGTGGAGGCCTGGAGGAACACCGCCCCCTTGGCCTCGGCCAGCTTCAGCGCATTCTCCGTGCCAATGGAGCCCACCCGAAGCGTCTCCAGCGGCAGCTGCGCGTAGTCGATCGGCGAGGCGGGAGAGGCCAGGTTGAAGACGTAGTCCAATGGCCCTTGGACCGAGATCCCCTCCACGATGTCCTGCTTGAGAAACTCGAACCCGGGCCGTCCGCGCAGGCCGCGCAGGTTCTCCTCCGAACCGGTGAGGAAGTTGTCCACTGCTACCACGGCGGCGCCGTCATCCAGCAACCGCTCACACAGATGGGAGCCCACGAAGCCTGCTCCCCCCAGCAC
>Ga0247825_10001813_pt1 | contig 14137 bp, 12 predicted proteins | sample 13C_Vanillin_Day_FD_194413 | JGI IMG/M metagenome (GOLD analysis project Ga0247825, IMG submission 194413) | Soil microbial communities from agricultural site in Penn Yan, New York, United States - 13C_Vanillin_Day48 | ecosystem: Environmental > Terrestrial > Soil > Agricultural land | place...
CCGCTCGCCGCCGGAGAAGAATGGGGCGCGCGATGGGATTTCCACAAGCTGGTTGAGAACCACGACCTCGATTTCGTGCGTTGCTCGCTGCCGAACGTCGGCGGCATCACGGAGATGATCCGTATCTGCGCTCTCTGCGAAACACACGACATCGGCATCGTCCCGCACTTCACGGGCCCGATCGCTACAGCAGCGCAGATCCATGCGCTGGGCCCGTATCCCCAGTCCGTCGTGTTCGAATACAACTACGGAAGTGAACCCATTCCGTACCTCAACGAGTTCCTGACGTTCAAGGACGGTAAGCTCTACGCCAACGACCGCCCGGGCCTCGGCGTCAGCGTGAACATGGATCGGCTGAAACTCGTCGCAACAATTTCCGAGCCTGGGCCAAATCGACCAACGTACTACCGGCCGGATGGATCGCAGATCACGTGGTAGTGCGTGTCTAACGCGAGCGATGACACCCAACATTCAGAACAGAGGGCGTGTACGATGACCACATCTTCCGTCCGGCATCTCTTCTCCCATTCACTGACTGTCGCTGCCGTCATCGCGGGCGTGTCGCTCGTCGCGGCCGCGCAGCAGCCCGCCCAACAGCCCGCGGCACCGGCAATCGATCGCGCCGCACTCGAGCGGCAGGCAGAAATCAACTCGCGACCTGATACGCCGGGGAGCGGACGCTTCGCCGCGATGAAGGAGGAAGTCGCCTCATTGCCGCGGCACGTCGTGTACCGGCCCAAAGATCTTGCGGCGCTCGGTCGAACGAAGTTGGGAGTGATGGCCTGGGGCAACGGCGGGTGCTCCGACGATGCCGCGAGCAGCCGGTTCCATTTGCTGGAGATTGCGTCGCATGGGTATCTCGTGATCGCCAGCGGCCGCATTCTGAGTGGTCCCGGCGCACCGCCGCGGGAGCCGCGGCCAGCGCCGCCACAAGGTCAGCTCCCGCCGCCGCGCACGCAGGTATCGGATCTGACCGACGCCGTCGATTGGGCGTTGGCGGAGAACACGCGCGCAGGCAGCCCGTACTTCGGCCGCATCGATCCAGCGCAGATCGCCTATTCAGGTTGGAGTTGCGGTGGCGTTCAGGCCCTCCAGGTCGCGAAAGATCCGCGTGTGAAGACGCTGGTCATCCACAACAGCGGCATCCTCAACAGCGGTCCCACCAACATGACGGGCACGAGCGTCGGCAAGGAGGTGCTGCAGACACTGCACATGCCGGTGATCTACGTTGAGGGCGGCCCCACCGACATCGCGTATGAGAACGGGATGGACGACTTCAAGCGGATCTCGCAGGTGCCGGTGGCGATCGCCAATCTGCCGGTTGGGCACGGCGGCACTTTCAACGAACCCAACGGCGGCGCGGCTGCATCGGTGGCGGTGAGCTGGCTCAATTGGCAGCTTCGCGATGATGCGCAGAGCGCGAAGCGGTTCGTCGGAGAGGACTGCGGGCTCTGCAAGGACGCGCAGTGGTCGCTGCAGCGCAAGCAGTTTGCGGAGGCAGGCGGGAGCAGGTGATTGCTCGGTTGCCGGCTTCTTCGGTCGCCAATGGCCAAGGAAGCCGGGCTCTATGAACCCGCACGCAGTCGGGCGAGCCAGGCGTCGAAGATGGCGATCCATGACGATGTCGGGGAATTCGGATATCCCGACGCGAACGCGTGGCCGCCCTCTTGAAAGAGATGGGCCTCGACGGGCCGGTCCGCGGCCCGCATCGCGGTCAGCAGGTTGAGACTGTTCGAGACCGGCACGGCCGTGTCGTCGATCGCATGTACAAGCAGGAGCGGCGGCGTCTCCGCGCCGACGTGGAGTTCGGCGGAGCGGCGCGCGACTTGTGAGGGCAGCGGATTTGGGCCAAGCAGCAGCTCGCGCGACGTCGGGTGCGTACCGGGTATCGCCATCGTGACGACAGGATAGACCAGCGCCGCCGCGAACGGCCTGGCACTCGCCGCATCCGCACCATCGACCGGCACGTAGACGGGATCGGCGAAGTCGGTTGACAGCGTCGCCGCGAGATGTCCGCCCGCGGAGAAACCCACGACGGCCAGCGTGCGCGCATCGATCGTCCAGCGTGCGGCGTTCGCACGGATGACACGCATCGCGCGCTGCGAGTCCTGCAACGGCACGTCCTCGCCTCGCTGCCACCCTTCGGAAGGCAGCCGATAGACCAGCACGAACACCGTGTAGCCACGCTCGTTCAGGCGCGCGGCGAACTCGGCACCCTCGTTCTCTACCGACACAAACTGATAGCCGCCGCCCGGGATGACGAGCACGGCCTGGCCAGTGGGCCGCTGCGCTGGGAAGACGCGCAGTTCGGGAGAGGCGACGTTGGCGACGAAAGGAGCCGGCCACGCGGCTGGCAACGTCGCGGGCACGAACGTACCGTTTGGTGGCGCCGCTGGCCAGAGCGCAATCCGCTCTGCCGCGTTCCACGCGCGCGAGTTGGCGAGCGGTGTCGGAGGCGGCGCGAGCTGGGTGGCACTGCGAGGCCGCGCGCGCACCGCAGACACGGATGCTGCGACCTGCTGCAGGAGCGCTTCGCGGCGCGCCACGCTGACGTGAGCGCCTGCAGGTGCATCGGCTCTCTCCACCGCTTCGGCGACCGCACGTTCGGCGAGCGATCGCATTCGGGCGTAGCCGAGCCGATTCGGGTGCACGCCATCGTTGCCGAGATCGACGCGCATCCCACCGTCCGGATCAGAGAGCACCGTGCCGTAGTCGACGAACGTGAGGCCGCGGCCGAACGCGAGGCCACGCAGCCATTCGTTCCACTCGCGAATCAGCGGACGTGGATCGAGATCGCCGCGCCAGAACAGCCTCCGGGACGGCGGTATCGCGGCAACGACGACGGCGATGTCGTTGACACGCGCAAGATCGATCATCGCCAGGATGTTGTGCTGGTAGTCCTGGATCGTCGTCGGACCAGTATTACCGGCGATGTCGTTCGTGCCGGCCATGATGTGCACAACGCGCGGCCGCAGCGCAACGACGTCCTGCCGGAACCGCGCCAGCATTTGCGGCGATGTCTGGCCGCCAATGCCACGACCGACGATGCCGGCGGCGAACAGCGCCGGATCTCCTCGGACCCAGTTGTCGGTAATCGAGTCGCCCATGAACACGGCGCGCGGCCGCGGTCCGCGCGCGAGCGTCGCGTTCGCCGCCTTGTAGCGACACAGGTTCGGCCAGTCGGCGGCCTGCTGCGCGCGGTTGCGTTCCGCGTCCCCCGCCAGCACGGTGGCTTGGAGTTTGGTGAACGCGGCCCAGAAGGCCTCCGGTGATGCGGCCGGAGTCATGAACAGATCGTCGATCGGTTTCAACCTGGCCTCTGCCGCAGGATCAGACGGCGGGCAAGGTGAGCTGACGATCCCCGCCGTCGCTGATTGGGGGGCGGCGTTCGAGACTGCAGCACCCACGAACAGAGCGGCGATCACCATTGGGGACAGATAATGTATGGTGCTCATAATCTTCCGCCTCGAACGCTTCAACGCCCGCCCAAGAGACCTCGAAGACGTCCGTGTACTGCATCCTCAAGAAGTCGCCACGATGATTCCCGGCGGTAGAACTCGCCGTCTCGAGTGTGGTCGGGCCGTGTGCGGCGGAGGTTGATGGAAGGCCCGTCATGCAATTGAGCGGCAACGACAGAGGGACGATTCTCGTGGCTACGGTCGCTGACTGGCAGGTGGCGTGATGCCGTTCAGCCGCAGATACACCACCATCTGTCCGTAGATGTCCCAGGTATGGCCCATGACATAGTTGACGATGCGGACGCGATTCGAGCCGCCCATGAATCTGTCGGCCCGCGACGAGACGGCGGGCGCGAGCAAATCCTGGTCACTGAACAACTGCAGGACGGCCGTCCCGTAGTCGAATGACGCCTCGAGCATCTTCAGGATCTCCGCTCGATCGGTCTCTTTCATGTTGTAGGCAGGCGCTGGCACTTTCGAGCCGAGGCGGTTGATCTGGTTCACGTTGGCCTCGACCACATGCAGCACTTGCTCACCGAAATTGCGTTGCGGCGGTGTTGGCTTGAAGGTGAATTTATCCCCGGGCATCGCCGCGGAAATCTTCATCATCGTGTCCTTCTGCATCGTCCAGTCGCGCAGCGTCCCCTGCTGGAGCGACAAGACCTGATCCTGAGCGGACAGAGTGACTAGGCCCAGCAATATGGAGAAGACAACTATGAATCGCATGGGTACTCCAGAGATTCTCTCGTTGACGCCCGTTGTACGGAACTGACCGGACTAACGGCGAAGAACAGGTCAGGGGCTAACGCTTCAGCTGTTTGTAATACTGCTCGATCGGAGCGAACGGTCCCCATCGATGCTGCTCGATCGGAAAGTCGTCGGCGTATGGACCGTAGGGACCGTCGATTGGCTTCGTTGCGCGATCAGGGTAATCACGATCGAGGTTCGCCATGTGCGGGCGTGGCTTGGAATTGATGAACGCAGCCACGTCGAACGCGTCATCGTCTGTCAGATCGGGCTTCCCAAGCGGCATCTTGGCCTTGATAAATCGTGCGGCGGTGAGCACGCGGTGCATGCCGGCGCCGTCGTTGAAACTGTCGGCGCCCCAGAGCGGAGGAAACACATACCCGTCAGCCCGATTGGGAGTGGCGTGCAAGCCAAGGCCGTCCGAGCCATGACAGATCGCGCACCGCTCGCCGAACACGCGCTCGCCGGCGCCGAGGTCGGCCGCGCGCGGCGGCGTCTTGAACGCGGTGGGCTCGTCCACCTGCCGACGTCCCTCGCCCGTGGCGGCGTAGATGTCGCCCAGGGAGGTGATGTACGCCACCATCGCCACCATCTCGGTGCTGTCGCGCGACAACTCGCGCCCGTTCATGCTGCGGGTCATGCAGCCGTTAATCCGGTCCACGAGGTCGCGCACGCCGCCGTCTCGGCCGGAGAACCGTGGGTAGACCGTAGCCGTTTGCAACAGCGACAGCATACCGGGATCAGTACCGCCGCCGAGATGACACGACGCACATGCCATCCGGATTCCCGTGTGGCGCCGCGCGGGATCTTCGTGATCTGGCCCCATGAGCCGTGACGTGTCGGTCAGCAACCGACGTCCGTACTCTTCGGAGGCGATCGCCGCCGCCGCATCAGATCGTTTTTCATCGTTACCGCGCGAGAGGGTGAGCGTTGCGCCAACGGTCGCCGCTCCGGCGAGAGCGCACACGACGACCGCAATTGCCAGACCACGCTGTTCAGATCTGCTCTCGGGACTCACGCGATCACCTGTCTTCGAGCCGGCGGAGGCCAGCGTCACGATCATATCGCCGCGTGGCGTCCCGAAACTGGAACTTTGGCTGCTCCAGCCACACACGTACGTCCGGCGACAGCAGCCACACGAGCGCGAATACTGCGGCGAAGATCATCGAACCGAACACGATGACATCGGCCATCAACGCCCTCCGTTGCTCTCGTACAACGATCGCACGTACGCAGCGACCGCGACGATCTCGGATTCGCTCAATCGTCCCGTCCATGACGCCATACGAGTGCCGCGCACACCCTCTCGCAGTGCGCGCAGGCTGCTGTTCATCGATGGGCGCTGTGTTCGGAAGTTCGTCGGCGCGATGGTGAATTCCCCCGCCGCCGAGCCGTCGCCACGTCCGTCCCGACCATGGCACTGCACGCAGTTGGCGACGTAGACGCGCTCACCAGTGGCCAGGAGACTGTCCGGAACGGCGGCGTCCTGCCCAACATGAAAGCCCTGGACGACGCCGGTCAAGGCTGCGAGGTCATCGGGCGGATAGTCACGCCACGCTTGCATCGCCGTACCGGCAACCCCGTTCCACAGCGCGTCTACGATTCTCGCTGTTGCGTACTCATGCGACGAGAGGTCGCTCGGCGCCGGCACCAACGACGCGGCGGCCGGCCCATCGCCTGCGCCACGCGGACCGTGGCAGCTCGCGCAGTTGGCTGCATACAACTGTCGTCCGCGGCGTTCGTTGACGCTGATGGGAAGCACGGGTACATCAGTGCCGCTGGTGCGCGTACGAGCGGGACTCGCGTTGAGGGCGGAACCAAACGCCATCTGCATCGTGTGGTCGCCGGCGCAGTCGCAGCGTTCGCGTGCGCGCGCCTCACCGTCGGGTCCGGCAAGCTCGCGTGCGCGTCCGAGCGATTGCAGATAGACCACCAGATCGCGCGCGCCCTGCAAAGGTCGATCGGGACTGCCGTCGAACAGCCACGCATATGAAGGCATCACCGAATCAGTCACCACCGAGCGCGGCGCGAAGAGGTGCGCGAAGTGCCAGTCGTCGGTCCTCACTGATCCCGCGCGCGCCAGGTCCGGCCCGATTCGCCGTGTGCCCCAGAGGTGCGGGTAATCGAATCTCGTCTCCCACGCCAGCGTCGGCGCACCGAATCGCCGCATATCGGCGTGGACGAACCGAATCTGCTGCGTGTGACAGTAGGCGCACCCCTCGCGACCGTAGATCGCGCGGCCGCGTTCTTCACTGACCGTTAAGCCGAGCGCTCGTTCCGGCGACATCGTGCGTACCTGCCGATCGAGTACACGACCGGGCCACACTCCCAACAGGGTCACCGACATGACGAAGAAGGCAACGCCTGCGACCATCGCCACCACGTAGGCCATGCGCAGCGCGCGACCGGCCCTTGTCGTCACGCCGGTTCCCCCGCGCGATTCAGCACGGACGTCATGTCACGAACGGGATCGGCACCAGCCACGGCGCCGACATCGCGCAGCCCCGCACCGCGAGGACCGGTCATCAGACCGGCGAGGAGCGCGACGAAGCCGGCGGTGATTGGAATGCCGGCCAGCGAGCGAAGCAGCCAGAACGGCCGCGCCGCCCGCACCGAGTCGAGCCATGGCGCATCGGACTGCCACAGCCGCGCCTCAACGATGCCCGCGGCGGTCAGCGACGCCACCATCATCATCACGCCAGACAGCAGCAGCCAGAAGGACCACGTGACGGCACGAGCGTTGTACCGTGCCCAGGGAATCCGCTGCCACGCATGCACCAACCCGCCAGCCGCAGCGAAGGTCGCGAACCCGAGCATCGCCAGATGCGAATGCCCGATCACCCAGTCGGAGAAGTGCACGGCCTGATTGATCGCCATCTGCGCCTGGAGCGATCCCTGGATGCTGACGACCAGATACATGATCGTCGACATCACGACGAACTTCAGGCCGGCATCTCTCGGAAAGATGCCAGCCCCGCGCAGCGACATCAGCAGGTTGAACACGACCAGGATCACGGTGACACCAAGGATGGCGGATGCGGCGATCGCCGTGAGTTGCGCCTCCATGGGAATGACGGAATAAACGTAGTGATGCGTCCCGTTGAGCGGGTAGACGAGAAACAGGAGCCAGAAACCGAGCATCGACAGGAAGTGACTGTAGATCGGCCGCCCGGACGCAGCGGGTATCACGAAGTAGAGAATCGCCACCGCCAACGGCGTGACGAACAGACCCACGGCGTCGTGAATCCACAACCCGCTGAACGCCGCCCCCTGCGCGCCCGGCACGACCTCCGGCACGATGTTGCCCATCGGATACGCCAGCTGCGTGAAGACAAGACCGCCGATGATGTACCAGCTGGACACGTACAGCGATTCGAGCCGGCGGCCGAAGAACGCCGGCAGGAACTGGATCGCAGCGAGCGCGAGTCCGGCGATCACGAACGCGTCAACGCCGATCGGGAACTCCGCCCATTCGAGCGGCTGGCTGACGCCGGCCAGGACGAGAATCCACCCCGGAAGCAGGACCGCGAAGTTCCAGAGCGCGAATAACCAGCGTCCCAGCGTGGCGCTGGTGACGTTGCGCCCAGTGAGGATCGGCACGGCGTGATAGAGGAACGCAAAGAACGCGTTGCCGAGCCAACCCAGCATGATGCCCTGTGTATGGGCGTAGCGGATGCGGCCCCAGCTAAGCCACGGAGTGCCCGCGCCGGTCTCGGGAGACAACAGTTGAATCGAGGCCAGGATCCCGAAAGCGACCGAGACAAACAGCGTCGTCAGAGCGGCCACGCCATGCGCGTAGACGAGAGACGTCTCGACTCTGGGTGCTGCCTCGTCGCGGCTCATGTTGGCGGGAACGCTCGCTATCCAGCGCTCAGCATCGTGTAACCACGTTCCTGGGCCCGATTCACTGCCACCACGCCGGCTGCCACGATGTGGCCGTTCGGGAGGAGGTTGGCCGCCAACTCCTTGTAGATCTCGGGCTGTGTGGCTTTGACCGCCGAAGCGATAACACCGGCAATGCGATTGGTCGCCATGCCGCAGATCGCGAAATGCGCGCCGCGGCCGGTGAGTGCCGACGCCGTGACGCCGTTGTTGGTCATCGCCTGACCGAACTCGCGCGAGTTGAGCGGATTGACCGTCGGCGGCTGATTCGTGCGCGGGTCCACGATCTTCACCAGGCCACTGAGGACGGAGCCGTACTTGGCCCACATCGCGTCGTTGTAAGCGAAGGTCGTCGCTTCATGACGAAGAACGACGATGACCGCGACATCGGCATCAGTGAGCTGATAGCCGTTGCGGTTGGCGGTGAAGATGTTGTTCGCGTAGAAGACGCCCGTCCCTGCGGCGCCAGCGGCGGCGCAGTCGATCACCGTGCGATGCTTCCCCGGTACGGTGTCCATCCACTCGTCCTCCGGATGGCGCGCCGGCTGGAACGTCCGGGCGGCGCTCTCTGATTGCGCGTGCGCAGATTGCGGCCGAAGCGAGAACGCAGCGATGGCCGCCCCGATCACCGACAGCATCGATCGGCGCGCCTGATCGTTCCTGTTCATCGTTCCTCCTCCCTGAGGTCCGTCACTATATCAACTCGGCGGTCCCAGCAAGCTCGTACGGCTATGTCAGGAAAACATAGTGGCGCAGCATCACTCACTCCGCGCGCCCGGACGCGACGATCGGCGGCGAGCGGTTCCGCGGTCCATGGCGAATCCTGCCGCGGCCTGTCGACACGCCGGGGCTCACGGAAGCCGTCGTCGGATCCCGGACACAAGCCGCTTTCAGCGGCTGGCCGCTGGTACTGGTAAGAGCGGCTTCCTCTCGGGCGGCAACTGCTGATCGACCGCAGTCAGCAGAAACCCGACCATCGCGTAGTCGCCCATCGTCGTGACGATCTCGACTGCGCCCTGGCGTCCAAAGAACTCCACGGTCTTCGCCCACAGCTCGGAGCTCACCTTGTGATCGCGAAACAGCGCACGCGCGAGACGGATGACGGTTGCGTCCTTCTCGGGCAGCCCGGCGACGTCGCGGTTGTACTTCACCGCGTCGATGACCGCCTGCCCGACGCCAGCGCGAAGCGCCGCCGCCTCGTGGCCCGACCATTCGTATTGCTGATCGAACTCTCGCGCCGCGAGCAGCGCCGACAGCTCGAAGTACTGGCTGCCCGCGACAGTCTTGCGCAGGTACTGATTGAGGTGATGAATCGGCTCGGCGGCTCCTGGGCTGTACAGCGATACGGCCGCCGGCCCGGTCCTGCCCATCGCGCGGCCTCCGGCGATCACGTCATACACGCGCTGTCCGTTGGCATCGAGGCCACCACGCTGCACCGACGGCAGCCGAGACAACGACTCCGGGTGTATGTCTGATGCCAGCTGCGGCTCGCCCCCCAGCACCGCGACCGACACGACAATGAGAACGAGTCCGGACAGCCTGCTCCACATCATGGGCTCCTCGAGAAGTCGCAGGGACAATAGTCCATGGCCCTGCGGCGGCAGAACAATTTTTTGTCATACCGCGACCCGGCGACTCATCGCGCGCGGACGGTTGGCTCCACGAACTCGACGAGGATGCCATCAGGGTCGATCGCGAATACGAATCGCCCAAACGGACGTTGAATCGGCTCACCGCCCACGCTGAGGAAACGGTAACCCGCACGCGCCGTGCGCTCGAGAAGCGCGTCGAGGCCAGCGACCTCGAGCTGGAATTGCGGCGCGCCGACATCCTGCACTCGCCACTCGAACGGCTTGGCCGCCGGGTTCGCGGTCGCGGGCCGCGTGAACTCGGCAAGGACGACCGTCGCCTCGATTCCGGGAATCGACATCACCGTGTGCGTAAGCCTTCCCCTCGTCAGGCCGTTCACTCGAAGCTCGGCGTCACTCGCGGTACCTGTTGCCCGTAGCTCGAAGCCAAGCAACTTCTCATAGAACGCAAGCGCGCGTTCGCGCCGAGCCACGGAGATCCAGATCGCGGTCTCGATCACGTCACCGGACGCCTTCGCCGCGGTCACAGCGGCTGACGAAGTTTGTCGCACTTCTACCAAGTAGCCGTCCGGGTCGCGCACGAGTATCGCTCGCCCATTCGGCGTGTTGAGCGCGACGCCACCAATCGTCACGACCGGCGTGCGACGCGTCGTCAATCGAGCCACGACGGAGTTGAGATCACGGACTGTGAAGATCAGTTTCGACGCGCCAGGGTCCCAGGGGTTGGCGTGCCGTTCACTGCGCGGGATGTCGAAGAACTCTGACAGCTCGAGCCCGAACGGCGTGTTGGCGGCCCGCATGAAGACCGTGCGGAAGCGGGACCCGTGTGTGTTTGTCAGGGCCCAGACCAGCGCATCAGAACCGGCTTGCGATACCGGACGGATCGGCTCGGGCCGCGCGTTGGCGGATGCCACTCCGGCAAACGGTGATCGCGCGAGCTCGATGCCGAACACCTCACGGTAGAAGGAGAAGCTGCGCTCGGCGTCGCCGGTACTGTGAATCCAGTTATAGAGTCCCCGCACGGGCGAATCCGAAGGTGCCGCGCGAGTAAAGCCAACGGCACTCGCGGCACACGCCACAAGCACCGAGACAAGTCCGAGGGTGCGCATCAAGTCAGCCCCTCACGAGCGAGTTACCGGAACAACAGTGTCGAGACCTGATACAGATCGTTCTTCCACACTGGGAACGTATGGGCACCCCCGATGTCGACGTGCCAGATGTGCGGCACCTTCTGCTCGACTAGGTAGTTGTGAACGCCTTCGCTGATGTTGAACAGCGAGTCCTGATCGCCGCACGACACCCACAGCAGCTTCAGCTTCTGCCGCGCCACCTCTGGGTCGCGCACCAGTTGCGCCGGCGGCATCGTGTTGGGCGCGGATGAGAATCCGCCGACCCAGGCGAACGTATCGAGATTGCCGAGGCCGAAGTTCAGCGACTGGCCACCGCCCATCGAAAGGCCGGCGAGCGCGCGGTGCTCGCGATCGGCCACCGTCGAGTATTTCGACTCGATGAACGGGATCAGATCAGCCAACAGCTCGCGCTCGAACGCCGCATACGCCTGGAACTCGACCGCCATCGCAGCGCCGCCACGGCCACCCGGAATCCCGCCGCGAGCGTCGCCGGCCGCAGGCGGCGCTCCCGCGCGGGCCTGTCCGGCTGCGGCCGCCTCGGGAGTGGCACCGCGCGCGCCTGGTCCACCACGTCCACCAAAGAGTGATGTCTCCGGCTCGTTCGAGGAGCGGCCGTGCGGCATCACGACGATCATCGGCACGGCCTTCCTGTCGGCGATCAGGTTGTCGAGGATGGCGGCGGCGGCACCCGGTCCGGACCAATGCGTCTCGTTGCCGCCGATCCCGTGCAGCAGGTAGAGCACTGGATACTTCTGCGATGAGGAGTAGCCCGCCGGGGTGTACACCATGGCCGGCTTTTTCCCGCCAGTCACCGACGAGTCGTATTCGACGCGTTCAACGCGACCGGTGGCGATGCCCTGGCGTGGTGCGTCGAAGCCCTGCGGCGCGTTTGGAAACACCGGCGGCTGCGCCGTCTGTGCGAGCAGGGCCACCGTGCACGCCGTCCAGCCGATGAGCGTTGCAAACGGCAGCCGTGAGATTCGGGTCTGCAAACTGACCATATCCAGTCTCCTCAATTGAATGACGCCCGCACTACCTCAGCTTCTATGGCGCAGCCTTCGCATCGGCGTCCACGCTGCGCGCCCAGTCATCCACCAGTGTTCGAAGACGACGGACGATGTCAGGCTTTTGCATCGTAAGGTCGTGGCGCTCGCCGATGTCCTCGCGCAGGTTGTAGAGCAGCAGGTGGTTCGCGTCAACCACAAGCTTCCAGTCGCCCTGACGTACCGCCTGCTGCGTCCGGTTGGAGTTGGGCGCTGAGCGCCAGAAGAACGTCCGCTCCTGCTTCGGCACGCGCCCTTCAAGAATCGGGAGCACGTTGATCCCCTCGTAGCTCGCCGGCACCGGCACGCCAGCCGCTGCGAGAATCGATGCGCTCCAGTCGAAGGTGATCGCGGGCTGATCCGAGACGCTCCCCGCGCGGATGCGCCCGGGCCACTTGACGATCGCCGGCACGCGGATCCCGCCCTCCCAGACGGTCCATTTCCGGTTGAAGAGGGGGCCGCCGTTCGACAACCACTCGCCGCCGTTGTCGTTCGTGAAGATAACGATGGTGTTGTCGGTGAGGCCGAGTCGCGCGACAGTCTGCAGAATCCGCCCGATGCCGCTGTCCACCGCTTCGAGCATCGCTGCGTAGTCGGCGCGCGACGGCGGATTCTCGGCGTTCGCCGTCACGTGCGCGCCGCTCCCCGGTGCCGGCGACGGGCGATCGGGCCGGTTGTACGGCCAGTGCGGAGCGTTATAGGCAACATCGAGAAAGAACGGTTGGACGGCAGACGCGCTCTGTTCGAGGAACTGGATCGATCGCTCGGTGATGAGCGTGGTCAGGTACTGACCGTCCATCGAGATCCTCGTCTCGTCTTCCCAGAGATCCTCGGACCCGGGCCCGCGATTGTGATGCCAGTAGTCCACGTGGCTGCCCATTAGGCCGAAGAAATGGTCGAACCCATGCGCGCGTGGACCGCCGTTTTTCACCCCGCCGGTGACGGTGCCGCCCAGATGCCATTTGCCGATCAGCCCGGTCCGATAGCCGCCATTCTTCAGCAATTGCGGCAGCGACGAGCCGCTGACGGCAAGCCCACGCGTCCCTTCCGGTCCAAGCGCGGTCTCGATCGCGCCGCGCTGCGGATATCGTCCGCTGATGAGCGCCGCTCGAGTAGGGCTGCACAGCACGCCGTTCGCATACGCGTCGGTGAGACGCGCGCCGTCCCTCGCCAGGCGATCGAGGATCGGCGTCTTGATGTCCTTACCACCGTAGCTCCCGAGATCCGCGTACCCCATGTCGTCGGTCATGATCAGAATCACGTTGGGGCGTGAGGATGCGGCGGACGTGGAACGCTGTTGCGAACGCGTTTCGGCCGCGAGCAGCGGAAGAAGAACGCACGCGCTCGTCACGACGGTGATCAGTCTTCGCTTGGTCATCTCAGTTTCCGGGCGATGAGCCACTCGAGCAGCCGGTCGTTCCAGGAATCAACAGGCAGCCCGCGCTTCGTCATCCCGAAGCCGGCGCTGACCTGGTCGTAGATGTGAATCTCTGCGGGTTTGCCCGCTCCCTTCCATGCCGCGAACAGCGCCAGGCAGCCGTTGGTCACGTTGAAGTGGGACGAACCGACCGCGATGAAGAGCGGCGGCGCGTGCGCGGGCACGTTGACGTCCTGCAGCGATGGTCCGTAGAGCGATACGAGAAAATCCGGCGACGCGTCTGACCGCTCGGCGAGCGCGGTCCCTACGGCGATCCCGCCGCCGGCGGAGAACCCCATGATGCCGACGCGCGCCGGATCGATACGCCAGCTGTCTGCATTCCGCCGCGCCAGGCGAAGCGCCTGTTGTGCATCCGCGACTCCCATCTGCAACACCTCCCGCAGCGCCGGATCGTCGGACTCGGGATTGGCGTTGCCGTTACGAATCTCCAGCTCCTTGCGCGGCTGCCCTCCAGCCACAGACGGGCCCGACGACGGCGCACCACGGAGGCCGCCGCTCGCGGGCATCGTTTGCAGTGTCCGGTACTTCAGCACCAGCGCCGCAATGCCTTTGCTGTTCAACCACTGCGCGACCTTGACGCCCTCATTGTCCCAGCCGTGGAGTCGCAGTGCTCCGCCGGGGGCGACGACGACGGCGGTTCCGGTCGCGCTCGCCGCTACTGAAAGGAAGACGGTCACCGTCGGATCGCTGACATTCGTGATCGTCCGGTCGCCCGTCGGTGAGGTCGTCGTCGCTTCAGGCAGGGTCCAACTCTCCGAGCCCGGAGCTTTGCCCGGCCACAGGCGGATCTCCTGCGGCACCTGTGCGACGGCATCACCGGCTATCGCCAGCAGTCCGATACCGATGACTG
>Ga0247825_10001814_pt1 | contig 14135 bp, 11 predicted proteins | sample 13C_Vanillin_Day_FD_194413 | JGI IMG/M metagenome (GOLD analysis project Ga0247825, IMG submission 194413) | Soil microbial communities from agricultural site in Penn Yan, New York, United States - 13C_Vanillin_Day48 | ecosystem: Environmental > Terrestrial > Soil > Agricultural land | place...
ACCACATCTCGGACGGGCGCTTCATCCTCAATGTCGTCACCGGCTGGGTGCAGCCCGAGATCGAGATGTTCAACCAGCCGTTCCTCTCCCACGAGGAACGCTACGCCTGCGCCGAGGAGTGGCTCGCGATCATCAAGCGGCTGTGGACCGAGGACGACTCGTTCGACCACGAGGGCAGGTTCTTCAAGATCAGGAAGGGCTACCTCGCGCCGAAGCCGATCCAGTACCCGCACCCCGCGATCATGAACGCCGGCGCCTCCGAGCTCGGACGGCACTACGCGGTGAAGCACTGCGATCTGGTGTTCACCGTGATCCGCACCGGCGGGCTCGAGGACTGCCGCGCCCACGTGCAGGCCTATCACAAGCTCGCGGCCGACTACGGCCGGACCATCAAGGTGTGGACGCTGGTCAACATCGTGCAGGGCGAGACCGAGCAAGAGGCGCGCGACTTCTATAACGACTACGTCCACCGGCGCGGCGACTGGGAGGCCGCGAAGAACATGGTGGAGATCTTTTCGCTGGAGACCAACAAGCGGAACGTGCCGCCGGAGCGGATCAAGCCGCTGCAGGAGGCGTTCATCCAGGGCTGGGGCGGGCTGCCGGTGGTGGGCACCCGCGAGCAGGTGGTGGATACACTGAGAACGCTGTCGAAGGCGGGCCTCGACGGCGTGCTGGTGGCGTTTCCGCGGTACGAGGAAGGTCTGCGGGATTTCCGCGACAGGACATACCCGCTGCTGAAGCAAGCAGGATTGAGAGATTTCGTGTAACTATTTCCGCGGTCATTCCGGGGCGCGAGGCACAAGCGCGTTCACGCGCGTCTTCGACGCGCTATGGCTCGCGAACCTGGAATCCATAACCACTGCTGCGGAGTATGGATTCCGGGTTCGCCGCTTGCGCGGCGCCCCGGAATGACCGCGGAGAGATTTAGGGGAAACGCCAATGAGCAACGTCACGCCTGCCCAGTTCGAATTCCTGCGCTCGATCGACACGCCGACCGTCTGCAACCTGCTGGAGATCGTCGCGCCCGAGCGCCGCGGCTTCGGCTACACGGTGCGGCACCTGCACTGCCCGTTCCCGGACCTCCCGCCGATGGTGGGCTTCGCCAAGACCGTGACGATGCGCGCGCAGGACCGCGTGCCGCTCGGCGAAGCGGGCTACATGAACAAGCGGCTCGACTATCTCGACTACATCGCGGCGCAGCCGCAGCCCGGAATCGCGGTGATCCAGGACGTCGACGAGATCGTCGGCTTCGGCGCGTTCTGGGGCGAAGTGCAGACCAACGTGCACAAGGCGCTGGGCTGCCTCGGCACCATCACCAACGGCTCGATCCGCGACATCCCGCAGGTCGCGCCGGGCTTCCAGATGCTGGCGGGCTCGATCGCGCCGTCGCACGCGTTCGTGCACGTGGTGGACTTCGGGCTGAACGTGAACATCCACGGCATGGCGGTGCGCAGCGGCGATCTCATTCACGCCGACCAGCACGGCGCGGTGGTGGTGCCGGTCGAGACGATCGATCCGATGAAGGCCGCGGCGCCGGGACTTGCGGCGAAAGAAGCCAAGATCATCGAGGCGGCGAAGGCCGGCAAGGGCGTCGAAGCAATCAAAGCCGCGATGAAGGGATAGGCGATGCGGGGGATCGTTGCTGCAGCATTCGTTGCGCTGTCCGGTACGGCGATTGCACAGCAGCCCATGTCGCCGCTGCCGAGCCATCTGCCGCTCAAGACCGAAGCCTGTTTTGGCAAGACCTTCGATGCCGAACATCTCAGGCAGAACCCGAAGCAGCGGGTGACCCGCTTCCACGTGTTCCGCGATTTCACCGCGGACAAGACCACGGAAGACGAGCCGCTTTCCCCCCGCGAACTCGTCGAACACGACGGCAACGACGGCCGCATCGGGCTGACGGCCTATGTCGGCTTCCGCGACAGGCCGGGCGTGTTCTCGAGCTGGCTCAGCTGCATCAGGAACAGCGACGGCAAAGCCGTGCGTTGCGGCGTCGAGTGCGACGGCGGCGGCTTCAGGATCGGCGCACAAGGCACGGCGCTGCTGGTGGAGAACGACGGCTTTTCCGTCACCGGGTGGTGCGGCGCCAACGAAGACGACCGGGAGCGGAGCGATATCGTCAGGCCGGGCGAAGCCGACCGGCAGTTTGTGCTCGATCCGCTGCCGCTTGAGCAATGCGCCGCGATCCGCGACCAGTTGAAACCGGCATGGGCCAAACTTTCGGCCCAGTTCGGCGCGCCGATCCGCGAGCGGCTCGCGACGAACGACGCGGTGTGCTTCAGCCGCAGTTACGACGCCGCGCATCTCGCGAAGCATCCGCGGCAGACCGTCAAACGTATCGCGGTTCTGAAGCCGCGCGGCGGCAAGATGCTGCCCGACACATACCTTTATGAGCTGACGTTCAGCATCGAATTGAAGAACGGCCGGAAGTTGACCAGGAAAACCACCTGCCAGCCGAGCAAGTACGCCTACGGCTGCACGCATGATCCGGCGTACGACATGCAGGAGGATTTCTACCTGACGCGCGCGGGCGACAAGGAGATCATGCTGCGCGACAAGCGCGCGCGGCTGGAAAAGCTGTTCGATGCGGCGCTGGGCACGGACGACCGGATATTCCGGCTGTCGGCGTCGCCGGCGGACGCGTGCCGTTTCTGAACTCCCGCTCCCGGGCGCCGGACGCACGCGTGGCCATTCTGCAACGGTCACACAAATGATACCGGGCCGCATGCGCGGCCGCGGCTTGCGCCCGCCTTGCTCGCGCCTATGTGTGCCCGCGGTCGAATTCATTTCTCACCGGTCACTCACAGGGAGCGTTGGAATGTCCGTGCTGTTTTCGAAGGCGACGTTGGGAAGTCTTTCTCTGCAGAACCACCTTGTGATGTGTCCCCTCACCCGCAGCCGCGCCGTCGGCAATGTGCCGAACGACCTGATGGCCGAATACTACGCGCAGCGCGCCTCCGCCGGCCTGATCATCACCGAGGGCACCTCGCCGTCTCCCAACGGGCTCGGCTATGCCCGCATCCCCGGCATCTATTCCGAAGCGCAAGTCGCGGGCTGGAAAAAGGTCACCGATGCGGTGCATGCCCGCGGCGGAAGGATCTTCGTTCAGTTGATGCACACGGGCCGGATCGGCCATCAGCTCAACCTGCCGGCCGGCGCGAAGATCGTGGCGCCCTCGGCCGTCGCGGCCACCGGCCAGATGTTCACCGACGCGGAAGGCATGCAGCCGCATCCGGTGCCCGCCGCGATGACCGAGGCCGAGCTCAAGAGCACGATCGCGGAATATGCGAAGGCCGCGACCAACGCCGTGGCCGCGGGCTTCGACGGCATCGAGCTGCACGCCGCGAACGGCTACCTGCTCGAACAGTTCATCCGGCCGAACTCGAACCAGCGCACCGACGCCTATGGCGGCGGAATCGAGAATCGCGCGCGTTTCGTGCTGGAGGTCGTGGAGGCCTCGATCGCGGCGATCGGCAAGGGCAAGGTCGGCATCCGGCTTTCGCCCTATGGCGTGTTCAACGACATGCCGCTCTATCCGGAGATGGAGCAGGACTATGCCTATCTGGCGCAGAAGCTGAACGCGGCGGGCCTTGTCTATATCCACCTGGTCGATCATTCCGCGGGCGGCGCGCCGCCGGTGCCCGTATCGATCAAGGCTGCGTTCCGCGGCACGTTCCAGCGCACGCTGATCCTGTCGGGCGGCTACGACGCCGGACGCGCCGAAAGCGACCTCGCCGCCGGAAAGGCCGACCTGATCGCCGTGGGCAAGGGCTTCCTCGCCAATCCGGACCTGGTCGCGCGGTGGAAGGCCAAGGCGACCGTGAATGCGCCTGACGCGGCCACGTTCTACACGCCGGGCCCCAAGGGCTACACCGACTACCCGGCGCTGGCCGGGTAGCGGCTCGCGCGAGCGGGTTTCAGGCGTCGGCGCTTGGGTGCCATTTCGGCTGGTAACCCGCCGCGAGGACCGCGAGCGTCGACGGCGGGGTCAGCACATCGACGCTCACGCCGTGTGGACGCGGCTTGCGCGCGTCATAGCCGCCCGGTGTCCAGCGCAGCAGCGTGTCGCCGCGCACGGCGAGCGGTTCGCCGTCCAGGACCACGAACGCGCCGTCGGGCACGTCGTCGAGCGCGCGCCGGTGCAGCCGCTTGGCGCGGCCGTCGAGGCGTTCGGCGTGCAGCGTGTCGTCCATCTCGTCGGCGAACGGACGCGAGTTCATGTTGCCCGCCCGGCGCCAGCCTTCGGCGAAGGCCTCAGCGTCCTTGCGGCGGCACTCGAAGCAGGGCCGGTGGCCGGCGGCCAGTGCGGTCGGCTCGTCGAGGAAGAACAGCTCGGTGTAGGAGCGGTTGCTCCACACCTCGCGCTTGCGGCTGTCGAAGTCGAGCACGCAGCAGATCCAGTTGCGCGAAGCCCAGCGGCGCCTGGTCAGCGTCTTGTCTTCGGCGTGAAAACGTCCGCCGCGGTTGCCGAACAGGGTCCCGCGCGCCGACGTGGCGAACAATTCGCCAAACGGGTCGACGCGGTTGGGCAGCGGCATCGCCGGTCACTCCCTCAACGGGGCAGGAACAGCACGTTTCGCGTTTCGATCTCGGTGCCCCAGCTCGTGTTCTTGCCCAGCGAGGCGATGGTCGGCAGGCCGGGAAGCCTTTCGCCATGCTGCACGACAAACGCATCGTAGCCGAAGGTTTCGCAGATGTCCTTCGCGTAGCCGCCGGGATCGGCATGCGTGCCGGACAGAAGTTCCAGCAGCAGGCCCGGCCGGTCGCGGGCGATGATCGCCTTCGCGCCGTCCAATACCTCGCGCTCGCTGCCCTCGACGTCGACCTTGATGAAACGCACGCCGGCGATGCCGTAGCTGTCGAGCGTGCGAAGCTCGACGTCGTAGGTCTTCTGGTTCTTGAACTGCGAATGCGTCTGCTTCAGGTTTCCGGCGAAGTGCAGCACCATGCCGTCGTCGGACAGCGGCACGTAGAACGTCGCCCGCCCCGGCTGGTCGGAGATCGCGACCTCGTGCACCTCGGCGCGTCCCCGCAGCATCCACCGGGCAAAATACGCGTAGTCCGGATTGGCCTCGAACGACACCACGCGGTCGGCGACCTCGGACAGTGCGAAGGCGAAAAAGCCCTGGTTGGCGCCGACGTCAATGGCCGTGCCACCGTCCGGCATCAGCTCGCGCAAGATCGCAAGCTCCGGCTCGCCGGTACGGATCTCGTTCTCGATCCGCCGCCGGTAATAGAGCCGCGGCGGCACGAGCATCAGCAGTTTTTCGTTGAAGGGCAGCGCCATAAGACGCGCATTATGAGGCAGCCGGCGGCGGCCGCACAACTGCGGCCGCCCGCTGCCTTCGCACGCAACAGAAAAATATCTCCCATAGTCTGTCGATTATTTGGGATCGCCCGGAGGCGACACGGTGATGCCGGGCGGGCCGCCGCGATCGATGGCCGACCGCACGGCGCCCGACGCCTTGGCGGATTCGACGAATTCACCGATGTACGCGAGCCAGGCGCCTTTGCCCTTCGGGACCACGATGCGGTTGATGTTCGCGCCGTACCGGTCCTCCAGCACGCGCGACCCATCCAACCGGCGGGCATATCCCAGAAGCGTCGGGCGGGCCGACGCCATCGCGCTTGCCTGCCCGCTGCGCAGCAGCTCGAACGTGCCATCCGGAGTGTCCGCATAGACCAACTCCGCCTGCTTCAGCACGCGGCTCAATTCCATGGTCGAGGCATGATTGCGGACCGCAGCGATCCTGGTTCCCGCCTTGTCCGCATCGGAGACTTTCTGGATCGCCGCGTTGCCCGGCACCAGCAGCGTGTAGTCGAACTGAAAAATCGGCGGAGAGAAATCTCCGACGTCGGCGGAGCGTTGGTCGAACGGCAGGAACAGCAGGTCGCACGCGCCGGCCTTGAGACAGGCAACGGCCTGCGGAGGCGTCGAATGCTCGACCAGCACGAGCGGAACGCCGATCCGCGCCGCAAGCGCGCGGGCATTCTCCACCCACGCCCCCTTCGGCTCGCCGCTCGCCGCGTCCTTCGTGTATTGCGGCAGGAACAGGCCGACCCGAACCTTGCCGCTCTGGACGAGGTCTGCCACGCGCGGGTCGGCCGCCTGCTGGGCGCCGCCGGTCCCTGAACTCGCGAGCAGGACGGTCAGGACCGCCCACAGCGTGCATTTCCAACGCATCAAAATCTCCGTGTACTTTGAACAGATTGCAGGTGTGTTTACGGTTTGGCAACCATCCGTGGAGATTTTGAGCCATGCGGATGCGGCGCGGGCCGGTATCGCAAATCGCCCAGCAGACATATACCAAACGATCACTCGCGGTCGGATAAGTTGTCGCACTTGGGACGTCTCGTTGGGTGCCGTAGGCTGGCCAGCGCGAGCCGCCTGATTTTCCGAGCCAGCGCCTGCACAAGATGCCCGGAGACCCTCGGCACAAAAACGCCCGGATGGTGGGCAGAGAGTAATGTCGGTCCAGACCACGATGCTCAAATTCACGCGCGGCGCCAAACGCAGATTCGCTTCATTTCACCTGTTCAGCCGCGATGGTGGGCAACGTGGACCTGCTTTGCGGCTCCTGCCCAGCATTGCCGCAGCGGTCATCGGCGTCGCCATCACCACCACGGCCGCGTACGTGGTGTCCGTCGGAGAACAGCGGAACGCCAAGCTCGCCTTCGACGTGGCTGCCGAAAACCGGTCCAGGGTCCTGCAAGCCGGCCTCAACGAGTATCTGACGAAGCTCGGCGCATCGCAGGCCATGTTCAACTCCGTCGACGACAAGATCACGCGTCGCGAGTTTGAGAGCTACGCAAATGCGATGCTGAGGTTCAGCTCTTCGATTCAAACGCTGTCGTGGCTGCCTCGCGTTCGCCCTGAAGATCGCCGGGCCTTCGAGCTTGCTGCCGCCAGCGACGGCCTTCCCAATTACCATATTCAAAACCGCACGCCGGACGGAGGCTTCGTTCCGGCCGGACCGCAGAACGAATACTTCCCGGTTCTGTTTTCAACCGTGCCAAAGAACTCGCCGCTCTACGGTCTCGACATGAGTCCGTATCCCAAGACGCGCGAACAGATGGATCAGGCGCGGGACAATGCGAGGCTCGGCTTTTATCAGCTCTGGAGCCTCGCCAGCGCTCAAGGCGTTCAGCACGGCTTCGTCTTTCTGCTGCCGGTTTACCGGCAGGGCATGCCGAACAGCACGGTGGACGAGCGCCGCAGCAATCTCGTCGGTTTTGTCTCCGGCGCAATGGTGACCGCGAAGATGATCGACGCGGTTCTGTCGCCCGGCTCCGCACCGCAGGGCGTCGAGTTCTACTTCTTCAGCCCGGGCAGCGCGCCGGATGGTCGTCCCCTCTATGCCCAACTTTCCGCGCCACAGACATCGCCGGCGGCGCAAAAGTCGCGCCGCGAGCTTACAACCGGGCTGCACTGGTCGCAGGATATCGTGGCTTCGGGCGCGCCTTGGCTGACGGTCGTGGCGGCGCCGACCCCGGGCGGCCTTCTGGAGACGCGTTACGGCCGTACTTGGATCGTCCTGGTCGCCGGTCTCATGCTCACCGCCGGCCTGGCGATCTACCTGTGGCGGGTCGCGCATCACACGCTCAATCTGAGCGAAGCCAACAAGACCATCTCCGAACTCGCGGAAACCGATGCCCTCACGACGTTGTCCAATCGCCGCGTTTTCGCGGAGCGGCTCGAAGCAGCCTTCGCCGCCAGCAAGCGCGGAGCCCCAGGCTTCGCCGTGCTCTATTTCGATCTCGACCATTTCAAGGACGTCAATGATACGCTAGGCCACCTGCTCGGCGATGCTCTGCTTCAGGCGGTCGCGGACCGTGTCAAGGGAGTGCTGCGCAACGACGATTTCGTTGCGCGCTTCGGCGGCGACGAATTCGCGGTGCTGCAACACAACGTGTCCGATGTCGCGACCGCTGAAAGGCTGGCGCGCAGAATCTGCAGCGCTGTGGCCGCGCCCTATCGGATCGACGGAAACGAAATTCATATCTCGGCCAGCATCGGCATATCACCTTATGCACCGAACATCGCCAGTCCCGAAGTGATGATGATTCAGGCCGACCTCGCGCTCTATCGCGCGAAAGAGCACGGCCGCAACTGCCTCCGCTTCCACAGCGCGGACCTGGATCGCGAGGTCGAGGAGCGCGTCACCATCACCGAGGATCTGCGGGGCGCGATCGGCAGGGGCGAAATAGAGCTTCATTTCCAGCCACAGGTTGCGTTGGCCACTGGAAAAATCGTCGGGATGGAAGCGCTGATGCGGTGGAATCATCCATCGCGTGGTCTCATCCCGCCGTCTATCTTCATTCCGATTGCCGAGCGAACAGGCCTGGTCATGCTGCTGGGACGATGGGCACTGGACGAAGCCTGTCGTCAGATGAAGGAATGGATTGCACAAGGGATTGGGCCCAAGCTGATCGCCGTGAACGTATCCGCCTTGCAGTTCAGGGTGTCGTCCGATCTGGAGCGCAACATCGCCGACAGCCTGTCCCGGCACGGTATCGCGCCCGAACTGCTTGAACTGGAGTTGACCGAATCGGTCTTGATGGAAGCGGCGCAGCAGCACAGCGACTGCTTCGACCGGCTGCGCCGGCTGGGCGTAAGAATTGCGATCGACGATTTCGGCACGGGATATTCGTCGCTTCACTATCTGACAACGTACCGCGTCAACCAGGTGAAGATCGCGCAGGAGCTGGTTTCAAAGGTCGACAGCGATTCCCGCAATGCCACCGTGGTCCGCGCGGCGGTCCGGCTCGCCCGCGACCTCGACATTGGATGCATCGCCGAAGGTGTCGAGTCGAAAGCGCAAGCCGAATTTCTGTTGTCGGCCGGATGCGACTACGCGCAGGGCTACTATTTCAGCCGGCCGGTCAATGCCAAACGGGCGGCGGAATTGCTCCGCCAGGGGGGAGTTGGACCGGCATCCGGTCCTTTGCGCGTTGTCGACACCACGGCTGCCTAGCCGCCCCGGATTCACCCAGGCGCTGCAGCCGATCACGCGCGATCCGGAGGTCGTCAAGCTGTTCGCAAACCTCGGCATCGACGCGCTCGGCACGACGCCGGAGCAGGCGGCGGCGAGCATCCGCAAGGATATGCCGGTCTATTCGCAGATCGTCGATCTGGCGGGCGTGCGGCGGCGCTGACCGCTTCGGCGCATCTGCCGGCAACTCACGCCGCCGGACGCGCGGGAAAATGCCTGTCGAGCCAGTTGCGGATCAGCCCGGCCACCAGCGGGCTCTGGTGCGTGAACATGAAATGGTCGACGTCGGCTATCAGGTGCAGGTCGGTCGGCTGGCCGGCATGGCGGAACAAATCGATCGACTGCTCGGTCGGCGTGACCGAATCCTTCGCGCTGTGCAGCAGCAGCAGCGGACGAGGCGCGATCCTGTCGACCACCTCGTTGGCGCGAAACGCCATCATGCTTTCGACGGTTTCGAGCGGGAATTCCATGATCGAGCCCGCCGGCAGAAGGCCGCGCATCGCGGCCGGAATCGGCACCACATCGTAGCGCGGTACCATGACAGTTTTGCCGGTCCGGGCACGCTCGTTCCGGCCCTCCTCGATCATCCGAGTGAAGCGCGCCCAGGCCTCGCCGCCGGGATGCTGGCGCCGGAATTTCTTTTCGCCGTCGCCCCAGCCGCCGGACGACAGGACGGCGGCAACCCGCTCCTCGACGCCGCCCGCATAGACCGCGACCGCTGCGCCGAAGCTTTCGCCCATCAGCGCAATGCGCGTGGAAACGACCTCGGGCCGCCCGGCGAGGTAACTCAGCGCATTGCGTGCGTCCTCGACCTCTTCCAGGCAGATGATGCGGCCGCGCTCGCCCTCGCTCTGCCCGCAGCCGCGAAAGTCGAAGCGGAACGCGACATAACCCATATCGCAAAACAGCTGCCCCGGATTGTTTCCACCGGGACCCGCCATGGTCCCGCCGAAGCCGTGCAGGACGATGACCGCCGCGCGCCTCTCGCCTGGCTTCAGGCCATCCGGGATTTGCAGAACGCCGGCGAGCGTGTGGCCTGCCGACTGAAACGTGACGTTTTCTTCCATGATCCGCCCCTGCCCCGGAGCGAATCCCGGTCAAGTTGAACCAGGATGCGCTCTGGGTTCTTGCATTTGCGCCCGTCCTTTTCGGAGAACCGGTACTCACCCTGGATCAAGTCCGGGGCAGGCTTTTTCCGGGACATGCGCCAGAACATCCCGATTCACCGCAAAACAAAAGGCCGGGGCAAGCCCCGGCCTTTGCAAATCGGTTCTGGCGCGGCGGCCCTACGACTGCGGCTGCGGTTCCATCGGGCCGGCCGGCGGCGCGTCGGGCCGCTGGCGGCCCTTGCCGGCCGGCGGCACCGCCGACGAGCGCGGCGTCTGCGGCTCGATCACGCTCTCGCGCACCGGCCGCTTGCCGGCGAGCAGGTCCTTGATCTCGTCGCCCGTGAGCGTCTCGAACTCGAGCAGGCCCTTGGCCAGCACCTCGAGTTCGCTGCGCTTCTCTTCGAGCATGCGCCGCGCCTCGGTGTGCGCCTCCTCGACCAGCCGCCTGATCTCGATGTCGATCTTCTGCGCGGTAGCCTCCGACACGTTCTGGGTGCGGGCCACCGACATGCCGAGGAACACCTCGTCCTGGTTCTCGCCATAGGACACGGCGCCAAGCTCGGGCGAGAAGCCCCAGCGCGTGACCATCATGCGGGCCAGACGCGTCGCCTGCTCGATGTCGGATTGCGCACCGGATGTGACCTTCTCCTTGCCGAAGATCATTTCCTCGGCGACGCGGCCGCCCATCATGATGATGAGGCGGGAGGTCATCTGCTCGAAGCTCATCGACAGCTTGTCACGCTCCGGCAGTTGCATGACCATGCCGAGCGCGCGGCCGCGCGGGATGATGGTCGCCTTGTGCACCGGATCGGTCGCCTTGACGGTGAGCGCGAGGATCGCATGGCCGCCCTCGTGATAGGCGGTCAGCATCTTCTCTTCCTCGGTCATCACGAGCGACTTGCGCTCGGCGCCCATCATCACCTTGTCCTTGGCGTCCTCGAATTCGGCCTGCGTGACCATGCGCTTGTTGCGGCGCGCGGCCATCAGGGCTGCTTCGTTGACGAGGTTGGCGAGGTCGGCGCCGGAGAAGCCCGGCGTGCCGCGTGCGGTGGTTTTGAGGTTGACGTCGGGGGCGAGCGGCACCTTGCGGACGTGCACCTTCAGGATCTGCTCGCGGCCGACCACGTCCGGATTGGGCACGATCACCTGGCGGTCGAAGCGGCCCGGGCGCAGCAGCGCGGGGTCGAGCACGTCCGGCCGGTTGGTCGCGGCGATCAGGATGATGCCCTCGTTGGCCTCGAAGCCGTCCATCTCGACCAGCAACTGGTTCAGCGTCTGCTCGCGCTCGTCGTTGCCGCCGCCGAGGCCGGCGCCGCGATGGCGGCCGACCGCATCGATTTCGTCGATGAAGATGATGCACGGCGCGTTCTTCTTCGCCTGCTCGAACATGTCGCGGACGCGGCTGGCACCGACGCCGACGAACATCTCGACGAAGTCGGAGCCCGAGATGGTGAAGAACGGCACATTGGCTTCACCGGCCACCGCGCGCGCAATCAGCGTCTTGCCGGTGCCGGGCGGGCCCACCAGCAGCACGCCGCGCGGGATGCGGCCGCCGAGCCGCTGGAATTTGGACGGGTCGCGGAGAAATTCGACGATCTCCTGAAGGTCCTGCTTGGCCTCGTCGACGCCCGCCACGTCCTCGAACGTGACGCGGCCATGCGCCTCGGTCAGAAGCTTGGCGCGGCTCTTGCCGAAGCCGAGCGCCTTGCCGCCCGCGCCCTGCATCTGGCGCGACAGGAAAATCCACACGCCGATCAGCGCGATGAACGGCAGCCACGACACCAGCAGCGACACGAACCACGGCACGCTGTCGCCCTGCGCGCGCGCGGTGATCGAGACGCCCTTGTCAAAGAGCCGCTTGACCAGCGTCGGATCGCTCGGCGCGTAGGTCTGGAAGCTGCGGCCGTCAGTGAAGGTGCCGTGAATCTCCGGGCCCTGGATCAGCACGTCGCGGACCTTGCCGGCGTCGACCTCGGTGAGAAGCTGCGAGAACGAGATGTCGGTCGACGAGGTGCGCTGGCTGGGGTTCTGGAACAGCGTGAACAGGGCAAGCAGGAGCAGAACGATGATGACCCAGAGAGCGAAATTGCGAAGGTTGGCGTTCATCCCATGGGTCTTTCTGTGAGTCGTTCTTGTCCGAAGTTGTGCCCGAATGCCGCAGCCAAGCTCCCGAGCGCTTGTCTCTCAAGCGCTTGGGCGACGGCCGCGATGCTTTGCCTTGTTACCAGCGAACCATCAACATTTTAACCAATGTAGGTCCGGGGGGCCCAACTGCCAAGGGAACGGCCTCTCCGTGGCCTGGCGAATCCAGCGCTTTCTATCCCGTTTCGGCGCCGTCTGACGAACCCCAGGAGTTGAGCTTGTCGGTTGGTTAAGGCCGTTTCGAGGCGGGTCCCGCTTGCCGCGACCTCCGCGGCGGGGCGCGCTCGACCGTCATCCGGTCTCCGATCCGGGTGATCACAGCGCCAGCCAGCGTGCGGCGAAGCCGCGCCGTGCCTGAAGAAGCGGCAAATGCGTCGAACAGAGCCTCCAGTTTGCCGAGTTCGACCGGCCCCTCGTCGCCGACCTGTTCGATGGCCCGGCCAAGAAGCCTGAGGGCGACTTCCGCAGACAATCTTGCATAGGCCGCAGCCGAAAATTCGACCCGTTTGAGTTCCTTCGAGCAATATGAACCAAGCGCCACGGTGGCGTCCTCGACTGCGTCCTCCAAGGCGTCGTCGACCCGCCTCATGCGGCGGGCAAAGCGCACCAACCGCTCGCGGCTCAATCCTTCCCGCTCCAGCAACGGCATGGCTGCCCGCAGCCGCGGCCGAGTGAACCGCGGATCACGGTTGGTTGGATCGTCAGCATAAGCCACCCCAGCCTCTCGCAAGGTGCCCACCAACCGGCCTTTGGGCACGTCCAGGAATGGACGGACCAGCAGCTTTTGCCATCCGTCGCCATCAGCAGGATACACCTCGCTGGGATAACCCGAGACACGCGCCATGGCAGCGAGACCTTTGATCCCGCTGCCATGGGCAAGCCGCATCAAAACGGTCTCGGCTTGATCGTCGCGCGTATGAGCGGTCAAGACGTAACGAGCACCTGCGTCATCCGCGACTCGCCCGATCAGCCGATAACGCGCAAGGCGCGCCGCTTCAGATAGTCCCGTGGACGGCTTGCGCCCGCTCCAGCGCAAAGTTTGGTGCTCGATGCGGAGGGAATGCGCGAGCTGCTTGACGGCCACGGCTTCCTTCTTCGCCTCCGGTCGCAGGCCGTGATCAACCGTCACGGCGATAAGCTTCGGCCCGCCTTTGATCGCTTTGCGCCAGTGCGCTGCGAGCCACAGCAATGCCGTAGAATCCGGTCCACCGGAGACGGCAAGGATCAGAACGGGCTGGTCGGAAAGGTCGGCAAACAGCGATTGAACTTCGGCGGCCGTCAGGGTCGCGCTGCTGTCAGCACTGGGCACGCTTCTGCTCGCGCTCGACGCCCTGCTTCACGTTGTTGGAAGCCTTGGGATACTTGCGGTTGATCTCCGCGAAGGTGGCGCAGGCCATTTCCTTCTGCTTCAGCGCCGCGAGCGACTGGCCGAGCCGCAGCAGCGCGTCCGGGGCGCGTGCGTGCGTGCCGTACTTGGTCGAGAGGTCGAGAAACGACTGCGCCGCGGCGTCGTAGCGCTGGCGCTGGAACAGGCTTTCGCCGAGCCAGAACTGCGCGTCGGGAGCGCGGCGATCGCTCGGAAACTTCTTCAGGAACGCGTCGAACGTCTGCTCGGCGAGCGCGTAGTCCTTGCGCATCACATAGCCGTAGCCGAGGTCGTAATAGTCCTTCGGCTGCTCGGCGGGCGGAGCGACGGCCGCGACCGCACCGGTGGCGCTGAGATTGCGCGACGGCGGCGGCGGCAAGGCGCCGCCCTGCTGCGACAAGCCGCCGCCCTGCTGCGACAAGCCGCCGCCCTGCTGCGGCTGGCCCGGCTCGCTGGGCCGGCCGGCCGCGCCGGTGGCAAGCGTCGAAAGGTCGAGCGGGGCGCCCGCGCCGCGGCCGCCGGCCC
>Ga0247825_10001815_pt1 | contig 14135 bp, 13 predicted proteins | sample 13C_Vanillin_Day_FD_194413 | JGI IMG/M metagenome (GOLD analysis project Ga0247825, IMG submission 194413) | Soil microbial communities from agricultural site in Penn Yan, New York, United States - 13C_Vanillin_Day48 | ecosystem: Environmental > Terrestrial > Soil > Agricultural land | place...
GCCGGCATCGAGAACCGGGATCGGGTCGATGTCGCCGAGCACGGAGACCGCCATCGAGCAGCAGATGTCGGCCGAATGCATGCCGGGATGGATCGCCTCCCTGGCCGCGATGACGCCGCCGACCGGGATCGTTCCGGTCGCGGTGCCGGCCGGGCAGGCATCGGGCATGACGGCGCCGGCAACGATGGTCGGCACGCGCATCAGCTCGGCCATGTGCCGCTCCACCGAGGCGAGGTTCTCCGCCTCATGCGCATTCTCGGCGCGGATGTTGAGCCGATGGGCGAGCGAGCCGCGGCCGCGCAGCTCCACCGACGGGGGAAGCGGAGGCGGCGCGAACCGGTCGACGATGGCGCGGACGGCGGCTTCCTCCGCGCCCGACCGTCGCGCCTCCTCGGCCGCCGCAATCGCCGCAGCGAACCACGGGCCGGGCGCGTAGCCCCACGCGATCAAGGTCTTGCCCGTAATCGTCGCCATGATTATTGCGCCCTCGAGACGCTTTCCTCTGCCATGGACGGCCACGACGCGCTGGACCTTCCCGAGCCCCGCCGTTTCGGCCTACTCTGCCGTTAACGTCAAGGGTGGAAACGGCAAAGGCGCGAGGTGCCATGACCTATCAGGCTCCAGTAGACGACATCGTGCACGCGCTCAAGACCGCGGCGGACCTCGACGACCTCACAGCCCGCAACATCCTGGAAGGTGTCGACGAGGACACAATCCGCGCCGTCATCGGCGAGGCCGGCAAATTCGCCTCCGAGGTGCTGGATCCACTCAGCATGTCTGGCGACCTTGCCGGCTCCAAGCTCGTCGATGGCAAGGTGGTGACCCCGCCCGGCTGGAAGGAAGCCTACCAGCAGTTCGCCGCCGGCGGCTGGGGTGCGCTGGCGGCGCCGGAGGAATGGGGCGGGCAGAACCTGCCGCAGATCATCGCCACAGCAGCGGGTGAGATCTGGAATTCCTCGAACCTCGCGTTCGGACTGTGTCCGTTGCTGACGCACGGCGCCATTGACGCCATCGAGGCGCAGGGGACGGACGAGCTCAAGCGCCTCTACCTGCCCAAGATGGTGTCGGGCGAGTGGACCGGCACGATGAACCTCACCGAGCCGCATGCCGGCTCGGACCTGAGCCTGCTCAAGACCCGCGCGGTCAAGCAGGCCGACGGCACCTATCGCATCTTCGGCACTAAGATCTTCATCACTTATGGCGACCACGAGATGACCGACAACATCATCCATCTCGTGCTCGCGCGCCTGCCCGACGCCCCGCCCGGCACGCGCGGCATCTCGCTGTTCCTGGTGCCCAAGCGCCTCGTAAACAAAGACGGCTCGCTCGGCGGCCCCAACGACGTGATCTGCGCCGGCGTCGAGCACAAGCTCGGCATCCATGCGAGCCCGACCTGCGTCATGAAATACGGCGAGAAGGGCGAGGGCGCCGTCGGCTACCTGGTCGGCGAGGAGAACCGCGGCCTCAACGTCATGTTCATCATGATGAACGCGGCTCGACTTGCGGTCGGCACGCAGGGCGTGTCGGTGGCCGAGCGCGCCACCCAGCGGGCCATCGCCTACGCCAAGGAGCGGCGCCAAGGCCGGTCAGGCAAGGGCGGCGGCGACGGCATGGCGCCGATCATCGAGCACGCCGACATCCGCCGCAGCCTCATGACCATGAAGGCGCTGACCCAAGCCGCACGCGCCATCTGCCTCGTTACGGCCAAGGAGACCGACGTGGCGCGCCGCGCCAAGAACCCGGCCGAGCGGGCCGCCGCCCAGCATCGCGTGGCGCTTCTCACACCGGTGGCGAAAGCCTTCTCCACCGACATCGGCTGCGAGGTCGCCTCCATCGGCGTGCAGGTGCACGGCGGCATGGGCTTCATCGAGGAGACGGGGGCGGCGCAGATCTACCGCGATGCGCGCATCCTGCCGATCTACGAGGGCACCAACGGCATCCAGGCGATCGACCTCGTCACGCGCAAGCTTCCCTTGGAAGGCGGCAAGGTGATCGAGGGTTACATCGGCGAGCTCGCCCAGACGGCCGAGCAGGTGCGCCGCTCCAACCGGCCCGAGTTCGGGCGCATGGGCGAGCGGCTTGCGGAGGCCGTGGTGGCGCTGGCCGATGCGACCCGCTGGCTGGGCGGGGCGCTCACCAAGAACCCTGATGCGGCGCTGGCAGGGGCCGCGCCCTACTTGCGCCTCTTCGGCCTTGCTGCCGGCGGTATCTACCTCGCCAAGGGTGCGCTCGCCGCGGCTCGTGACAGCGCGACCAATGGTCAATCGCAAGCAATCACGGTCGCGCGCTTCTTTGCCGAGAACCTCGCCACGGCCGCACCGGGCCTGAAGGAGACTGTGATCGCCGGTGCCGACTCGGCCCTCACGCTTCCCGACGCGATGACGGCGTGAGTTGCGAGCATCGACGACGTCAACGACCGTGGCGCCGCACGCCTCGGCTCACGCCGCCTCGACGAGCCCGGCGACCATCTCCAGCAGCAGGGCAATATCCTCCGGCCGCGAGAGCCGATGCTCGCCGTCGGGCACCGCGGCCACGCGCGTGTGGTCGCCGGAGAGCAGCGCCACGAGGTCCAGCGTATGCTCCCAGGGGACATCGGGGTCCTGCAGGCCGTGCATGATGTGCACGGGGCGGCCGGGATCGAACGGCGCATTCCCGAACAGGTGCGCGCGCCCGTCCTCGATCAGTGCGCGGGTGATCGGGTAGGGCCCGTCCCCGTAGTGCGAGGGGCGCAGCCAGACGCCCTTCTCCTCGATGTCGCGCCGCGCGCTCGATGGCATGTTCGTCCACATGAGCTCGGTCATGTTCCAGGCCGGCGCGATCAGCAGCAGGCCCTTGATGCGGTCCGCCTCGCTCGGCGCCTCCGCCATCAGCGCGCGCAGCAGGAGGAGCGCGATGTTGCCGCCCATGCTGGAGCCGATCAGCACCTGCGGCCCCTCGCTCAGGCGCTCGAAGACACTCCGCGCCTCCTCCAGCCATCGGCTAAGCGTGCCGTCCTCGAAGCGCCCTTCCGACTCCCCGTGGCCCGAGTAGTCGAAGCGCAGGCAGCCGATGCCCTGCGCGGCCGCCCATTGCGCCACCGATTCGGCCTTCACGCCCCGCATGTTCGAGTTGAAGCCGGAGAGGAAGACCAGCGAGGGCTTGGCTTTGTCCTTTCTCTCCTGCCGCAAATAGGCGATGCGCCGCCGCCCCGGGCCCGCGCCGACTTCGAGGAATTGCGGTTGGGTGGCGTCCATCCTAAGAACCTCTGTGAGCCCGACTGCGAAGAGAGACAACGGTGGCGCCGAGCCGGCCAACCATACTGCAAATCGTCCCGCACCTCGACACCGGCGGAGCCGAGCTCTCCGCGGTCGAGATCGCTGCGGCGATCGTGCGCGCCGGCGGACGGGCACTGGTGCTGGCGGAGCCGGGCGGCCGGCTGGCGGTGCGAATCACCGACGCCGGCGGCGAGGTCATGCCGTTCCCAGCCGCCGCCAAGAGTCCGCTCGCGCTGCTCCGCAATGCCGCGGCAATTGCGCGACTGATCGCCGAGGAGACGGTCGATCTCGTCCATGCCAGAAGTCGGGCGCCCGCCTGGAGCGCGCTCGTTGCGGCGCGACGGGCGCGGGTGCCGTTCGTCACGACGTATCATGGGGCTTATGGGGAGACCAACGCGGCGAAACGGCTCTACAACAGCGTGATGGCGCGCGGCGACGTCGTCATCGCCAACTCGCGCTACACGGCCGATCTGATCGCCCAGCGCTACGGCACCGATCGCGACCGCATGGAGGTTATCCACCGCGGCATCGATCCCAACGTGTTCGCTCCCGATCGCATTGGGCCCGAGCGGGTTGCCGCCTTGCGCGAAAAGTGGGGCGTGACCCCGGGCGAGCGCGTGATCCTGCAGGCGGCGCGCCTCACCTCCTGGAAGGGCCAGAGCGTCCTGATCGATGCCGCGGCGAGGCTCGAGGCGGCCGGTCGGCTGGGAAACGCCGTCGTCGTTCTGGCCGGCGACGCCCAGGGGCGCAACACCTATGCCCAGGCTTTGAAAGCCCAGGTTGCAGGGGCTGGCCTCGAAGGCCGGGTCCGCCTCGTCGGCCATGTCGAGGACATCGCCGCCGCCTGCCTTGCCGCCCATGTGGCCGTGGTCGCCTCCACGCAACCGGAGGCATTCGGCCGTGCCACCATCGAGGCCCAGGCCATGGGCGCCCCGGTGATCGCCACCGCCATTGGCGCCCCACCCGAGACCGTGCTCGCCGAACCCGCCGTTCCCCCGGACGCCATCACCGGCTGGCTGGTGCCGCCGGGAGATGCCGGGGCCCTGGCCGAGCGGCTGGCGCAGGCCTTGGCGCTGCCGGCCCTGGAACGGGAGGCCCTGGCCGGGCGGGCCCGTGCCCACGTGGTGGCACAATTCACGGTGGAAGCCATGCAACGGCGCACGCTGGCCGTTTACGACCGGCTCCTGGGCACCGTCCTTGAACGGGGCTTCAAGTCCTCGGTTGCTGGGCAAATTCCAGAGACCATGCTCCCTCGACAACCTTGACTTGCGGTATCATCTCTCCGATTCTCTCCGGCTAGCGCGTTCCGGCGTTGGCCGGAAGCGCCTGCACCCGTGCAACAACCGATGGAGACTGCAACATACGTCGTCCAATGCGAGCCGCGCCTGAGCGCGAGCCCTCCGGTCCGCGGATGAACGAAGACATCCGCGTCCGCGAAGTCCGATTGATCGATCAGACCGGCCAGAACGTCGGTGTCGTAGCCACGGCAGACGCCATGGCCCGGGCTACCGAGGCCGGGCTGGACCTGGTCGAGATTTCACCGGATGCCAATCCGCCGGTGGCCAAGATTCTCGATTACGGCAAGTTCAAATACCAAGAGCAGAAAAAGGCCGCCGAGGCGCGCAAGCGCCAGAAGACCGTCGAGATCAAAGAGATCAAGATGCGGCCCAGCATCGACGATCACGACTACGACGTGAAGATGCGAGCCATCAAGCGCTTCTTCGAGGAAGGCGACAAGGTGAAGGTGACGCTGCGCTTCCGCGGCCGCGAGCTCGCCCATCAGGAGCTCGGCTGGCAGGTGCTGCAGCGGGTCAAGGCCGACGTGGAGCCGATCTCGAAGGTGGAGTCGGAGCCGCGCATGGAAGGCCGGCAGATGGTGATGGTGCTGGCGCCGCGCTGAGGCGCGGTTTGCCTACCATGCCAGCGCCTGCAGCGCTGCAATCGGAGCGAAGGGACGCTCGGCGAACAGCTCGCCGAGCGTTTTTGCATCGAGGCCACCCGGCAGATGCACGGCGCTGGCGATCAGCACCGAGCGCAGTCCAGCGACGTGTGCGCCCATGAGGTCGGTGTCGAGGCCGTCTCCGATCGCGAGAATGCGCGCTTTGGGCACCGAGGTTCCCTTGAGGCGATCGATGACGGCGAAGGTGCGCTCGTAGATCGGCAGGTGCGGCTTGCCCGCGTAGGCCACCTCGCCGCCCTTGGCGGCGTAGGCCGCCGCGAGCGAGCCCGCGCAATAGACGAGCTTGTCGCCGCGCTCGACCACCAGATCCGGGTTGGCGCAGATCATCGGCAGGCGCCGCGCCGCCAGCCTCTCGAACAGCGTCCCGTAGCTCGCCGGCGTCTCCTTTGTGTCGTCATAGAGCCCCGAGCAGACGATCGCCTCGGCGGCCTCCGCCGCTACCAGCCGCACGTCGAGCCCATCGAACAGCCCGAGGTCACGCTGCGGGCCGATGTGCAGCAGCGGCTTGCCGGCCCACGGCTCGATCATGCCGCGCGTCGCATCGCCGGAGGTCACGCCCTCGTCGTAGGCGCCGGGATCGACGCCGAGCCCGCTCATCTGCCCGATCACGGCGCTGAACGGGCGCGGCGCATTGGAGAGCAGCACGACGATCCCGCCCTGCTCGCGAAACCGCCGGCAGGCCGCGCCCGCCGCCTCGAAGGCGCGCGCACCGTTGTGCATCACGCCCCAGATGTCGACGATCCAGGCGTCGCTGCCGACGGCGAGATCGGCGATCGAGGAGAGGATGGGAATGGCCGGAGAGGTCATGCCCGCTCACCTACGGCACTTCGGCGCACAATGGAAGACGGGTCGCCGCGGACCTGAATGCCGGCGTCGCGGTTGGCGCCGCAAATCCGTCGTCCTAGACTGCCACTGTGCGGGACTGCTCGCATGCCAGGAGCTTCCATGAGGCGGATCCTTCAGCTCGTCGCGGCGGCATCGGCGCTCGCCTACCTGTGCTTGGCGCCCATCGAGGCAATTGGACAATCGCCCTCATCCGAGGGAGCCGGAAAGACGCGCCGCCAGTTGGAGGAGCGCCCCTTCGGCGGGCCGCCGCCCAAGTACCGCTCGCCCAAGCACAGCAAGAAGTGCAAGACCGCCAAAAAGACCTGCGAGCTCAAGAAAGAGGACCTCGTCGGCAACAAATGCATCTGCCCGGGTCCCGAGACCGCCCAGGGCACGATCGTCGAGTAGCCAACAGGCGCCGTCTGTTGCCTTGCCTGCCCAGCCAGGGTCGCACCCCTCATGCCTCGCTCATGTGCACCCACCGCGCGTACTGGCTCTTCTCCACGGCCTGCAGGTCCTGGCTGTACTCGGCGTACATGCGCGAGCTCGGATCGATCCTGCCGACCATGTCGCTCTTGATCGCATCGTACTTGTTCATGATCACGGGCATGGCCACGGGCGTATACAAATTGCCGAACGCGTGGCCCATGGTCAGCATGATGCCCTTCATGCGCTTGTAGACGTCGAGCTGGGACAGGATCACCTTCTTGAGCCAGCCGCTCTCGTTGGAGAGGATGAAGATGTGCATCGAGGCGCGCGGTATGTAGACGGTGCCGAACTGGGGCGGCAACTTCTTGTCGCGGGCGGCCTCCCTGACCACCAGCCCCCCGGCCGCCGCATCCCATGCGACCTCCATCGGGAAGGCGTGGATCAGGTTGGCGTCCTGGAAGGATGGCCGCGCGAACACGTACTCGCCGACGTAGTTGAGGGTTTCGGCCCTGGCGTATCCTCCAAGGTCGCTTCCCGCCGTCTCGCCGAACGCGGCCGAGGGCGCAGCCATCAGGGGGATCTTGAGCAGCGACTCGATCTGCAGGATCGTCTTCTCGGAGAACAGGCCCGTCACGAGCTTGTCGACCGTCGACTTGCCGAGCTTGGCGCGCTGGGCGAACTCGTCGCGCGATATCCGCTCCCTGGCGATGTAGGCGCGGATCGCCTGCACGATCCTATCGCGGTCTGCGTCGTCGATCGGCATGAGCGTCCCTCGCACTCGCCGCAACCCGGGAAACGAAGTCAAAACAATAGTCTCGGACGGTCTCCAGCCACCCATCTCATCGTATCGGCAGGAGCGGAGCAAACTCTTTGGCGCGCCAACGATCGCACCGTTTGTTGGCTGCGACCTCTGGCATGCCCGGGAAAGGCAGGAAAACTCAGGCAAAGCGCGGAAAACACCGAAGATGGGCCTCCACCCCCCGCGCACGTAGGACTCCGGGCGAAGGCGGCCGCCGACGCGGTGCCGCCGGCCAAGCCAGGAGGCCCGCCATGAGGATACTCACCAGCGCAGCCGTATTCGGATTGGTCCCGGTTCCGCCGATGTCCGGCGACCAGCATGGCAAAGACGGCAGCCCAGAGCTTCTCGACGACGCCGATCCCGCCCAACAGCAGGCGCTGGAGAGCGCACCGCCCCGGAGCCCATCGTTTTGCACCCGGCTTGCCCGGGCTCTGCAGTGGCTCGTCGGCATCCTCCCCGGCGTGTTCGCGGTCGCCCTGGTAGTCGGCCCCGCGGGCGCTGCCGATGCGACCGCGAGCCCCCGCGGCGCGCTGAAGCCCGTCACCTTCGGGATGAATGCGGGCCGCGCCGCAAGCGCTCCGCTCACCAAAGCGGCCGTCACGGTCACGTCCGCCCTCAAGATCGCCCCCGTGAGGCCCACCGACGTCGTGATCGACGTCATCGTCGCCTACACGCGCAAGGCCGCCGGCCACTACGCCGACATCGAGCGCGAGCTCGTCGCGCTATCCATCGAGGAGGCGAACCAGTCGTTCCGTGCGAGCAACCTCGGCCACATCAAGCTGCGGCTGGTCCAGACCTACCAGACCGGCTACGCGGAGCAGGGCATGCACTTCGACCACGTGTGGCGCTTTGCCGACAAGGGCGACGGCGCCATGGAGGAGATTCACGCCCTGCGCGACCGCTACCGCGCCGACGTCGCCATCCTCATCGTCGACGACGCCAAGGGCTGCGGGCTTGCCACGCGCGTCGGCGCCGACGCCGACGAGGCGTTCGCGGTCGTGCACCATGAATGCGCCGCCGCCAGCTACACCCTGGCGCACGAGGTCGGGCACCTGATCGGCGCTCGCCATGAGCTAGGCTTTGTCAACGGCACCAAGTGGCGGGACATCATGGGCTACAAGGGCGACTGCGGCGGCTGCCAGCGCGTCGCGGTGTGGTCGAGCCCGACCGTGCTCGTCAACGGCGAGCCGGCCGGCACCGAGGAGCTCAACAACGCCCGCATCATCGCCGAGCAGGCCACGCGCGTCGCCGCCTTCCGGTGACCGCGGGGCCGCAGGCTCGCCTTGACGAGTTGGACCTGAGGGCGACAAGCTGAGGTGGGTAGCGAGCCGATGCAGTGCGCCTTGCCATGAACACCAACCCCTTGCGCATAGCGGTTGTCGGCGGCGGCATCGGTGGTGTCGCCGCCGCCACCGCGCTCATCCGGCGCGGGATGGAGGTACGTCTCTACGAGCAGGCGCCGGCGCTCTCAGAGGTCGGCGCCGGCGTCGCCATCCAGCCGAACGGCGTGCGCATGCTGAAGGCACTGGGACTCGGCGATGGCATCACCCGCTACGGCGCCCGCTGGGTCGATCCCCAGTACCTCCGATCGGACGGAGCTTTCGCCGCCTCGATGTGGCCCCCCGACCAAGCAAGCAGAATCGAGTTCTACGGCTTCCACCGCGCCGACCTGCTTTCGCTCTTCGTAGATCAGCTCCCGCCTTCCATCATCCACACCGGCCACAGATGCGTCGGCTTTGAGCAGGATGAGGAGCAGGCCGTCGTCACCTTCGCCAACGGCGCCCGCGCAACGGCCGACATCGTCGTTGGCGCCGATGGCATTCACTCCACGCTGCAGCAGTTCGTGGTGCCGTCGGCGCGGCCCCGGTTCTCGGGCCAGGTTGCCCATCGTGGCATCGTCTCGGCAGCGAGCATCTCCTGGCCCCCGGGCGCCATGCGCATCTGGCTGGGACAGGGCAAGCACTTCCTCGTGTTTCCCGTGCGCGCCAACACACTCGTCAACTATGTCGGGTTCGTCAGCACCGAAGAGCAGACGCGCGAGTCTTGGTCGGCGCCCGGCGACCCGGACGCGTTGGCGCGCGAGTTCGCGGGCTGGGACCCGATGGTGGAGGCGATCCTGCGCGAGGCGAAGAACACCTTTCGCTGGGGGCTCTACGACCGCGAACCGCTGCCGAAATGGACCAGCGGGCGCCTCACGCTGCTCGGAGATGCCGCCCACCCGATGCTGCCGCACGCCGGCCAGGGCGCCAACCAGGCTATCGAGGACGGCGTGGCGCTGGCCGCCGTGCTGGCCCGCGCCGACAGGCTATCGGCGCGGCGCGCACTCGCGATCTACGAGAAGCTGCGGCGCGAGCGGACGGCCAGCGTGCAGCAGCGCTCTCGGCTCAACCTCGCGCGCTACTACCAACCCGGAGCGGAACGAGACCGGGCGCTCGGCGCCCAGCACCAAGAGCGCGCCTGGATCTGGAACTACGACGCCGATGAGGAGGCTGCGGCCGCCGCTGCGTACCTCTAAGCCGCTAGACCTTGAACTCCTCGATCCCGGCGAAGGCGGAGCGCAGGGCCTCCGACCAGGCGGCCGAGAGCTTGCGGAAATACTCGTCCTCCTGCTCGATGCGCTTCTGGCGCCGCACGTCGAGCGAGTCGCGCTCGTAGATCAGCAGATGGATCGGTAGGCCGACCGACAAATTCGAGCGCAGCGTGGAATCGAACGACAGGAGCGCCAGCTTCGCCGCCTCGCCGAGCCGCATGGTGGGCTGCGCCACCCGGTCGATGATGGGCTTGCCGTACTTGTGCTCGCCGATCTGGAAATAGGGAGTGTCGTCGGTCGCCTCGATGAAATTGCCCTCGGGGTAGATATGAAAGAGGCGGGGCACTTCCGAGCCGATCTGGCCGCCGAGGATGAAGTTGGCGTTGAAGCTGCCGCCGCTGGCCTCGAGCGGGGGCCCGTCGACACGATGCACCTCGCGCACCGCCTCTCCCACCAGCCGCGCGGCGCGGTACATCGTCGGCACCGTGAACAGGCTCTCGGCTTCGGGAGATAGCTCGGCCACCAGCTGCTCGTTGATAATGGAGATGACGGACTGGGTCACCGCCAGGTTGCCGGCCGAGGCCAGCACAACGACGCGCTCGCCCATCTTGCGCCAGAAGTGGAGCTTGCGGAAGATCGCCACATTGTCGTTGCCGGCGCTGGTGCGCGTGTCGGCGGCGAACACCAGCCCGCGATTGAGTCGAAGCGCCACGCAGTAGGTCATCGCTGGACCCCGGCAGTCACTGCTGGGCGCTCTGCTGCTGCACCTCGACCGAGACATCGAGCTTCTCGTCGGCCCCGCCGCGACGCGCTCCGATGATGGGGGCGGCATAGCCGGCATCGAGACCGGCGGCCAGGCGCACGTAGCGGTCGGTCGGGCAGATGCGGTTGGCGACGTCGAAGGCGACCCAGCCCAGGCTCTCCACCCAGGCCTCGGCCCAGGCGTGGTGCGCCTCCGACACCCTCGTCTCCGCCAGCACCAGGTAGCCCGTTACGTAGCGGGCTGGGACGCCGAGCGTCCGCGCCGCGGAGATGAAGATATGCGCGTGGTCCTGGCACACGCCCTTGCCGTCGGCGAGAGCCTCGGCAGCGCCCGTGTGAGCGTCGGTCACGCCCGTCACGTAGTCGACCCGATCGCGGACGAGGCCGAGCAGCGCGTGCAGCCGCTCGAGCGGCTCCTTTCCCTCGACGGAGGCAGCAAGCGCCCGGATGGCGCCGTCGGGCTTGGTCTGCGGTGTCTCCTTGAGGAATACGCGCGGCGGCGTGATCTTGGGTAGCCCGGCGACGACACCGTTGCAGTCCTCGGTCTCGACCGTGCCGTTGGCTTCGATGGTCAATCCGTCGTGCCGTGCGTTGATGGTGACGAGATGCACGACATTGCCGAAGCCATCCTTGAAAATGAGCGGCGGGCCGGCATCGGGGACGCTCACCTGCCAATCGCGCACGCGCTGGCCTCGGAATGTGGCAGGTGTGAGCCGCAGGCTCTGTATGGTGTAGGTCGCGGGCTCCGCGTAGCTGTAGCGCGTGACGTGGCGGATCGAGATCAGCATGGCGCGCCCGGTCCTCGGCGAGGTCGTCAGTCCGTGAAGTGGTATGTGGTGGAGATCTCTGAGGCGAGTCGGTTGTTGCGGGCGATGAACTCGCTCAGGAACTCGTGCAGGCCGGATTGGAAGATGGCGTTCATGTCGCCCTCCGCCAGCAGTCGCCGCGTCTCGTGCGCGAGGCTTTGGCACCCGTTGCGGTTGCCGTAGAAGCCGCCAAGCTCGTCGAGGGCCGGCACCAGCTCCTCGTAGCAGGACCTGAGCGAGCGCGGCATCTGGCGGTTGAGGATCAGGTAGTCCGCGATCTGCCAGGGCTTGAAACTGTCCTTGTAGACCCAGCGGTAGCTGCGGTGTGCCGACACGGAGCGCAGGATCGCCGCCCACTGCACGCTGTCGATCTCGCCGCCGACGATCTCGCTGTGGGGCAGAAGGACGTAATACTTGACGTCGAGGATGCGCACCGTGTTGTCCGCGCGCTCCAGGAACGTGCCGAGCTGGTTGAAGTAGAAGGTATCGTTGCGCAGGATGGTGTTGAGGAGCGAGCCGCGGAACAGCGCCGAGCGTTCCTTGATCCAGTCGAACAGAGGCGGCAGCTCGTTGGAGGAGAGCGTCTCGGGATCGATGGCCGAGAATTCGATCCAGGCGGAGTTGAGGCTCTCCCACATCTCCCGCGTCAGCGCCGTGCGCTGTGCGCGCGCGTTGCGCCGCGCCGTGGCGAGGCTCGAGAAGACGCTTGATGGGTTGTCGGCATCGAACAGCATGAAGTTCACGACATCGCGCGTGTCGTAGGCGCCGTACTTGGCGAGGTAGCGCTTCTCGCAGCCGGCGCTGCGCAACGTCGACAGCCACTCCTCGTCCTGGCCGCCGCCCTCGCGCGGCAGCAGCGCGATGCGATAGCCGACCTCCAGCAGGCGCGCCATGTTCTCCGCCCGCTCGATGTAGCGCGACATCCAGAACAGGTCGTTGGCGGTGCGGCCGAGCATGGTGCCTCTAGGTTCCAACCGTCATCCCGGCGCTTGTCGCCGGGATCCACCCCACCGCTTGCTCAGGTGCACATGGACAGGTGGATCCCGGGCACAAGGCCCGGGATGATACCCAATAACCCCGCTTCCGGCCCATCGCGCTAATCCTGCAGAACCCAGGTGTCCTTGGTGCCGCCGCCCTGGCTGGAGTTGACCACCAGCGACCCTTCGCGCAAGGCGACGCGGGTGAGTCCGCCGGGCGTCAAGCGCACGCGATCGCCCACCAGCACGTAGGGGCGCAGGTCGAGGTGGCGCGGCGCGATCCCCTGCTCCACCAGCGTCGGGCAGGTCGAGAGCGCCAGCGTCGGCTGGGCGATGTAGCGGTCGGGCCGCGCCTTCACCATCATCCGGAACATCTCGATCTCGTCGCGGCTCGCGGTTGGCCCGACGAGCATGCCGTAGCCCCCCGAGCCGTGCACCTGCTTCACCACCAGCTCGGCGAGATGCTCGAGCACGTAGGCCAGGTCGTCGGCCTTGCGGCAGACGTAGGTCGGCACGTTCTTCAGGATTGCCGGGCGGCCCGTATAGAACTCCACGATGTCCGGCATGTAGGTGTAGATCGACTTGTCGTCGGCAATGCCGGCGCCCGGCGCGTTGACGATGGTGAGCCGCCCCGCCCGATAGACGTCGAAGATGCCGGGCACGCCGAGCACCGAGTCGCGACGGAAAACGAGCGGATCGAGAAACGCGTCGTCGATGCGCCGGTAGACGACGTCGACCTGCTTCAGGCCCAGCGTGGTCTTCATCATCAGCGCGCCGTCCACCACCACGAGGTCCTGGCCCTCGACCAGCTCGGCGCCCATCTGATCGGCGAGGAAGGAGTGCTCGAAGTAGGCGCTGTTGTGGATGCCGGGGGTGAGGACGACGACGGTCGGCTCGCGGTCGAGGCCCTCGGGCGCGACGCTCTCCAAAGTCAGGCGCAGATTGTCGGGATAGTCCTCCACCGCCCGCACGCGATTGCGCGAGAACAGCTCGGGGAACATGTGCATCATCGCTTCCCGGTTCTCCAGCATGTAGGAGACGCCCGAGGGCGTGCGCGTGTTGTCCTCGAGCACGAAGAACTCGCTCTCGGAGGTGCGCACCAGATCGATGCCGATGACATGCGAGTAGATCCCGCGCGCGGGTTCCACGCACATCATCTCCGGCACGAAGGCCGGGTTCTGAATGATCAGGTCTTCCGGCACCCGGCCGGCGCGGATGATCTCCTGGCGGTGGTAGATGTCGTACATGAAGGCGTTGAGCGCGCGCACGCGCTGCTCGATGCCGGCGGACAGGCGGCGCCACTCGGCCGCGCTCAGGATGCGCGGGATGATGTCGAAGGGGATCAGGCGCTCAGTGGCCGCATCGTCGCCGTAGACCGCGAAGGTGATGCCGGTGCGGCGGAATAGGGCCTCGGCGTCCTCGCGCTTGCGCTTGAGGTCCTCGATCTTCTGCGTGGCAAGCCATTGGTGCACAGACAGATAGGGCTCCCGCACCCCACTGTCGCCGCTGCCGCGCATTTCGTCGAACGAGGCTGTCAATAGGTCCCTCACGCTTCGGGTTGTGCAAGGATCGGGCAAACCCTGGCGTCAGAGGATAAAGGCGGCAATTGCGGATGACTACTGCGAGAGCACGCGAAATTCCTGCCCAAATTGCCGGCAACCTGCGTGCCGCCGAGGCAGGCAGGTCCTGTGGCTTGTCTGCAAGGCCACGGAAAATTCAAGCAAACGTGACTGGTGCTTTGCCGCGCGTGCCATAAATAGACCGCGTCAGCAGGCGAACTCGTCCGCGCAAAG
>Ga0247825_10001816_pt1 | contig 14128 bp, 11 predicted proteins | sample 13C_Vanillin_Day_FD_194413 | JGI IMG/M metagenome (GOLD analysis project Ga0247825, IMG submission 194413) | Soil microbial communities from agricultural site in Penn Yan, New York, United States - 13C_Vanillin_Day48 | ecosystem: Environmental > Terrestrial > Soil > Agricultural land | place...
AGGCCGAGCAGCCGCGCCGGCAGGCGGCGCAGCAGCGGAAATCGGGCGAGCAGCCGCAGCAGCAAGGGCGGATCGAGTTCGTCGGTGTCCGACAGCACGGCGCTGATGACGTTGTTCTGCATGAAAAGCTGCATGCGCTGGGTCGCGCGGGTCGGGAAGGTGCGGCGATCCTGGACCGCCTGCAACACCGCGTCGGAGACCGCGCCGCTGCGCAGCGGCTCGGCCAGGATGTTCGCCGCAGCGACCGCGTCCTGCACCGCGAGATTGACGCCGACGCCACCGATCGGAGACATCGCGTGCGCGGCGTCGCCGATGCAGAGCACGCCGGGCTTGTGCCAGCGATTGAGACGATCCACCGCCACCGTCAAAAGCTTCACGTGGTCCCAATCGGCGATCTCATCTGTGCGGTCGGCGAAATCCGGCACGGCCTGCGCGATATCCGAGCGGAACGCTTCGAGCCCGCGGCGGCGCACCTCTTCCAGCGAACCTTTCGGGATCACATAGGCGCACTGCCAGTAGTCGCCGCGGTTGAGCGTGACGAAGATGCGGCCGGGCAGGAACACGCCGCCGGTCTGCTGGCTGTCGGAGGGCTTGCTCGAAAGCCGGAACCACAGCACGTCCATCGGCGCGCCGAGCGTCTCGACGGCAAGGCCTGCCTTTTTGCGCACGTCGGAATCGCGGCCGTCACAGCCGACGACGAGCGTGGCGCGGATTTCGATCGGTCCGCCCGGCGTTTGCGCGCGAACCCCTGCGACACGGCCACCCTCTTCGATCAGGCCGTTCGCCTCCGTCTGCATCAGCAGCCGGAAGCCCTTGTAGCGGCGGCCCTGTTCGGCAAGAAAATTCAGAAAGTCCCACTGCGGCATCAATGCGATGAACTTGCATTGCGTCGGCAGGTGGCGGAAATCCGCGATGGTGACCGGCAGGCTGCCGTAGCGGCCGGAGAATGTCTCGGCCCGTGCATGCGGCAGCTTGAGGAATTCGGTGAGAAGCCCCAGTTCGTGCATCAGTTCGAGCGTCGAGGGATGGATGGTGTCGCCGCGGAAGTCGCGCAGGAAGTCCTTGTGCTTCTCCAGCACGACGACGTCGAGGCCGGCGCGCGCCAGCAGGAACCCCAGCATCATGCCGGCGGGCCCGCCGCCGGCGATGCAGCATCGGGTTGTCACCGTCTCAGGCATGGAATGCGATCAGAAGCAGGGACCGCGCTCGGCGGCGAGATAGCCGAACAGCAGCAGCACGCCGAACGCCAGGACAATGACCGCCGCACCGACCTCGATGCCGCGCAGCGCCAGCATCCCGTAGCCCGAGCGCGTGCCGGCGAACTGCGCGGCGGCCGAGCGGAAACCGACCGCAAGGGTCGCGATGGCGGCGACGGTGATGGCGGTGCCCAGCCCCATCACGAAGGTCGCGGCAACGCCTGCCCAGAACAGGCCCTGCGCCAGCGCGAAGACCAGAACGATGATCGCGCCGGAGCAAGGCCGCAGTCCCACCGCGACGATCGCCGAAAGGCCGCGCTGCCAGCCGCCGGGACCGGCGAGCTCCTCGGGCTCGGGACCGTGCCCATGGCCCCAGGCCGAGGCGTGCTCGTCGCCGTGATGATGATGGTGGTGATGGTCGTGGCCATGGTCGTGATGGTGGTCATGGCCGTGCGATTCAAGACCGTGCGATTCCTGGCCTTGAGCGCCGTGAGAATGGTCATGTGAATGACCGTGCGCATGGTCATGCGCATGATCATGGTGGGCATGACCATGGTCATGGTCGTGACCATGTTGCTTGTGATCGTGCGGCGGCGTCACCGCGGCGCCGACCGCGTGCAGCGGACGGCCCAAGCCGCGCGCGGCATTCACAAAGCCCCTGCCCTTGACCCAGATCAGCCGCGCGCCGACCAACGCGATCAGTCCGTAGCTGACGATCTCGATCATCCGTTCGGCGTTACAAAGCTGACCTGCGGTGGCATTGAGGACAACGCGGGCGATGCCGACGATGGCGACTGCGACGAACGCCTGCAGTAGCGCCGAGGCGAACGACAGCACGACGCCGCGCCGCCAAGTCTCGTTGTTCGCAACGACATAGGACGAGATCACCGCCTTGCCGTGGCCCGGACCGGCCGCATGAAAGATGCCGTAGAGGAACGAGATGCCGAGCAGCGTCCACACCGCGCTGCCGTCGGTCTTGGCCGTGCGGATGGTCGCCGACATGTTGCGGTAGAATTCGGCCTGCTTGGCGAACATCCAGCCGATCACGCCATCGGACGGCGGCGGCGCCGCCGGCGCGCGCGGACCGCCGAATGGATTGGTCGCCTGCGCCAGCGCGGCATCGAAATGCCCCGCCGACAACCACATCGAAGCGACCGCCGCGACCAGCACCAGCGCGACGGTGACACGCGCCTCCGTGGTCCTGCTCAGGGACATTTCACCTGGAGCTTGTTGGCGAACTGCGCGCCGAACGAGTTTTCGGGAATCTGGCCGCCCGGCGGAATCTCGGCGAGCCGCTGCGCCAGTTCCTTGCTCATTTCCTGCGGCTTGCCGACGCTGAACTCGCAGCCCTGCGGCGCGCCGACCAGCGCCGCGCCGTCCTTTTCGGCGAACTGGAAATCGACGAAGTAGGCCGAGTCGAACACCTCGAGCGTCAGCGCCTTGGCCTTCACCGGCGTCTTCAGCGGCAGCAGGAAGTGCAGGATCAACGCGGTGGCCTTGGCGTCGAATTCGAGATGGTACTCCTTCGGCTCGGCGAACACGGCCTTCTTGCCGTCCAGCTTGCCGTAGGTGAAGAAGTCGAATTCCTTCAGCGACTCGACGTTGACCTGCGCGAGCGGCTGCAACTCCTCGCGGGTGAACTCACCCTTGGTCTTCTGATCGAGCCCCTGGGTGGCGAAGGTCGAGTACATGTCGTCGAAGGTCCAGGTGTGGCGGATGCCGACGACACTGCCGTCCGGCGCATAGACCACCGAAGACTTGGTGACGACCCAAACGTGGGGATGCGCGGCGGCCGAGGCGGCCGCGAGAAGCACCCCGGCGCAGGCGGCGAGGAGCGTGGGGAGAATGCGTTTCATGATGGGCGGAACATAGCATGGACTGGGGCGGAATGGAGGCCGTATAGATGGCCTCCCATGCAGGTCCCCAATTCATCCGGTACAGCCGGGCCGAAGCTGCCGACCCCCGCGGGCGCCTGCGACTGCCACATTCATATTTACGACGGCGCGCGGTTTCCGCCGGCGCTGCCCGGCGCGCGGATGCAACCCGACGGAACCGTTGCCGACTACCGGCTGCTGCAAAGGCGGATCGGCACCAGCCGGACCGTGGTGGTGCAACCGGCCGCCTATGTCACCGACAACGAGGTGACGCTCGACGCGCTGGCCCAGCTCGGGAGCGAGGCGCGCGGCGTCGCGGTGGTGCATCCCGACGTCAGCGACGCCGAGCTCAAGCGCATGGCCGACGGCGGCATCTGCGGCATCCGCTTCACCCAGTACGACCCGAAGACGGCGGCGACGACCCGCGACATGATCGAGCCGCTGGCGAAGCGCGTCGAGCCGCTCGGCTGGCATGTGCAGATTCATCTGCGTTCCGATCAGATCGTCGATGCCGCCGATATGCTGCAACGGCTGCCAGGCACCGTGGTGTTCGATCACCTCGGGCGCCTCGCGGGCGGCGTGAACGATCCGGCGATGGGCGTCATCCGGCGCATGCTCGACCGCGGCCGCGCCTGGGTAAAGCTGTCGGGGGCCTACATGTTCGGCGCGCCGCCGGCCTATGCCGGGGCGCTGCCGATCGCGCGCGCCTATGTCGCGGCAGCCCCCGAGCGCATGGTGTGGGGCAGCGACTGGCCGCACCCGACGGAAGCCCGGAAGCCGGACGACGCGGCGCTGCTCGACCTCGTCGCGGACTGGGCAGGCGATGAATCGCTGCGGAACCGGATTCTGGTCGGCAATCCGGCCGAACTTTACCGGTTTTGAGAGCCGGAGCGCGGCGTCATAACGCGCCGGTTCCGCCTTTGACCCAAAGCGAACCATCGATGTGAGTTGTCCGCATGCCCGCAGATTTTACAAAGCATAATGTGGTATTGTTGGTTTGACCGCGCGTGAAGGGCAGCAGCGAGGGGGCAGATGGCCGGTTCAACCGATGCGGCAGCCGATCGATTACCAGAGGCTCGTGAGCGGTTGTTTCACCTGGTGATGATCAAGCCGTCGCACTACGACGACGACGGTTATCCGATTCAGTGGGTGCGATCGGCCATTCCGTCCAACACACTCGCTTGCCTGAACGGCCTCGCCGAGGATGCCCGTGCCCGCAATGTGCTGGGACCGAATGTCGAAATCTCTCTGCACACCTACGATGAGACCAACCGGCGCGTGCGGCCGGACCGGATCGTCAAGGAGATCAGGAAATCGGGCGGCCGCGCGCTGATCGCGCTGGTCGGCGTTCAATCCAATCAGTTCCCCCGCGCCGTGGATCTCGCCGCGCCATTTCTGGCGGCAGGACTGCCGGTTTGCATCGGCGGCTTTCATGTCTCCGGGTGCATCGCCATGCTGCCGGAATTGCCCCCGGACATCCGCGAGGCTCAATCGCGCGGCATATCGCTGTTTGCCGGCGAGGCCGAAGAAGGTCGTTTCGACGTGGTGCTGCGCGACGCCTGGAGCGGCAAGCTCGCGCCGCTCTACAATTTCATGGACAAGCTTCCGAGCCTGCGCGGCGAGCCGCCGCCCATGCTGCCGGAAAAGCACGTGCGCCGGACCTCCGGCTCGTTGTCGAGCATCGATCTGGGGCGCGGTTGTCCCTATCAGTGTTCCTTCTGCACGATCATCAACGTGCAGGGCCGCAAGAGCCGGTTCCGTTCGCCGGACGATCTCGAGCGGACGGTCCGCGAAAACTACGCGCAGAACATCAGGCGCTTTTTCATCACGGACGACAATTTCGCCCGCAACTCCGATTGGGAAGTCCTGTTCGACCGCCTGATCGCGCTACGCGCCGGCGATTGCCCGAAGATCGGCTTTACGATCCAGGTCGATACGCTGTGCCACAAGATTCCGAACTTCATCGAGAAGGCCGCGCAGTCCGGTGTCCGGCGGGTGTTCATCGGGCTGGAGAACATCAATCCCGACAACCTGATCGCCGCCCAGAAGCGGCAGAACAAAATCACCGACTATCGGGAAATGTTGCAGAAGTGGCGCGATCACGGCGCCATCACCTGTGCGGGCTACATCATCGGCTTCCCCGGCGACACCAAGGCGTCGGTGCTGCGCGACATCGAGATCATCAAGCGCGAGCTGCCGCTGGACATTCTCGAATTGTTTTTCCTGACGCCGCTGCCGGGCTCGGAAGACCATCAAAAGCTTTGGAAGGCCGGAGTCTGGATGGACCCGGACATGAACAAGTACGACCTCAACCACCGCGTGGCGCATCATTCCAAAATGTCGGACGCGGAATGGGAGGATGCCTATCGTTCGGCCTGGCAGGCGTTTTATACGACCGATCACATCCGGACGATCCTGCAGCGCGCCGCCGCGAGCCGCCTGGGCCGGCCGGGCACGACGCTTTCGACCTTGCTGTGGTTCAAGCTCGTCAGTGAGTTCGAGGGCGTTCACCCGCTCGAAGGCGGCATATTGCGGCGCAAATTCCGCCGCGACCGCCGGCCGGGAATGCGCCGCGAAAATCCGCTGATGTTCTATCCGCGCTATGTCGGCGAAACGGCCGTCAAGGCCTGGCGATACCTGTCGATCTACCGGCAGTGCAAGTCCATTCTCGACGAGGTTGAGGCCGCGCCGGACCGCTGGACTTACAGCGACCTCGCTATCGCTCCGCCCAAGGCCGACGAATTCGAGGCACTCGATCTCTACAAGCAGACAGCCGGCTCCGACGCCGCGCTTGCGCGCAAACGACGCAGCGACGAGATCCGGGAGAAAACCAGCCATACGCCGAAACTGGAGGCGACAGGCTGACGGGGCTGTCGAAAAAAATCGCGCGCCCGGGGGCGCGCGAGTCGATGGTGAAACTGGAAAACCGGTTCAGCGGACGGTCTGGGTCTCGGCGCCGGACCAGATGACCGGATTGCCGGCCTTGAGCACCGGCGCGCGCGCTTCGAGCTGCGCGCTCATGTCGAGTCCGGGCGGAGCGGCGGCGATGCCGATGCCGACCACGGCGGCGGTCGCGACCAGCGCAACCACGATGATCTTGAGATGGGTCAGGCGATCGGCCGTACGCAAACTGGTATTGTTCATGACGGACCTCCGTAACGATCCGTGGGCTGTCGTTCGTCCCAGGACTTGAAGTCCTCCCATCGGATGCTCAGGATTTACGGGGGTTTTGGCCAGCAAGATGTGACGGCCATCACAAAAAGGCGGAATCCGTCCGAAATGCCGGATTCTCCAGACTTTCCAACATGGTAGTCTGTGCCAGTTCGATGCACGGCACCCTGCGCGCGCGACCTCGACGAGGTGATCGATTCATGGCTGCGAAGGTCCGCCGCTCCCATGTCGTGACCGTCAATGACAAGATGCAAAGTGGCTATCGCTACACGCTCACGGCACCCATGGGGCGCAATTTCGATCCTGAATTCTGCCCGGAGCTCACGCCCAAGGAAATGCTCGCGCTCGGGGTCTTCTGCGGCAAATACATGTCGGATTGCCGAAAGGAATTTCCTGCGAGCTGGTTCGCGCGCGCGCGGCTTTCGCCTCGGGGCCGCAACTGCTCGCTCAACTATTTCGGCATCGATGCCAGCCAGCCGCTATCGGTGTGGCGCGACAAGGGGTGGATTCATTCCGACGACCCGCGCGGCTGGTTTCAATGGTATTGCCGCTACTACATGGGCCGGCGGATGCCGGACGAGGATGCGCGCCAGATCAAGCGCTGGAAGGCGATCCGGCGGCACATCGCGCAGATCAAAAAACACTGCGAGCCGGGCGACCCGATGTGCCGGCCGCGTCAGCGTCAGGCGCTGTTGCACTGGGCTTACGACAGCCGCAGGATCTGAACACCGTCACATCGCGCCACGGCGCCGGCCAAGGTCAGCGCTGCACAATCACGGTCGCGCCGATCTTCACCCGGTTGTACAGGTCGATGATGTCGTCGTTGGTCAGCCGGATGCACCCGGACGACACCGCATCGCCGATCTTCCAAGGCTCGTTGGTGCCGTGGATGCGATAGAGCGTCGAACCGAGATAAAGCGCCCGCGCGCCGAGCGGGTTGCCTTCGCCGCCCTTCATATGGTTCGGCAAATCCGGCTGCTCTTTCTTGATGTTCGGCGTCGGCGACCAGTCCGGCCATTCCCGCTTGGCCGAAACCGTGCTGACACCGGCAAACGAACGGCCCTCTTTGCCGACGCCGATGTTGTAGCGAAGCGCCTGCCCGCTGCCGAGCACGTAGTAGAGATAGCGCTCGCGGGTGCTCACCACGACCGTTCCGGCCGCGTGCTGGGGCGCATAAGGCACCGTTTCACGCGAATGGACCTTGTAGATGATCCCGAACGGCGTGTGGAAAAACGACGGCGCGTTTGCACGCGTCGCCTGCGCCGTTCCCTGGGCCGCCGCATCTGCGCTCACGAAAACCGAGCCGGCCACCACGGCGCAAGCCAACATTGCAACAAGACGGTTCAACGCTTTCATGAACGTCCAACTCTCCTGCACCCCGAGCGGGGCGATAAAGCGCAAACACCCGCCGGTCCGCAATCATCGCGGCAGCCGAAACCGGCAAAAAATGACGAGGTGTTGCGATTCGGGCACGCGAACAGGCCCGCCGGTCCGCAGCCGGCGGCCGTCCGGCGGGACATTCCGTCGGATTTGAATGGCGGGCGTGTGCACGTGCCGGCTTTCCCACAGCCTGTGGAGAATGCGAACAGGCTGGCCGGCGAAGCCAGCGCCCGGCTGGCAGCGAAAAACAAAACGCCGATGAGCAGCGAGGTTTTGTTCGCTCAGAGGCCGGCAGCCCCGCCGTCGGCGCGCGGATCGTGCGCGCCTTCGAGCGTGCCGTTCGGATGCAGCAGCACCGCGCCGGCGTGGCCCATGGTGTCGGAATAAGCCTCCGGCAGCACCTCGACGTCGTGGCCGGCCGCCAGCATGCGGTCGACCAGATTGCCGTCGAAGCGGGATTCCATCCGCAGGTTGGTCACCGTCGAGCCCCAGGTGCGGCCAAGCAGCCAGCGCGGCGCGTCGATCGCCTTGTCGAGCGGCACGCCATGCAGCACGTGGCGCGCGAAGATCATCGCCTGGGTCTGCGGCTGGCCGTCGCCGCCCATCGCGCCGTAGGCGATCACGCGGCCGTCGTTGAGCACGGCGAGCGCGGGATTGAGCGTGTGGAACGGCAGGCGGCCCGGCGTGAGGCGGTTGAGCGCCTTCGGATCGAGCGAGAAGCTCGAACCGCGGTTCTGCATCAGAATCCCGGTTTTCGGCAGCACGCAGCCCGAGCCGAACTCCCAGTAGAGGGACTGGATGTAGGACACCGCGAGACCCGAAGCGTCGGCCGCGCCCATCCAGACGGTGTCGCCCTTGCCGGGCGGCGCCGGCCATTGCGCGGCCTTGCGCAGGTCGATCTTCTGCAATTCGACGGCGAGCAGCGCCGGATCGAGATAGCGTTCTGCCGGTTGCGGCAGCCTCGCCGGATCGGTGACCACGCGGTCGCGAACGCGGAAGGCACGCTTGGTCACTTCGACGAGACCGTGGGCGAATTCGAAGGTCTCGGGCGCTTTTACGCCAAGCTGCTCGTAGAGTCCGAGGATGATGAGCGAGGCGAGGCCCTGGGTCGGCGGCGGCGTGTTGTAGGCGGTGCCGACATCGAGCTTGACCGACAGCGGGTCGGCCACCACCGGGCGGTAGCGCAGCACGTCGTCGCGCGTCACCGGGCTGCCGATCTTTTCGAGGTCGGCCGCAAGCTCGCGTCCCACGTCGCCGCGGTAGAAATCGCCGAGGCCGGTATGGGCGAGTTGATCGAACGTCGCGGCGAGCGCGGTCTGCTTCAGCGTCGCGCCGGCCTGCGGCGGCTTGCCGTCCGGCAGGAATGCCGCGGCGAAGCCCGGCACCTCCTTCAGTTCGGCGAGCTTTTCCGTGGTCAGCCGCGCCTGGCTTTTCGTCACGATGGTGCCTTCGCGCGCCTGGTGGATCGCAGCGCCCAGCAACACCTTGAGCGGCAGCTTTCCTCCAAAGAACTTGGCGGCGTCAAGCGCGAGCATCCAGCCGCCGACCGCGCCCGGCACGGTGAGCGCCGCGAGCGGGCCCCGCGTGGGGATCGCCTCGCGGTCCTTGTAAAGCTCGAGCCGCGCGCGGGAGCCCGCGGGCCCGGCGCCCATGATGGCGCGCACGCGGCCCTTCGGCTCGCGCACCAGCCAGAAGCCGTCGCCGCCGATGTGGTTCATGTGCGGACAGACCGCGGCGATGGAGGCGGCCATCGCGATCATCGCCTCGAGCGCGTTGCCGCCCTCGGCGAGAACGGCGCGGCCGGCTTCGGCGGTGGCGGCGTGCGGCGCGGCAACGACCCCGCGGCGGTGTCCGGCGCTATGCAGGTCCATGACAGCCATGTTCAGCACGGCTTTGTGAACGGCCGCAAGCCGGATTGCCCCGACAAATGCACGAATTCCCCACCCGCGGTGTTATTGTGGGTCGGGGCGTCGCTCGAAGCGGAGGCCGTCATGAACAAAGCGCTTGTCCTTGCAGTCGCGGTTGCAACCACCGCGCTGGCCGGCGGCCAGCCGGCGGAGGCGTATTACAACGGGCCGTGGTGCGCGGTGTACAGCACCGGCCCGGGCGGCACTTCGGAGCGGTGCGACTACCGCGACTTCGAAACCTGCCGCATGGATATCATCGCCGGCAACCGCGGCTTCTGCCGCCAGAACGGCTACTACCAGGGCTATGCGGCGCACCCGCCGCGGACACGGAAGCCGCGCTAGGCACTGTCATTCCGGGGCGCTCGCGACACCAGCGCGTTTACGCGCGTCTTCGACGCGCTATGGAGCGAACCCGGAATCCAGATACAAGCTCCGCCATCTTAGCTGGATTCCGGGTTCGCGCCTTCGGCGCGCCCCGGAATGACGCCGGAGAGAACTACGCAGCGTCCAGGAAGCCTCGCTTCTTCAGCAACGCGTCCGCGGTGGGAAGCCTGCCGCGGAACGCGATGTAAAGCTCGGCCGGATCGCGCGAGCCGCCGGTCGAGAGCACGTTCTGCGCAAGCTTCTTCGCGATCTCCGGATTGAAGATGTCGCCGGTCTCCTCGAAGGCCGCGAACGCGTCGGCGTCGAGCACCTCCGACCACATGTAGCTGTAGTAGGCGGAGGCGTAGTAGCCGCCGGAGAACACGTGGCCGAAGTGCGGCGGGCGATGCCGCATGACGATCTCCTCCGGCATGCCGATGCGATCGAGCGTGTTCTTCTCGAAGGCGTTGACGTCGAGGCCGTCGGCGGAATGCAGGAGATGCAGGTCGAGATCGACCAGCGCCGAGGAGATGTATTCCAGGGTCTGGCAGCCGCGGTCGAAATTCTTCGCCGCCATCAGCTTGTCCAAGAGCGCGTCGGGGATCGGCTCGCCGGATTTGTGGTGGCGCGCGAACTTCTTCAGCACCTCCGGCTGCTCGAACCAGTGCTCGTAGAGCTGCGACGGCAATTCGACCCAGTCGGTCAGCACGCTGGTGCAGGACACCGTGGGATAGGTGACGTTGGAGAGAAGACCGTGCAGCCCGTGGCCCATCTCGTGGAACAGGGTGCGCGCGTCCTCGAACGAAAGCAGCGTCGGCTCGCCCTTGTTGAAGTTCATCACGTTGATCACCAGCGGCCGTACGTTGCCGTCGAGCTTCTGCTGGTCGCGCAGCGTGCCCATCCAGGCGCCGCCCTGCTTGCTCGGCCGCGCGAAGTAGTCGCCGAAGAACAGGCCGAGCTGATGGCCGTCCGCACCGGTCACCTCGAAGGCGCGCACGTCGGGATGCCACACCGGCACGTCGACCGGCTTGAACGTCATGCCGAACAGCCGTTGCGCAGCAAAGAACGCGGCCTCGATCACGCGGTCGAGCTGGAAGTACGGCTTGACCTCGGATTCCTCGAAGTCGCAGCGGCGTTTGCGGAGCTTCTCGGCGTAATAGCGCCAGTCCCAGGCGGCGAGCTGGAAGTTGCCGCCCTCCTCGCGGACGATGTCCTGCATCTCGTCGCGGTCGGCGAGCGCACGCACGCGGGCGGGCTTCCACACAGTTTCGAGCAGGTTGCGCACCGCCTCCGGCGTTTTCGCCATCGCGTCGTCGAGCCGGTAGTGCGCAAAGGTCGGATAGCCGAGCAGCTTTGCGCGCTCGGCGCGCAGCGCAATCATTTCGGCGATCAGCGCCTTGTTGTCGGTCTTGTTGTTGCCGTCGCCGCGGGCGATCCAGGCGCGGAACGCCTTTTCGCGCAGGTCCCGGCGCGACGCGAACTGCAGGAACGGCTCTACACTGGAGCGCTGCAGGGTGATGACATGCTTTCCGGGCATCTTGCGCTCTTCGGCCGCGGCCTTCGCCGCATTGCGCACGAAGTCGGGCAGGCCTGCGAGATCGGCCTCGCCGTCCAGCGTCATCGCATAGGACTGCTCGTCGGCCAGCACGTTCTGGCTGAACGATGTACCGAGCGTCGCGAGCCGCTCGACGATCTCGGCAAGCCGCCTGCGCTTGTCCGGCGCGAGCGCCGCGCCCTCGCGGCGGTGGCGGGTGTGGTGGCGCTCAAGCACGCGCTTCTGCTCGGGCGTGAGGCCCAGGCCGTCGCGCTTTTGATGGAGCGCGTCGAGGCGGGCGAACAGCGCCTCGTTCATCCGGATCCTGGCCCAGTGCGCGGCGCTGCGCGGCGAGACGTCGCGCTCGATCGCCAGCAGCTCGTCGGTCGAGTCGGTGCCGACCAGGTGCCCGAACACGTCGTCGATGCGCTGCAAGGCGCGGCCGGAATTCTCCAGCGCGACGATGGTGTTGTCGAAGGTCGGCGGTTGGCTTTGCGACGCGATCTTGGCGATCTCGGCGTCGTGCTCGGCGAAGGCCCGCGCGTAGGCCGGAAGGAAATGCTCGGTCCTGATGCGCCCGTAGGGAGGGACGCCGAACGGCGTGTTCCAGGCTTCAAAGAAAGGGTTTTCGTCGGCAACGGCCGATGGCCGGGTATCCAGGGTCATGCTAGAATTCTTCCAAGTTCGCGATTTCAGAACGTCAATTAGGCGAACATCGAGGAGGAAACATGGTCTCGTTCACGCTGAACGACAAGCGGGTGTCGGTTGACGCTGCCCCGAACACACCGCTTCTTTGGGTGGTCCGCGATCACGTCGGGCTGACCGGCACCAAATACGGCTGCGGCGCGGGCATGTGCGGCGCCTGCACCGTGCATGTCGACGGCAAGGCGGTCCGCTCCTGCCAGACGCAGCTCTCGGACGTGACGGACAAGAAAGTCGTCACCATAGAGGGCCTGTCGCCGACGTCCTCGCACCCGCTGCAGAAGGCCTGGGTGGCGCTCGAGGTGCCGCAATGCGGCTACTGCCAGTCCGGCCAGATCATGAAGGCCGCCGAGCTGCTTGCCGGCAATCCGAAACCCTCACGCTCGCAGATCGTCGAGCACATGGACGGCAACATCTGCCGCTGCGGCACCTATCACAAGATTCTCGCCGCGGTCGAACGCGCGTCGAAGGAGGGCTGAGCCATGACGATCAATGTGAAGTCGCCTGAACTCTCCCGCCGTAGCGTGCTCGCTGGACTTGGCGGATTATCGTTCGGCCTGGCGATCGGCACCGACGGCCTCAAGCTGATCGGCGAGGCGCAAGCCAACGCGCCGGCCGCAGGCCAGCAGTACAACAACTGGGTGCGGATCGCGCCGAACGGCACGGTGACTATCATCAGCGCCGGCTCGGAAATGGGCCAGGGCACCTCGACGACTCTGCCAATGATCGTCGCCGAGGAGATGGACGCCGACTGGTCGAAGGTGGTGATCGAGATGACCTGGGGCGACCCGGCGCTGCACGGCTACACCTTCCAGAACAACAAGATGATGGCCATCGTCGGCAGCCGCGGCACGATGCTCTACTTCAACGATCTGCGGGTCGCCGGCGCCCAGGTGCGCAAGGTGCTGATGCAGAACGCGGCCGAGAAGTGGGGCGTTGATGTCGCCTCGCTCAAGACCGAGCCGGGCTTCGTGGTCAATCCGGCGAACGGCCAGAAGCTCAGCTACGGCGAGATCGCCGCGTTTGCAAAGGTGCCCTCGCCGCTTCCCGCGGTCGATCCCAAGGAACTGAAAGCCCGCAAGGACTGGCGGCTGATCGGCAAGGGCGTACCGCGGCGCGACACTCCGTCCAAGGCCAACGGCACCGCGGTTTACGGCATCGACGTGAAGCTGCCGGGCATGGTCTATGCCACGGCGATGCACGCGCCAGTGCACACCGGCACGCTGGAAAGCTTCAACGAAGCCGACATCAGGAAGATGCCGGGCGTGATCGCGACCGTGCGGCTGCCGAACGGCGTGGCGGTGGTTGCGCAACACTTCGAACAGGCGAAGGCTGCGCGCGACGGCATCAAGGCGGTCTGGAAGGACGGCGCGGCGGCGGGCTTCGATTCCCGCAAGGCGCTCGACGACTACGCCAAGCTGCACCATGACCCGAAGGCGCAGATCACCAACCTGTCCAAGAAGGGCGACGTCGACGCGGCCTTCTCGGGTGCGGCGAAGAAGTTCAGCGCCGAATACCGCAGCGACTACGGCTATCACGCGCAGATGGAGCCGCTGAACGCGGTGGTGCGCGTGGCGGCCGACGGCCAGTCGGCCGAGGTCTGGGAGGGCACGCAGGCGGCAGACGCCACCCGCGACGAGGTGGCGAAGGCGCTCGGCATCGCACCCGCCAAGGTGAAGGTGACCCAGTGCTACATGGGCGGCGGTTTCGGCCGGCGCTCGCTCGGCGATTACGCCGCGGAATGCGCGCGCATCGCCAAGGAGGTCGCACGCCCGGTGAAGCTGGTCTGGACCCGCGAGGAGGACATCGCCCACGGCATGTTCCGCCCGCAGTCGTTCCAGTGCATCGAGGCGGCGCAGGACGCGACCGGCAAGGTGACCGGCTGGCGGCACTGCGTGGTCGGCGAAGGCGGCGTGCTGCTGCACACCGGCATCCAGATCCCGTACTACGAGGTGCCGAACCAGAACATCGAGCGGCGCGGCGTCTCGCACGGCATCCGGC
>Ga0247825_10001817_pt1 | contig 14121 bp, 15 predicted proteins | sample 13C_Vanillin_Day_FD_194413 | JGI IMG/M metagenome (GOLD analysis project Ga0247825, IMG submission 194413) | Soil microbial communities from agricultural site in Penn Yan, New York, United States - 13C_Vanillin_Day48 | ecosystem: Environmental > Terrestrial > Soil > Agricultural land | place...
CGCTCGAGGTCGCGTATCTCGACTGCGCCGAGGATCTGTGCCAGATGATCAGCGACGGCACCTTCCCGATCCGGGAGGCCCGGTCGGACACCAACTCGAGTCCCCGTGCCGGCGACGGCTTCATCCGCCTCGACACCGACGGCAGCGTGGTCTACGCGAGTCCCAATGCGCTGTCGGCCTATCACCGGATGGGTCTCAGCTCGGACCTGATCGGTCGGAACCTCGCCGCCACCACGCGGTCGCTCGTGACGGACCCGTTCGAGTCGCAGGAGGTCGCCGGGTACATCCGCGACACCATCGCCGACAAGCCGGGCCGCCGCATGGAGATCGAGGCCAGGGGGGCGACCGTGCTGCTCCGGGCGCTGGTCCTCAAACCCGGCGGAAAGCGGGTCGGCGCCGCTGTCGTGGTCCGGGACGTCACCGAGGTGAAGAGGCGGGATCGTGCCCTGCTCAGCAAGGACGCGACGATCCGCGAGATCCATCATCGGGTGAAGAACAATCTGCAGACCGTGGCGGCGCTCCTGCGACTGCAGGCCCGCCGCACCAACAACGAGGAAGCCCGGCAGGCGCTGAGCGAATCGGTGCGCCGCGTCACCTCGATCGCCCTCGTGCACGACACACTGTCGATGTCGGTGGACGAGGAAGTGAACCTCGACGAGGTCGTCGACCGCCTCGTGCCGATCCTGTCCGATGTGGCGACGGTGAGCACGCCGATCAAGGTCCGCCGGGAGGGCAGCTTCGGGGTGTTCTCCGCGGAGCGGGCCACTCCGCTGGTGATGGTGCTGACCGAACTCGTGCAGAACGCGATCGAGCACGCCTTCGAACCCGGCGCTCCGGGGACGGTCACCATGCGGGCCGAACGCTCCGCGCGGTGGCTGGACGTCGTGATCCATGACGACGGCAGGGGTTTACCACCCGGTTTCAGCCTCGAGCGGTCCGACCGTCTCGGTCTGCAGATCGTCCGGACCCTGGTGGCCGCCGAACTGAACGGTTCGCTCGGGCTGCATCCCGGGGCGGACGGTGGAACGGATGCCGTGTTACGCGTACCGCTGGGCCGTCGTGGGCCGCGGTACTGATCGGCGGGCAAGCAAAAGGCCCGGCACCATGTGGTGCCGGGCCCGTCTCCTTCTGAAGTGTCAGACGGTGGTGCGGGCACGCGTCCGAGCGTTGCGGCGCTTGAGTGCGCGTCGCTCGTCTTCGCTCATGCCGCCCCACACACCGGCGTCCTGGCCCGACTCGAGTGCCCACGAGAGGCATTCGGCGGTCACCGGGCAGCGGTTGCAGACAACCTTGGCATCAGCAATCTGCGCGAGAGCCGGACCGCTGTTGCCCACAGGGAAGAACAACTCGGGGTCTTCGTCGCGACAGATTGCCTTGTGGCGCCAGTCCATCCTTCTGCTCCTTAACTGGGTGCTAAATGCACCGTTTCGTCTTCATGAGTTCATGTGTGCGTAGAGAATGTTTCCGCACTGTTGCTTGTGAATGCTTTCACGAACTGGCGGGATGTCAATAGAAAACCGCCGCACCGTGGGGGAGCTCACGTACTTAGGCTGCCCTTCGAGGCGCGCCGTCCTTTGTACCCCGTGCAGGCACTTCCCGCTAGGTGAAAACGGGGATTCTCGAGATTTGCTCAGGGTCGCGCCGGGGCGACCACATCCAGCGCCTCGGGCACCGACACGAACTCGACGACTTTGCGTAGTCCGATGTAGTCGCCGTCCATCTGCAGTCCGATGGGCTCCGACGCGGAGATCCGCACGGACGGCACGTCGTCGACCCGGACCAGCTTCTTCGCCTTCGGACGGGTTCCGGGAGTCAGCAGCTGGCGGGCCACCCGCAGCGTGGTGAGGATCGCGGTGGACCGCATCGCGAAGACGCCGAGGCCGGTGTCGTAGGTGGTGTCGGGATTCGTGTGCACTTCCCGCTTGTTCAGATACGTCCAGGGACTCGCGTTCGACACGAATGCGTAATGAACGCCCTCGACCGGATCGTGATCGGGAACCTCGACGGTGAGCGTCGGCTCCGCGTATTTCGATCGGAAGAACACGCGCACCGCCGCGCGGACATACTGCGCAGGTGTGGCCGGCCGCCCGTTCTTGCGGTGCATGTCGACCGCCTCACACACCTGGGCGTCCCAGCCGAGACCGGCGTTGAACGTGAACCATCGGTTGTCGCAGTGTGCGAGACCGATCCTGCGCCGCTGCCTGCGGGCGAGGAGATCGATGAGCTGGTTGGTGGCGTCCACCGGGTCGGGCGCAATGCCGAGCGAGCGGGCGAACACGTTCGCCGACCCGCCGGGGACGACGGCGATCGGGGGAATCGGCCCCACCGTCACCGCGCTCATCGACTTCGGTGCCGGGGTGCCGAGCAGTCCGTTGACCACCTCGTTCACGGTGCCGTCGCCGCCGTGGACGATGATCAGGCCCATTCCGTCCACGCAGGCCTGCTGCGCCAGTTCCGCGGCGTGGCCGCGGTGTGTCGTGTGCGCGACCGTCAACCGCACCCGGCTCGACAGCGCGTGGGCGAGGAGATCACGCCCGGCCGGGGTCGTCGATGTGGCATTGGGGTTGACGATCAGCAGCGCGCGCACGGGGCCCAAGCCTAGCGGGGGCGGCACGTGTCACCGTCCGAGGCCGCCGGCGACGGGGTGTTCTAGGCTGGCCGACGTGCCGAAGCCGTCTCTCAGCAAGTCCACGCCCACCACGGTCCGTGCGGCGGGCGCCCTGGTGTCGCTCGAGGGCGCGGTGGCGGTCGGGGTCGCCGTGGTGCTGGTGATCCGGGGACTCCTCGGGCACGACCAGAGCGTCAGCAGTGGATACGGCACCGCGGCCTGGTTCGCGATTCTCGGTGGCGCCGTGCTCGCCGCCGGGCTCGCCCTGATCTTCGGCCGGCGCTGGGGGCGGGCGATCGCGATCGTCGCCCAACTGCTCCTGCTCCCGGTGGCGTGGTCGCTGCTCACCGATTCGCACCAGCCGTTCTTCGGTGTGCTGCTCGGAGTCGTCGTGGTGGCGGCCCTCGGGTGCCTGTTCAGCAGCCCCACGTCGAAGTGGATGGCTGCCGAGTACGGCCAGGAGGCCGACGCCGACAACCCGTCGGACCGCTAACTCACCTCGGACGCGAGGCGGCCGAGCGGATCCCCGGTGAGCCGGTACGTGGTCCATTCGTCCTGCGGGTGCGCGTCCAGCGACTCGTAGAACGCGATCGACGGCTTGTTCCAGTTGACCACCGACCACGACAGTCGCGTGTAGCCGTTGTCGACGCACTCCTTCGCGAGTGTGGCGAGCAGGGCCTTGCCGTGCCCGGAACCGCGCTCCGACGGGCTGACGAACAGGTCCTCGAGGTAGATGCCGTGCGTTCCGTCCCAGGTGGAGAAGTTCCGGAACCACACCGCGATCCCGACGACCCGGTCGTCGTCGTTCGTCGCGACGTGGGCGAAGGTCGACGGCTGCGGACCGAACAGGGCGTCGTCGATCTGGTCGGCGGTGACGGTGCACTCGTCACGGGCCCGCTGGTGTTCGGCGAGTTCGTAGATCATGGCGGTGATCGCGGAGACGTCCTCGGGTACTGCGCGTCTGATCATCGGGCACCTTCCTCGCTTGTCACGTTGTGGCTGACCACCTGTTGCGCCCCGTGCTCGAAGCCGAGGACGGAGTACGCGCCCGGCGACATCGCGAACCGTCGTCCCTCACTGATGGGAAGCTCCGCCCAGCGGGCGATGAGCCCGCGCGAGAAGTGACCGTGCCCGACGAGGATCACGTCACGGTCGACGAGTTGCGAATGAGCGACAGACAGTACGAGGTCGCACCGGGTGTGCACCTGCTCGGCCTGTTCGCCGCGAGGGCACGGGTGCGTCCACACGGTCCAGTCCGGCACCTGCTGCCTGATCTCGGGGGTCGTCATGCCCTCGTAGATCCCGTAATCCCATTCGGCGAGCGCGTCCCAGGTGCGCTGGATCTTCAATCCCGCCAGCTCCGCCGTCTCCCGGGCGCGTTGCCGCGGGCTGACGATGACGAGGGGGTCGCGCAGTTCGAGGGCGTCCATCGCCGGACCCACCCGCCGCGCCTGGGCTTCACCCAGTTCGGTGAGGTGGACGTCGGTCCGACCGGTGTGTTTACCCCAACGGGCCCATTCCGTTTCGCCGTGTCGGAGGAGGACGATCCGACGGCCGCGCGGCGAATCACTGGGTGGCATCCATCCATCATGTCAGTCAATCTGCGTGTATGGCTCGCCTCCGGGGACGAAGTAGGTAAGGATCGAGCCGTGACAACGGTTCTTGCAGTGGCAAATCAGAAGGGTGGGGTCGCGAAGACCACCACGGTCGCTTCTCTCGGCGCAGCCCTCGTCGGGCTGGGCCAGAAGGTTCTGGTGGTGGATCTCGACCCGCAGGGATGTCTGACGTTCTCCCTCGGGCACAACCCGGACCGCCTGGACGCCTCCGTCCACGAGGTGCTGACAGGTGATCTGGCGGTGCAGGAGGCCGTGATCGACACCGAGGACGGTGTCGCCCTTCTGCCTGCGACGATCGACCTCGCCGGCGCGGAAGCGTTGCTGCTCATGCGTCCCGGTCGCGAGTTCGCCCTCAAACGCGCTCTGGCGCCGCTGCTGGACGACTACGACACGATCATCATCGACTGCCCGCCGTCTCTCGGTGTGCTCACGCTCAACGGGCTCACAGCGGCGCAGTCGGTGCTGGTGCCGCTGCAGTGCGAGACGCTCGCCCACCGCGGTGTGGGGCAGTTGCTGCGGACGGTCACCGAGGTACAGCAGATCACCAACCCCGACCTGGTGCTGCTCGGAGCGCTGCCGACGCTGTACGACGCCCGCACGACGCACAGCCGGGACGTGCTCTCCGACGTGTCCGACCGCTACAACCTGCCGGTCCTCGCTCCGCCGATCCCGCGGACGGTGCGATTCGCGGAGGCGACGGCGTCGGGTGCCACCGTGCTGGCGGGGCGCAAGAACAAGGGTGCCCAGGCGTACCGGGACCTGGCCGAGAACCTCGCCAAGCACTGGGCGGGATCCGAACTCGCTACGTTTTCGCCTGGAAGTGCCGAGTAAGTTCTTCCGGCGTCGGATTCCACGCGGCGGGCCAATCCTGTTGGCGTAACTGGGCGTCCGTGCCCCCGTCGGCGAAGATGACGCTGCCGCAGAACAGTGTCGACCCCGGTCCGAGCAGGAACTCGACGAGCGTGGCGATCTCGTCCGGGCGTCCACGCCGGCCCAGCGGCACCGGATAGAAGTCCAGCGCCTTCGCCAGTTCCGGGTCGAGGTCGTCGCCGCTGGTCATCGGCGTGTCGATCATGCCCGGCGCGATCGCGTTGAGTCGTATGCCGTTGCCTATCCACTCGGTCCGTACCGCTTCACGCCGAATCCACCAGGCCAGCGCGAGCTTGGACGCCGGGTACGCCGGGATGGCGGTCACCTGGTCGCCGATGCGTACCGCCTCCGCCTCGTCGCCGTCGAGGCACGCGGTCACCAGATTCTCGGGAATCCCCGGCTGCGTGGTGGTGCTGCTCGACGAGATCACCACCACCGAGGCGCCGCCCGCGCGCTCGAGGGCGGGCTTCAGTGCTGTCACGAGTTCGACGGCCCCGAAGTAGTTGACGGCGACGAGTTTGCCGCCCGGGACGTGCGACAGCGACCCGAGCCCGGCGCAGCAGACGAGACCGTCCACGACGCCGCTGCTCGCCTCGGACACGGCGTCGGCCGCTGCGGCGCGTCCGCCGGGGGTCGACAGGTCGGCGGTCACGTCGGTCTGCGCGAGGTCGACCCCGATGACGGTATGACCGCCGGACTCGAGTGTGCGGCGGCTCGCCGCCCCGATTCCCGAGGCGGCGCCGGTGATCACGTAGGTTGCCATGCCATGAATTAGAACACGTTACAGATCGCGGTGGTGCGGACTTCGGCCTCCGATTCCCCCGTGCCGGACTCCGCGTCGGCATAGTGGGCGCGCAGGCCCGTGACGCCCGGCGCCCGGTCCTCGTGCAGCACGAACCGAGCGTCGTAGTCGCCGCCGTTCTGTGAGCGGAAAGGCAACGGCGCATCGGTGAACAGGCCGGACAGGCGATCGATCAGCCGCGCCGCGACGCCTGGGTAGTGCTCGGCGGGCAACCGGTCCGCGCTGTCGATCAGGACCGGGGGCACCACCGACATCCCCGTGTACCAGAAGATTCCGTGGTGGATCGGGAACAGGAGTTCGTCCATCTGTCCGTTGATACCGCGGGGGCCCGCACTGTCGGCGCTGCCGCCGAAACTGACGACCGTCATCGCCCGCTTGCCGGCCAGGGTTCCGTCGCCGTACCGCCGGGTGGAGCCGTCCTCGCTGCGCAGCCCGTAGCCGTAACCCTCGACGAAAACCCGGTCGAACCAGCCCTTGAGGATCGCGGGCATGCCGTACCACCACAGCGGGAACTGCACGATCACCGCGTCGGCCCACGCGAGCTTGCGCTGCTCGGCGCGGATGTCGGGGGCCAGAGTGTCGTCGGCCAGGGCCTGACCCGACCGCGCTCCGACGAGGAGGCGGTGGTGGGGGTCGTGTCCGAAATCGTCCGCCGTCACCACCGGGTTCCATCGCATCTCGTACAGGTCGGAGGTCTGGATGTCGTGGTCGGCGCCGCGCAGCGCCGCGAGGGCGTCGTTGCGGAGAGCCGCGTTCAGGGACTTCGGCTCGGGATGTGCCGATACCCACAGGATCTTCATGGTCCACCTTTCCGTTCGGTCGTCCTGACCCCTCCGATCATGGACGCGCGGCGGTGGTCGCGACAGTGGCTGGCAGGACGATATGTGAAATAATCGGGCCATGTCCGATTCGAGAGGCGGACGGACTGTGCGCCGTCATCGCGTGGTCGTGTTCGTGCGCGACGGTCTGCTCCCGATCGAATTCGGAATTGTCCACCGACTGTTCGGTGAGGCGCGATCGCGGGAGGGCGAACCGCTGTACGAGGTCCTCACGTGCACCCCCACACCCGGCGCCGTCCGGACCGACACCGACGTGACGATCACGGTCGAGCACGGCCCGGCATTGCTCGGCACGGCCGACACCGTCGTGATCCCGGCGTCCGATCAGGACTACGACCCGCCGGAGGACGGGCGCCTGCCTCGTCACCTCGCGGACGCTCTCGCACACATTCGCCCGGGCACGCGGGTGGCGTCGATCTGCACGGGCTCGTTCGTCCTCGCCGCGGCAGGCCTTCTCGGGGACCGGCGTGCGACCACGCACTGGAAGTCGGCGGACGCGTTCCGGCGGCTGTACCCGGACGTGCACCTGGACCCCGGCGTGCTCTACACACACGACGGCAGCGTGCTCACCGCCGCCGGCGTCGCATCCGGAATCGATCTGTGCCTGTACATGATTCGCATCGACCACGGTGCGTCGGTGGCCAACGAGGTAGCACGGGGAACGGTCGTGCCGCCTCATCGCAGCGGCGGTCAGGCGCAGTTCATCACCGAGCCCGTTCCGGAGGCCGACGGTGCGTCCACGGCGCGAGCGCGAGCCCGGGCGCTGTCGCATCTCGATCAACCGCTGTCGCTGCGGGAGCTGGCAGAGTGGGAGTCGATGAGCGTGCGCACGTTCACCCGGCGATTCCGGGCCGAGACGGGGATGTCGCCGACGCAGTGGATTCTCGAACAGCGGATCATCCTTGCTCGCGAGCTGCTGGAGAACACCGACCTGCCGGTGGACGACGTTGCCGCGGCCGCGGGATTCGGCACCGCGACGTCGCTGCGACAGCACCTCTCGCGCACGGTCGGCGTCTCACCGTCCGCGTACCGCGCCACTTTCCGTTGACGGCATGCTCATTCGTCCAAGTGCGGGGGAGTGCACGGCGCTAACGTCGGGGGCATGACAGTCTCGGATACGCCTCGAAGCAACACCCTGACGATGCGGGCGCAGCCGCTCCTCGCCGTCGGCGACGTCGAACGCGCAGGCGAGTGGTACCGGAAGGTCCTGAACGCGCGCAGCGGCCACGGCGGACGGGACTACGAGCAACTCCTCGTCGACGGGCACATGATCCTGCAACTGCACCGGCTCGACGAGGGCCACCACCACGGCACCCTCGGCGACCCTGCGCTCCCGCGGGGAAACGGGGTGGCGATCTGGTTCGAGACCCCCGACTTCGACGGCACCGTCGCGAGGGTGCGGGAGGCAGGTGCCGACGTGGTCACGGATGTGCACCTCAATCCCAATGCGGGACATCGCGAGATCTGGATCCGCGACCTCGACGGCTATCTGGTGGTGTTCGCCGAACCCGCGTGAGGGGCGACCTCAGCGCAGCGCCACGACCTCATCGCCGCGCTGCTCGAGCACGACGTCGCCGGCCACCGTCGTGATGATCGGCCCCGCCGCGGCGTCACGCGTCACCGGGATCGTGCGAAGCAACGCGCCGGTCGACAGGTCGAGCACGGCGATGCCGGATTCCACCGGGACCAGCAGGTTTCCGGCCATCACGGCGCCCGGGCCGAGAGCGCCGGGGAAGATCCAGCGCGGTGCGAGATCGGATGCGCCGAGCGATACCACGTCCGCACCGGTCCACCAGGTGACCACCGAACTGCTCGTCGACGTGACGGGATCAGGTCCGACCTGTTGGGAGAGCGCGTATTCGGACACGGCGTTGCCGGTGCCGTCGAACAGGCCGATCCGCGGTCCGTACGACGTGCCCGCGGGGAGGTAGACGGCCGTGGTCTCGCCCGACACCCCGAGGATGCGCGCACCCTCGACGCCGGCATCCACTCCCGCCAGGACGCTCGATCCGTACTCCTCGGGCTCCTGATTGTCCTTCGGCGACGGGTTCATGACCGTCAGACGATCGGCCACCTCGCCGGGGCAGCGTTCGAGAACGGACAGCCTGCTGCTGCTCGAACCGACGTCGATCAGCGTGCAGCCGCTGCGTGGCTGCTTCTTGGGATTCACGGGCGCGTCGACCCGTCCGTACTCGACGGTGCGGACGAGGTCGGAGCGCCACAGTTCCAGCCGGCGGTCGCCGAGGGACGCCACATACGTTCCGTCGGCCTTCAGCGTCACCTCGGAATCGGCGTCGCTGCTCCGCTGCGCCAGGCGCTCGCCGGTACCCCCGTCGAGTTCGGTGACCTGGGAGCAACCGCGGTCGTCGCGGTAGACGGCCACGACCTTCTCCCACGACGCCGTCACATCGCACAGGTCGAGATCACGCTCGTACCGCCACAGCTCCGTACCCGACATCCGGTCCCGTCCCACGACGTCCCCACCGTCGGCGGTGACGACCGCACCACCGACCACGAGGGGCGCGGTGGTGGCGGAACTGGCGGAATCCCAGATCGGGCTCAGCGTCTCCGGAACCGTCAGGGCCGTGGTTAGCGCAGGCGGCGGTTCGGCGGCGGTGACCGAGGTGGTGCCCCGGGCATCGCTGCGGAACCACACCACGGTGAGGGCGACCACGACCGCAATGGCGATTCCGGCAGCGACGACGAGATCGGCGCGCGAGCGCCGCTCAGGTGCGAGCACGGTGGTTGGTTACTCCGCGTTCGTCGCGGCGGCGCCGACCTTCGTGGTCCGGCGGCGGCGACGGCGGCGGGGCTTGGAGGCACCCTCGCCGTCGGTGTCCCCGCTCGGAGCGGCGGATTCGGGTGCCGTCGGCTCCGGCGACACGGACTTGGGGCCCACGGAGTCCGCGGGGCGGCCACCACGGGTGCGGCGGCGGGTGCGGGTGCGTGCCGGACGCTCGGTGCGCTCGGCCTTCTCGCCCCGCTCGGTATCGGCGCTCTCGCTCTGCTCCGCGCCCGTCTTCTCGCTCTGCTCGGGTGCGACCTTCTCGGCCTTCTCCACCCGGGGGCGCTTGATCGTGCCGGTCGCGCCGGCCGGGATCGACAGCTCCTCGAACAGGTGCGGGGAGCTGGAGTACGTCTCCGCCGGATCGGGGATGCCGAGGCCGAGAGCCTTGTCGATGAGCTGCCAGCGGGGGATGTCGTCCCAGTCCACCAGCGTCACGGCGATGCCGGTGCGGCCCGCCCGCCCGGTGCGGCCGATCCGGTGGACGTACGTCTTCTCGTCCTCGGGGCACTGGTAGTTGATGACGTGGGTGACATCGTCGATATCGATGCCGCGGGCCGCGACGTCCGTTGCGACCAGCACGTCGATCTTGCCCGTGCGGAACGCCTTCAGCGCCTTCTCGCGAGCAACCTGATTGAGGTCGCCGTGGACGGAGCCGACGGAGAAACCCCGCTCGGCGAGATCGTCGGCGACCTTCTGGGCGGTGCGCTTGGTGCGGGTGAAGATCATCGTCGCGCCGCGGCCGTCGGCCTGCAGCACGCGGGCCACCATCTCCGCCTTGTCGAGCGCGTGCGCCCGGTAGATGTGCTGGCTGGTCCGGTCGTGCACCGCCGAGTCGTCGGCCTGCTCGGCGCGGATGTGCGTCGGCTGGGTGAGGAACGTGCGGGCGAGCGTGATGATCGGACCCGGCATGGTCGCCGAGAACAGCATCGTCTGGCGCTTGTCCGGCACCATTCCGAGGATGCGCTCGATGTCGGGCAGGAAGCCCAGGTCGAGCATCTCGTCGGCCTCGTCGAGAACGAGGACCTCGACCTTGCCCAGGATCAGATGACCCTGGTTGGCGAGGTCGAGCAGACGACCCGGGGTGCCCACGACGACGTCGGCGCCCTTCTGGAGCGTCGCGATCTGCGTCTCGTACGGGCGGCCACCGTAGATGGCGAGGACCTCGAGCTTGTTCTTCTCGCCCTTCAGGTACTTCGCTGCGCCCTCGAGGTCCTTGGTGACCTGGATGCACAGCTCGCGGGTGGGGACGATGACCAGCGCGCGGGGAGTGCCGTCGAGTGCGGCCGTCCCGGTGGTGCCACTGGAGATGCGGTGGAGCAGCGGGACGCCGAAACCGAACGTCTTGCCCATGCCCGTGCGGGCCTGACCGATCAGGTCGTCGCCGGCGAGGGCGAGGGGGAGCGTCAGCTCCTGGATCGCGAACGTCCGCTCGATGCCGATCTCGTCGAGAGCGCGGACGATCTCGTCACGCACTCCGAGCTCGGCGAAAGTGGGGGCGACGTGCGTGGAGTCGAGTTGCGCCGACAGCGTGGTCTCGGTTGCGTCGTCTTCATGGTCGACAGTGATCTTGCTCAGGGGACTGGCCTTCCTCGTAGCTGCACGCACGCACGAGGTAAGGGCCAGGCCGCTGGTCGGCCCGATTTCCCAGTCGACGCTCGTCGATGTCCTCTTCCGAGTCGATCCTGCCTCTGCCTCAGCGCAGAAATCGAAGATTTCGGCGAGGCGCGGCTGGGACCGTCGATCAGGTGCGCGCACATTATCGGTGGGAACCGCTGATCGGATCGTGATCGATCATCACTCAAACCGCGTTCTCCGTGGAGGCGAACGTGGTGACGAGCGGTTGCCCATGATCATTGTAGCCGGAGAACGCCCCAGAACCGGTTACGCATGGCAAACATCACTGGCCGACACACTAGGCTGTGGCGCCATGGAGCCCAACACGCCTGCATCCTCTGATTCCACCATTCCCGCTGATCACCCCGGCGTCAGTGAACTCTTCGCGGTCCTCGCGTACGGCGAGATCTCCGCGTTCTACCGGCTGTCCGAGGACGCGCAGATGGCGCGGACCCTGCAGGGCAAAGTGGCGCTCGCGAGCATGGCCGCCGCCGAGATGGGCCACTTCGAGATGCTCGAGAAGGCGCTGACCGCGCGTGGGTTCGACATCTTCGAGGCGATGGATCCGTTCGTCCGCGCCCTGGACAACTACCACGCGTCCACCACCCCGTCGACGTGGCTCGAGGCCCTGGTGAAGGCGTACGTCGGTGACGGGATCGCCGCCGACTTCTACCGTGAGATCGGGCACTCGCTGCCCGCCGAGGTCTCGCGGACGGTCGAGGAGGTGCTCTCGCAGACCGGCCACTCGGAATTCGTCGTCCACGAGGTGCAGCAGGCGATCAAGGCCAGCAACCGCGACAAGGACCGCCTCATGCTGTGGGGTAGGCGACTGCTCGGCGAGGCCATCACCCAGGCGCAGTTCGTCCTGGCGCAGCGGGAAGCGCTGACCGAACTCGTCATCTCCGCGTCCGGCGACCTCAACGGCGTCGTCGCACTCTTCGACCGCATGCAGGAGATGCACGCCGAACGCATGGCCGTGCTGGGCCTTGTGTGAGGTGTGACGGCATGTTCGCTCAGGGCACAGCCCACAGACGCGCACCGGCGGCGGCCGCTGCATTAGCCTTGCCAGGACAGCTGATGTTTCTCGGAGAGTTCGGAGGTTGACCGTGGAGGTCAAGATCGGTGTAATCGACAGCCCGCGTGAGCTCATCGTCAGCAGCGAGCAGACCCCGGACGAGGTCGAGACATTGGTCTCGGACGCCCTCACCGGTGGCGACGGGATCCTGTCTCTGCAGGACGACAAGGGACGCAAGTACCTCGTGCAGTCCAGCAAGATCGCCTACGTGGAGATCGGCCCGTCCGATATCCGCAAGGTCGGGTTCGCTCCGGCCAAGTGAACACACGAGAAAGGGCCCGCAGTCGAGTCGACTGCGGGCCCTTTCTCGTGCACGGTGCTAGCGCTGTTCGGGATGCAGCGGTACGCGGGACAGACCGCCCCACGCGAGCGTGACCGTCGTGTCGACCGCTTCTTCCTTCGGGATCGGGCGCGCCGCCTCGAGCCAGTACCGTGCGGTGAACTGGCTGGCGCCGACGAGGCCGACAGCGAGGATGCGGGCGCGGTAGGGGTCGAGACCGGAGTCGTGGCTGACGAGGTCGAATACGGCGTCGACGCACGCCTCGGTGGCCTGCTCGACGCGGCTCTGCACCTGCGGTTCACCCATGAGGTCCGACTCGAACACGAGCCGGAATCCCTGCGAGTCGTTGTCGACGAAGTCGAAGAACGCCTGCACCGCGGCGCGGACACGCTGCTTGTTGTCCGTGGTCGAGCGCAGCGCCTGCCGGACGCCGGAGATCAGGCTGTCGACATAGCTCTGCAGCACCGCCACGTACAGCTCGAGCTTGCCGGGGAAGTGCTGGTAGAGGACGGGCTTGCTCACACCGGCGCACTCGGCGATCTCGTCCATACCGGCAGCGTGGTATCCGCGTGTGACGAAGACCTCGCTGGCTGCGGCGAGTAGCTGCAGTCGCCGGGCGTCACGGGGGAGTCGCGTGCTGCGACGGGCCCCGGTGCCCTTTCCGGGGGTGGCATCGCGATCGGAGTTCGTCCGATCCGCGAGTTCAGTCATAGCGCTTCCAATCTGCACAAGTATTCCGCGTCACATTCTGTGTAACTGTGTGAACGATACCCGCGCGTAGTGAACCGTTCATGGTGGACTCGCTGGACTCGCCCGGTCAAGCATATTGCCTGACCGGTAACTGGGGCCCTGTCGGGGTCGGGGGCACCTGGTGATCCGGGTAGCCGCGACGTTGCGGAACGTATCCGCGTGACACGCCGAATGACCTGCGGACGGTGCACTGGGACGAGGCGGTGCCGGACTGTGAGATTCTGGGCTGCGTGACTGACCGAGGAGGACCGCGTGTTCGCGGCCGGGCTCCCCAGAGCTCCGAGGACGGGGAGCGACGATCGCGCAGCATCGACCGGCGTGACGTCGGTCCCCGCGCTTCGCAGTCGGCACCGACGGCGCAGTCGCATCAACCGCTCCGCGCGCAATGGGACCCGACCAGCCGCGACGTCGGCAGGCCCCGGAACCCGCGCCCCGAGCGGCAGGCGAGGAAGCAGAGCCGCATCGGCCGGTTCGTCTCCACCTACGGTTGGCGGGCCTACGCGATCCCGATCCTGCTGGTGGTCACCGTTCTCGTCGTGGTCGACGCGGTCCGGGACACCGGCGGTGGCAGCGAGACGACGGCCGAGACCGACACCCCCGGATTCGGCACCCTGTCCCGGGACACCGACGGTTCGAGCGTCATCGGGATCCCACCGGAGGCCGACGGCAACTTCGCCGCCGAACTTCCCTCGGGCGCGCTGCCCGAGGGAGGTCCGTTCACGGCGGTCGGCGCAGGCACCTGGCACGTGGTTCCCGGGAGCGGGACCAAGGTCGGGCAGGGCACCGAACGCGAATTCACGTACAGCGTCGAGATCGAGGACGGGGTCGACACGTCCGGATTCGGCGGCGACGAGTCGTTCGGCCGGATGGTCGACCAGA
>Ga0247825_10001818_pt1 | contig 14120 bp, 11 predicted proteins | sample 13C_Vanillin_Day_FD_194413 | JGI IMG/M metagenome (GOLD analysis project Ga0247825, IMG submission 194413) | Soil microbial communities from agricultural site in Penn Yan, New York, United States - 13C_Vanillin_Day48 | ecosystem: Environmental > Terrestrial > Soil > Agricultural land | place...
TGCTCAGCACCGTTTCCCGCCGTGTCGTCTGCACGTCGACGACCGGCGCCTCTCCCGTGACCGTGAGCGTTTCCTCCAAAGCTCCCAGGCGCAACTCGACATCGACCGTGATCGCGCCGGACCCGGAGAGCGTCAGCCCGTCCCGCACGACTTTCGAAAAGCCGGTCAGTATGAAAGCGACTGAGTAGTCTCCCGGAGGAAGGTCGGTGATCCGGTACTGGCCGGACCCGTCGCTGATGGCACTACGAATTTTTTCAATAAGGGCAGAGCTACTCGCTTCGACCGTCACCCCCGGCAGCACAGCGCCCGACGCGTCTCGAACGACGCCCGCTAGTGTTGTTTGTGCGTATGTAAAGGTGGGTAGAAGGAGGAACCCAAGGAGAAACAAGGACCGCCGCACTGACCTCATAGAGACACCTCTTCCTCTCTTCCTCATGAGTCTGCGTCCAGTTCGAGTCGAGAACTCCGATTGGCCTGCCGAAGATCGGAGACATCCTACACCTCGATCTCATTTCAAGGGTGGTCCCGAGTGGTTATCATTCGACAGCCTCAGCGAAGGTCTTCAGGCCATAGGTAGCGGCGGGTCTTCCTGGCCTGAGCCCTGTCGAAGGCAGACCCGGCCGGCTCACAACCGTCGAGAGTGTTTCGCCGTCAAACGGAACGCGAGGAGTACCCGATGCTTGACGATGTTCGACTTGGATGGCGAAAGCTGCGTCAGCAACCCGGATTCACGATCGTAGCGGTACTGACGCTCGCGCTGGGCATTGGCGCGACATCGGCGGTCTTCAGCCTGGTGCAGGGCGTGCTGCTGACTCCTCCACCGTATCGAGATCCAGACCGACTCGCACTCATTCAGCCAGCGCCGACCGAAGGGCGGCAGCTCAACGCACGAAGATGGTCGGCCGCGCAATGGACCGAATGGCAGCGCGACTCGAAGGCCTTCGAGTCATTCGCCGGCTACCTCTGGTCGTTCAACTTCATGGTGCTCGATGAGGGAAGCGAGTCGCTCGAAGGCATGTTTGTCAGCAAGGACTACTTCCGCGTCGTCGGACTCGATCCCGTGCTTGGTCGCACGTTCTCCGACGTCGAAGCCAGTTTCCCTCCGGGGCCAGTCATCATCATCGGCTACGACCTCTGGCAGCGGAAGTTTGGCGGTGATCCCAACATCGTCGGCACGAAGCTCCGTATGAGCCGCCGCGACACGCCGCCAACCATCATCGGCGTGATGCCACCAGGCGTTCGCTTCCTGCCTTCACCGGCAACGGCGCAGGAGCCGAACTACAACGTCAACGCACTCGTCGATTTCTGGATGCCGATGGCAGGAAATCCGGAACGGATGAAAGCGCCCTTCTGGGACGTCGTTGGGCGGTTGCGCGATGGCGCTACAGTCGAACAGGCGCGCGCCGAGCTCGAGGTCATCACATCACGGCAGGCCAAGGCGGACCCCGACTTCGACAAGATGACGCCGCAGCTCCAGGCACTCACCGACAACTTCAATACGGATGCCCGTCGCATCCTGCTGCCGCTCTTCGGCGCAGCCGCGTTGGTCCTGTTGATCGCGTGCGGGAACGTCGCAGCGCTGTTGCTCGTCCGAGGGCTGCACAGGCAGGACGAGTACGCCGTGCGAACAGCGCTCGGCGTGCGGCGACTGGTGCTGTTCCGGCAGGTCTCGGTTGAGAGCCTGCTGCTCGCGCTCCTCGGCAGCGCGCTCGGTGTCGGCCTTGCGATCGGGATTGTGAAGATCTTCAAGGTCATCGCCGGGCCTGCAATTCCACGGCTCGATGCCGTCACGACCGTCTGGCCGGTCCTGATCTCGGGACTTGCAGTCGCCCTCATCGGAGCCGTCGTCGCAGGACTTCTGCCGGCCCTTCGAGCGTCACGGCTCGATGCCATGTCGGTGATCAAGAGCGCCGGTCCGAAAAGCAGTGCGGGGCGGGGTGAACGCCGGCTGTTGCGAGCGGTCACCATCGGCCAGACGGCCCTGACGCTGGCGCTACTCATGGGCGCCGGCCTGCTGTTGCGCACGACGAGCAATCTCGCGCGAGTCGATTCCGGCTACAACACCGGACAACTCCTGAACATGACCGTCACCGCGGTGCAGGGCGACTGGAATGCGTTTCACACACGCGCGCTCGAGCGCGTGTCCGCTCTTCCGGGCGTCGAGGGCGCAGCGTTCGCCTGGGGTGTTCCTCTGACTGGCAACAACTGGCCTGGCACATTCGAGTTCGAGGGTCAGCCGCCCGTTGCGCGACCGATCGACGCTGCGTCGTTGCCCGTGCGTGCGGTCACGCCCGGCTACTTCAACATTCTTCGCATGGCGATCACCGAAGGACGGGACTTTCGCGACTCGGACACTCGCACTGCGCCGGCCGTCGCCATCGTCAACCGCGCACTCGCGGAGAGATATTTCCCGGGCACCAACGCGATAGGCAAGAAGGTGTGGCGATTCGCAGGACGTCAGCAGCCACCAACGGAAATCATCGCCGTCGTCGCCAACAGCCGAACCGGCGACCTGACCCGGCCACCAGAGCCGGAGATCTATCTCTCGCTCTGGCAGGCAAGTGCCTTTTCAAAGGATCTGCTGGTTCGCACGTCATCGGACCCGCGTGGAGTCATCGCCGACGTTCAACGCGTGCTGCGTGAAGTCGATGCCACGGTCGCCGTCGAGAATGTCAAGACGCTCGATCAAGTCCGCGCGGACTCGGTGGCGACGCGGACGTTCGCAACGCAACTGCTCGTGGGGTTCTCGATCGTTGCCAGCATCCTGACGCTGGTCGGGGTCTACGGTGTCCTGTCTCTGTCGGTGGCGTCGAGACGACGCGAGATCGCCGTGCGCAGTGCCATTGGCGCTCAGGGACATCACATTCGAAGGCTAGTCTTCAGCGATGCCTTCCGCCTGATCGCCGGCGGTGTGGTGGCCGGCGTCATCGTGGCCATTCTCTTGTCGCGCACCCTCGCGACGTTCCTCTTCGGCGTTGAGTCGACGGATCCAACCACGCTGCTCAGCGTCGGAATGCTGTTCGCTGTGGTCGCACTGCTCGCATGCTGGGTGCCCACTCAGCGCGCGGCGCAGATCGACCCGTTGGAGGCGCTGCGCAGCGAATAACCGGTAGCGGCGGGTCTTCCCTGACCGAGCCTTGCCGAAGGCAAACCCGCCATCTTCTACCCTTCCCGATTCTGCGGAAGGTAGCTTCGGATGTCCCGCTTGACGAGCTCCCGGGCTTTCCGAGCTGTCAACTCGGCATGTTTTTCCAGAGCGGGCACGATGATCGCCGGCTCGAATGCGAGACGAAGGTTCTCGAGCGAGTCGTACTCGAGAGGGTCCAGCACCCAATCGTCGTACTTCTGCTTCAGATCGCGGAACATCTCGAACGGCTCTTCCCCGATCTGCAGAATTGGCACGAAGGGAATCATGTAATTCGGCACCGTTGCCTGCAGCTCGAGCGGACTCGACTTGGGATTGCTGATGTCGGCGATGACGAACCGAGCCATTCCCGCCAGCGTGAGGATCGTTTCCGTGAAGTCGCGCTGACTGGGTTTCTCGAAGTCGAAGAGGATCGGCACAAAGTCGCGGCGACGGAGCTCCTCGCGAATGCCGTCGAGGACGACCTTGCGCTCGGGTGTGAATCGCCCAAGGATCAGCACGGCGCGCGACGTGATGGTGTCGATCACGCGCCGGATCTTCGGGTTCTGGTACATGAGATAGACGAACTGGGCCACCTCCAGATCGTCCACGGTGATCGGGGACTGATCCGGTGGAACGATCACCAGCCCGCGCTGCACCGCATCGTCGAGTTTCACGTCCCATGCCGATGCGCCGTAGACTTTCGCGCCGGTCAAATCCGCACCACGCAAGTTCGCTCCCGAGAGATTGGCATATGAGAGATCGGCACCCTGAAGTTGCGCACCGCTGAGCGCAGCACCCCGTAAGTCCGCGCCCGCGAGGATTGCCCCTCGGAGATCGGCGGCCTTCAGGTCGGCACGACGCAGATCGGCCTCGGCGAAGTCACACCCTCTGAGATCGACTCCACCCAGCTTCGCGTCGCGCATATGCGCGCGCCGGAAGACTGTCTCACGGCACTGGGCCTCAGAGAAGTCCGCTGAGTCGAGCCAGGCCAGATCGAACGTCGTGCGATCGAGAACAGACCCTCGAAAGCTCGCTCCCACGGCGAAGATCGCCGAGAGCTCCGTTTGAGTGAGGTCGCACCGTTCGAGACGGGCCTGCTTGAAATGCGAACGCCGCAAATACGACTGCGTGAAGCGGCACTCCTCGAATACGGCTTTCTCCGCCCACAATCGAGCCGCGTTGACGTGCGACAGGTCGCAGCCTTTCAACCGCGTCCGATCGAACCCGGCGTCGTCAAGATTCGAGCCGTCGAAGCCGACACGTTCGAGCTCAGACCGGCTGAAATTGACGCGCATGATCATGGAACTCACGCGCAACCGAACATCCACGAGATGAGCGCCTTGAAACTCCGGAATGCGAGCGCGGTCTTCTGCCTCTGGATTCACGCGCTCGCCGATCAGGCGATCGGCCTCCGCCTGATCGATGACTCTGAGCGCCGCGGTGTTGGTGGGTCTTTCACTCGGGTCGGGCATGAGGGCTGCCCAATTCTACGTACATCCTTTCGAACGCGTCCTTCGCGACCGCGTAGGCGTCTCCGCCATCCGGCTGGTTGTAGACCAGGTAATCGCCGGCTTCGTACTGAGTGGCGCCCTCTTTCGTCCGAACGGCCCCCGCCACCCCGGCCACCTCCGCCCACACCGGCGTGCGCTTGACATACGTCCCCGGGCCCGTCGATTCGTACGTTCGCGAAAACGTGTCGCGATCGACGGTATAGATGTCGCCGCCGTTGTTCACGAGCCAGTCACCGGGCTTGCAGGTCTGCGTGTCGCCCCACTTCTTGTACGTGAACCCCGGCGTGTCGAGGTCGAGTTGAACCGCGACGACGAACTGCGAGGCGGGCTTGAGGTACTGTCGCCGGCTACTCATGGAGAGCGACTATAACCGACGAAGCGCGTCAGACCGATGCCGGATCGCTCGCCGGGAACGATTGCTCGATGCGCTCGTCGATGACCGCTTCCCGTGCGCATCGCCGCCGGTTGCTGATGACAGCGGTCGCGACCGCGGTGATCGCGCCGGTTGCAAGCGCCGCGACAACCGGGACGCGGAAACGATTGCGTCGTCGGAACGCTGACAGCAGCAACAGCCCGGGGACGATCAAGCCCAGCCACTCCAGGGGCTGCATCAACGGAGCTCGACGAGCCCGACTCTGCGGCGCTCGACGCACGGTCAGATTGAGCGGAGCCTCAGGCTCGACCACAACGGAACGCTCATCACTCACGGTGCACCTCTCTTCCTTCGCAATCGATGACGACATCAGGGATGTCGCACGCGTCGAGCTTGCAAATGTCATCCCAGCCTGGCCGACAGCCTCGCGTACAATCACGCGCGCCGTGTCGCTGTTCCGCTACGCGCGCGATCTCTACGTCGATAAGGCGGCTCAACAACTGCTACCTGCAGCGGGGTGGCTGCTCCTCTCGCTCGTCGGACTATTCATCGCGTTACACCTGATAAGACGATCCGCTGGCAATCCGGTCGCCAACGCTCCTGCCCCCGCGTTGTCTCCACATGCCAGTGTCGTGAGATATGAGCTCGGCGCACGGTTGTATCACTGGGGCAACACGTTCCTCATGCTCGGGCTGGTCTTGAGCGGCCTCGCCCTCTATGCACCCGGCGCGTTGAGCGGCACATCGTCGCTCGTCGTCCACGAAGCGCTCGCGATCTTCTTCATCCTCGCTTTGGCCCTGCATATCGTCGTGGCTCCCCGGCAAGGCGACTGGCGATCGATGTGGTTCGATGCGAAGGACGTCCGCGATATGCGTCTCATCGCGGCCAACTTCGTAGGTCTTACACAAACCTACCCCGCGATTGGAAAGTACGACCCGTGGCAGAAGATCTATCACGCCTTGCTCGCGCTGATCTCCGCCGTCCTGATCTTCAGCGGCATCTACCTCTTCATCAGCGCTGAGGCCTGGGGAACATTCAGTCACGCCTGGTTGCGTCTCATGCGCCTCCTCCATGGACTTGGCGCTTTCGTTTTCATGGCCATCGTCGTTGGGCACGTCTACTTCGGGATCATTCGGGTGAACTGGCCGCAACTTGTGTCGATGTTGACCGGACGACTGCGCGGCTCGAGCTTCAACCTTCATCACGACGCCGCACGCTGGCAGCCCCGAGACAAGCGATGAGCGACCGGAAAGACACGACGGACCTGGCATCTCTGCTCGAGGATGCAGCCGACCCTGGCGATCCGTCTCGCCGCTCGTTCATCCAGGCGGGCGCGGGTGTCGTCGTCGGGGCGGCGGCACTCGTCGGCGTGGGGCGTCAGCTGCGAGTGCTCAAGGCGGATGCCGATCGACCGGTCATCGGCTCGGGTGAGCATCATGAAACGACATACGCCGATGTCGAGCTGCGCATCAACAGTGAGACCCATCGTCTTCGACTGCCGCATCAGCGCACGTTGCTTCTGACACTGCGCGAAGACTTCGGCCTCACGGGCACGAAGAAGTCGTGCAACCTGGGGCAATGCGGTGCGTGCACGGTGCTGATGGACGGTCTCCCGGTGTATGCCTGCATGCTGCTCGCGCTCGATGCAACCGGTCACGACATCACCACTATTGAGGGAATCAGCAAGGACGACGTCCTGCATCCACTTCAGGACAGCTTCATCCGTCACATGGGCAGCCAATGCGGACACTGCACCCCCGGCATGGTGATGTCTGGCGTTGCACTGCTCGAGAGCAACCCACGTCCGACCCGGGACGAGGTGAAGCGCGCGCTGAGCGGGAATCTTTGCCGCTGTGGCAACTATCGAAACGAGATCGCCTCCGTGCTCTCGGTTGGTGCCTGCGCTGCTGAGGCCAACTCACCTGGCGCGAGGATCGTGGCGTGCGATGAGATCGCCCCTGGCGACCTCGTTGAGAGTGCCGAAGGCGTCATGGGCAAAGCGCTCAGGTCGACCATCCCCATTCTCGACGCTTACAGCAAGGCAACTGGAACGGCGCGCTACGCGGGCGACATCGGTTTTCATGCCGATGACCCGCCGCGGGCCGCGTTGCGCGCCAAGGTCGTTCGCTCGCCACATGCGCTCGCCGACGTCGAGGAAATCGACGACAGCGCCGCGCGAACGCTGCCCGGGTATCGCGGGATGGTGACGTTTCGCGACGTCCCCGGCTATCGGGACGGGACGAGCGCAAACGAACGCAGCCCGGTTCGCAGCGATCGGCTGTTCATGAATCGGCGTGCCCGCTACGTCGGGGATGCAGTCGCCGCTGTCGCAGCAGACGATGAGTATACGGCGCAGCGCGCATTGGACCTGATTCGCGTGGTGTACGACGTGCACGACGCGCACCCGGACGCCGAGCAGAATCTCGCTCGCGACATTCGTTCGATCCATGACGAGGGCGTGGTGGCTGGCTTCGGTGGTCCTCAGCCGGCGCGCATGCCCACCGTCGAGTACAAGCGCGGCAACATCGAGCAGGGCTTCGCTCAAGCCGACCTGATCGTCGAAGGGCGCTACGTGACCCCGATCCAGTGCCACGTGCCGATCGAGCCCCACGCGGTGGTTGCGCTCTGGCAGGGCGAGAGCGTGACGTTCTGGGACTCTCAACAGAGCGTCTTCGCCGCGCAGGAGACGATCGCGCGCGCCCTTGGACTGGATCGCAAGAACGTACGGGTGATCTCCACTTACGTAGGCGGCGGCTTTGGTGCCAAGTGCACGGACACGCTCGGCAAGACGCTGTATCAGGGAATCGCTGCCCTGCTCTCACAACGAACTGGCAAGCCGGTCAGGCTCGAGTATTCACTGAAGGAACTGCTGTTCGCCGAAGACACGCGCAACCCATTCGTCTTTCATCTGCGAACCGGCGTGAAGAAAGACGGTTCGATGACGGCGTTCGAGTGCAAAGCGATCGCACGCACGGGCGGTTACGCGTCGAGCGGGCCCGCTGTCGTCAGCGTTGCCGGGCAGGGCATGGTCGCGACCTACCGAATCCCGAATTACTGGTATCACGGGTACTGCGTCTACACGAGCTCGCCGGTCGGCGGCGAGTTCCGCGGCTTCGGTCATCCTCAGGCGGTATTCGCACGCGAAACGCACATCGACGAAGTGGCGGATGCGATCGGCATGGATCCGCTCGAGTTCCGGCGACGGAACAGTCTTCATGCTGGCGATCTGATCGACACCGATGTCGTGCCCAACGTGCCGCTGATGGCGATCGGCGCAGAAGCGTGCGTGCAGAACGGCGCGGAGGCGATCAAGTGGAGCACGTGGCAGCACCCGTCCAGGAAGACAGGCTCATTGCGTCGCGGTATCGGGATGCGCTTCAGCCAGGAGCACAGCGGACGCAACGCGTCGAACGGCCTCGTCTGGCTGGACAAGGCCGGGAAGATTCATGTCCCCATCGGGTCCGGCAATCTCGGCACGAACGCGCACACCGGTATCGCTCTGGTCGTGGCCAATGCGCTCGACGTTCCGGTCCAGGAACTTGACTGCACCTGGGGCGATAGTGCGACGTGCGCGTGGGACTTCGTCACCGACGCGAGCCGTTCTGTCCACTGCCACGGCAAGGCTATGTACAACGCCGCGCTCGATCTTCGACGACAAATCAACGCGCGTCGTGCAGGCAGGAGTGCTATCCGAACGGACTTCACACCGTATTTCGATCCCGCCACGGATCTGAATCCGTATCTTGACGAGTCAACAGGCCAGGTCGAGAAGAACCCGACCCCGAAGCTGCACGAGCAGACCGAGGCGCTCGCGCGCCAGATCATCGCCGACGGTGGGCTGGTTGGACTCGGCTTCTACGTGTGGAATCCGTCTGCCGAGAGCTGGGGCGCGAGTTTCGCCGAAGTCGAAGTGGACATGGAGACTGGACAGGTCTCGGTGCTGACACTCGTCGGCGCACACGACTGCGGGCGCGTGATTCATACGCCCGGCGCGCTGGCGCAGGTCGATGGCGGAACCATCATGGGCCTTGGCTACGCGATGACCGAGGAACTGCACATCGATCCGCACACCGGCATTCCGGTCACGCAATCGCTGTACGAGTACCGCCCGCCGACGATTCTCGACGTGCCGGAGATCCTGCCGATCCTCGTCGAGGCACCGGTGGCCGCGGGTCCGTTCGGCGCCAAAGGTCTCGGTGAGAACCCGATGTTCAACGCCGCTGCGGCGATTGGCAACGCCATCTACAACGCAACGGGCGTGAGGATGCGCGAGATTCCGTATACCTGGCCGCGCGTGTTCGACGAACTGCGGCGAGCCGGAAAGCTGGTGTCACGTGTGGCAGATCGCGGCTGACGAACCGTTCGCATTCGAGCTGCTCTCGCCCCGTTCGCTCGACGAGGCGGTCGATCTTGCCGCGCGTCACGGTCAGGACTGCGCGCTCATGGCCGGCGGCAGCGACTTGCTGGACCAGTTGAAGCAGCACACGCGAACGCCGCATTACGTCATCAACCTCAAGTCGATTCCGAACCTGCGCTCGTTGAACGTGACGAACGACCAGATCTCGATTGGCGCGCTCACCACACTCGGCGAACTCGAGCGGCACGCCGAACTGCGAGGACTCTGCGCCGCTCTGGGCGTGGCCGCATCGCGAGTCGCGACTCCGCAGATCCGCAACGTCGGAACGATCGGCGGGAACCTCCTGCAGGATTCGAGGTGTCCGTACTATCGCGGGCCGTGGTACTGCTATCGCGCCGGCGGTATCCAGTGTGACGCACGCCATGGGGAGAACCAGGAGCACGCGATCTTGGGCGGCAACCGCTGCTACACGGTATCTCCGTCCGATACTGCTCCCGCACTGATCGCGCTTGGCGCACGCGTCACCGTTCGCGGTGCCGACACGCGCGAGATGCCGCTGGAAGACCTCTTCGTGCCGCCAGGCGAGAACATCACCGTGATGCATCGCCTGTCGCCGGGCACCGTGCTGTCCCACATCACCGTGCCCATTCGCTCCGGAACGCGGTCGTCATTCATCAAGTACGCGATGCGGAACTCGTGGGACTTCGCCCTCGCCAGTGTCGCGGTCGCCTTGCGAGTGGACGGCGGCGTGGCTCGGAACGTTCGCATCGTGCTCGGAGGCGTGGCTCCGATCCCGTGGCGCAGCGCGGACGCCGAGCGGGAGCTCGAGGGCAAGGCGCTCGATCGAACGACGATCGAGTCAGCCGCGCAGGCGGCTGTCGCGGTGGCGCGTCCGCTTGCACACAACGAATACAAGGTCGCGCTGGTAACGAAACTGATACGTGCCGCCCTTGCGGAGCTGGCGCAATGATTCGCGCGCTTCGCCGCTGGTTTGCTCGCACGGACGTTCGACTCGAGCCGCGGACGATCTCAGGTCGCGAGGTATCGTTCACCGACGGTTATAGCCTGTTGGAGCTGGAACGCGCCGGCATCTCAGAAGCGCAGGCCGCTGCCACAGGGCTGAGGATCGATCGCGAGCGCACATCGGCCCTCGGATCGAACGTCATGGAGCTCGAAATACTACGCTGCGCGCGTGGATTTCAGGCCCGCTGATAAATCTGAATCAGGTTCCCGCACGTGTCCGCGAACACGGCCAGCTTGATCGGGCCGGCCGGCGTCGGCTCTGTTGTAAACACGACGCCGTGTCCGGTCAGTCGCTTGAACTCACCCGCGATGTCGTCCACCTCGAAGGCGGCCACCGGGATCCCCTGCGCGAACATCGCCGTCTGAAACGCTTTGCCCGCCGGGTTCGCGTTCGGCTCGAGCGCCAGCTCCAGATCGTCGGGACCTTCGGGCGAGCTCACCGTGATCCAGCGATACTCGCCCACCGGGATGTCGCGTTTCTTTTCGAAGTCCAGGACGTCGGTATAGAAGCGAAGTGCCTTCTCCTGATCGTCGACCATGATGCTCGTCAGCCTGATTCGCATAAATCCCCCTGCACTCCCACAGTGTGTCGGATTGGCAGGGCGCTACGCTTCTCGGAAATTGCGAGCCGGCGCAAACGCCGAGGCAGGCAGCCGGCCCATGAGCGTCAGGCATCCGGGCGTCAGATGGTTCGAGACGATGCCAGGCACCGAGATGAATGGCCGCATCCGGCGCCGATACGCGGACGGCGTCTCGCCCATTCGGCGCCTGAAGAGAACGCTGAAGCTGCCCAGGCTCGAGAAACCAACCTCCATGCAGACCTCGGTGACCGAGCGCTCTCCTGTCGCGAGCAGATGTTTGGCGAGCTCGAGTCGCGACGCCTGTCGAAACTGATGCGGCGTCAGGCCGAATACCGCCTCGAATTGCCGAATGAGATGGAAGGGCGAGATCTGCACGTCGCGCGCGAGCTCGTGGATCGTCAGCGGCGGCTCACGCATGTCGAGCAGCAGGTCGCGGGCGCGACAGAGGCGGCGGAATCCTTCGTGCCGCAGGAGCACGCTCAGTAGTGTAGCTGCGTAGCTGGGTTACTGGGGTGCTGGGTTACTCGGCTCTGAGTGGCTGGGCTACTGGGTGACTGGGAAACCGACTATCATCGGGGGCCATGAATTCATCCCGCTGGGCCCTCGTCTTCATCGTCTCCACGACAGCGCTCGTTGGGGCACAAATTCCGGTCACCAAAGAGCCGCATCATCACGTCGTCTTCGAGAACGCACAGTTCCGGATCATGGACGTGAACGTGCCGCCAGGCGAAGCGACACTCGACCATTCGCACGACCGCGACGTCGTGACCGTGGCCATGAGCAATGGCGCCGAGACGCGTGCGCAGGCGGCTGGACAACCGTGGGCGAATCGTCCTCGCCGGCCAGTAGGCGACATCGAAACCACCGATTACGCCGGCAAGGTCTCGACTCATAAGTTCGAAACGATGGGAGCCACGGCGTATCAGCTCTTCGCGGTCGAAAACCTGAAGGCGAATGGCTGGTCATCGACTCCGGCGGCTTCCGGCGCGGGCACGACGCTCGCGAAAGAGTCGCGATCGTTCCGCGTCTACACTGTCGCGCTGGGAAAGGACAGGCAGCAGACGTCTCACACCCACGCCGTTCCGACGATCGTCGTGCTTCTCAGTGGCAAGGTGATGTCGGAGGGGCCGGACGAGAAGGCGAAGGCGAATGCACCCGCTCCGGTCGGGCTCAAACAGATCGATCGCCCCGGGCAGTGGGTGCTCGTCCCTGCCGGCGACGCACACCACCTCGTACGACTGGGTAATGACGAGGGCCAGATCGTGGAGATTGAAGTCCGCTAGTCAGGAACGCGCAGGCACCGCCTGCGCGTGTCAGCGCCTCGCCGTGCGTGTTTGCGCGGATCCGTCGACTTTCCAGCCGCAGGTGGTGCCGACGAGGCCAGCGAGCCGGTCAAAGCCTGATACGACGAAATCGGCAGTCACCGGCTTTGCGTTGTACGGTGTGAAGCTGAAACGCACCAGCTCGGCGCGCGCGAGGCGGCGCGCAAGGTCGACACCATTGGGCGCAAAGAGTTCGCGCCCGCTCACGGAGTCGGTCCACTGCTGCACCAGCTCCGGCTCATTGTCGATAGTCAGCCGTACCGTGTGACTGCCCGACTGCCCTTCGATACTCGCCGAGGCCTGCGTCGCGACGAAGACTTCCGTCGTGCGGTACAGACATCGAACGATGAGGAGTGGGCGCACGCGCGCCATCCACACGTTCACATCGTGTGTGGACTTGAGCTCGAACGAGATCGTCTTCGATCCGTCGTTCGACCAGGTCGCCTGCCGACTGCCAACCCATGTCGGCAGCGGACCTGATATCACCGGCCCTTCTGGTGCCGTCCGCGCCGCTACCGGCGGCGGGGCGTTGACCGGCTGCGGCGATGCCGCAGGCTGCAGCGACTGCACCACGACCATCGCCGTCACGCACGCCAACACACCAGCGCCGCCGACGAGCGCCATCGACCAGTTCCTGGGTTGCCTCGCTGGCACCGCGTCGCGCGCCTTGACTGCGGGAGCGGGACCCGGAACTGCCAAGTCCGGCGCTGGGGCCGCAGGTTGATCCTCTGCCTTCCACTCGACGAGTGGAATCTGATCCAACGCTTCGACGTTCGCAGACGAAGGCGTCGGCTCGTTCGCCTGTGCGAACTCGTGGCCGCACGTCCAGCACATCTTCGCGGCAGGGTGCATCGCTGCCGCGCAGCGCGGGCACGCCGGCTCGTTCTTCACATCATGGTCGGACATAGAGAGACACTTCCACTGCAATGACGTGGCAAAGCATGTGCCCACGCCATTTCGGGCCGAACTGAGAGGTTGGGGATGGTGGCCGTTACAAAATGGTGAGCGACCTAACTTTTCGCGGGTTCCACAAGGGCGACCTCTTCGCGAGATCACGGAGCCGCGGGATCGTCTGCATGCACGAAGGGGCGCGGGCTTTTCAGTCGCTTCCACAGGAAGGCCACATAGGCGGCACGGCGGCGGCGCAGCGCGTCCCTGTCACGCTCGGACAGAAAGTCATCCGGCACCTCTTCCACAGCCGACTCCAGTGTCGTCCGGTCCAGCCGAGTGGTCAGCCCCTCATCGACAAGGGAGACACGAGTGGCGCGCGGAGACAGTACGTGGTTGCTGACGTCCCACCCACGCCTTCGTGGTGAGTCCTCGGTGACCAGGGACCAGTCATGATGGAATCCGAGGCTGGCCCCGTGGTCGATCAGCCAGAGCTGTCCATGCGACCAGATCATGTTCGGGTTCTTCACCGTGCGGTCTGGATTCTGGACGAGTCCGTCGAGCCACACGACTTTCGATGCGAGTTCTGGCTCGATGCGTGCCACATCGGGCTGTTCAAAGCCCCGGACGTTCGACAAGAGTTGGAATCCGAGGTTGCGGCCGGTACTCCACCGAACGAGCTGCGCCAACTCCCAGTGCGGATCGTCGACGCCGATTTCCGCCGGCATGTCGATGAGCACGCGGGCAGGGACTGCCAATCCCAGCGCGTCAGCCAACGCGCCCACGATGATTTCGGCCACAAGGCTTGACGGTGCTTGAGCCGCACCGCGGAGCTTGGTGTAGAAGACGCCGGCGTCGGTGTCGATCAACACCGGCCACGAGCTGCCGCCCCGGTCGGCGCGAAGTACCCGGCGAGCTCGATACGTCTGCACCTCGAG
>Ga0247825_10001819_pt1 | contig 14113 bp, 14 predicted proteins | sample 13C_Vanillin_Day_FD_194413 | JGI IMG/M metagenome (GOLD analysis project Ga0247825, IMG submission 194413) | Soil microbial communities from agricultural site in Penn Yan, New York, United States - 13C_Vanillin_Day48 | ecosystem: Environmental > Terrestrial > Soil > Agricultural land | place...
AAGTCGATCATCGTCTTGACGAAGTACTCGATCGGGTATCCCGCGACGGGCGCATTCTCCGGACGCCCCTTGCCGTTCGGCATGTGGCACAGGCTGCAGGCGGCGACGTTCTGCGCCTGCTTGCCCTTCGCGACAATTTCAGGCATCTGCGGATGATCGCCGGGATACCAGTCCGCGGGCCCGTATTGGTTGGAGATCTGCGCCCGGGTGAATTGCTGCGTTGCGCCGGGCAGGCTGTGCGCGGTTGTATCTGGCGTGGCGGCGCCGCCGCGACCGCCTCCCGCAGCGGGTGCAGGAGCCGCGGGCGGCGGCGTGGCCCCCGGTGCCGGCGGGGGCGTCGTGACGCCATACGCCCACAATGGAAATTCGGCGACCGCCTGGAGTCCGGGCCCGGCCAGCGCCCCCACGAAAGCGACAATCGAAACGCCAAGTAACCTTCGCATCGGGTCCTCCTTCGGTCGCATGGAGGTCATCACGCCAAATCGCCGCGGATTATACTGTGGCTCTTTCGGGAGAGGCACATGCATAGGCCGTTCGTCGGCGCGGTCCTCGTCCTGCTTTCCCTGGTCGCGACGATCCACGCGCAGCGCGCCACTGGCACCGCAGGCGGCTGGACCCCTCCACGCACACCGTGGGGCGACCCAGACCTGCAGGGCAACTACACGAATAAGTACGAGACAAGCACGCCATTCGAGCGTCCGAAGGAGTTCGAAGGGCGCCGGATGGAAGACATTACGCCGGCCGAGCTCGCGGCCGCCGTTGCGCGGCGGCAGGATGACACTCTGGCGAGAGCCAAATACTTCGGCGGCGATCCTGAAGGCCGGATCGGCAACTCGGCCGAGTTCCGCGACATCTACGAAATCAACAAAGGCAGTCGTCCGTGGTTCGTCATCGATCCGCAGGACGGCAAGATCCCGCCCATTCTTCCTCAGGCGCGCGCCCGCATCGCGGCGGCGCCACGCACCGGCAGCTTCGGCGGCGGACCGTTCAACAGCCACGAGGACTTCAGCCTGTGGGATCGTTGCATCACCCGGGGACTGCCGGGCTCGATGCTTCCCGGGCAGTACGGCAACTCCTATCAGATCGTACAGAGTCCAGGTTTCGTCGCGATCCGCTACGAGATGGTGCACGACACGCGGGTGATTCCGATTGGAAACACACCACCCGCCGGGTCGCATATCCGCTCCGACATCGGCATCGCCCGCGGCCGGTGGGATGGCAACACGCTCGTCGTCGAGACGACAAACTTCAAGGAGCGCAGCGCGTATCGCAATGCGAACCCCGACACCTTGAAGCTGACTGAGCGTTTTACACGTACCGCGCAGGACAAGATCGAGTGGACAGTCACGGTGGACGATCCGACGACGTGGTCACGCCCGTGGACGTTCGCGATTCCGTTGACCATGAACGACCAGGAAGCGGTGCTCGAGTACGCGTGCCACGAGGGCAATCAGGCGATCAGGAACATCCTGAGCGCCGCGCGCACGGCGGAGTCCGCCACGCGTTAGGCGGCCGATGGACGTCTCCCGTCGACGGTTTCTGGAGCGCGCGGCTGTGGCTGCGGCCCTCGGGTTGAGCGGCCCGCCTTCGCCGCTTCGCGGCTACGGCGAGGCGCGGCTGCGCGCGCAGGCACGGCAGACGGCTCCGCCGCAGGTTGCCGACCTGCACCTCGTCAACGGCAGATTCCACACGATGGACGCCGCCACGCGCGTCGTATCCCAGGTGTGGATCAGGAACGGGCGCTTTGCCGGCGTCGGCAACAACCTGTCTACACAGGGCAACCCGCGCCGGGTCGATCTCCGCGGTCGCACGGTCATCCCCGGCATCGTCGACGCGCACAACCACATCGTCCTCGTCGGAAACCGCCCGGGGTGGAACACGCCGCTCGAGCACGTGTTTACGATCGAGGACTGCGTCGCAGCGTTGAAGGCGCGCGCCAACGGCGTGCCGGCCGGCGAGATGATCACGTGCGTCGGTCCGCTCGCCGCGATGCAGTTCGCCGGGAACCGTCTGCCGAACCTGACGGAGCTCGACGCAGTGCCGCGCCCCGTCTATCTGCAGGCCGCGCAGGGCGGCACGCGCACCAATGCAGAAGGGAAGAAGTGGCTCGAAGCGCGAGGCGTGACGGTTGCTGCCGACGGCGCGATCACCGGGCAGGCCACCGGCCAGGCGTTGCAGACGCTGCGCAAGGAGCTGCTCACGGCCGAGACGCGCAAGCGGTCGGCGGCGGATGCACTGCAGTACTACGCGACGCTCGGCATCACCACGCATCGCGACTCGGGCGCGTTTCATGCCGACGCGCCGGCACCAGGGATCGCCAGCGAGAACACCTACACGATGCACGAGCCGTTTCTCGCGCTGATGCGAGAGGGGCGCCTGGCGGCGCGGCTCCGTTTCGACTTCCTGCATCAGGACTCCCCGAAAGCCGACCCTCCGCTCCCGACCTTGTCCGATCGTCTGAAAAACTCATTTCCGTTCTTCGGCAACGATTGGATCCGGACCGGCGGCATCGGCGAGTTCACCGGCGGCGGCCTCGACGGGCTGCGCGCCATCGCCAGGGCGGGCTGGCGCGGTGAGGACCACTCGCTGAGTCTTCAGAACGCGACCCAGCTCATCGCCGCCCGCGAGACGGTCAACAAGGAGATCCCGATCGGCGGCCTGCGCTGGATCATCTCGCACATTCCCGCCTTTTCATCGGAGCTCGCGGATCGCGCGAACGCCCTTGGCATCGGCGTCCTGGTCGGGTGGGGCCCGACGCGGACGGGCACGAACGTCGGCCCGCCGTACCGGATGCTGATGCGCCACGCCATCAGGAAGGCGTTCCATTCTGATGGCGGCGATATCACGGTAATCAACCCGTGGCTCAACTTCTCCACGATGATTACCGGGAGGAACCTGGCAGGGGATCCGATCCTCGGCGATCAGACGCTGACGCGTCAGGAGACGCTCTGGCTCGCGACGGCCGCCACCAAGTGGTTCATCTGGGAGGACGATCTCGGCTCGATCGAAGTGGGCAACCACGCCGACCTCGCGGTCCTCGACCGCGACTATTTCACCGTACCCGACGATCAGATCAAACGTGTGCGATCAGTGATGACCGTTGTGGGCGGCAAGGTCGTTCACAACGAGGTCTAGCCACGACCTGACCCTGACCTCGTATACCATTGCGGCCGGAGGCATCATGAAACGCGCGACCATGGCGATCGGGGTGACGATACTGGCGGTGACCACGGCATATGCGCAGGCACCCCAGGGGCAAGGGCAGGGACGTGGCCGTGGAGGTCGCGGCGGCGCACCGGCGTGCACGAACCTCGCGTGCGACGTGCAGGCGGACTGGGCACGCAGCATGAACCTGCTGGTCAGGACGGCCGAGGCGATGCCCGAAGACAAATGGAACTTCAAGACCACCGATCCGCAGCGCACGTTCGGGCAGCACGTGATGCACATCGTCCAGATCGACTCCAAGCTCTTTGCTGCTCTCGGGGCAAAGACTCCGGCGCCGCAGATCAACATGAATGCGACAACGAAGGCCGACGTGATGGCGGCGCTGCGCCAATCGCTCGAATATGGCCAGGCCCTGGTGAAGGAGTTCGACGATGCCGGGCTGCTCGAGCGCGTGAACGGACTGTTCCTCGGGCCGAGCGCGAGCCGCGTGCGCATCATCAACTTCTCGATGGCGCATAGCCAGGACGTCTACGGCCAGCTCGTCGTGTATCTCCGGCTCAACGGCGTCGTTCCGCCGGCCAGCAACCCCGCGTAGAGCTAGTCCCACTCTAGTTCCACGCCATGCCCCCTCGTCTTGTCGCCGTGCATCGGCGTCACGAACCCGAGGAGGCAACCGGGGCTGCCGTCCCTGAGCGGATGGCAGCGAACCTTGATGGGGTCACCGACGCGGACATCTTCCTTCTTGACGCCCTTCAAGTAGATGGTCTGAGGATTGGTCGCCTCGAGCGCCCAGATCTTCGTCTCGCCCTTCGCGTTCTTGACGTCGAGGTGGACGATCGAGTGCGGCGAGATCATGACAATTAGCTTGACGACGCCTTCCATCGCGGTCCATTTGGTGATGTCGTAATTGCCGTGGGAGTGATGGGCCCGGAGAGACGCGGTCAGACACGTCACGCAGACGAGCGCAACGCCGAAGGCCTTGAACACCATGACTGCCTCCTTATCGCGGCGGCCGAACGACGCCGTCGATCGACGTGGTGAGGTCCCGCAGTGTGAACGGCGGACGCTCGCGGGGAAACGTCCATTCCCCGTACCCTTCGGTGTAGATGGTCCGATAGCGGATGGCGAGCCCCTTTTCGTCGGCCCATGCCAGCGACTGCATGAACAGGATCGGCTCGGGCATTCCTGAACCGACCGTGGCTTCGTGAATGTAGAGACGGCCAGCGTGCTGATGGATCGCCGCGTAGGTGCGCGATCGATCGGCGTTGTTCATCTGGAGCAGTCGCCCTGAGACGAGCTCGATGAAGTAGTACATGTAGTGCGTCATCTTCACGCCGTCGCGCTTCATGTAGTTCCACACCGCGTGGTCTGTCGCGCCGGCGATGTCGAGCCGGAAGTCGTTCTGACAGGTGTCGCCGTCCTGCTGATTCGCCCCCTTTGCCGCAAGGCACTTCGCCGCTCGATCGGAGTGCAGCTTCTCGAGGCCGCGATAGTCGACGACGGTCGTGGAATAGCGTCCGAGAGAATCTTTCGCACGGTAGACGCGCGCTGGTAGCGTCTGCCCGTACTCCGTTCGGTATGTCGTGGCCTCGACTGCGGGTTGACCGGGAAAGTTCGCGCTGAACCCTTCGTCTGCGCTGACGAAGCGCGCCCAATCCTGCGCGAAGGCTGGCTCGGAAAGGGACAGGATCACCACCGCCAATGGAATCCACCGCATGGTTTCCTCCTCAGCTGCTGACCGTGCCGGACGAGAGAGGCCGCGATTATAACGTCGCGCGCTGTCCGATCTGAGCCTGAGCGTCGTTTCCGTAAGTGTGAAACGGACCACAGAAGGCGAGGTTCAGATGAGGAAGTGTGTCGCGTTCGGTATGGCGTATTTCGGACTGTTGCTGATGATCGCGGCCTGTACGGAGGACGGCAGGCTGACATCCCCTGCGCCAGTTCCTACCGCGCAGGCTTTGCACAACGATCACGCGGCCGAGGCGTCCCACGGAATGTCGGCGGGGGACAAGGGCTACATCGATGGCTGGTTCAACGGCAAGACCGTAAAGCTCTACTACACGAAGTCGTTCTCCTGTGCGGAACCGCCGGAGAGCGGTGCGTCCACGGGTTGCGAACTTGGTGCGGCCGGAGAGACGCCTCCGCGACCGGGGCAAATCCCCACGATTTACGCGATCGCGGCTGTCGGCGGTATTCAGCCTGACCTTTTAACGCTTGCGTGCGTCGTGGGCACCCCGTGTCTGAATCATCCGGCGATGATCGACGCATCCCGTGTCGGCGGACCGGTCAACGGGCCGGCCCTATCGCACAGTCATATCCTCGACCAGCGCGGCGGCGGATGGTTCAACACTGTCAACATCCGGGTCCGCGACATCAACGCATGGAACGCCATCGCGCAATCCAAGTCGCTGGGAAAGGTGCGCGAGCTGCAGGCCGATCCGAATGTTGGCGGGAAGGGGCTCGTCAGCCAGGACACGCCGACGAATATCTATTTCTTCATCGCATCCTGGCGGTAGCGGCCGCACTTCACCCGCTGGTTGCTCATGACCGTCATTCCGCGCAGATCATGGCAACCAGCGGACTTTGACGCACGCGCAAAAATCACGCTAACGGCGCATGCTGCACCGGCCGACACGAAACGTATGCGCACATCGCTTTTCTTTGCTGCAATCACACTGATCGCGGCTCATGCATCTGCGCAGGAGGTCGACATCAAGCCGCAACTGCGCGCCGGCGACGAGTTCCGTCTGGAACTCACGCGCATCCGGGAAAACTCTGACCGGCCGCAGGCGAATGGCAAGGGCCGCACCCTCGTCAGTGTTCGCGTGGTATCCGCCACACCGCAGGGTTTCGTCCTCGATTGGGCTCCCGGCGCAACCGTGCTCGACAATCCACTGGCCGCTCAAGACCCAACAGTCGCCGCCGCTTCAGAAATCGTGCGTGACATGGTGTTCCGCTTGACGTTGAACGCGGATGGCGAAATCACCGGCCTGGCGAATCAGAAGGAGATCGTTCCGAAGCTGCAGGCGCTGGTGGATAAGCTCGTTCAGGACCTGTCCACCCGCCTCCCCGCAGAGCAACGCCAAGCGTTTCAAAAGCTGACTGGTCAGATTCTCTCTCCAGCGACGCTCATTTTATCGGCCACACGGGAGGCAGAGATCTATTTCGGGCTGAATGGCGTGTCGCTGGCTGCAGGCGAAGCGGTTGAAGTCGACCTTGAACAGCCAAACCCGTTTGGTGGCGGTGTGATCCCTGCGAAGTTTCGAGTGGATATGGAATCGGCAACGAAAGATTCCGCGTCCATCAAGACAACCACCACGTATGACCCGTCAGTGCTGATACGCGTGACCCAATCGCTGGCCCAACAGGCAGGAAAACCGATTCCGCCCGAGGAACTCGCCAAGCTCCCGCCGTTGCAGATGCGCGACGATGCGAAGTACCTTTTTGACCGGACCGTGGGCTTGATGCGCGAGGTCACGATGGACCGCCTCGTGTCCGTCGAAGGCGTGCGCCGTTACGACGGCTGGCAGATACGGCTGCTGAGCGGTCCGAAACGCTGACACGATATCGGCCTTCACTGGACCGGACCGGCCGGGCAGCGTAACGTTTACCTGTTCGGAGCGTCGAGGAGGTCCAGCGCCCCATGATGACAGCGGAATCATGAGTTCGGTCGACCGTCATCTCGCGCGTGTGACCGTCGCCATGGCGATTCTTCTGTCCACGCAGACGCAGGGGATCTCGCAGACCGCTGCCGACGCGCCACAGGCGAGCGAACGGCCAGCGCTGGTTTCCCACGTTATGCCGGTCTATCCGCAGATTGCCCACTCCGTACCTGTGTCAGGGTCGGTGCAGATTGCCGTCGTGATCGGTATCGACGGGCGGGTGGCGGACGTGAAGGTGTTGCGATCCATTCCGTTGCTCGACCAGGCTGCGATCGACGCGATTCGACAGTGGCGGTTCGCGCCTTCGTCCGGCAGCCCCTCGACGGTGACCGTTACCGTTCATTTCATCCTCAACGACCCAACTCGCTATCCGCGGCCGGCGACCTACGCCCAGTCGCTGCCGTTGTCGGTTCCTGAAAACTTCGCGTTCGTCTACGAGTACGAGTGCCGCGGGGCCGTGGTTGAAATCGATTCCATCGATCGGGTTGTCAAGAACACCGAGGGCTCTTCGTCGACGGCGCAGCAGTTCGCATTCGGCTTTGAAGGCGAGGAGGCTGCTGATGTGTTCATCGCGCTGCTGACCATCGGGCTGTTCGAGGCGTCCAGCGAGCCTCGCGATACATGGCTCGAGGGCGCGCCGGCCGAGCCCGGGATCCAGCAGCATGGTGATGAGATTGTCGTGATCGTCCCGGCGGTGATGCCTGTCCTCGACGTCCAGAACGCTCCGCGGCAGATCCGGCGGGTCAGTGGCGATCGGGCGCCGCGCGGCTTCCTGCACTCGCTCGAGGTCCGCCGCGGCAATCGGTGGACGAGGTTTTACTGGAGCGAACCGACGAGCGCGAGAAGTTCAGAACACGAGAAGTCGCTTGCCACAGCGGGGAAACGGATCCGGGCGCTCGTCCAGAAGAACGTTACCGACGCCGGGATGAAGCCACTGTGTCTGTGACTACCGGCACACGAAGTTCGCCGCCTCCTCGATGCTTCCGGAGGCCGAATACCGCGCCCGCTGCGGATACGGACAGAGCGGCCGCGTGCGGCCCGGCCACATCGTCGCTGCCCGGGCGGTGGCAATGATGCGATCTGGTGCCGTGCCTTTCTCGACCCATTCCACGAGCGCGGCGAACGCGTCGAACTGATCGGTCGACGGCCCGCCGCTGCAATGGTTCATGCCCGGTACTGCGTAGACACGGGCGAAATTCGACGCGCCGCCGCCTTCGGCCTTGTTCAACGCATTCCACCAGTCCACGGTGTCGGCGAGCGAGAAGACAGGGTCGGCGGCGCCGTGCACGATGATCAACTTACCGCCGCGGTTGCGGAACGCCGACAGGTCGGTTGAATCAGCTCTCATGAAGTCGAGCGCGGACTCGCGAAAGGCTCCGGAGGTGAGGGTCATCGCACGCGCCGTCTGTGCGAGGTTCACCGACAGCGCATAGGCCGTTGGTCCTTCCGCAATATCCACCGTCGCCGGCGGTGTGGTGAAAATCGACGCCACTGCGCCGGACGCCATGGTCAGGTCGAGCGAGTTGTTCGTTCTCGACGTGTAGTTGCCGAGTTTCCAGCTGCGCCATCCCTGGTTGAATCCGAGCCGCATGCGACCGCCGATCCCCGGATCCCAGACGCGCGGCGCGTAGACGAGGCGGCCGTCCGGGAGCTTGCTTCCCGACATGACCGTGGCGATCGCCGTGACTTGCGCCGGCGCGAGGCACTGCGGCGTCTTTTCGCCTTTACACGTGATCGCCTTCAGCTGCGGCAGCACCACGGCGTCGGTACAGGCCGTGAAGTTCTGGCTGAGTCCGTCCACCAGGCCGTCGAGCCGGTCGCACGCTTCGAGCACCGCGCCGCCAACCAGCGCCAGGTCCTCGTCCGTGAAAGCCTTAGGCACGAGCGGCCGGTTTTCCGGGTCGGTCGCGCCGAACGCGCGGGCGGCCGCGGCGAAAGCCCGGGTGTCGGCGAGTGCCCCGAGCGCCGCCTGCGGCAGATGCAGGGCGGGAGCGCAGGCGAGGATGCCGTCGAAGTGCTGGGGAAACCGCCGCGCCAGCACGAGGCCCTCACGTCCGCCTTCACCGCAGCCGGCGAAAAACGCCTTCTCGACGGCTCTGCCGTAGTGTCTGCCGACGATGGCCTTGGCGGCGCGGGTGACCTCGTCGTACGAGCGATAGCCGAAATCGAGCCTGGCCTCCGGATCGAAGCCGAAGCTCTGCGCCCCGCCACGCTTCGGGTCGTTGTTCGTCCTGTTGTCGTGCCCGGAATCCTGTGCGACGACGGCATATCCAAGGGCGAGGGCAGCGGTCGGCTGGTTGCCCTGGAGATCCCCGTGCGCGTTACCGAGCGATCCGTTCGTGTCGCTGCCGCCGTCGAAGAAGAGCCGCCCATTCCATTCCGACGGCATGCGCAGCCGGAAGTTGATCGCGAAACGCTGTTTGTCGGCTCCGGTCCGTTCAGCGATTCGGCCGAGGACCTCGCAGTGCGACGGCAACGCCGGATCGCCAAACGGCTGCATGGGGCTCGCCTGACGGTGCGTTGCTGAGATGATTTGCGTCGTTGAATTCGGCAGTTCCTTGCCGGTAATCGCGGTGGTGGCGGCACATTGCTTGTCGGCTGCCTGCTCGGCCTGGCCGCCGAGTGTGACGACGCTAACCGCCAGCGCGCAGAGTACTGCGAAGGCGGCGGAACATGCATTCCGGGACCGTGTGCAGGTGATCACTTACCGCAGTATACGGACGTCCGCGGCGTACATGAATCCTTGCCACCTTCATCGGCCTCTTCGAAGACGCGTTACTTCTTCGGCTTGGCGGTTTGTTCGGCTCTTACCCCGCCGTGATCCTTGCACGCGTTCTTCTTGACCGTCGCCTGATCGGTCTTGCCGTCGTTGCAGACGTAGGTTGTCTGGACGGCCTTCTTCGTCCCCTTCTCGGCTGCCTCGACACCTTTCTTCGTCGTATCGACGGTCGCCTCACCCACGTCCTTCGTTACCTCTCCGGCCTTCTTGACGCCATCCTTCACGGCCCCCAACTGCGCAAACGACGGGCTTCCCGCCAGGCAGAAAACAGCCACGACCGCTGATGCGACGAGCTTTCGCATGATGCCACCCCCCTTCAACCTGTGCTTCAAGTGACGTTCCACGGCGACGGCCGGCGCGGACTCGGGATTCATGGTCGCAGGGGCCATGCGCGACGAATAGTGAGCGGCGCACTGATTATCGTGTTGTCGATAGCTCGGGCAGAATGGCTGCGTGCGGACGGTTGACGTTGCGGTGATCGGAGCCGGACAGGCGTGACCGAGATCGACCTTGCGGGGGAGCACATCGCGAATGTGATCTGGTCGACCGGCTTCCGCCTCGACTTCAGCTGGATCGACCTCGACCTGAACCTTCGCGACGGCTATCCAGAGCAGGCGCAGGGGGTCAATGCGTACCCGGGCGTGTACTTCATCGGGCTGCAACTGATGCACACGCGGAAGTCGGGCCTCATCTTCGGCGTCGGTGAGGACGCGCAGCATGTCGCCGCCTCAGTCGCACAACATCTCGGCGCCCCGCGCGCCGCGACGCCAGCTGGTCACGGCCGCTCGTTGTGAGTGACGGCCCGCCGGAAGGCCCGGTGGTGCGGCTCGCCGGATCTGCACACCCTCGATTTCGATGCCCGCACAGCCGCGAATACGTCGAACAGCGTGAACCGTCAGTGTTTTAGCGCGAGCTCATCGCAGAACGCGTCGAGTCGATCCGAGCTGGCACGTGTCCGGTGCATGGTGTTTGCTGCTCTCCGCCCGGTGTAGCGACTGTTCAGGAGGACGCGATGATAAAGAAATGGGTCACGTTGGTCGGGCTTGTCGTGCTGCTGTCACCGGCGGTGGCACGAGCCGACTGGTTATTTACGCCGCATCTGGGCGCCACGTTCGGCAACAGCACGGGCTTCACGTACGGGGCCTCGATCGGGTGGATGGGCGCGGGACGGTTTGGCTGGGAGACGGAGATCGCCTTCACTCCGGGGTTTCTCGACCTCGACTCCGAGCTGGACGTCAACCCGCTTTTGAATTCTGACGACATCGATGCCATCGATGATTCGGCCGTCAGCTTGATGTTCAACGCCATTGTCGGTGCCCCAGTCGGTGGCACGAGCGGCACCGGCTTCCGGCCGTACTTCTCGGGCGGCCTCGGCTGGGTGAAGGCTCAGGTCGAGAGCGAGGAGCTCCTGTTCGAGGACGAAAGCAACAAGTTCGGCTTCAACCTGGGCGGCGGCGCGATGGGCTACTTCGGCAACGTCGGCTTACGCGGAGACGTTCGCTACTACCAGACGCTGGCCGATTCGAATCTCGACAATGACCTCGGCATCGAGCTCGGCGACTACGACTTCTGGCGGGCCACTGTCGGCGTCACGTTCCGCTGGTAAGCTGGCTATCCCCTCCGGATACCATGCGAGGCGTTCGACAGGCGTAGCGGGGGCGGCACGGCCGCTCCCAGCTACGCATTTTTCGAAGGCGCGCGTAGTGTCCGCTCTCGAAGGTGCGCGTAGTGTCCGCCTTTAGGCGGACCCTCACCGCTCAGCGCGGAGCAGCGGCCGGCGGTGGCGCGGCGGCCGCATTCTCCGTCATCCAACGCAGCAGGAACGCGCGGCGGGCTTCGAAGAAGCTGCGGAGCGTCCCAGGTGCCGGATCAGCTGCCGGATCATCCGCGGTCGTTCGGAGGAACTCGTCGGTGGAGAACAGTTTCCGGGTGTCGCGCGCCACATCGTCCGCGATCAGCTCGCGATACTGCGTGGCGATCGGCCGGACGACCTTCCAGTCCAGCGACTTGTCGGCAATCTCCCGGACGTAGCCGAGATACCTCGCGCGCAGCGCCGGCACGGCCAGGACTTTCGAGATGATCGGCTTGGTGGCATCGTTCTGCGCCACGAGCGGGCTCAGATCCGTGCCGCGGAACCCCATGCTGAACATCTCGTTGGCATCGTGGAAGACGAACTGGAACTGCCCGTCGGGATGGCGATAGAGCGAGTAGTCCGAGGCGCGCTGAAAGAAGGCGTCGGAACTGGCCATGACGTTGTCGAGTGCGAGAAAACGCAGGTACGCGTCGACGTTGAGACGTGACTTCAAGGCGGCTTCGAGCGATTCCACCGGCGTCTCGCTGAGCGTCTTCGCAAGATCGATCAGCGCCGACCAGGCCTCGGGCTCGTCCTTCGACTTGATCTGGAACGTCCGGTTGTAGCGGTTGACGTCATCGCCCTGGTAGGTGAATCCGCCGACCTGGCCATTGCCCTGCGGAACCTTCCAGCGCATCCCCTTGGTCGTGCCGAAGTTGTCGTTGACGAATTCCTTGTTGAACTGCTGCGCGTTCGCGTACACGCCCCAGTTCTCGCCGTTGATGACCACGCGGACGAAGTTGGCCTTCGGTGCCGCGACGTATTGCCGCGCGATGTGCATCGACAGCACCGTGCGCATCAACGTGGGGTCGGTGTTGGCGTTGAGGAAGTTGAGTGTCCGGTACCCGCCGATCGTCTGATTCTCGTGGACGAAGTCGAACGCCAGGTTCAGCGATCGTTTGTAGCCGTTGCCGACTCCGAACGACGAGTTTCCGCGGAAGTGAACCCCCACGTCGCGGTAGACCCGGCCATCCACCGTCACCGTTGCCGGCACCTCGACGTCGGTGTTGTTGAAGGCCACCAGCTCGGCCTCCCACTCCGCGTTCTCGAACTCGATGAAGAACGTTCGGAGTATGGCCGGATCGTAGAGCGGTGCGTCCGGGTAGTGCCGGACGTCGCTCGATGTGAGCTGAATGCCGGGAGTGGGTGGCGTCCGGTTGCCACGCGGGCCGCCAGCGCGACCGAAGCCCGATGTACCCAGCGCCTGCCGCGCGGCCTCGCGCTCGGTCGTGTTGAGGCGCCCATCCTTGTCGGTGTCGAACTGCGATACGACCTGCCGCTCCTGCTGGCCGGGAGCCAGGCGGATCAACTGCGCCGCGACGTCCGCGGCCATCATCGTCAGGCCAACGACAAGAGCAGCGCCAACCTCCCTCCGCGAGAGGCTTCGGTGGTGCAGGCCGTGGCGGGAACGCGCTGGAAAAAGCATGGCGTCCAGCGCAGTCTACTCCTTTCGAGCCGCCGGGTGGAGTCCGGCGTCAGCCGCAATGAGCCGCTTGTCGCCGGAACCGGAACGCCGTATCGTCAGATTCCGATGCGCGTACGTGGAAAGTGGCTTTTGGTGCTGACGCCCGTCGTCTTGCTCGGCCTCGCGCACGCCGACCGGGACGCGGAATCGATCAGCAACTGGCGGCAGGCAAGCCGTGCGTCCATCGGCCTGGCTCCGGACCCGGCGGTTACACCCGAGCCGGTCGTGCAGGTGTATGCCGCGCGGGCGGTGCGCTGGCGCGGGTATTTCGGCGTACACACCTGGATTGCGGCCAAGCCCGCACATGCAGCGGCGTTCACGGTCTACGAAGTGACCGGATTCGCCGTACGTCGCGGAGGCAGCGCCGTGCGCGTCAGTCAACGGCCGGCCGATGGCCGCTGGTTCGGCAGCGCACCGGTTCTGCTCGCCGACGTGCGCGGCGCCGGCGTCGACCACCTGATCGCGCGGATCGAACGCGCGGTTGCCGCGTATCCCTATCCGCGCAGCTACCGCATCTGGCCGGGACCGAACTCGAACACATTCACCGCGCATGTGCTGCGCGAGGTCCCGGAGTTGCGCGCCGATCTTCCCGGCCACGCCGTCGGCAAGGATTATCTCGGCCCACGGGTGTTCGCGCGATCGCCGAGCGGAACCGGCCTGCAGGCAAATCTCTTCGGCGTCCTGGGAATCCTTGGCGGAGTGGAAGAGGGCCTGGAGCTGAACGTACTCGGCGCGACAGTCGGCATCGATCCCAATGATTTGGGGCTGAAGCTGCCGCTCGTCGGACGGCTCGGGTTCGGCAGGCGAGCCGTGTCTCCCGGTAACCTTCCCTGACTGCGGCGGGCTCCATGCACGACGTCATGATGATTCTTGCTGCGATAGCTGTGAGAGGTGATGACCGCATGAAGCGCGCGAGGGAAGCGGCCGAACGAATCCGTCGCGCGCGCGAGTTCCACTGGGTCGGCCTCTACGACGTCACGCCGTCGGCAATCTCCGCGATTGCCTGGACTGGCGCAGACCCGCCGGCGTTTTGGCACGATCCGCGCCGAGGCCATTTTTCCCGTCCGATTGGGTGCAACAATCGTCGGGACGATCGACGTCGAAAGCGATCGCGTCATGCGCCTGCTCGATCAGCGCCAGATCGACTGGTCGAACCGCGCCCAATTCATGGGACTGGCCGCCGTGATGAC
>Ga0247825_10001820_pt1 | contig 14113 bp, 11 predicted proteins | sample 13C_Vanillin_Day_FD_194413 | JGI IMG/M metagenome (GOLD analysis project Ga0247825, IMG submission 194413) | Soil microbial communities from agricultural site in Penn Yan, New York, United States - 13C_Vanillin_Day48 | ecosystem: Environmental > Terrestrial > Soil > Agricultural land | place...
CGCCCACGAACAGGCTCGCGAGCTCGTCCAGGCCCAGGCGCCGCGGCATGGTGGTGCCGCCGACCGCGGCGGCGATGCGCTGCGCGCGCTCGCGCTCGCCGTCGCTGCCCCACGGCAGCATGGTCGGCATGCGCAGCTCGCGCGCGAGCGCGATCCAGCGCTCGTCGGGCCAGAGCTTGTCGTCGCGGCTCGTCATGGTGAGCAGCACGGCGTAGGCCGACTTGCTGGCGGCGGGGACGCGCAGCCCATATTCGGGGGGATTCGAAACGGAATACCCCAGGGCCTTCGCGGCGAGCAGGCGGTTGCGTTCCACCGCATGCAGGCCGCGCGGCACGGAATGGCGCACATCGTAGAACATCGGCGCGAGCAGCTCGCGCGCGCTCGCGCGGTCGAGGCCGTGGCGCCTGCCGAGCGCCGACGCGGTCATGAGCGCGCTCTTGAGCAGCGACTGGGTGTCGATGATCGCGTCGTAGCGCTCGCTGCGCAGCTTGCGCCGCCACGCGCCGATCTCCGACCAGGTCGCCGGCTTCCACAGCGCCGAGCGCCAGCGCCGCACCGCCACCGGGATCACGCGCCGCACCGCGGGGTGCATGGCCGCGATGCCGGCGAACGGCTCCTCCACCACCCAGTCGATCGCCGCGCCGGGCAAGGCCCGGGCAACATCGCTCACTGCGGGACAGTTATGCACTACGTCGCCAAGCGAGGAGGTCTTGACGAATAGTATTGTTGTCATTCGCTAGAATTGAATCATATTGAACCCCTCGCCGGTGAACCCCCTCTCCGCGGTTCTCATCACCCGCAATGCCGCCGGCGTCCTCGAGTCCTGCCTCGACAGCCTCGCGTTCGCCGATGAGATCGTGGTGGTCGATTCGGCTTCCACCGACGGCACGCGCGAGCTCGCCGAGAGCAAAGGCGCGCGCGTGGTGCAGAAGGAATGGCTCGGCTTCGGCCGCCAGAAGCAGTTCGCGGTCGAGCAGGCGAAGAACGACTGGGTGCTGTGCCTCGACGCCGACGAGCGCGTCTCGCCCGAGCTCGCGCGCTCGATCCAGGCCGCGCTCGCCGCGCCGAGCTCGCCGGTCTACCGCATGCCGCGGCGCAATCGCTTCCTCGGCCGCTGGCTCGGCCACGGCGAGGGCTACCCCGACTGGAGCCCGCGCCTCTTCAACCGCATGAACGCGCGCTGGAGCGACGACCTGGTGCACGAGAAAGTGCTGTTCGCGGTCACGCCCGGCACGCTCGACGGCGACCTGATGCACGACTCCGCCGACGACCTCGCCACCTACCTCGAGCGCCAGAACCGCTACACCACGCTCGCCGCGCGCCAGGCGTTCGAGCAGGGACGCAGCGCCGGCGCGATCCACCTGCTGTGCTCGCCGGTGGTGCGCTTCATCAAGTTCTATCTCATGCGCCTCGGGTTCCTCGACGGCCTGCCGGGCCTCCTGCACATCTCCATCGGCTGCATGAACAGCTACCTGAAGTACGCCAAGCTGATCGAGCTGCGCCGCGCGGAGAACCGCTAGTGAAAGTGCTGCTGACCGGCGCCGCCGGGTTCATCGGCATGCACTGCGCCCAGAAGCTGCTCGCGCGCGGCGACGAAGTCGTCGGCCTCGACAACTTCTCGCCCTACTACTCGGTGCAGCTCAAGAAAGACCGCGTCGCGCGCCTGAAGCACGCGCGCTTTTCCTTCAGCGAAACCGATATCGCGGATGCCCCGGCGCTGAACGCGCTGTTCCAGAAAACCCGGCCCGACGCGGTGCTGCACCTCGCCGCGCAGGCAGGCGTGCGCTATTCGCTGGAGAATCCGCAGTCCTACGTGCAGACCAACCTGGTCGGCTTCGCCAACGTGCTCGAGGCGTGCCGGCACCATCCGCCGCGCCACCTGGTGTTCGCTTCCAGCTCTAGCGTGTACGGCGACAACCCGAACCTGCCGTGGTCGGAGTCGCACAACGTCGACCATCCGGTCAGCCTGTACGCGGCGACCAAGAAGGCGAACGAGCTGATGGCGCACACCTACAGCCATCTCTACGGCCTGAACACCACCGGGCTGCGCTTCTTCACCGTGTACGGCCCCTGGGGCCGGCCCGACATGTCGCCGATGCTGTTCGCCAGCGCCATCACGCAGGGCAAGCCGATCCAGGTCTTCAACCACGGCGACATGAAGCGCGACTTCACCTACGTGGACGACATCGCCGAAGGCACGATCCGCGTGCTCGACAAGCCCGCGAAGTATGCGATTTTCAACATCGGCAACCACCAGCCGGTCGCGCTGCTCGACTACATCGCGGCGCTCGAGCGCGCCTTCGGCCTGGAAGCGAATCTGGAGATGAAGCCGATGCAGCCCGGCGACGTGAAGTCGACCTACGCCGATACCACGGCGCTGCGCGAGGCGGTCGGATTCGCGCCCTCCACGCCGCTGGACAAGGGGCTGGAGCGCTTCGCCGCCTGGTTCAAGGAGTACTACCGGCCGTGACCCCGGCACCGGGGCGCGTGCTGGTGATCAACGTCACGCGCATCGGCGACACCATCCTGACTACGCCGGTGCTGCGCGCCCTGGCCAGGGCGTGGCCGCAGGCGAAGCTCACCTTCCTCGGCCATCCGAAGCGCGTCGAGGTGGTCGAGCACCTGCCCTTCGTCGCCGAGACCGGCGCCATCAGCAAGCAGCGCGCGCCGTGGCGCGGGCGCCTGCTCGGAAGCCGCTGGGACCTTGCACTGGTGTATGGCCACGACCGGCCGCTGATCGAATATGCGCTGCGCGTGGCGCCGCGCGTGGTGGCGTTCCGCCAGGAGCAGGACGCGCTCAATGCGCGCCTTTACAGGGCGGTGGCGCCCGCCGCGTCCCAAAGGGTGCACGCCGTAAACCAGCTCCTTTTGCTGCCCGCCGCCCTCGGCATCCAGCCCGACGGCCTGCGCCTGTCTTATGCGGTGACCCCGGCCGAGAAGGACTGGGCGCGCGAGTACCTCGGCAAACTGTCAAATGACCGGGGTCCACTCGTCGGTCTGCAGATCGCCGGGTTCCATGCCACCAGCTACCGCGACTGGCCGCTCGAGCGCTTCGCCGAGCTGTGCGGGCGCATGCGCGCGCGCTGGCCCGGGGTGCACCTGATGCTGTTCGGCGGCGCCGCCGAGCGCGCGCGCACCGGCGAGCTGGCGCGGCGCGTCGGCGGCCGGGTCACCAACCTCGCCGGCAGCGTCACGCTGAGGCAGAGCGCCGCGCTGCTCGACCGGCTCGACCTCTACATCGGCGTCGACACCGGGCCGACGCACATCATGTCGGCGCTCGACGCGCCCATGGTGGCGATCTATCACTGTCACTCGCCGAGCTTTGCCATCGGCCCGCTCGAGCGCCCGCGCTGCTACGTGGTGGACCATCCGCGGCCCGCGCCGTGCAGCGCCGACGTGCCGATGGCGGAGCTCGAGGTGGAGGCGGTGTGGGCGAAGGTGCTCGAGGCCGCTTCTACGCCGGCTTTCCGCGCGTAAACGCGAGCACGATCTTAAGGACCGCCAGGTGGAAGACGTAGCGCTTCTGCCGGCTTTTCTTGTACGCCTCGCGCAGCGTCTTCACGCGCACGCGGAAGTCCGCCTGCGCCGGATACTTCCGCAATAGCAGCCGCGCCGTCTTCAGATGGTCGATGTGCGCGGAAAGCGTCGGCCCGTGCACGCGATTGACGGCGACCAGGCCGGCGTCGTACACGATCGGCCGGCCGGCGGCCATGTAGCGCATGGCGAGCTCCTTGTCTTCGCCGGTCTGGAAGGCGGAATCGAATCCGCCCAGCTGCAGAAACACCGAGCGCTCGACCGTCAGGCAGCTGCCGAGATAGCCCGGATTGAAGTAGAAGCAGGGTTCCAGGCCCGGGTCGTTGCCGGCGAAGCGATAGAAATGCCGGTCGGGCGGCGACGAGCGGGTGTCGAGGTGATCCACGCTGCCCACGATCATCGCGGGCGCGGGCGTGCGCCCGCGGATGATCGCGCGCAGCCTTGCCACGTAGTCCGGATTCCAGAAATCGTCATCGTCGAGAAACGCGACGTACGCGCCCTTGGCCTGCTGCGCGCCGAAATTCCTCGCCTGCGCGACGCCGGCGCGCGCCGCGATCCGGAAATAGCGCAGCGCGAAAGGCCGCGACGCGTCCCCGGCGATGCTCGCCGGCACCGTGCCGTTGTCCACCACCACCACCTCGTCCGGCGCGACCGACTGCTTCGCGAGCGAGCCCAGCGTCTCGCGCAGCAGCTCCGGCCGGTCGAACGTGGGGATGACGACGGACAGCTCGCTCACCGGATGACGATATCATTCCCGCGCTATGGGCCCCGCCGGATGAAATTCAGCTTCGTCGTTTCCAGCCTCGCGGGCGGCGGCGCCGAGCGCATGATGCTGCGCCTCGGCAGCGGGCTGCGCCGGCGCGGGCACGAGGTCAGCCTGATCGCGCTCGACCCGGAAGTGAAGCACGAGGTGCCGGCCGGGCTGCAGGTGCACGTGGTCCACGCGCGCCACGGCTGGCTCGGCACCTGGCTCGCCGGGCGCGCGCTGCGCGCGCTCTATCGCCGCCTCGGCCTGGGCGCGGACTGCGTGACGGTCTCGACGCTTCCGTTCGCCGACCAGGTCGCGGCCAGCGCGCGCCTACCGAACCTCTGGTGCCGCATCACCAACACCCTGTCGGCCGAAGTGCGCCAGCTCGAGCGCACCTCGCCGCGCAAGGCCGCGCGCCGCCTCGCGCGCTACCGCCGCCTATACGACGGCCGCAACCTGGTCGCGGTCTCGGAAGGCGTGGCGGACGACCTCAAGCGCGCGCTCGGGCTGAAAAGCGCGCGCGTGGTGCGCATCTACAACGGCTACGACGTCGAAGCGATCCGCGCCGCCGCGCGCGAAGCCGAGCCCGACCTGCCGGCCGAACCGTTCGTGCTGCACGTCGGCCGCTTCATGCCGCAGAAGCGCCACGACCTCCTGCTCGATGCATTCAAGCAGGCCGGACTCGCGCACAAGCTGGTGCTGCTAGCCGATTCGTCACCCGAATTGGATTCAATGCTTCTGAAAAAGCAATTAGGGCAGCAGGTCCTGGTCGCCGGCTTCCGCCGCAATCCCTACCCCTGGATGCGCGCCGCCGAGCTGCTGGTGCTTTCCTCCGATCGCGAAGGCATGCCCAACGTGCTGGTGGAAGCGCTGATCTGCGGCACGCGCGTGGTGAGCACCGATTGTCCTTCCGGGCCGCGCGAGATCCTCAAGGGCGAGCTGGCCCGCGGGCTGGTACCGACCGGCGACGCGGCGGCGCTCGCGGCGGCGATGCGCGCGGCGCTCGCCGCGCCGCGTCCGGACGCCAGCGCGGTGACGGCGGAATTCACCCAGGAACGGATGGTGAGCGGCTACGAAGCGCTCGCCGGGGCCGCCTAGCATGTGCGGCATCCTCGCCCTGGTCGCAACGCCCTGGCAGTCGACGGTCGAGTCGACCCTGCAGCCGCTCGCTTGCCGCGGGCCCGACGCGCGCACCGTGTGGCGCGACGCGACTGCGGCGCTGGGCCACGCGCGGCTCGCGATCATCGACGTGGCCGGCGGCCTGCAGCCGATGGCGAGCCCGGACGGCCGCCACGTCATCGCCTACAACGGCGAGACCTACAACTTCATGGCGCTGCGCGCGGAGCTGGAAGCGCGCGGCCACCGCTTCCAGACGCGCTCCGACACCGAGGTGCTGCTGCGCGGCTACCAGGAATGGGGCCGCGACGTGGTGCGCCGCCTGGACGGCATCTTCGCGTTCGCGATCTGGGACGCGGCCGAGCGCAGGCTGTTCGCGGCGCGCGACCGGCTCGGCATCAAGCCGCTGTTCTATTCCACCCACCGCGGCCTCGCGCTCGCCTCGACCCTCGCCCCGTTCCTCGGCATCGCCGGCTTCCCGCGCGAGCTCGACCACGAGGCGCTGCGCGACTATCTCGCGTTCCAGACCCCGCTCGCCCCGCACAGCTTCCTCAAGGCGGTGCGGCAGCTGCCGCCGGCGCACTGGCTCGAGTGGTCGGAAGGCAACCTGCGCCTCGAGCCCTACTGGTCGATCCCGCAGCCGGCGAAATCCTCCAGCGCAAGCCTGGATGAGCTCGACGCCTTGCTCGCCGAAACGGTGCGCGACCAGCTGGTGTCGGAAGTGCCGCTGGGCGCGTTCCTGTCCGGCGGCATCGACTCGAGCCTGATCGTGCACTACATGGCGGCGGCCAACGCGCGGCCGCTGCTCACCTTCAGCGTGCGCTTTCCGGAAGACGGCTTCGACGAGTCGCCGGCGGCGCGCGCGGTCGCGCAGCGCTACGCCACCGAGCACCACGTGCTCGACGCGCCGCGCATCGGCCCGGACGAGCTGCGCCGCGCCATCCATGCGCTCGACCAGCCGCTCGCCGACCCGGCGTACGTGCCCACCTTCGAGCTCTCGCGCATGACCCGCCGCCACGTCACCGTCGCGCTCTCGGGCGACGGCGGCGACGAGCTGTTCGGCGGCTACCAGCGTTTCCGCGACACCGAGGCCGATCATCCCGACAGCGCGGGCAAGCGCGCCCTGCGCGCGCTGCTCGGCGCGGGCGTGGCGCCGGGCGCGCTGCTGCGGCGCAGCCTGGCGGGCGAGGAGTTCCTGCTCTACCAGCGCGGCGAGCTCGGCCCCTGGCCGCGCTCGCGCAAGAGCTTCGCCAACTATCTCGGCCCGCAGGCACTGGCGGCCGCCAAGCCGGAAGGCACGCTCGGGCTGTGGCGCGATCTCGCGCGCAGCTTCGGTGGGCGCCTCGACAGCGCGGCGCTGATGCGCGCGGATCTCTGGACTTACCTGAGCGAGAACTGCCTGGCCAAGGTCGACCGCGCGAGCATGGCGCACGGGCTGGAAGTGCGCGTGCCGCTGCTCGGCAACCGGGTGGTCGATTTCGCGCTCGCGCAGCCGGCGGAACGCCACCTGCAGCCCGAATCGAAGGCGATGCTGCGCGCGCTGGCGCGGCGCCACCTGCCGGAGGAAGTCTGGGCGCGGCCCAAGCACGGCTTCTCGGTGCCGCTGCAGCAGAACTTCAACGGCTCCTGGCGCGAGCTCGGCGAGCACACCATCGCCCGCGCGGGCGAAATCGCGCCGTTCCTGCGCGCCGACGCGGTGAAGGCGCTGTGGCAGAGCGCGCTCAAAGGCCGCGGCTCGCGCCGCCTCGCCTACACCTTCCTCGTGCTGCTCATCTGGCTGGAGAGGACCGGGCTGCGGTGAGCCTGCGCATCCTGGTGATCCGCCGCGACAACATCGGCGACCTGGTGTGCACCACGCCGCTGCTGGCCGCGCTGCGCGCGCGCCATCCGGACGCGCATATCGCCGCCCTCGTGAACAGCTACAACGCCGGCGTGCTGGAAGGAAATCCGGACGTGGACGCGATCCACAGCTACACCAAGCTAAAGCATCGTGGGGAGGGCGAGTCCTGGTGGTCGGTGCTGGTCCACCGCTACCGGATGATCGCCGCGCTGCGCCGCGCGGGCTTCGACTACGTGCTGCTCGGCAAGTCCACCTTCGACCGCCACGGCCTGGCGCTCGCACGCCAGGTGCGCCCGCGGCACATCGTCGGCATTCCCCCCGACGCGGGGCAGCGCGCCGCCGGCATCACCGACCCGGTGGCGCCTGCGTCCTTCGCCCAGGGGCACGAAGTCGAAGCCATCATGAAGCTCGGTGCGCCGCTCGGCGTGGACACCGCGCCGGGCCCGGCGCGCGTGTTCGCCTCGCCCGCGCGCGTGGCCGAATGGCGCGGCCGCTTCCCGGCGCTCGCCCAGCCCGGCGCCAAGCCCTGGATCGCGCTCCACATCAGCGCGCGCCACCCGCGCCGCCTCTGGGCGGTCGAGCGCTTCATCGAGCTTGCGCGCGCCCTGGCGCGCGACGGCGCCGGCATCGTGCTCGCCTGGGCGCCCGGCGGCAGCGACGACCCGCGCCATCCCGGCGACGACGAGCGCGCGGCCCAGATCGCGACCGGCGTCGGCCCCGGCGTGCCGCTGATCCCGGCGAAAACCACCACCCTCGCCGACCTGATCGCGGTGCTCTCGCTCAGCCGCGGCTTCATCGGCGCCGACGGGGGCGCGATGCACATCGCCGCCGGCCTCGGCCTGCCGGTAGTCGCGCTGTTCGAGGACCTGCCCGACAAGAAGCGCCACTGGCACCCCTGGCACGTGCCCCACGAAATCGTGTCCTCGGGCCCGGACGACGTCGCCGGCGTCACCGTCGGCCAGGTGGCGCAGGCATGGGCCCGCGTATCATCGCGCCCGAAGTGAAGCCAGACACCTTGCTCGCGTGGGTTGCCGCGCTCTTCCTCGCCGCGTGCCTGTTCAGCCATACGGTGGCGCTTCGCCTGCTGCTGCTGGCGGCCGGCATCGTGCTCGCCAGCATCACCATCGCGCGCGACCGGCATGGCATCAAAGCGCTGCCGCCGATCTGGCTGCCGTTCCTGCTCTGGGGACTTTGGGGCGCGGCTTCGATCGCGTGGTCGGTCGAGCCCGACCGCAGCGGGAAGGAGTGGCGCAACGAGGTGTTCTACACCGGCGCCGCGCTGTGGATCTGCTTCGTGGGCGCGCAGGCGCGCAACGCCGGGAGAATCGTGCTGCCGGTGCTCGGCATCGCCATCACCGCCGCCATCGCGATCGCGCTCTGGACCTACTCCCGCGGCTGGGCCGAGTACCTGGTGGGCTGGCACAGCGGTCCCGGCGATCATTCCAGCGCGCTGCTCACCCTGCTTCCCTGCCTCGCGATGGCGGCGTGGTACGGCAGCCGCGCCGGCTGGGCACGGCCGGTCCGCATGCTCATCCCGCTGCTCGCCGTGCTCTTCGCCGCGAGCGCCTATTTCACGCTCAACCGCACCCTCTGGCTCGGCTTCGCCGTTCAACTGATGCTGCTGGGGGGCCTGCTCCTCATACGCGCCGATGCTTTCCAGCGCGCGAAGCTCACCAAGGCGCGGATCGTGAGCCTGTGCCTCGCGCTGATCACGGTTATTTCGCTCGCCTTTTTCAGTATCCAGGTCACGCGCGAAGCCACGGGGACGGGCAAGGCACTAGCGGCGGACCATCGTCTGCTACTTTGGCCGGAAATTATCGAGCAGATCGCTGAGCGGCCGCTCACCGGCTACGGCTTCGGTCGCGGATTGCTGCGCGATCCGCTGCATGCGGAGTTTCGAGCGCTGGACGGCCATCTCTGGCACGCGCACAACATCGTGCTCGAAGCGCTCATCCAGGTGGGAGTTCCCGGTCTGGTGCTGCTCGCGTTCCTTCTCGGAATGCTGGCGCACGAAGGCTGGCGGTATGCGCGAACGGCGGACGAGCGCACCATGGCATGCGGAATCGCCCTCATCGCGGTGCTGGCCGGCATGTTGATGCGCAATATGACCGACACGCTGTTCGTGCGCCAGAACTCCCTCTTGTTCTGGGGTATCGCCGGCGTGCTTCTCGGACTGCCCCTCAGCCGAAGCGGTCCGGCGGCGTATATTCCGGCACCCAGCGGCGCAGCTGCGCGCGCACAGCCTCCGGGCTGACGTCGCCGGGAGCCTGAAGCCACGCCAGCAGCGCCTCGAGAAATCCGGCTTGCGGCACGCGTGCCTGCGCCACGCGCAACTTTGGGTGCGGCGTGCGCAGGGTCTTTTCGGCATCCGCCAGCGGCTCTTCATACAGCTTCTCGCCCGGACGCAGCCCGCTGTAATCGATGCGGATGTCATCTTCGTCCAGCCCCGAGAGCCGGATCATCTGGCGCGCGAGCTCGACGATCTTCACCGGCTCGCCCATGTCGAGCACGTAGATCTCGCCGCCCTTGCCCATCATTCCTGCCTGCAGCACGAGCTGCGCCGCCTCCGGGATGGACATGAAGTAGCGCTCCATGTCCGGGTGCGTCACCGTCACCGGTCCGCCGGCGGCGATCTGGCTATGGAAGCGCGGCACCACGCTGCCAGTGGAGCCCAGCACGTTGCCGAAACGCACCACGACGGATTGGGTGTCGCTTCCCTCCAGCGCCTGGCAGACCATCTCCGCGAGGCGTTTCGAAGCGCCCATCACGTTCGCCGGATTTACCGCCTTGTCGGTCGACACCAGCACGAATTTGGTCGCGCCCGCCTTTTGCGTCGCGCGCGCGACGGTGAGCGTGCTCGCGACGTTGTTAAGCACTGCCTCAAAGGCGTTTTCCTCCTCCATGAGGGGCACGTGTTTGTACGCGGCGGCGTGGAACACCACGTGAGGCCGATGGCGCGCGAATACTTCCCCCACGCGGCGCGGATCCTTGGCGTCGCCGATCACGGCGGCGATCGAAACGCGCGGGAAGCGATCGCGGAACTCCTGCTCGATCGAGTACAGCGCGAACTCGGAAGCATCGAACAGCACGATGCGCGCCGGCGCGTAGCGCGCAATCTGCCGGCACAGCTCCGAGCCGATTGAGCCGCCGGCGCCGGTGACGAGCACGTTTTTTGCCTCGAGAAAAGAATGAAGGCCGGCGTCATCGAGATCCACCGGGTCACGACCGAGCAGATCGTCGAGTTCCACGGCGCGCAGCGAGGACACGCTGACCCGCCCGGACACGATGTCAGACAGCGCCGGCACCGTCATCACTTGCAGCTCGGCGGCTGCGCACAGCTCGAGAGCGCGCTGGCGCTGATGGTGCGTCGCTTCCGGCATGGCCATCACCGCCTGCGAAACGCCAAACCTTTTCGCAGTCTCGCCGACACGCTCGATGCCGCCGTAGATTTTCACCCCCGCCACCTCGGCGCCGTGCTTCTTCGCATCGTCGTCCAGCATGCCGACCACGCGCCACTGCGAGCTGGCGGCCAGCTCCCGCAGCAGGCCCGCGGCCGCGGTGCCGGCGCCGAGCACCAGCACCGGCGTCGCCTGGGGCTTGGTCAGGATCGACAGCAGGCGGCCTTCGCGCCATGCCCGGTAGGCGAGCCGGTTGCCGCCCATGGCAATGCCGAGGAGCACCGGCGTCAGCACGTATACGGTCCGCGGCACCGGCAGCCCGATCTGCAGCAACGCGAATGTCGCGGGCAGGGCAAGCGCGCCGACGCCGACCGCCAGGGCGATGCGCTGCAGGTCGGACAGGCTGGCGTAGCGCCACAGCCCGCGATAGAGACCCAGCACCCAGAACACGGCCGCATGGATGCCGGCGACCCAGGGCAGCAGGTCGAGCATCAGGCGGTAGTACTCGTCCGGCACGTCGAAGTTAAAGCGCAGCCAGAACGCCGCGACCCAGGCGAGGCCCGCCGCGATCACGTCGTGCGCGAAGACGACGAGCCGGCGCAGCCTCAAACCGGTCCCTTCGCGGCCCGCAGGAAACGCGACCAGCGCACGTCGGTCCAGATTGCCAGCGCACCGAGCAGCGCGCTGGTGAGAAGGAACACCGCTGCTTGGCTCACAGGCGCTTGCGTGCGTCCGAGCAATGCCGCTCCGGCGCACAGCAACATCACCGCGTAGCCGATCCAGGCGGTGCCGCGATGGCCGAGCCCCATGCGCACCAGCCGCTGATAGTAGTGATCGCGATGCGGCTGCCACACACGCTCGCGCCGCAACAATCGGCGCGCGAGCGTGATGGTGGCGTCGCCGATAAATGGCCCGAACACCAGCACCGGGAACCACAGCGGCCACGCGTCGTTGCGCCAGCCGACGACCCCGAGCGCGGCGGCGAGAAAGCCGAGCGGGATCGAGCCGACGTCGCCCAGGAAGATGCGCGCCGGGTGGTGGTTGTGCAGCAGGAAGGCGAACGCGGCCGCCGACAGCGCGACGCAAAGTGCGGCGAGCGCGGGCTCTTCGCTCCACCAGGCGGCGAGGCCGTACGCGGCGAAGCCGATCGTCGCCATGCCGCCGGCCAGGCCGTCGGCACCATCCATGAAGTTGTACAGGTTCGTGATCCACGCCACCGCGAGGATCAGCACCGCCATCTCGAGCGGCAGCATGGGGCTCAGCACATACCATACGAGCAAGGCGGCTGCGCCGACGTGGGCAGCGAAGCGCACTCCCGTGGGCAGGCTGCGCAGATCGTCGAGCAACGAGAGCACCGCGAGAGCCAGCGCGAGCGTCATCGGCAGCCACATCCCGGCGGCGCCGAACGCTAGCGAGACCGCGGCGCCGAGGAGCACCGCGATGCCGCCGCTGCGCGGCACCGGGCGCTGGTGCAGCGAGCGCTCGTTCGGCTGATCGAGCGCGAAACGGCCGAAGCGCGACAGCAGCAAGCGGACGGCGACCAGCGTCAACAGGAATGAGAACACCGCCAGTACCGCCAGCATCGCGGCATTCTAGCGATTGCGGTACCAGGCCGCCGTGAGCCTCAGTCCTTCGTCAAAGGAGTACGGCGACTGCCAGTCGAGCTCGCGCCGGATCGCCGCATCATCGATCTCGAGCGAGCGCGTCAGCGCTCCGGCGGGAACCCATGGAAACCGGAAGAGCCGTGCCGGCCGGCCGAGCGCAGTGCCAATGGCACGGCAGAGCTGCGGCGTGGACAGCGGCGCGCCGTCGCATACCAGGTAGGTCTTCCCGGCGGACCCCAGGCAGGCGATGATCGCGTCACACAGGTTGCCGACGTAGATCAGGCTGCGGCGGTTGTCGATGCCCGCCAGCGGAAGCGGCACGCCGCGCGCGATGGCGCTCATCAGCATGCGGAAGTTCGCCTTGACCGCCGGGCCGTAGACCAGCGGCGGACGCAGCACGGTCAGCTGCAGGCCGGGGATTGCGCGCAGCGCGTCCTCCGCTTGCGCCTTGGAGCGCGCGTACGCATCGCGCGGCGCGAGCGGCGAAGTTTCGCGCAGCGGCGTGTCGGAATCCTCGCCGTGGACCTTCACGCTGCTCATGAACAGCATCGGCACGCCGGCCGCCGCGGCGCGGCGGCCGGCATCGGCAGCCAGGTCGACGTTCACGCGCCGCAGCTCGCCCTGGTCGACGCCGCGCCGGTGCGCGATGGCGGCCAGATGCACCAGCGCCTGCGCGCCGCGCAGATCGGGCAGCGCCTCGTGCCCGGCGACGCGCAGCGCATGCAGCAGCGACTTGCCGATGAAGCCTGTGGCGCCCGTCACTGCGACCTTCATCGGCGAGGCTTAGCCGGCGGCGACGCGGCCGTCGGCATCCGGCTGCCTCGGCGCGAGCAGGACGGCCTCCAGCTTCACGCACCATTGCGCCCTGCACAGGCGCGACAGCAGCCAGTAGGCGAGCGGCGCGCAAACCAGGACAACCGCCCCCATCCAGCGCGACTCGTTCTCGAGAACGGGCAGGCAAGCGAGGCCCACCGCCGCGCACGCCCCGACCACTTTGACCAGCTCGACGAACGGATAGCCGATACCCGTCCTGCGCACCACATAGCGTCCAATCCACAGAGCGCTGACGACGTAGGCCGCCGCCAGTACGCCGGCAATCACGCTGCTATGTGGTGCCCATGCGAGCGCGGCTCCCACCCCCGCGGCATTGACCAGGAAGCCGGCCAGCAGGGCTCTCACCGTGACGCCGCGGGAGGTTGTGGCGTCCACCAGCGGCTGCGCCAGCAGAAAGAACATCGAAAATGGCAGCCCGAACAGCAGCAGCCGGAAAGGCGCCGCAATGTCGTGGTGGTGGATGCCGAAGAGCACCTCGGAGACCCACGACGCCAGCAGGCCGCCGAGCATCGCCAGGAATACGCCGACGCCGAGCGTGAAGTGCAGCAGCAGGCGCGCGTACTCGGCGATGCGGCCAGGCGTATGGGCGTCGTTCACCGAGAGCGTCGGCAACATCACCACCGCGACCGCGGTCAGCGCCGGGTCGATCGCGCGGAACATCGCGAGCGCGACCAGGTAGGTGCCGGCGTCCTCGCCGCGACCGAGGTGGCTGAGCGCGATCGGTCCCGCGGCGACCATGATGCCGAGGAGCAGCGGGATGAACATCCGGCTGCGGCCGTAGCGGGAGAGGAACGAGAGCTCGGGGCCGAGCGCCGCCCAATCGCGCGGGAGCTGCCGGCCCGTCGATACCAGCACCGGCAGGAGGAGCAGCCCCGTGATCACGAGGATCGATGCGGCGATGGCGTTGGTCAGCGCGTAGATGCCGCCCCCCAGAAACAGCGCGACGCAGACCAGCGGCACCACGCCGAAGCACAGCGCCTGCAGCGCGCTGGCCAGGGCAAAGCGCTGGAGGCCGAGATAGATCGCGTAGGTGTACGTG
>Ga0247825_10001822_pt1 | contig 14111 bp, 14 predicted proteins | sample 13C_Vanillin_Day_FD_194413 | JGI IMG/M metagenome (GOLD analysis project Ga0247825, IMG submission 194413) | Soil microbial communities from agricultural site in Penn Yan, New York, United States - 13C_Vanillin_Day48 | ecosystem: Environmental > Terrestrial > Soil > Agricultural land | place...
CCACGAATATCCGGCAGAGAAGTCCGGAGCGGTGACCAGGCGGCGGCGCGGGAGCGGATCGATGCAACCGGCAAAGTTTTCAGTGCTGTGCTTGGGGTTCATCGCGCTCTGCATCGTCACCGTCGCCATGGTCACCGCTCCTTTCAGCGAAAAGAGACGCCGCGATAAATCCTTCCTGACAAGCACGTGGATTTTCCACGCGCCTCAGGAGATCCACGCCTCGGAGGAGCGAGGCGGAAAAAAGAAAACGGCCCCGGAGCCAGAAGCTCCGAGGCCGTTATGTCAGCTGCCCAGGGTGGGCCACACGCTCGCGCACGAACCGAACGGGACCTTTGGGCGTAGGTAGATGCGATCCTCGCCGCGGTTCCCGCGGAAGCGGTCCACGACGTAATTCTGGAACGTCTCGTCCCGAAGGTGGGCCAGATGCATGCCAGGCACACCGCCCGAGCGCACCATCTCCAGCGCGATGCGCCGCACGTCCGCGTCGGACACGTGGCCGTCCAGCTCCACCGGCACATCCGCGGACATCCCGTTGTAGGTGATGTTGAGGGTCGTCATCGCCATCACATCCTTTCACCTGGAGCGAAACCGCGTGTCGCGGCCGGTCCAGGCGCCTGGGGACGCGGGGCTCCCCCACCTCCTGACAGCGGGTATGCTCCGCGCCCATGAACAGAATCCTACCTGGTCGCAGAGTAGCACTGTCCCTTGTGGTCCTGCTGGGCGCTTCCCTGGTGGGCTGCTACAGCGAGGACGTCCTTCCTCCTCCAACGAACGCGAGTTCGGTGGTCCGGTTCGAGGTCGTTGCCCCTGCTGACACGCCGTGCAGCGCCACTGTGTCGGTCGTCGGCAATGATCCGGCGCTGGGGGGGGGAGAGGCGCCCGGGCTCGTGCTGACGCGTGACATGGTGGACGGGCACTTCCGTGGCTCTGTCGAGCTGCCCGTGCGGAAGGTCGTCCAGTACAGCTTCGTGCTGAGCAATCCCACCGCGCAGGAAGCCGTCTCGTACCGCCAATATCAGGTCGAGGATCGTGTGGGCTCGGAGATCCACGGGACCATCAGCAAGTGGTCCGTCGCTCCAGACCCGGCCAAGACGCCCATCTCCTTCGTGGTGGAGGTGCCCGCCGGCACGCCCGCGAACGCGGAGGTCTGGCTCTCCGGCAACCAGTCGGAGCTGGGCAACTGGAACGGTGCCGGGGTGCAGCTCTCGAAGGGGGCCTCTGGAGGGAACCGCTATGGCACCTGTGTGGACTTCGCCCAGGGCACCAACCTGGAGTTCAAGGTCACTCGCGGGTCGTGGGATTCCGTGGAGAAGGACCCCCGGGGCCAGGAGATCGACAACCACCTCCACGCTGTGACGAAGCCTGCCACGGTGCAGGTCCAAGTGGGGAGTTGGCGCGACCTGGGGCCGGTCATCGAGCAGCCCGACACGCTCACCGGCAACATCAAGTACCACGATGTGGATGGCTCCTCCGTGGGCCTCAAGAACCGCAAGATGATCGTCTGGCTGCCGCCTAACTATGACACCCAGACGAGCACCCGGTACCCGGTGCTGTACATGCACGACGGGCAGAACATCATGAACGCCAAGACGGCGGCCTTCGGCGTGGAGTGGGGCGTGGATGAGACGGCTCAGCGGCTCGTCGAGGCCGGGCAGATGGAACCCATCATTATCGTGGGCGTCTACAACACCGACGACCGTATTCTCGAGTACACCCAGGTTCCCAGCCCTCCGCGTGACGGCGGCAAGGCTGACGACTACGGTCGGCTCCTGGTGGAGGTCGTCAAGCCGCTCATCGACTCGGCCTACCGGACGAAGCCACAGGCTCAGTACACGGGTGTGGCCGGCTCGTCGCTGGGCGGACTCGTGTCCATGTACTTCGGCCTGACGCACTCGAGCACCTTCACGCGGCTGGGGGTCGTCTCGCCCTCGGTGTGGTGGGCGAACCGCGACATCGTCACGCGCGTGAACAACACCCCCGCCAAGCTGCCGCTGCGCATCTGGCTGGACATTGGTACCAACGAAGACGGAACCGTGGCGGAGTCCGAGCAGACCGTGAACGACACGCGCCAGCTGAGGGATGAGCTGATCAACAAGGGGTGGGCGCTGGACACCGACCTCAAGTACTTCGAGGCCGAGGGGGCTCGGCACAACGAGGCCGCCTGGGCCGCGCGGACGGAGCAGATCCTCAAGTACCTGTATCCCCAGCCGCCCCTGCCCTGAGCTGGCTCAACGAGGAAGCCGCTCTTCCATCATCAGGGGCCCGCCTGCCTGAGTGCCCAGGCCCGGCGGGTCCCTGCCTCGCATCCCATCTTCACCATCGAATGGACGCGCTCTGGCTCAAGGCAGGAGCCTCGCCCGAGGAGAAGCCCTCAGGGCAGCCCTCGGATGCTCTAGAGGTCCAGGAGCCCGACACGCCGCTGCGCTGCGCGCGCTGTGGCCAAGTCATCACCCGCGAGCGCTATCGCACCACCGTCAACGGGCGGCATACCCACACCCGCGTCAACCCCCACGGCTTCGTCTTCCACTTCGGTTGCTTCGCCGAGGCAGAGGGCTGTCTGGTCAGAGGCCCTCCCACCGCGGAGGCCAGCTGGTTCGCGGGCTACGTCTGGGAGTTCGCCCATTGCGCCGCCTGCCATACCCACCTTGGGTGGGCCTTTCATGGCGACGGGAGCTTCTTCGGGCTCCTCCTCGACCGGCTTTCCGCCTCCCCATGACATGAGGTGCACCAGGCCTGGACGGCTCGCCTGGGAGCCAGCGGATTGTCCATGAGCCTACGTATGGAGTAGGGCACTTCCATGCCTACCTGATGGGTATATATTGAGTGCAGGTAGGTGACGCATGAAACTGAAACTCCTGCATGACTGGGACGTCACGCCTCAACAGGCCGTGTCGCTGCAGCATGCTCTTCGTGAGCGGTTGGTGCTCCAGGCTCCTCCGGGGCTGAAGGTGTCCCGCGTCGCCGGGGCGGATATCTCTACTGCGCGTGACAACGACACGGGGTATGGAGGCTTCGTTGTCCTCGATGCGTCTTCACTGGCTCCCGTGGCGCAGCAGGGGGCGGAGGTCACCCTCCGCTTCCCGTATGTGCCCGGGTTGCTCTCCTTCCGGGAGCTGCCAGTGCTTGCCGAGGCCTGGAAGCGCCTGGAGCCCGTACCCGATCTGCTCGTCTTCGATGGGCAGGGCCTGGCCCATCCCCGCCGCATGGGCCTGGCCTGTCATGGGGGCCTGCTCTTCGGCGTGCCCTCCATTGGATGCGCCAAGTCGCTGCTCGTCGGGACCCACGGGCCCTTGGGTGAGGAGCGCGGCGCGACAGCGGAGATCCGCCATCGCGGCGAGGTGGTGGGCATGGCGGTGCGGACTCGCAAGGGAGTCAGTCCCGTCTATGTGTCCCCAGGCCACTTGATGGATCTCCCTACCGCGGTGGACTGGGTCCTTCGCTTGAGCCCTCGCTATCGTGAGCCGGAGACAACGCGTCATGCGCACCGGCTCGTCAATGCGCTGCGCCGCCGGTCTCATGGGCTCCCCATGGAAGACCGCCGCGTCCTACAATGATGGGACGTGTCGAGTCCGGTTCCGGAGTGGACGTTCTCCAAGCGGGATTGGCTCGGGGAGGGCTGAGCCATGAGGTGGGCGTCCGCACTGTCGCGATCCGGCAATGTTCAGGAGGCTGTGGAGCGAGCTACTGAAGAGCTCTGCACACGGCTTGGCAGCCGAACGCCGGACCTGATCTTCGCCTTTGCCTCTCCCTCGTTGGTGGAGGAGGTCGATGTCGCGGCGCTCATCCACGCTCGTCTCCCTGGCGCCGTGCTTCTGGGGTGCTCCGGAGGCGGCATCATTGGCGCCAACCACGAGGTGGAGCAGGGGCCAGCCCTCTCGCTCACCGGATCAGTGCTTCCAGGCGTGCGGCTTGTTCCTTTTCACCTGGATACGAATGAACTCCCAGGGACTGAGGCCAGCCCTGACGTGTGGCACACGCTCGTTGGAGTGCCTCCCGAGGAGCGGCTCTCCTTGTTGATCATTACAGACCCATTCACCTGCGACTCGGGAGAACTCGTGGCCGGGTTGGATAAGGCCTATCCGGGGGTTCTGAAGGTGGGTGGCTTGGCCAGTGGGAGCCGTGAGCCGGGGAGCACCCGGCTGTTTCTCGGGGGCCAGTCCTGGCGTACAGGCGCCGTGGGACTCGCGTTGACGGGCAATATCGTTGTCGATGCCATCGTCGCCCAGGGCTGCCGCCCAATCGGAACCCCGATGCTCGTCACGCGCTGTGACGGCAACGTGCTGCTCCGCCTCAACGAGCGCTCCCCTCTCGAGGTGCTCCGCGAGCTCCATCAGACCCTCGATTCACGAGACCAGGCGCTGTTCCGGCACTCGCTCTTCATCGGTATCGAGATGAAGCACGACCAGGTGGAGTATCAGCAGGGGGACTTCCTCATCCGCAACATCGTCGGGGTGGATCCGCAATCTGGCGCCGTTGCCGTGGGAGCGACGCTGCAGCCCTATCAGGCCGTCCAGTTCCACCTCCGGGACGCTCGCACGGCAGCCGAGGATCTGACCCAGCACCTCGAACGCTATCGGGCAGGGAGCGCCGGCGCGGCAAGCCCCCAAGGTGCGCTGCTCTTCTCGTGCGTGGGGCGCGGCATGCACCTGTATGGCCGTCCGGACCATGACACCTCGCTCTTCGAGGGTGCGCTGGGGTCCATTCCGCTCGGAGGCTTCTTCTGCAACGGAGAGATCGGCCCTGTGGGCGGTACCACCTTCCTCCATGGGTATACGAGCGCCTTTGCGCTCTTTCGTGAGGCTCCACCGAAACCGTGAGGTTGGTGCCCTGGGGGGCCATGCACACCTTCGAAGCAGCGAGGAGGTTGTCCATGGCTGAGAATCGTGACCCCACTCAGGCCCCTGGCGTGAATGCTCGGCAGGGGAGTGCCCAGAGAGACGTGCCGCTGGAAGTCCGGCGTGCCCGCCGCCGTGAATCCCGTACCAGCCAGACCTACGCGGCATTCATCAAGCACCTCTGCGAGCGTGGAGGCATGTCACCCGGCGTCGCCGAGAAGGCAGCCGTCTCCGTGCTGTGCGCAATCGAGCAGCGCATCTTCGGGGAGGAGGCTCAGGACCTGGAGGCACAGCTCCCGCAGAAGCTCCTCGAGCTTCTCAACCGCTGCGAGCGGCACGAGAGCGGCCCCCCTCCACGCAAGTTCGGCCGCGCCGAGATGCTCCTCATGGTCGGTGAGGACCTCGGCCTTACCCCCGAGGCCGTCGAGCCGGTGATTCGCGCGGTGCTCGATTCCCTCCGAGATCAGGTCAGCGAGGGCGAGGTGGAGCAGGTCATGAGACAGCTCCCCCACGATCTCCGCGACCTCTGGCGGCCAGCCGTGTAGGGCAGGGGAGCGGGGAGACACCCGCAAATGAAGAGCGCCACCACCCCAGTGTGACCCGGAGTGGTGGCGCCCCTGTGACTCAGGCCACCTTCAGCAGCGGCGTGCGCATCACGCGCTCGACCCAGCCGGACTGGCTGGAGCCAGCGGCCACCGGTGCGTCCATCAGCGCCTTCAGCACCCGCGGCACCTGGTAGGGGTCCGCGAACTGCTCCACCGACACCTCGCTGAACGGCACCTTCAGCTGGGACGCGCACGTGCGCACCGTGTTGCCGCGCGCACCCGCCACGCTCACCAGCAGCGCCATCGCCGCCACCGTGTAGCCGCACTCACGGAAGACCCGAGCGAACTGGTCGCCTGCCTCGCCCGCCTCGTCGCCCACCACGATGACGATGAGCTTCGCCTCCGCCGGCACCTTCACCCCGTCCCGGTGCAGAGCGTGCACCGCGGCGGCGTGCGTCGTACCACCGGACGCCTTGATGCCCTGCAGCATGTGCTGCACCGCCGTGCGGCTGGACACCTTCGGCTTCAGCACCGTCCCCACCGTGTCGAACGACGCGATGTGCAGCTTCTCCATCGGGAAGCCCGCGAGGATGCGCGAGAGCGCCTCCTTGGACTGCTCGATGGCACCCTCCATGGACCCGGACTTGTCGATGAGGAACATCACCCTCACGTCCGCCTCCGCGGTCGCCTCCGCCACCGCCTGCCGTGCCGCGTTGTCGCTCGCCTCCTCCAGCTTCTCGCGCAGCTCCTTGCTCCGGACGTTCTTCGCGATGTGGAGCGCCCGCTGGTCGGTTGCCGTCTGCACGGCCTTCTCCCAGCGTGCCCGGATCGTGGGCTCGGACATCAGGCCCAGCTCCTCGAGCGTCGGCGTCATCATCCGCAAGTCACGGTCCGACAGAGACGGCAGCAGCGCCACCATGATGGCCGGCGTGAGCCCCACCTCCTTCGGCAGCCGCCCCACCACCTCCTTGTAGGAGAGCTTCTGCGTCTCGATGGCCTCGCAGATCTCCGCCTCGGAGAGCCCGTCGAAGCGCTCGCGCTTGACCAGCCGCAGCCCCACGAGGCCCACCGCACGGTGGCCCCCCTCGGACTGCTTCTGCCTCCAGCCGAGCACCTCGAAGAACGCCTGCGACTCCGGCTTGTAGCCGGCCTTGCGGGCGAGCTTCTTGAGCGTCTCCTTGAAGCCGGCCTTCACCAGACCCTCGAGCATGGGCAGGTTCTTCTCCCGCGCCTGGAGCCACTTCTGCGCCACGCGCTTCCACCGGCCCAGCGGCGCCTTCTTCGAGCCCGGATCACCGAACCCCGCCTCGCGGTTGAGGCGCGCGATCTCCGGCGTCTCAAGCAGCTCGGCCACCCGCACCACCGCCTTGGGCGTGAGCATGCGCGTGGACTTGCGCTCGTAGTGCAGGATCATCGCCTCGCCGATGGCCCGGTGGTCATCGTCGTAGAAGGCTACGGAGCCGTCGTCCTCACGGACCGGCAGACCCGAGTGCCCCTGCACCAGCATCAGCGCGCAGGTAGCCACCTTCAGGTCCCTCCAGTCCGTCTGCGTGAGGGCGTAGGACGCGAAGTGCGCCATCAGATCCGTGTTGAGCTTGTAGATGTCCAGGAGCTGCCGGTACAGCGTCACCGCTGCCGGCACGAAGAGGCCCGGGCTCACCGGCTTCGCCTTGGCAGGAGCCGCCTTGCCGCGGATCGCCGGCTGCCAGACGCCGTTGACGTCCAGGCCCGGCCGGTTGTGCCACAGGTGCGCGGAGCCGTTCAGGACGAGCTCGAGCATGCGCTCGGCGGGCCCGCGCTGTGCCTCCGGGATCATCGGGGTGTTCTGCTTGTTCGTCATGGTCCCCTCCGGGATCGTGCTGCGGGTGAGACGGAAGAAGCGGGCACCGGAACCGGTGTCCGCTTCAGGTGAAGTGGGTGAAAGGAAAAGGTGCGCCCGAGTGGCGAAGCCACGAAGTCCCGTGTGAAGGGAGCGCTCTACCGCTGAGCTACGGGGCCATGGAGCGGCCCCGGCGGGAGTCGAACCCGCGACCTCTCAGTGCTTGTAGGGCCTCGCCGGCCGGGCGCGAAATCAAGAAGGAGTGCGGCTCACGAGAAGACGGAGACGTCTCCATGCACGGGGAACAGCGCGACGTCCTTGCCGCCCCGATAGGGCTGCCGCGCGGGCACCGAGATGAGCTCCCAGGAGGGGAGCACCACCGCGGTGAGCGAGCGGCCGTACACACAGCCCGTGTCGATGCCCACCGCGTGCTCGGTGACAAGCGGCCTGTCGAAGACCGTGTGTCCGAAGATCACTCGCTCGGGCCCCTTCCAGTGGTGCGTCCAGAACCGGTGAGTTGCTGGCGCCTTCGAGGGCCAGTAGCTCTTGGTCTCCGGGGGCTGGATGCACTGGGCGTGGAGCAGGTGGTACGGGTCCTGGCCCTGGATGGGCTTGTGGGGCATCACGCCGGCATGCACCACGACGGCGTTGTACTCGGGCAGGCGGATGTAGAGCGGCAGCCGGGCGAAGTAATCCATGTGCTCGGGCTCGAGCACACGGCGGGTCTCCAGGTGGTCCGGAGAGAGCCGGTCGTCCGAGCGGCGGCGCTGCTGCAGGTGTTTCTCCTCGTGGTTGCCTTGAATGGCCTCGTGACGCATGGCCAGCTCCACGCACTCACGGCGCTTGGGGCCCCGGTCCACGAGATCCCCCGCGAAGATGATGCGATCGCTGGAAGTGGCGCCCACCTTGTCGAGCAGCTCGATGGCCTCGTCGTAACAGCCATGAAGGTCGCCAATGACGATGGTGCGGGGGGACATGGGAAGCAGATACCTCAAAAAGAGTTGCCCGCAGGGACGCCTGCTCCCTCCTCTTCCTGACGCCGATTTTCCGCCCCCCAGGCTTCTGTCAGGAAGCCGGAAATGACCCCGTCCCTCCCTCCGACGCCCCCCTACCTGTCCGTTCACCGGAACCCAGGGGGTATCGTCATCGGAGGATGCCTGCGGATGCCATCGTGGTACCTTGCCAAGCCGTGGATGCGAAGCCCACCCTCCAGGTGGGTAGGCATTGAACCCCTCGGCGCAACCAGGTTCCTCCGGTGTACGACCAGCTCTCGGATGACGAATTGTTCGCGGAAGTCTCCCGACGCCGCTCCTCAGGCGAGCCCTTCAACGCTCCGTTGGGCGCGCTCGTTGAACGCTGGGGCCGCCCCGCGCGTTACGTCATTGGCAAGATCCAGGCCAGCTATGGCCGGGGCTCTCCCGCGGATGCGGATGAGCTCTTCCAGGACGCGGTGGGGAAGTTCATCTCCCGCGGCCTGGACCAGTTCCGCGGCATCTCCGAGCACATGCCCGGAAAGTCCGCCTCTCCCAAGACGTTCTTCCTGCGCATCGTCAAGCATGTCGCCATCGACTTCTACCGGCGGCAGCGCGAGGACCTGGCCCCAGCGCCCAGCGACCCCGATGACGTCATGGAGGAGTCTCCTTCCGAAGTCGTCAGGGCCGTGGAGAACGCCCGTCGCACTGAGGAGCGCTCTGAGGCTCAGGAGCTCTACTGGGCTGCGTTCGCCCGCCTCCAGAAGGAGCACCCCAAGGAGGCAGGCGCGTGGGACCTGTACCACCACCAGGATGTGGAGGATCACGAAGAATGCGCCCGGCTCCTTCAGATAACCGTGGTCAACTCCTACAAGCGCGTCAGCCGCGCCCAGGCCTACCTCAAGCTGTACCTGCTCGAGTTGAAGCAGGCGGCCGAGGGGCAAGAGGGGCAGGAGTGAGCCTTCGAATTTCCCGACTCTTCTCTCGAGGTCAGCGATGAGCGACGCACTCTCCCGTTATCAGGCCCGGCGACATCAACTCTCCGGAGCAGCCGCCTCCGTAGGAAGTACGCTCGAAGCCGCAGGAGATCTCCTCCGTCGCGGCTCACGAGTAGGAGCCGAAGGGGTAGAGCCAGCACTCCGCGCACTCGCCCGACCTCAGATCGAGACATGGCTCCAGAGTCTGAAGTCCGCGGAGCTGAGGACCCGGCTCCTCAAAGCCGCGGAGGAAGCAGTCGAAGTAGCGCTAGGGGAGGACGGTGAGGAATCCGAGCTGTGGCGCACCTCAGCGATGGAAGGATTGATGGCGCGAGATCGCGCCGCCTCCGCCGCCCGCGCCCTCGGACAGTGGGAAGCGCTCCAAGGCCCCCTCACAGGGGAAGCGGCACAACGCAGGACCGAGTTTCTCAAAGTCCTCGGGAACATAGATGCCGCGCTCCTCCCGAGGGCCCGCTGGTTCATCCCCCTGAACCCGCAACGCAGAGAGGAGCGCGACATGCTCGATACAAACGAGCGAACTCAAGCCTGGTGGTTCTCAGCCCGGGCCGACTGTGATGACCTGGTGGCCACGTGGACGCAGCAGCCCCGGTCTTTGACTCCCCACCTTCAGAGCTGTGCTGAATGTCGCGCGGATCTCGCGGAGACAGCTGTCGTCGATCAGCCCCCGCGCCGGCACTTGAGTTCCGACGATCTCTGGCGCTTCGACATGGGGATGATGTCCCCCGACGAGCGCGCCCGTATGGATGCGCATACCGCCCAGTGCTCTGACTGTGCCCAGGCCGTCCTCGCCCTCGAAGAAGGAGATGACGCCATCGACGAAGCGCTGGAGATGGATGCGGAGAGCGCCGGCAGTCCCGCGGCTCGCACCTCTCGCGCCCCCGTTTCTCGCCGCCCCAGCGCCCGTCACCCCGAGCAGCGTGAGGTGCTGGAGGAGCGGCGCGACTTTCGCGTGCTCCTCGTGCGCGAGCGGCAGCGTGTGAGGCTCCTGGTGCAGCCGCTCTCCGGCCGCACCGTCACCGCCGCGGTGTTCCTCTCCCCCGGCAAGCCCTCGCTCAAGCCCACTCAGGGGCCCGAGGGGATCTCCTTCGAGCTCGGCGCTGACGGTGGTGGGGCACGCTCCGCTCACCTCACCGTGAATGCAGGCGGTGAGACTCTGGAGCGCGACTTCACCTACTGAGAGATGTTCTGCCCCGCCTGCATCGCGTCCCGAGGCGTCATCGGGGGGTAGAGCGGCGGCAGCCCTCCTGGCGGCTTCTGCCGGCGGAAGCCGATGCCGAGGAAGCTCAGAGCCAACTGCACGGGCGGAGGCTTGTTGCTGAGCGCCGCGCCACAGATGTCCAGTCGATCGGTGATGCGCAGGCCCTCGGCCCGCTGGTAGCGGAAGCAGTTGGGATCACCCTTGTAGTCCGCGACGCGGAGCATGTCGCGCTCGTAGATGCCCGCCTTCATCGAGAGCTTCTCCGTATCCATCTGGATGCGCACAGGATCGCTGCCCCAGGCGCCCTCGATGAGCGTACGTTTCCCCTCGGTCTTCACCTTCAGGGCCACCGTCCGGCCCAGGAAGGTGCCCTTCACCTCGTCCCCATGCTCGGTGACTTCCTCTTCGAGGATGTTGCGCCAGATGCCATCCGCCCCGCGCGTGAAGCTCTTGTCCATGTTCACGCGGCCCAGGTTGAACCAGATGTCACCCACCTTGCCCGTCGGCAGTTGCTGATTTCTCGGGGTCACCGTCGCCACCACCGCCTCCAGATCATGAGGCCCGGGTTGAGGCGCGGCTGGCCGCGCGGCGAGCAGATCCGTCACCGCGACAGAACGATCGACGACCTCGAAGCGCACGCCGTCCAGCCACGCCTGGCCCGTGCCGCTCAGCAGCAGCCCTGACATGATCGCGGAGGCCTCCGGCGGAACGTCGAGCACGACGTCGTAGCGCTTGCACGCCGTGGTGCTACCCGACAGCGCGCGGCCCTGCATGTTGTCGAAGCCGAGAGGCTGCTTCGGGTCAGTGCCCTCCACTCGCATCCACAGCCCCGCCCACCCGTCCACGTCCTTCACTCGCACCATGGCCGAGAAGCGCAGCCGCTTGCCCCGGAAGTCCTGCGCCCCGAAGGCCTGCATGAAGGTGCCGTAGCCCGTCGCCGCATCCGTCCTCGCGCGCAGGAAAGCGCTGCGGATGCCCTCGCAAGGAGAGTTCGTGTCCACGCCCGCCTCGTAGAGGTTGGGAGCGCTCTGCGTCACGAACCAGCCCACCGGCAGCGACTTGGAGTCGCCGCTCAGCTTGGGCGACACCGGCTCATCCGCCCGCGCTACCCCGACGCTCAGGACCGTCAACGCCAGCAGCGCGCGGAGATGTCTCGACCACGAAGTCATCACGCCAATCCTCACAGGGACGCGGGCCGGGAAGAGAGCGCCCCCGGGGGAAGCCCAGCGCTTCCCTCGTAACGGGGAACCTCACCCACGCCAAGCGGGCCCTGGACGAGCAGCCCGCGGGCCGCCGCCTCCTTCGTGCACGACTCCTGCGTGGTGAGATCCGGGCACGCCACCACCATGCTCGGCATCTCCACTGGGAGATCCATCGAGAGCACCACCGTGCCCTGTGCCGGCACCTGGGAGGATACCTGCCCAGGGTGCGATACCATGAGCGCGAGCACCGCGGCCGCTGCCAGCGCTGGCCCCGCTACCAACGCCGCGACGCGGGCAACGCGCCAGCGCGACGGGCGGATCACGTTGTCCTCGCGAGGTGCCGTGCTCGCTACCTCGCGCAGCTGTTCCTCCAGCATCGCCTCCTGCTGCAGCAGCTGGGCGCACGCGTCACATACCAGCGTGTGGGCCTCGAGCTTTCGCTCGCGCTCGGGATCCAGCGCACCCAGGATGTACTGCTCCGTGTCATGCGGAGTCAGGTGCGGTTCAGTCATGGCTCTCCTCCTCGAGCGCGGTCCGCAGCTTCTTGCGAACCTCGCACAGGATCTGTCGCACGCGCTGGACGGACAAGCCGACACGCTCGGCGACTTCGGCATGGGGAAGCTCCTGCCCATCACAGGCCAGGAGGAAGACACTGCGGGCGCTCGGCGAGCACCCGGCGAGGGCCTTGTGGGCCTTGGCGAGCTGCTCCTCGGACAACAGGCGCCGCTCGGCGGAGACGGAAGGGTCCACCGGGTGCTGCCGCTCGGGCAGCTCCTCCACGTTGCCCGAGATGCCTTCGCGCCGGGACCGGCGGGCCTCGTCCGCGGCCAGGAAGGAGGCCTGGGTGATGGCGAGGTTCGGCAGGCGCAGCTCCGTCAGCAGCCCGCGCTGCTGTTGTTGGATGAGCCGCGTCCAGGTCTCCTGGGCCAGCTCATGGGCCCGGTCCACCCGGACGCCCTTGGCCAGCAGCGATACCACGACCCGGCGGTGGTGGCGCGAGATGAGCGCGTCCCAGGCCCGCCGATCCCCCGCGAGCGCCCGCTGGGAGAGCTCCTCCTCCCCAGCCTGGGTCCGCTCCGAGCTTCCGGCGTCCTCTTGCTGTCGGCCTATCATCGGCAAGCCTTGCACCGCTGCTCCCACCATCGCGTCTTCCTATGTTTTCGGTGGTCTACCAGAGTGACATTCCTCCCTGGTGCCCCCGGAAACGTCCGGCCCCCCCAGGCATATCGGATCAGGTAGGAGAGGGTGTAGGCCAAGGTAGGTGATTCAGTCAACAGCCGGGCTGTCGCCCGTGACCCAGGGGATGGTAGACAAACGGACGACACCTTGGGCCCGGGCGCAGACGTTGCCCTGGGGATCCAGGATGCGGCCCGAAGCAAAGAGGGTGTTCTTGCCGTAGGAGTCGATCTCCGCCTCGGCGCGCACGGAGTCACCCGTCACGGGCCGCTGGAAGCTGATGGAGAGCTGCAGGGTGGCGCAGCGCTTCGTCGGGTCCAGCAGCGCCGGGGTGCAGCCCAGCGCCAGATCGAAGAGGCCCGCGATGATGGCGCCATTGATGGCGGAGGCAGTGCCCAGGCCGCCGCGGTGCTCGGGGCGGACCTCGGCGATGGTGACGACCGACTTGCGGCCCTCGGGGAAGGTGAGACGCGCGCCGAGGTAGCGCATGGGGGGGCTCTGGCTGAACAGGTTTGCGTACCGGTCGAGCTGCTCCTGAGCGGGGCGGGACGGGGTGTCGGACATTGGAAGAGCCACTCTACGCGAGCAGGGCGCCCATGTGGCGAATGCTGGGAGGGCAGACGGCCAGGCACTCCCGCGTGCGGAACATCCGTCAGGGCGCGCTGAAATTCGTTAGAAGACAGGGCTCCCCTGCTCCCCACCGTTCGCCGTGAACCCACACGAAAAAAACCTGCTCGAAGACCTGAACCCGCCCCAGAAGGAAGCAGTGCTCCATGGGGAAGGTCCGTTGCTCGTCCTGTCGGGGGCCGGCAGCGGCAAGACGCGCGTCATCACGCGCCGTGTCGCGCACCTGGTGCTGGTGCGTCGCGTCTTCCCCTGGCGCATCCTGGCGGTCACCTTCACCAACAAGGCCGCCCGCGAGATGCGCGAGCGCCTTACGCAGCTGCTGGGCGCCCAGGCCAACGAGCTGGTGGTCAGCACCTTCCACTCGTCCGCCGCGATGATCCTCCGCCGTGAAGCCGAGGCCGTGGGGCTCACCCGCAGCTTCGTCATCTATGACGATGGGGACCAGCTCGGGCTCGTCAAGCGTGCCATGCGGGATGCCCGCGTGGAGCCGCTCCTTCAGCCGCGGGAGATCCTCCACCGGATCGATCAGGAGAAGAACGCGGCCCGTTTGCCCGATGACATGAAGGTGGACGTGGATGATCTGCGCGGCATGGTGGTGAAGAAGACGTACCAGGCCTATCAGCGGCTGCTGCGCGCCGCGAACGCCGTGGACTTCGGGGATCTGCTCCTGCTGCTGGTGACGCTGTTCCGCAAGCGCCCGGATGTGCTGGCCCGGTATCAGCAGCGCTTCACCCATGTGC
>Ga0247825_10001823_pt1 | contig 14110 bp, 13 predicted proteins | sample 13C_Vanillin_Day_FD_194413 | JGI IMG/M metagenome (GOLD analysis project Ga0247825, IMG submission 194413) | Soil microbial communities from agricultural site in Penn Yan, New York, United States - 13C_Vanillin_Day48 | ecosystem: Environmental > Terrestrial > Soil > Agricultural land | place...
CCTCTGGCTTGCCGGCTACGCCGCCTCAGGCCAGGTACCCGCGCTCGGTCTCTTCTTCATGCCGTATGTGGCAGCTCTTGACGTCGCGCTCGTCTTCATCGTCCTCGGGCGCGACATTCGGTTGACGTAGCCGAAGCGTGAACTCCAAGGTCTCGATCGTCGTTCCTGCGTTCAACGAAGAACGCCTGCTGCCGGGCTCGCTGGCATGCATTCAGGCGGCCTCAGCGGCGTTTGGAGACGCGGGCTGGCAGACCGAGCTGATCGTCTGCGACAACAATTCGACCGATCGCACGGCGGAGATCGCGGCAGCAGCAGGGGCGCGCGTCGTGTTCGAGCCGATCAATCAGATCGGCCGGGCGCGAAATGCCGGCGCCGCGCAGGCCACGGGCGACTGGCTGCTGTTCGTTGACGCGGACTCGTATCCGACACGCGAGCTGTTCGCGGATGTCGTGACGGCGATCCAGGGAGGCCGTTGTCTTGCCGGCGGCTCGACCGTTCGAATCGAGCTCAAAGGCCTGGCGTACGACCTCGGCCTCGGCTGGTGGAATTGCGTGAGCCGCACGCTGCGGTGGGCGGCCGGTTCGTTCATCTTCTGCGAAACCGCGGCGTTTCGTGAGATCGGCGGATTCACCGAAACCCTGTACGCCGCAGAGGAGATCAACCTGTTCCGCCGGTTGAAGCGCCTGGCTCGCCGCAAACGGAAGTCGATTGTGATTCTGCACGACCATCCGCTCCTCACCAGCCATCGCAAGGCGCATCTCTACTCGCCGCGCGAGATGCTTCGCTTCTGGCTGCGTACTGTCATCACGGGTGGGAGGACGCTGCGCAGTTCGAAGGAAAGCTTTCCCTGGTACGATGGGCGCCGATGAAGTTCGAGTTTCCGGGACCGACTGAGTGTGCGCCGGCGTTTGCGAGGTATATCGCGCGCGCGGCGAATGTGAGCAACCCGTTGGAAGAACTCAGCGCCCAGCGCGCGCGGGTGATGGCGCGCTTGTCGCCCCTGACCGACGAGCAGGCGCAGTTCCGCTATGAGCAGGGAAAGTGGAGCGTCAAGGAATTGATCAACCACCTCTCCGACGCGGAACGGGTCTTCGCGTATCGGATGCTCCGGATCGGACGCGGCGACAGAACGCCTTTGCCTGGCTTCGAGGAGAACGACTACGCGCGGGCGGCGAAGTCAGATCGGCGACGGTTCAGCGATGTGCTCGCCGAATGGGCCGTGGTGCGCGACGGCACGGCCGCCCTCGCGGCCAGCCTTCCCGAAGGTGATTGGACGAACACGGGCACGTCGAACGATGCGCCCATGTCGGCACGCGCACTGCTCTACATCATCCTCGGACACACCGAGCATCACCTCACGGTTCTGGCCGATCGCTACGGCGTTCGTTGAGGTATCCTCTCCATCTATGAAGCGATTCATCACAACGTGTGTGGCAAGTGCGGCCCTCGTGGCCACGATGATTCCACTTGCCGCGCAGAACAATCCCGCACCGGCAGCGGGGCCGGCCGTGCAGGGACAGGGCGGCGGCGGTGGCGCCCGAGGTGGCGGTGGCGGCCGCGGCGGCGGCCGGGGACGAACCCCGTCGGCCGTCCGTTCCATTCCTGCCGAAACGACGGCAGCGAAGGTCAAGGATCCGAACTGGCAGGCGCCGCGTACGCCGTGGGGGCATCCCGATCTGCAGGGAACGTTCAGCACCGACGACATGCGCGGCATCCCGCAGGATCGTCCGGCGAATCAGGCCGATCGCCTCGCGCTCACGCCCGAAGAGTTCCTGCAGCGCGCGAGCGGCGATGAAGCCAGCCGGTTCGGCGCGGTGAATCAGGAATCGTTCCTGCGCAACGAGTTCGGCATCCGCACCTTCGGGTACACCTCGATCGTGATCGAGCCGGCGAACGGCCGGCGCCCGGCCATCACGGCCAAGGCCCAGGCGCGCCAGAAGGCACAGGCAGGCGTCGGGACTTTCGGCACGCGTCCGCTGAACGGCTTCGACGACTTCTCGCTCTACGACCGCTGCATCACGCGTGGCATCTCGAGCATCACGCCAGTGCTCTACGGCAACGGCGTGCGCTTCGTGCAGAGCCCGACCGAGATCGTGATGACCTACGAGATGATCCACGACTCGCGCGTGATCTATCTCGATGGCCGTCCGAAGGTGGGAGCAAAAATCAGGACCTGGCTTGGCGATTCCCGCGGCCGCTGGGAAGGCGACACGCTCGTCGTCGAAACGACGAATCTCGACGAGCGCAGCCCCGCTGTCGGCGGCGTGCCGGCCAGCCCGACGATGAAGCTGACCGAGTGGTTCACGCGCGTCGATCCGCAGATGATCGAGTACAGGCTGCGCGTCGAGGATCCAGAGATGGTGACGGCGCCGTTCACGATGCGCTATATGCTCTCGACACAGCCCGACTATCCCGAGGTCTACGAGTACAGCTGCCACGAGGGCAACACTGCCGTCGAGCACGGACTGCGCAGCGAGCGCATCTACGACCAGGAAGAAGCTGAGGCGCGCGCGAAGGGCCTGCCGATTCCGCCGCGGCCGTCGCGCATGGAGGTGTACGGCGCGCCCGATCGGAGCCTCAAGGTTCGCGACGTCAACTCGGAGCCGCTGAAGAAGTAAGACAGATGTAGTGTCCGCCTTCAGGCGGACCTGTTTGCTGAGAGCCGGCTGTCACCTAGCCGGCTCTTCGTGTTCTACGAGGATTCAATAGCAGCCATGTCAGAACTGAATCGCCGTGACTTTCTGGCCCTTGCCGCCGTTCCGCTCATATCTCAGGTCCGGCTGAAGCCGGACGCTGCGTTCCAGCGCGGTCAGGCACCTGTTACGCCGGCGGGGCTCCAGGTGTGCATGCACGAGGCGAGCTCCGAGCGATTTGACTTCCGCGCGGCGATGGAGGGCTACGCCAAGGCGGGCGTTCGACTCGTCGAGCCGAACCTTCTCAAAGTGCAGGAGTTCGCGCAGAAGCAGGGTGGTCCTGCGGCGGCGAAGCGATTACTGGACGATCTGGGATTGCGCCCCGCGTCCACCAGCAATCAGCTTTTCCTGATGGAGCCGGGCGAACAGCGCCTGAAGAGCATCGAGGAGCTGAAATGGAAGGTCGAACTGATTCAGGCAATCGGCGGCGATCGCCTGGTGACGCCGTCAGCCGGCACCGGCACGTACACTGAAGACGACTTCAAGCGCGGCATCGACCATATGCGCGAAGCAGCGGAGATCGCCAGGCCGTTCGGCGTCACGCTGATGTTGGAGTTCGCACGCACGTCAAGATTCGCGGGGTCGTTGCCCACGGCCCTCTCGCTTGTTCGTGAGACCAAGCATCCCAACTACCGCGTGATGATGGACACCTATCACTTCTGGGGCGGCATCAGTAAGTTCGAGGACCTCGAGCTGCTCCGCGACGGCGAGCTGCACCACCTGCATTTCGAGGACGTGCCCGCCACCCCGTATCGAGAGCTGCAGGGGCAGCCGCATCGGGTGTTCCCCGGCGAGGGCATTGCCCCGCTGCGCCGCATTATCGAGGTGCTGAAGGCGAAGAAGTACACCGGCGCCGTCTCGTTCGAGACGTTCAACCCGGACGTGCAGGCGACGGACCCGTATCAGGTGGCGATGCGGGTGCGGAAGGCGATAGAGCCGCTCATCACCTAGGCCTAAGGAAGAAGGCCCAGGGCCTAAGGGCTGGACCAGGAATCAGCAGTCAGGGGTCAGGGTCAGGGGAAAGTCACCGTCACCGCGATGATCATCTGGATGTGCTCACCGGCAAACAGTGTTCGCGTGTATTCCCACTGGCGCACGGCGTCCAACGCCGCCTGATCGAGCAGCGGGATTCCTCGCAGCACTTTCGCATCGGCGACCTTGCCATCGACGCCGACCGTCGCTTCGACGATGACGGTTCCTGTCACACGCGCCTGCTGAGCGGCTGCAGGGTAGATCGGCGCAACGTGCTTGATTCGCCTTGGAGCCAGCCCGCCAGAACCAACACGCAATGGGCGGGTCACGTACTCGGTCGCGACTGCCTCGCTGCCAGTCTTAAATGAAAACTCTACGAAGAAGCGGATTGGTCCACTAGTGGGTGAGTCGTAGGTCCAGCGACGCACTGCGGTAGCCGCCTCACGTATGAATGCATCACTGGCGGCGTACAGCGCAGCCGGGCTGCCTGGTGTTCCTGTCGCTGAGATCGAAATGGGATCTCTGAGTTTCCGGATCTCGGTGACACGTCCGCTGTCGTCGACCGTCACCACGAAATCGACCCGGCCGCTGGCGCCAAATCCACTTGCTTCCGGCGGGTAGATCGCAGCGACCGAAAAGGCCTTGCGAGGAATCGGATTGTCGGCAGATGCCGGACGCGCCAGCGTCTCCAGCGGTCCGGCAGTGTCGCGCACGTCCTGCGCGCTGAGACTGGCGGCGACGAAGATCGCCGCCAGGCAACCGCGGAGCATCGGGCGCCGTGCCTTCGCTATTGCGCCGTCGGAGGCAGCGTGAATGCCACCGTCACGGTCATGATCACCGGAGTGGGCGCGCCGTTGAGCAGCGTCGGCGTGTATTCCCACTGCCGCACTGCATCGATGGCCGCCTGATCGAGCAGCGGGACCGATCGCAGGATCTTCACCTCGGTGACCCTGCCGTCCGCGCCGACAGTCACTTCCCCAATCACCACGCCCGACACTCGGGCAGACTGCGCGATTTGTGGATAGACCGGTTCCACCTTCTTCACGAGCGATGGCGCCTTGATCTGGCCACCCACGCGTATCGGCTGGTTCGGCCCGCCAGGCGCTGCGGGAGGGGCGGGGAGGCCGCCGATGCCACTACTGAGATTCCCCCCGGTGGTCGTCGTTTGTGTCGAGACTGTTTCGAGGCCCGGCTTGAACAGGAACGACACCGAGAAGCTGATCGGGGCGCGGGCAGGCGGATCGTACTGCCAGCGGCTCAGCGCTCCTGCCGCCTCGCGCACGAACCCTTCCGCGGCGACCCGCAGCGCGGTCGGCGTCGGGGCCGGTACTGCCGGCGACATGACGAGCGGGTCACGCGCTTTGCGGATCTCCACGACCCGTCCGGTGGCGTCGAGCGTGGCAACGAGCGTGACCGTTGCGGTGCCGTCGATGCCCCGGGCATCCGCCGGGTACACCGGCGCAATCGAATAGCTTCGGCGCGGAATCGGGTTCTCGGGAGTAATCGGGTTCGACTGCTTTTCGATTGGCCCGATGGTGTCGAGCGGCTGCTGCGCCGCCAGAACCGACGTGACGGTGACCACCCCGAGAAGACCGTAGAGTAGCGTGCGCAGTGAAGACATTCCGCCTCCTTCGTCCCTAGGACACCGGTCCCGGGTGAATGTTCCCACGAATCGGGTATAGTCCGGTGCCTCTGGAGCCTTGTATGAGACGAATTGCCTGCGTCCTCGGCTGTCTGATGTTTGTCGTTCCTTTGCTGGCACAGCGGCCTTCGGATCCGGCTCTGCTGGTGCCGGAAGCCGCCGCTGAGCTCGATTACGTCTTCGCACCGGAGTCCATCAAGCTGCCTGAGGGGTCGAAGATGGGTGCCGCGGCCGCAGTGGCGTTCGATGCCCGCGGGCACATCTACGTTCTGACGCGCGGCGCTCAGGCGTTCTTCGAGTTCGACGAGAAGGGCGCGTTCGTCCGCTCCTTCGGCGACGGCATGTTCACGCGCTCGCACGGCCTGAAGATCGACCGCGACGGCAATCTCTGGGCGACCGACGTCGGCGCGCACACGGTGGTGAAGCTGAACCCGGCCGGGCAGGTGCTGCTGACAATCGGCACCAAGGGTGAGGCGGGCGAGTGGAACGAGGCCGCCGGCTCTCGCAAATTGAATCAGCCGAACGACATCGCGATCGCCGCCAACGGCGACGTGTTCATCGCCCAGGGTCACACGCCGGGCGCACGCGGCGACGCACGCGTCCTCAAGTTCGACAAGAACGGCACGTTCATCAAGTCGTGGGGAGGCAAGGGCAAGGACCCTGGCCAGTTCGAGGTCGCGCACGGGATCGTCATCGATCCGCAGGGGATGCTGTGGGTCATGGACCGCGAGAACTCGCGCATCCAGGTCTTCACCACCGATGGCGCGTTCGTCCGCGAGCAGAAGTACAAGGGGCTGCCCTGCAGCGTCGTCTTCGGCCGCAACGAGGCGTTCATGGTGAACGGCTTCACGGGACAGATCGTCCGCCTCGACACGAGCGGCAAGGTGCTGGCGGCGATGGGGAAGCCTGGCAACGCGCCGGGTGAATTCGGCGAGGCGCATTTCATCGCCATCAGCCCGCGCAACGATCTCTATGTCGCCGATTCCGTGAACGGACAGTTGATGAAGTTCGTCCGCAAGCAGTAGCCATGCACCCCAGGCGCCTGACGCCGATTCTCAACGTCTCGAACATCCAGGAGAGCTTCGCCTGGTTCGAGAAGCTCGGTTGGGAGAAGGCGTGGGCGTGGGGCGAGCCAGAGAGCTTCGGCGGAGTCTGCGCCGGCCCGCTCGAGATTTTCCTGTGCCAGGGCGCCCAGGGCGGCCGCGGGCGAAGCACGGTGACGCAGACGTTCGGGCCCGACGGCAACGACGCTGCCGAGAAGGGCGTCTGGATGTCGATCTGGGTGGACGACGTGGATGCGATCTACCTGCGGTGCGTCGAGCAGGGGCTCGAGGTCACGTGGCCGCCGACCGACATGCCGTGGAACGTGCGCGAGATGCACGTCCGCCATCCCGACGGGCATGTCTTCCGGATCAGCAAGGGGATTGAAGAAGAATAGGCGTCGGTGCAAGGGACCCGACGCTGGTCGGTGCAATAGAGCCCGCGGTCAGTGCAATGTGGATCCTGGCGGTGCAATGGGTGGGGGTCGAGGGTTTCTCAAGGCAGAACTTCCAGCTCCGCGACGTATTCGAGCTCATCGTCCGCGCTCCCGATCCAGGGGTCGATGAGGATCCGCGTGGGGTACCCGAAGCGCGCGTCGAAGGAAATCTCGACCTTGTCGGCGTCGCTTCGCGCGGCGCGTTCCGCTTCGGCGAACAGTTGCGTCACAGTTCGCAGCGCAGGGTTCAGGCTGCCGCCGTCGTGCCGATGACCGCCGGAACTGTGTCGGACGACGAGCCCTTCGACTCTCGATGTCCACGGAACACCGGGGTCGCAGAAGCAGACGCGCGAGACTTTCAGCTGATAGCTCGAAGGTCGCACGTCGAGCCACCGTTCGTACTGACGCTCGAGTTTGTCGATTAGGTGCGTGCGATCAGAGGGTATGTGACGCGCTTCTTCGACAGGGCGATTCCGGAGGTCTGGTGGAATCGGCGGCGACGGCTGGCTGCAGCCCGCGGCCAGTAACAGGCAACTCGCGACGGTCACACTTCGCATCTGGATTTGTAGACACCTGATACCACAAAGCGGTTCGGTCGATTTCCGACGGCTGGAGATCGGTCTGCCTACGCGCCCAGCTGGCGCATGTCCGCATCGCCATTCGATTTCTGGCGAGCATGTCGTGGCCTGCAGTCGTGACGCCAGACGCCGATCGGCATACCGGCCAGGGCCGGCCTCTGAAACTTCCGCCCCGAAGCCGTGTTCATGCTCAAACGGAGTGTGCACGTGGCGCTGGCGTCCCTTGAATTCCTGATTCTGATCGGCGTGTTCCTCGCTGACGATGCCGGGTTTATTCCAGTGTCGAAGACTCCGGTTCTTCTGGCGATAGCGTGGATCTCACTCCGGCTGCGTGGACTTCGATGGAGTAACGCCGGACTCGTGTGCCCGGCTCGCTGGTGGCACGCCATCGCCCTCGGCACCGCAGCCGGCATCGCCATGGAACTGCTGGCGCTCGCGGTGACCGAGCCGCTGATTGCCCGTCTGACCGGAACCTACCCCGGTCTGGAGGAGTTCCGCCCGCTCGTCGGCAACCTGGGCCTGACGCTGCTGCTCATTGCCGTGAGCTGGGTTCTCGCGGCATTCGGCGAAGAGATGTTCTACCGTGGCTATCTGATGCACCGCGTCGCGCAGTTGGCCGGTGGCGCGGGCGGGTGGCTGGTCGCGCTTGCGGTCGCCACCGTGATGTTCGGGTGGGCGCATTATGCCGGTCAGGATTTGGCTGGTGCGCTGCAGGAGGGACTATCCGGACTGCTGCTCGGCGTGCTGTTTCTTGCCAGCGGCCGCACGCTCGCCGTGCCGATCATCGCGCACGGCGTTTCCAACACCGTCGCGTTCATCTTGATCTATGCGGGCCGCTACCCGGGTGTTGGATAGAAACGCGAAGGGCGCCGTAAGGCGCCCTTCGCAACTACCAACTCGCTAACTATTCAACTACTCAGCTTTCGTCTTGAACGAGAACGTGTGGCTCACGACGTGAAGCACCGAGACAGGATTGCCATACACCATGGACGGCTCGTATCGCGCCTGCATCGTGGCTTCGATGGCCGCCTGATCGAGCAGCGGCACCGACTGCAGCACGCGTGCGTCGGCGACGCGGCCGTCTGGGCCGATGACGATCTCCAGCTGCACCGTTCCCTGAACACGCTTGTCGAGCGCGGTCTTCGGATAGACAGGCTTCACGTACTTCGTTCGCTTCGGCGGATTGATCTGCCCGGTGGGGAGAGCGCCCTGTGAGGCCGCCCAGGGGCCCGGCGCGGCTTCCGCCGGCAGTACTTCGGCGCGATCGGTCAGCGCGTATCGGGTCTGGCCGCCCGCGAAGCCGAACGACACGGGGAAGGTTGACGGGCCAGCTGCTGGCTCGTCAAACCGGAGGTTCCTGAGCGCGAGAGAGGTCGATTCCATGACCGCGTCAGCAGCGACCGTGCGCGCCGCCGCGTCGCTTGGAGACCCGATGGCCGTCTGGATCAACACACCCTGTGTGCGCCTGGCCTCCACCACACGGCCGGACTTGTCGACGGTCACCTGAACGACCAGGGCCGCACGCGCACCGATGCGCCGCAGCTCCCACGGGTATTCCGCCGGCTGAGTTGCCGACTTGAAGCGAGGCAGCGGAGTGTTGGGCGTCAACGGCTTCGCCTGCTGCTCGAGAGGGCCGGCCGCGTCGCGGATCTCGATACCGCGCTGCTGCGCGGACGTCATCGCCGTGAAGCTGGCGACACCCAGAATTCCAATGACCAGGATCCGTAAAGACCGCATGAAATCTCCTGCCCTTAAAAAATCAGGCGCTCGCTGGCCTTAAAAGGATAGCGGGCGCCTGGCAGAACCGTATGTAAAAAGCTGGTAAAGGAAGGCCGACCTGAAGGTCGGCCTCTACCAATTACTACCGACTACCAACTACAGACTAGCGTTGCAGCGGGTTGTCGCGCAGCTGGAAGTGCACCATTTTTCCCTTGGTGCCCTTGCCGCCTTCGATGTGCCACACGAAGTGTGTGCCGTAGTTGGCCCACAGTCCGCGCCCCTTCCACCCGGCCTTCGCATCGTCGATGCGGGCGTCCATGCCGCGCGAGTAGAAGCCGAGCGGGTAGGGCACGCGAAGCGTGACCCACTGGCGGGTCTGCGGATTCAGCACCAGGATCGAGTCGGAGTTCGATCCGTTCGCCAGCGGCGTGTTGGCGCCGAAGCCCAGCACGTTTTGACGGTCCACCCAGTTGTAATAGTGGAAGTCAGCCGGGATCTCGGTGTTCTTGAACTTCGGTCCGGGCGTCATGTAGAGCGTCCAGCCCTCGGGGCAGTCCGAGCCGTCAACCTTGCGAACACCGGTGAGCGACTTGCACTTGCGTCGATCGAAGCTCGCCAGGTGGCTGCTCGCCGCCAGCGCGGTCCAGACGACACCGTTGCTGTCCACGTCGATGCCGCGCGGATCAAGGCCGGGCTCCGGGACCTTGTAGACCTCGGTGACGCAGGACTCCGGCGGGTTGTTTCCGCGATCGACGCGCACGATGTAGCCGGGGAATGTTTCTGCCGCGCCCCACACCGAGGTGTCCGCGGGGCTGGGCATGACGCCGTAGAGATTGAAGCTGACCTGGCTATCGAGCTTGGCGTCGAACGTGACGGGCGCGGCTCCTCGTCCGCGGCCTGCAGTCGCGCCGGCGTCACCAGCCGTATCGCCGGCGTACAGGACCGAGAGCTGGCCTGGGCGAATCTGGTTCCACGGCCGCGTGATCCGTCCGTCGCCATTGGTGTCGACGACCTGGCCGCACCAGCCGACGGCCTTCTGCTCGTCCTTCGTCTCGTCGAAGACCTTCGTGTCGACCCAGCCGACGAGCGGTCCCGACAGCTCATTGAAGTACACGGTCTCGTTGGCGTCGTTGTCGAAGTAGAGGTGATGCGTGGCGTAGCAGGTGTCCACGGTCGTGAACTGCTTCGTCCGCGGGTCGTAGACAGAGGCCTGGCGGCCGCTGGTCTTCACTGGATACCAGGCGGCGAACTTGTTGTTCGGATCCGTGCACCACGCCGGGTTCTGGTTCTCGCGGATCTTCGACGTCAGCCAGACGCGGCTCTTGCTGTCGAGCATCGGGTTGTGCGGATCCGCCGGGTTGTACGGCGGGTTCGACCAGAGGTGCGTGTCGCCGAAGAAGAACGACGGCCGGTTCGGGCGCGGGAACCGTGAGGCCACCTTCTCGCGCGGCGAGCGCGTCGGGATCTCGAGCTCCTCGGTCCTGTGCGTCTTGGGGTCGAGGACGACCAGTGTGCCGTGTCCCGCGGAGACGGCATAGACCGGTCCGCCGCCATTGACCGTCGGCCTGTTGCGATCGGTCGTGATCTCGTCGTGCATGAACGAGTGGTCGGTGCCCCAGTCCCACAGCGTGAGCACGAGATTGCGCTCGACGCCGCTCGGACGCTTCGGCGCGGGCGGCACGGCGCCCTTCTCGATCGCGCGCGACCAGTCGGCCCACGCCTTGAGCGTGCGCGCCTGCCCCTGCGACGTCATCGCGTTGTACATCTGGCTGCCGCGGACACCGACGCCGAGGCGCCATTCCCACGCTTCTTCGTGCGTCTTCAGCTCGGGCTTGCCCTTGAACACGTGCGTCATGTCGCGCGTGATGCCGTTTCCGAGCTGATGGCAGAAGTTGCAGTTCGACTTCAGCGTGTGGACCCAGTTCGCCTGCGTCGTCATGCCCGCGCCGAGGCCATTGCCCTGCGGCGGATTGCCCGTGCCGGGGAACTCCTTCGTGGAAGGAATCTCGAGCATCGAGAGCCAGTAGTCGCCGGGATAGACCTTGGCGGCCTCCTGGGGCGTGCTCGCGGCCTGCACGCGCAGCGTCAACGCCGTCGGCGTCGGCTTGCTCTGTACCGGTTTGGAATCGGCCAGACCGTAGCCGCGGACCCAGACGCTGTAATTGGCGGCCGGCAGCTCAGGCAGCATGTAGCGCCCCTGGTCGTCGGTGACCACGATCTTGATGAAGCCGGTGGCGAGGTCCTTTGTTTCGGCGATGACCCAGACGCCCGCTTCAGGTCCATTCGGACCCTGGACGACGCCGCCGAGGTATCCATCCGCCGCCGGCGCGCCGCCGCGCTGCGCCTGAAGCACACCGCCCGGCATCAGCAGAAGCGCCAGAAGCAGGGCGCTCAGAACTGCGCCAAACGCAGCCAATCCGAGCCTCCTGCGGGTAGACCTGCTCATACGAATCCTCCTAAATTAGTGCCGTCCGGCCGAAGACGTAAGCGTGAGATTATATCTGGGATTTACGGTCATATGCTGATGCGGTGGCGCCTTCAAGCGCTTGTTTCGCTCGTGTTGCTGGCGCCTGCCGCGCCGGCTTTTCCGCAAGCCGCAAAGGCGGGTGCGTCCACCGTCGCGCCAAGCGCGAAAGTGGACGTCAATGCGCCCGACGCGCAGGGCACGCCACCGCTCCACTGGGCGGTGCGGCTCGATGACGCCGCGAGGGTGCGGAGCTTGCTGTCCGCTGGGGCTGATTCGAAGCTGGCGAACCGCTACGGCGTCACGCCGCTGACGCTGGCCGTCACCGGCGGCAATCCCGAGATCATCACGCTGCTCCTCGACGCCGGCGCGGATCCCAACGCCGTCGATCCGGCAGCCGAGACGATGCTGATGATTGCGTCGCGCGTCGGCGTGCTGGATTCAGTTCGCCTGCTTCTGGATCGCGGCGCGGTCGTGGACGCACGAGACAAGACCTACCAGCAGACCGCGCTGATGGTTGCCGTCCGCGAGAACCACGTGCCGATCGTCAAGCTGCTGATCGAACGCGGCGCCGATGTCAACGCGAAAACCCGAACAGGCAATACGCCGCAGTGGGTTCTTCCGAATTCCGTCCCCGGCTTCGGCCATGGCATCGGCATCGTCCGCGGAGGGCTGCCGCCGCGTGGATCGCGCCAGCCGATTCCCGGGTCGCTGTCGCCGCTCCTCTATGCTGCACGCGACGGCCGGCTCGAGGCGGCACAGCTGCTGGTCGCGGCGAAAGCCAACATCGAACAGACCGATGCCAACGCGATCACGCCGCTCATCATGGCGATCGTCAACAACCGTGTTGACGTCGCGCGTTTCCTGATCGAGCAGGGCGCCAACATCCAGGCAACCGATTGGTACGGACGCACGCCACTGTGGGCGGCGGTCGAGACACGGAACATGGACGTGGACAACGCCACGTTCGTCAACGGCATCGATCGCGCGCCGTTCCTCGGCCTCATCGCGACGCTGCTCGAGCGCGGCGCGAAGGTGAACGTCCGCATGAAAGAGGTGCCGCCGATCAGGCGCGCATTCCTCCGGGTTACCGGATCGCTGTCATGGGTGGACTTCACGGGGCAGACGCCGTTCCTGACGGCGGCCCTTGCCGCCGACCTGGATGTGATGCGGCTGCTCCTGAAGCACGGGGCCGACCCGAACATCGGCACGTTCGAGGGAACGACACCGTTGATGGCGGCAGCCGGCGTGAACTGGGTCTACGACCAGACGTTCGATGAGGGGCCCGCGGCGCGTCTCGAGGCGGTCAAGCTCTGTCACGAGCTCGGAAACGACGTCAACGCCATCAACTCGATGGGCTTGACTGCGCTCATGGGCGCGGCCAACCGCGGCTCCGACGACATCATCAGGTTTCTAGTGGAGAAGGGCGCGAAGCTCGACACGAAGGACAAGGAAGGGCGCACGGCCTTCTCGTGGGCCGAGGGCGTCTTCCTCGCGACCCATCCCGCGAAGCCCAAGACGTCGTCCATGGAATTGATCAAGGGCCTCGTGGGGCCGACGGCGGCACCGTAAGCCATGGTGAAGAAGATTCTTCTTGTCGCGGCGCTGTGGATGATCGTGGTGGGGCACGCTTTGTCAGGCGCGCCTCTCGCGCAGAGCACGCCATCAGCAGCCAGCCCGCAGCCGAATGACGATGCTGCGCTGCTGAAGCAGTATTGCCTCACGTGCCACAACGACCGCACCAAGGCGGGCGGGCTGGTGCTCGACGCCGAGCTCACGAAGATCGCGTCCGATCGCGAGCGCTGGGAGAAAGTCGTCCGCAAGGTCAAGACCGGCATGATGCCGCCGAGCGGCTCGCCGCGTCCGGCTCGCGAAAGGCTCGATGCATTTGCCGCCGCGATGGAAGTGCGGCTCGACGCCGCGTTCGATCCGAAGGCGAGCCTGGAGACTCCGGGGCTCCACCGGTTGAATCGCACCGAGTACGCGAACGCGATCCGCGACCTGCTCGATCTAAACGTGGACGTGTCGGGGCTGCTGCCAGCTGACGGTTCGAGCGAAGGCTTCGACAACATCGCGGAAGCGCTCAGCGTGTCGCCATCGCTCATTCAGGGTTACGTCTCGGCGGCGATGAGAATCAGCCGTCTCGCGGTCGGCGATCGCACGCTGGCGCCGTCGCAGGTTGTGTATCCCGCGCCGCCGGCACTGGCGCAGGATCGCCACATCGAGGGGCTGCCGCTCGGCACGCGTGGCGGCATGGTGGTCAGCCACACCTTCCCGCTCGACGCGGAATACGAGTTCACGATCGGCGGCGCCGCGGCCGCCGATGTGACGCTCGACGGTGCACAGGTCAAGGCCCAGAACACGCGCCGCTTCCGCATCCCGGTGACCGCAGGCCCGCACACGATCGGCGTTGCGGTGGTCGATCGGCAGCGTGGAGCGGGCGTGGACGACGCCTATTCTGACTTCCGGTCGGCCAACAACGGTTTCAACGTCGGCGGCGGCGTGCAGAACGTCTCGATCATGGGCCCCTACAGTCCGACGGGCACCGGCGACACGCCCAGCCGC
>Ga0247825_10001824_pt1 | contig 14108 bp, 13 predicted proteins | sample 13C_Vanillin_Day_FD_194413 | JGI IMG/M metagenome (GOLD analysis project Ga0247825, IMG submission 194413) | Soil microbial communities from agricultural site in Penn Yan, New York, United States - 13C_Vanillin_Day48 | ecosystem: Environmental > Terrestrial > Soil > Agricultural land | place...
GCTGAGCGACGTCTCGCGGGCGACGCCGCGCACACGCTCGCGGGTGGCCTCGCTCACGTCCGGATGGTCACCCAGCGCGCGCGACACCGTCGCCAGGCCCACGCCTGCCGCCCGCGAGACGTCGCTCAGCCTCACCTTGCGTGCCATCGGACCCCTTCCAGTCATCGAGGCTTGACGCCCTATTCGTTGTGGCCTACCTTACAGAGACAGCCTACCGGAAACGTTACCGGTAACGCTTCCGGTAACGCTTCCGCGACCTCCGACCGCGACGCTCTATGACGAGGATCCCCGTGTCCGCTTCCCTCAGCACCCCTGAAACAGCCACCGCCACCGCCCCCAAACCGGTCGGCTCGCTGTTCCTCTCCGTCTACGCCCTGGCCATGTTCGGCATCTGTATGTCGATCATGCTGCCCGCCTCGGTCACCCTGGCCCTGCGCATCTCCGAGATCCACCCCGAGGGCAAGACCACAAGTTACTCGATCGCCGCCGGCATCGGCACGCTCACCGCGCTGCTCGCCAACCCGTTCTTCGGCCGGCTCAGCGATCGCACCCGCAGCCGCTTCGGACGGCGGCGGCCCTGGATCGTGGTCGGCCTCGCCGGCACCATCGTCGGCGCGGCGATCATCGGGCTCAGCGACTCGATTCCGCTGCTGCTCCTCGGCTGGATCATCATGCAGGCGTTCGTGAACGCGGCCATCGCCGCCACCCTCGCCATCGTGCCCGACCACATCCCCGCGCGGCAGCAGGGTCTGGTCGGCTCGCTGTCGGGCACTGCCTCGGCGGCCGCGGTCGTAGTCGGCGTGTTTTTCGTGCAGTGGTTCCCGTCGAACATCCTCGCCCAGTTCGGCCTGCCGGTGCTGGTGGCCGTCGTGTTCTCCACGCTGCTCCTCGCATTGTTCCGCGATGACACCCCGGCCGACGACGACATCGAGCCGTTCAACTTCCGCGAGTTCCTCGGCAGCTTCTACATCAACCCGCGCCACTCGCCCGACTTCGCCAAGCTCCTCGCCTCGCTGTTCCTGATCTGCTGCGGGCTCGGTGTCATCGCGACCTACACCGTCTACATCCTGCAGGACCGCATCCACGCGCCCGAGGCCGAACTACCGCACCTGATAACCCTCGCCTACGTGATTCCCGGCATCCTCGCCGTCATCTCGGCGCCGATCGCCGGCTGGCTGAACGACCGCACGGGTCGCCGCAAGCTCGTGCTGGCCATCGACGCGATCATCGTGGGCGCCGGCCTCCTCGTGACCGCCTTCGCGGAGACGGTGCCGATGCTCCTGCTCGGTGTGTGCCTCGTCGCCGGCATCGGCACCGGCGTGCTCTACGGCAGCTACATCGGCTTCGCGGTCGCGACGATGAACGATCCTGCCACCTCGGCCCGCGACCTCGGCGTCACCAACATCGCAGTCACCTTGCCCTACTCGATCATGCCCTTCGCCGCCCCCCTACTGCTCGGCATCGGCGACGGCGACCCGAACTACCCGCTACTTCTCATTCTCAGTGCAGTGCTCACGCTCTGCGGCTTCGTGCCACTGCTCGCCATTCGCTCCACCCGCTGACCCGACTAACCGAAACGAGACCATGAACGACTACCGCGATCCTGCGCTGCCCGTCGACCGACGCGTCGAAGACTTGCTCGCCCGCATGACCATCGCCGAGAAGGCAGCGCTCATGTTCCACCCGTCCACCGCGCCTGCCGGCGATGGCCTGAGCGAGGCCGACGCGCTTGCCGCCGCCGAGCATTACGCCGGCCGGCGCGGCATCAGCCACTTCAACGTGCTCGGCGGCGACGACAGCGTCACCGTGGCCCAGTGGCACAACACCCTGCAGGCCATCGCCGAGGACAACCGACTCGGTATCCCCGTGACCCTCTCGACCGATCCTCGACACGGGCTCCGTAGCAACCTGTTCACCGGACAGGCGCTCGACAGCCTCTCGCGCTGGCCCGACCCGACCGGCATCGCCGCGATCGGCGGCCTCGACGCCGCACGCGCCTACGGCGAAACCATGCGCCGTGAACTCCTCGCCATGGGCATCCGGGTCTTCCTCGGTCCGATGGCCGACATCTTCAGCGAGCCCCGCTGGTCTCGCGGTTCGGGCACCTTCGGCGAAGATCCCGAGCGCGTGGCCGAGCTCACGGCCGCATTCATCGAAGCCCTCCGGGGCGGTGCCGAGCTCGGCCCGAACTCGGTCGCCGCGGTCGTCAAACACTTCCCCGGCGGCGGACCGCAACTGAACGGTGACGACGCGCACGACCCCCGATACCCCGAACAGATATACCCGGGCGGCATGCAGCAACTGCACATGCGCCCGTTCGAGAAAGCCTTCGCCGCCGGCGCCACACAAGTCATGACGTACTACGGCAAGCCCGTCGGCACCTCGTGGGAGGAGGTCGGCTTCGCCTTCAACGCGCCAGTCGTGCGCGACCTGCTGCGGCGGACCCTCGCTTTCGGCGGCATCGTCGTCACCGACTGGAACCTCCTCGAATCCGAAGCGATCGGAGGCCTGCAGTTCGGCCCCAACGGCTGGGGTCTCGAGCACCTGACCCCGCTCGAGCGCGCGGCGATCGCAATCGAGGTGGGAGTCGACCAGTTCGGCGGCGACCGCAATCCCGCCCTCGTCGAGGAGCTCGTCGACTCGGGCCGCATCGCCGAATCGCGCATCGACGAGTCGGCACGGCGATTGCTTCGCGAGAAATTCCAGCTCGGTGCCTTCGAGCATCGCCGCATCGACACCGATACCACCCGCGAAGTCTGCGGCTCACCGGTGTTCGTCGAACGCGGTCTCTCCGCCCAGCACGCCTCGCTCGTGCTGCTCGCCGACGACGACCAGACTGTGCTGGCCGCCGGAGCGCGTGTGTACCTCGACGGCGTCACAGCCGAAACCGCCGTCGCGGCCGGTCTCATCGTCGTCGACGACCCCGCCGAGGCCGACGCGGTGATCGTCCGACTCGACTCTCCGTTCGAACCGGGCAGGGGTTCGCTCGGCGACAACTTCTTCCGCGGCGGCTCGCTCGACTTCCCCGACCCGGTCGTCGCGCGCATCCACCGGTACGCTGCCCAGGCGCCCGTGTTCGTGTCGGTGTACCTCGAGCGGCCCGCGGTGCTCACACCGCTGCTCGAACCCGCAGCCGTCGTCGTCGCCGACTTCGGCGCGAGCGACGCGATCGTACTCGATGCCCTCGCAGGTCGCGCCGCATTCACGGGAATCCTTCCGTTCGACCTGCCCTCGTCGATGGCAGCAATCGAGGCCTCGCGCGAGGACGTACCCTTCGACACCACCGACCCACTCTTCCGAGCCGGCTTCGGGCTACGGCGTGCCGCCTCGGCCGAGCTGGAAGAAGTGCATCAATTGAGTGGACGGTGAGGGACGAAACAAATGCTGCCCGGGGTTGCACGCGCGCTACCAGCGCTGCTGAATTCGTATCACCAGAGGGGGCGACACTCACTACACCCGTGGCTATGGCGCCAATCCACTCCGCGGTGAGAGGGATGAACTCGAGATATGGACTGTCGAGACTCTCTGACGCTGGGCTCCATGAAACAATCAATGGCTCAGAGCACTAGGCGTTCTGGACGGCGTCCGGGCACGGTGGCGGCCGCCGTGCCCGGGCGCCGGTGGGAGGGCCGCGACCGAGTGACCACCCACACCGAGACGATCACCACGGCGCAGCCGGCGAACTGCCCGACGCTGGGACGCTCGTGGACGAGCAGCATCGAAAAACCCATCGCCATCACCGGCTGGGCGAGCAGCAATGTCGCACCGACCTCCGAGGCGAGGCGCGGGAGGGCGAAGCCGATCAGCACCCACCCGACCAACTGACTGCTCAGCGACAGCGTCGCCAGCCACCCCAGGGCTGACCAGCCGGGAGTGAAATCCACTGTTCCCCAGAGCGATCCGACGGCCGTGCCGACGACACCCGCGGCGATGGTCGAGACAAAGACCTGGGACGAGGCGCGGTGCGCGGAGCCCGCACGGCCGATGACGAAGATGTAGACGCCGTAGGCCACACCGGCCGCCAGCGACAGCAGGGTACCGAGGAGCAATCGATGACCGTCGCCGCTGCCGCCAAGAACGCCGCCGGCGAGGGCGACCCCGGCGAACAGGAACGGCACCGCCACGACGAACCGGACCGGCACGGTGGCCCGGAAGAAGATCCAGGCCAACAGCGGCACGACCACGACCTGCACGTTGACCACCACGGTGGAGATCCCGGCACCGATCATGGTGATCGAATGCGCCCACAAAGCGAAGTCGGCGCCGAGCATCATCCCGCCGAAGACCTGGGCGGCGAGCACCCGCCGCGAGACGCCGCCGTGGCGCCGAAATTCGCGCAGCGCGATGTATCCGAGAATCGGCAGCGCCAACGCGCACCGGAAGAACGTCGACGTCGAGGGGCTCACCCCAGACAACTTGATGAAGCTCCCGGTCAGCGAGGTGGCCGCGGCACCGGCGAGCACCAGCAGCCGCGGATCGAGCGAGGCAGCCGAGATGTGACGAAGTGGGGCTCGGGGTCGAGTGATCATGGGTGGCCACCCTTTCCATTCTGAAGGTTGTGAATAGGGCTCGAGCTGGCGAATCACGAGAGGAAGTGGGTCCGCTGCGCTGGATCTGTTTTCGACCGCATTGAGGATGCACCGACTGCAGCAAAAACCATAAGCATCAAAATCACGCTCATTGCGCCACGTAACGAGTAGTGATCTCCCAAGAACCCCAATAGAGGCGGACCTACAAGTAGTGCCGTCGTACCTGACACCGCAACAGCGCCTACCGCCGCCGTACGGTCCACCGGCTGCCGTCGCTTGCTGCCGAGACGGCAGCCGGGAATCCGAGCGCCGTACCAAGTCCCCATAGCACCGCTGGCGTCGGAGAAAACACGACGAATGCCAGGCCGGTGGCGCCCATGACCACGCTCCAGCGCACGACTAGTTCACGCCGGTGTCGTGCCAGTATTATGGCGCCCGCATACGCCGGTCACGATAGCAATCACACCGACGACCGTGACAGTACGAGTTCCCAACCTGCGCACAAGTGGACTGGCTCCGACTATCCCCATTACGGGGCCGAGCGACATGCCGAGTAGTAGGAGTCCCATTTCGGCAATTGTCGCATCGAGTTGGTCTCTGATCGCTGGCGTGCGTGTGACCCACTTCGCCAGCACGAGATGGAACGGCAATTGTCAAGAACCGGCCGGGCTTATATTTCATCGGTGACGAGGACTCGAATATAAACGACTTCGCGTCGTCGGTCTCCTCGGCAACTTCGACGACTCGAAGCTCGACGGGAACGCTCAACAGTCGCTCCAATCTAGTTGCACACTGTCCGCCTTCCTGCGAGGCGGATTTAGAGAAACTGCTAACTCAGCGGCCGAGGGCCGAATCTGCCGACCGCCAAGGCGAAGCCGCCAGTTCTTCCCTTCCGACGGTACGATGTTCCGCAGTCCGCTCCCCTTGTTTACTAACCTTCTAAATGAGAAGAGTGCCACTCACTTCAAGAGAACTCCATCCACCTTGTGTCCATCGTTACCAACAAGAGGACGACACACTGTCACTCGCCCGGTCGGTCGATCGACCGACCGGGCGACGAGCGGCCTAGTCACCATAGTTCTCAGATCCACATTCGCAGCAAGCTCTGACCGGCAGGGCTTCCCGACCGTGAACTCCTCGTCGATCCCGAGCGACCTACGAGTTTTGCTGCGCAGGCAGAAGTCGTAGGTGCGATGGCCACATTGCAAGATGCGCTCGCCTCATCGAGCCCCACCGCGACTGCGTCTGACTCGGACACCCCTCGCATGATGCATACTGGGTCAGTCTCGAAGTCCTAGAGCCTTTTGGTATCAACCCCTTGGTAGACCGATTGCGTCGTCCACCTCAACTGCATTGGCCGCATGTAAGTAGATAGGGCACTTCGGATTGACTGTTGCGCAGCTATCAATTTTCTTCCCGAGATCCAGAGGCGTCCGTGTCCACTGTGTGCGCATGACCCCACAAAGTCGTATTACTCACACCAAGGAACATCACATGACTTCCGAGAAAGAGGCCCTGCTCGATTTCGCACTCAAATGGGAGCCATTCGGTGGCGCTCCGCTTGAGGATATCCTTGTCACCTTCGGCATGGGTCCGAATCGATACATTAATGTACTACCTCGGTATTATCCAATAATACCGAAGTAGCGCTTCGCGAAAAGCTTCGGCCTGTAGGAGCACGCGGGGGTATACAGCATCCCCTGGTCAGATCAGGACGAGCGGTAGCATAGCCGTTTTCGCGTCTTATAGATTTCGGCGCGTTGTGTCTCCCACTGCAGATCCGCATTCTCATGCGTGAGGATCATCTCGACCCGTATGGGACGGATCCAGCGCCAACGGACCCTTCCACCGACAAGGCACGTCAGGGCAACTGTAGCGCGGCGATGACGGCGGGGCTCCTCCCGCACAGACGCTAGTTGTATCCGCATGCTGACCGGGCCTCGCCTAGCTCCCAGCGGCGCAGATCCTCACGTCGGTCGCTGGGGCACGGTTTGCCGTCGAGTGGGATTGGCGCTCTGGAGTCAGCGGTCGAGCCGGTGGAAGCGGTCGGTGAGGGCGTCGACGGAGCGGTGGTGCCGGCGCCTTCGTCGGACCAACTGCGTCCGCGGACTTCGGCTTCGAGTGTCGGTGCGTTGCACCTCGAGCGCGTCGCGGAACTCAGGTCCGGTGACGAAGATGCCACAGGTCTCGCAGATGTTGGCGTAGGGCAGGCGCCGGCGGCGTCGTCGCGGGAGCATTAGCCATGGGCCACGCGGGTTCTGAGTATCTCGATATCCAACGCCGCGACAGTGTCCGCCGACAGCGGCGCCATGCGCTCGGCCGCGAGTTTGCCCAGCGGCACCGTCAGCAAGGTCCCGGCCGGGCCGTAGCCAACGACGCTGCCGAGCTCGCAATCGAGCAGTTCCCCCACCCGCAGCGCCGCCGCGCGGAGCACCGTCAACCCATTCGAAAGGTCCGGCAAGTGACGACTGTCCATGAGGAGGTCGAGCAGCTCTTCGTGGGCTCTGAGACCCGGACACCGACTTCGGCGGGAACTGCCGACAATCTGGTCGCCCAGGCGGCGGCCGAGCTCTCCCGCAGGCTCCTGGGGGGGCGGATCGCCGCCATACGATCCGGCACGGTGCCGTCAGCGGAAGATCGTCCACACCGCGGCTGCGGCAAGCGCCACGACGACCACACCCATCACCACGGTGACGAGAGGTTCGTGATCGGCGAGAAGTTGCTGCATGACAAGAAGTCTCCCAGTCCCGGCTCCCGTCAGAGCAAGCTAGCGAGTGCGAACACCGACACGGGCCCTGACAGCATGGGAGAAGCCGGCACCGACCTGCCGCCCCAGACAACGACGCCAACAACGGCAAAACCCAACGTGTGGAGCCGGACCGGCGCCTCACGATCCCTCACCGCGCCAAGAGGTTAGCTACAGCACGCCATACCTGAGGGCGTGGCGCGCCGTCGCACCCTCGAATCTGGCAGATCCGAAAACCCAGCGCATGTGGAAGCAGCAGGCATGGCCACCGACTACGACGCGCCACGAGTCACCGAATCCGACGAGACGGACACGTCCCTCGAACAACTGACCGCCAGCCGGAAAGACACCCAATCCCCCCTCGTCGACGTCGAGTCCACCGACACCGCCGAATCCTTCGAACTGCCCGGCGAAGAACTCGCCGCCCGCGTCCTCCCCAGCAGACCGACGAATTCCGGCACCAGTTGCTTCCTCGTCCACCACCACCGCAGCCGCCTCGCCGACCACGCAGCTGATCTGCCGGGGATTGCACCCTGAGAACGTCGGAGCATCCGACAACCTGGACACCTCCAGACTGAGCGGCATCCGCCACTGTCACTGCATCGCACACACTTGCCCCGCCGGAGCGGCCGCCGGCCATCACCCTTCGCCCGGCGACGCGGTGGGGCGGGCGGGGCTCGAACCCGCGACCAATGGATTATGAGTCCACGGCTCTAACCGACTGAGCTACCGCCCCATCCCCGCCATCGGGGGACGTGGTGATGCTACCGGCCACTTGCTGGCCGTGGCCGGCCCGTACCGAGGACAATCTTCATGCGCGGCCGAAGAGCTGCCGCACACGACCGTCCTCATCGACCGCATACAGCGCCATCCCCAACAGATCCAGAATCCGCTGAGGTGCCCGCACCGCAGCTTCCACCGAACCAGGCTCGTCCCGCACGACCAACGCAAACAACACCGACTGATCCGCCTCGCTCGGCATCCGCCTCACCAGCTGACCGATCGCGGTATCGACATCCAACCCCGGCGCGGTCGTCGCACCCTTGACCTCGGCGTAGAGCCGGTGGTCGTCCTTCTCGGCAACGATGTCGACGACATCCACCTCGGTACGGACCAGCCACCCCTGAGACGACAACCACCCCGCGAAGTCCCGGGCCACGCGCGCCTCATCACCTCTCATACCGGACACGGTAAGCCAGAAACGTCAGTTCCGAACAGCACCACAGCACGAAACACGTCCGGTGCGGCATGCGACGACTGAGGCATACCCGACAGATCATGCGGTGAGATCGACGTACCCCTTGAGGAACTCATCCACGTCAGTCATGTAGTCGACTGACTGCTAGCGCAATTCGTGTGCACGATGTTCGACGCCGCCCAGAACCGGCCACGAAGCGGCTGCCGCCGATCATTCTCCCCGGTGTCGGCCGGGTGTCCGCACGGCCGAATCCTGGTCCGGGGTCGGATTCGGGTTCGGGTTCGGGGCGGAGCGGTACGAGCCCGGATCGATAGTCAGGTCTTCGGTGTCGGCAAAAACCAGCCGCCCGTCGTCGAGCGCGACCGCCCACCGATGCACCGGCGCCCACTCATGCCCACCACCGCCCGGATCGGTCACCACTGCATAATCCTCGACAACCTCACCGGTGAGATCGGCCTCGGCGCTCCTGCGGACCAACACCCGGACACCGACCGTCAACTCCGGGCCTCCGACCGGCCTGTTGCCGCTGTTTCGGGCCATGCTGCTGCACCTCTTCGCTCGGCGAAACTTCCGAGATCGAGCATAAGCACCGGCCGGCCCGGTATGCGACCCGACCTGCACAAACACTCCGCGACCGGGAACGCTGCCGGAGCTTTCGGCTGTCATCGTGCGGTCGGTGGCCACCCAGATGCGCCCAGCACACCACCGACGCGCTGCGTTCGCGCGACAGCAACTGGCGCGGCCCGCCAGCCGGTTGCGCGAACGCGGTGACATCGCCGGAGACGAGGTCGGTGGGCGATACCTGTACCCCTGTTTCCCATTCGAGCGGCGATCGCGAAGGTGCCGCCACCGGTCGCAGGCCGAGCACGACATGACGCTGACGACGGACTCGGCCCGCAAAGCGCGGCAACGCGCCGCCGGCCCGGCCCTGCTTGAGACGGCCGGCGGCAGCCGCCCCTTCCTCAGGAGGCCGGACTCGAGCGCGCGCTCCCCACACGGCAAGCCCGACTGCGGCTGCCACCGCCACCGCCACTGCCACTGCCACTGCCACTGCCACTGCCACTGAGCAACAAACCCGACGAACTCGCGCAGCGCCAGCACTGCAAGCCCGAGCGAACTCATCTTCAAGGCAGTCGTGGACTACATCCACAATGCGCTCCGCCTGAACACCCCCGGTGAGGCTCCTCACGGAGCAACGTTGGAAAAACACCGCCTTTCGATTTCGTCGCACAATCGAAGGGAGAGGAAGCAGAGATCCTGCGGGAGGTGACCATGCGTCGGCAGGAACCGGCACCGGTACCGGTGGCCGGTGGCCGCGCCGATCCGGTGGTGGCGGCTGCACCCGTGGAGCCGCCACCACCTGATGCGCCCCAGCGACCGACTCGAGGTCACCCTCATCCTGCTCACCGCGGCCGTGGTCCTGCTGCTAATCCCCCTCGCCGCCGCCTTCGGCACCGCGACACATACCCGGCTCGAACAGCCAGCCCAGGCGCTGCGCGCCGGAGTCCACCACGTCCCGGCGGTGTTGCTCGAGGACACCTACCTCGCCCCGACACCCCCGACTACGCGATTCGCCCCGCCGGCACCCAGAACACCGCCCGCGCCCGCTGGACCACACCCCACGGGGAACACGTCGCCGCCGTGCCCACCGACACCCCTGCGCAGGCCGGTCAGACCGTCACCCTCAGCGTCGACGCCGACGGCAACCTCACCGCCCCCATCCCGAGCGGCGGGGAGAACACCGTCCTCGCCGTGACCGCCGCCCGCGGGCTCTGGGCACTCACGTCCGGTGCCGTCGTGCTCCTTACGGCCGCACAGAGACTGTTCCACCGGAACCGGTTGCGGCGCTGGGCACACGAGTGGAGACAGTTCGACACACCGCCGACATAGAGCCGAGCCGTTGGTTGCGCCCCAACCCTGGTGGCGGCTTGGGGTGCACTCGGCCGCAGCGCCCGGAACGGCACACCGAGAATTAGATTACTTAGCCAAAAGAGTTAGCACTCTTCCAGCGTGAGTACTCAATTCCTATCGGGTCTACGTCACAAGCGGGACCCTCGACCGAGTCACGACCAACGACCATTTGACGCAGCCTCGGCAACGCAGCTCGCAGCATCCTTGGACCGAACCGTCCCCAAGACACTCTGGTCAGGTACAGCCAATTCATGTCCGCCCGAACCCGACTGACCGTGAGAAGGAGGAACATGAACACCGCCGTCCCTCACAACCTCACATGCATCGTCAGCCTCGAAGAAGGCCGTAGGGTCGTGGTCGCGACACCGGGCATATACTTGCCAACCCCAAGAATCGACCGTGGGTGGCGGAAGATTTACTACACTCTCGTTACGTTCAAGTGATCGATGCATTCTTTCCGCTCATTTTTAAAAAAGCCATCGCCACGGTAGTTCACGCAAGGCCGAGCACAAAGCGCCGTATCGTCTACGACGCTTTGTGCAAAAGCCTGCTCAAACGACTATTTCCTTTGATTTCGGTGATCGATCGTATCTGACGGCAGCGTTCGTGTTGAAAGACTGCATGTAGACTTCCCATGTCGCATGCCTTCGTGAGTTACTAACGTGCCGGGGCACACGAGAGCCCGCCGGATGCTGCGAGTGATGCCTGATCAGGCAAACGCTGCCGCAACCGCTTCCGACAGCAAAGCGCCGTTGTGAGTACTGAGCCCGTTCTTCAGACCCGCATCAGCCTCGCACGCGGCTTCCCAACCGTTTTCCGCGATGGCGACGACGTAGGGCAACGTCGCGTTGGTCAGCGCGTAAGTCGAAGTCCGCGGCACCGCGCCCGGCATGTTCGCGACGCAGTAGAACACCGACTCGTGGACGCGGTAGGTCGGATCGGCGTGCGTCGTCGGAACCGAGTCCTCGAAGCAGCCACCCTGATCGATCGCGATGTCGACGAGGACCGAGCCCGGCTTCATCCGCTGAACCAGGCTGTTGGAGATCAACTTCGGGGCCTTCGCGCCGGGAACCAGAACGGCACCGATCACCAGGTCGGCGGCCAGTACTGCCTGCTCGAGCTCGAATGCATTGGAGACGACGGTCTTGACGGTGCCGTGGTATAGATCGTCGATCGCACGCAAAGCCTTGACGTTCAGGTCGAGGACGGTGACATTGGCGTGCATGCCGTGGGCGATTGCGACCGCGTTGCGGCCCGACACGCCTGCTCCGATGACCACGACGTTTGCGGGGCGCACTCCGGGCACGCCGCCCATGAGCACTCCGCGGCCGCCGCCGCTGGCCATCATGTGGTACGCCCCTGCTTGCGGCGCGAGGCGTCCGGCGACCTCGCTCATCGGTGCCAGAAGCGGCAGGGATCCGTCGGGCGCGGTGACTGTTTCGTACGCGATCGACGTGGTTCCCGACGTGAGAAGTGCGTCGGTGCACGACTTGGACGCGGCGAGGTGGAGATAAGTGAACAAGACCTGATCTTTGCGCAGCCGCGAGTACTCCTCGGCGATGGGTTCCTTGACCTTGAGCAGCAGGTCGGCGGACTCCCAGACCTCGTCGGCCGAGGTGAAAATTTGTGCGCCTGATGCTTTGAAATCGGTGTCGGAGAACGTCGACCCCACACCGGCTTGCGTTTCGACGAATACTTCGTGACCGCGACCGACGAGCTCGTGCACGCCTGCCGGAGTGATGGCCACCCGGTACTCGTGGTTCTTGATTTCACGGGGTACACCGATTCTCACTGCTACCTCCAACGAATTGATTCTGGAATGATTGGGCACTGCATGAATGGTTAAAAGTCGTATGAGATGGAGATCTCGTCAGTATCAGGAAGGCTCTGGCAAGCCAAACGAAGGCCATCATTCAGGTCTTCGTCGTCGAGGACGTCGTTTCCGATCATGTTAACGGCTCCCTCGACGATTCGATATGTGCATGAACTGCACTCACCTGACCGACAGGAAAAGGGTGCGGCCAATTTCTTCTCGAGCAGAAAGTCCAGCAGAACCTGATCGGACGGCCAATCATTGTGGTCGAACGAAACATCACCGACTTTTCCGGATACGCGGAATGATCGAGTTGGCGGTTCTGAAACTATTGAGTCGATGGCTTCAATCGAGGTTTCCGACGAGTTGCGTTTGTACGCTGCCACGTTCGTATCGAATGGATTTCCATCGAGCGAGATAAATCGCTCGTGATGTTTACGCTCGCGTGGGAAGCCCAGCTGATCCAAAGCTGTCAGCGCAGTAGCCATAAAGGGTGCCGGTCCGCACACATAGGCATCGTAAGAAGAAAAATGTCGTACGACGTTCTTGAGCTGAGTCACAGTCGGAATGCCCTGGACTGATTCGAGCCAATGAACGATCAAGAGTCGGTCAGGATACTTAGCCGCAAGCTCACTCAATTCGCCGGCAAATATGACCGATGCTTCGTTTCGATTGGCATAAAAGAGTACTACGTCGCCTGAGTCGAGTGCAAGCGCAGATTTTGCGATGGACACCACAGGGGTGATGCCACTACCTCCGGCGAAAAGCAATAAATCAGAAGATGTCTGACGAGAAGTGAACAGGCCTGAAGGCGGGAGCGCCTTCAGGGTGTGGCCGACTTCTACATTGTCGCACATCCAGTTTGATCCGTACCCGTCCCGAACGCGTTTAACGGTGATCTTGAGTAGATCCGATTCGTGAGGGGCACTGGACAATGAGTAGCATCGCGCAGCACCCCCCGCATTGGAATCGGACGGGACTTCGATGGTCAGGAACTGTCCAGGCCTGTATGAAAGTGATGACGGAGCTTCGAGGACGAACGATTTCGCATCGCTTGTCTCCTCGATTACATCGACGACCCGCAGTTCGACCGACTCGGTCACATTAGATCCCATCTTCCGAGGTGTTCACCACCGCTAGGGGTTTCCTGCAAACAGAGCGACGTCGCGTGGTCGCGCACATCACTTGGCGCCGGATCGCAAAGACTATTTGAACCGTTCCTCTAGCCCCGACCAGCGTCCCAGATCGATGCGGCTCCTCCGATACTCCTGCTGTCATGCATTGATCCGGCATGTGCTGACACAGTGTCACGCCTACGGGCTTGAGTCTTGACCTCGTACCGCTCGGTTCTTGATGGAACGATTCGCCGAGCGGGTAAAAGCGCCCACGTGATGACAGAGCCGGATAGCATGGACATAAGAACCTCGCTGGAACATCCGACGTACATATCGGCAACAAGCCGGACGTCGCTCGACATAGTGTCGGGTTCTATCCCCTAACTTCTGACACGGTGTGGGTCAAGTGGATGCTGCGTGGGGTGAACAATGGCGTATCTCACACCCGCAGAACCCCTTAGGAGGCCCAATGACCACTCTCGATCACGGGAAGTACTTCACCAGCCTTCCGCGCGAGTACTACGTCTCCCCGCAGCATTTCACGACCGAGCTTGACAAGGTCTGGGCGCGCCAGTGGATTTACGTGGGCCATATTTCGCAGATCCCGAAGCGTGGCGACTACTTCACCTTCGACCTGGCGAACGAAAGCGTTCTTCTGGTTCGCGATGAAGATGACACCGTGAACGCGTTTCATAACGTCTGCCGGCACCGCGCCCTTCGGCTGTGCGACCAGCCGACGGGGTCTGTTCGGAAGCGTCTGGTTTGCCCGTATCACTCATGGAGCTATGCCCTGGAC
>Ga0247825_10001825_pt1 | contig 14104 bp, 10 predicted proteins | sample 13C_Vanillin_Day_FD_194413 | JGI IMG/M metagenome (GOLD analysis project Ga0247825, IMG submission 194413) | Soil microbial communities from agricultural site in Penn Yan, New York, United States - 13C_Vanillin_Day48 | ecosystem: Environmental > Terrestrial > Soil > Agricultural land | place...
TCGCCTCTCTGCGGGAGCTGGCGCCGCGCGGCCTACCCGAAGTGGGAGCCCCCCAGCCAGGTCCGCGCCGGTGTGCCTCCGGCCGTGGATGCCCTGCTGATGCGCGCGCTGGCCGCCGAGCCCGCGCAGCGCTTCCCGGATGCGGTGGCGCTCGGGACGGAGCTGGTCCGGCTCAAGGCAAAGCTGGCTCCCAAGGTGGGCGACGAGGACGTGGCGCGGCTCATGCGCACGATGTTCGCGGAGGAGAAGGCGCAGGAGGACGCGGTGCTCGCGGGGCTGCTGGGCAAGGAGCCAGCCCGCGCGCTCACCGGCAAGTCGATCCCCGCGAAGCTGGCGCCCCCCACCGCGCTCGCCTTCGAGCACAATGGGCTGGAGGCCTCCGAGGACTATGTCCCCAGCGAGGAGACGCCGGAGGAGGACGCCCCCACCAAGAAGCCGTCGCCGATGCCGCAGCACAAGACGCGCGAGGCCCACGTCAGCTTTGGCCTGGACGTCGAGGACGAGCAGGCCGTGGGCATGGTGGAGGCACGCCGGACGAAGCTCGCGCGCGAGATCGAGGGTGAGGAGGAGCCACTCCAGCCGGAGGCGGATGAGACGAACTGGCGCCGCCTGGGCTGGCTGGCGCTGGGGCTCTTCCTGGCCGCGTGTGCCGTGGGCTTCGGCGTGGTGTGGCTGCTCGGCCAAGGCTAGGAACAAGGCGAGGATGACCCGGATCAAGCGCGTGCTCGTGACCCTTCTTGCGATCGTGGCGCTCTGCTACCTCGGGCTGATGGGGGCGGCGTTCGCGCTCCAGCGGGCGATCCTCTTCCCGGCGCCGCGCAGCCCGCTGCAGGAGCCGCCTCACAGGCCAGGCTTCCGGCGGCTGACTCCGCCTGGAGGGCCGGTGGTGGACGTGCTGCACATGCCAGCCGGGAAGGGCCAGCCCACGATGGTGCACTTCCACGGCAACGGCGAGCAGATCGCGTACTTGATGGAGCTGGGCGAGGCGCTGCGCGAGCGGGGCGTTGGCTTCCTGGCAGTGGAGTACCCGGGCTACGGCACCAACCCGGGCGCTCCGAGCGAGGAGGGGCTGTACCAGGCCGCGGAGGTGGCGCTGGCGGATCTGCGCGCCTTGGGCGTGGGGCCCGAGGCCACGGTGCTGAGCAGCCGCAGCCTGGGCGGAGGCGTGGCGGTGGAGATGGCAAGGCGTGGCCACGGGGCACGGATGGTGCTGCTGGCGCCGTTCACCTCGGTGGTGGACATGGCGAACCTCAGCTTCGGGTTCCTGCCCACCCGGCTGCTGGTGAGGGATCGCTTCGACAACGCGGCGAAGGCGCCGGGCATCGGCATCCCGGTGCTCATCCTGCACGGCGATCGGGACGAGGTCATCCCCGTGGAGATGGGCCAGAGGCTGGGGCGCCTGTTCCCGAGTGCGACGATGGAGACCATCCCAGGCGCGCGCCACAATGATCTGCTGGAGCGGACGTGGCCTGCGCTCGTGGATCGCGTCGCCGCGTTCGCACGAGGCGGGCCCGCCCGCGATCCAGTGGCTCAGTAGTTGAAGTCGCCGAACTCCGATGGAGCCTCTCGCATCTGCTAGGCTGGGGCCTACCTGGGAGGTTCTCTCGCCTTGCTCCAACCATCCGTTCCCTCTTTCGCGTTCGCCTCCCTGCTGGTGGGCCTTGCCGCTACGGCTCAGGCCGCGCCCACAGGGGGCTCTGCTCCCCGCTCTGTCGTTCTCACGGGCAAGGCGGGCGAGTCACCCCTGCTCTACCTCTCGCCTGACGCCCCCACCTTTATCCTGCTGGATGCGCCGATCGTGCGTGAGTCTGTCGAAGTGGAGGGCCGCGCACGCTTCGCCCGAGTGGATCCCGCAGATCAGGGTATCACGCTGGTCCTTGCCGTGCCGCTCGGGCCAAAGGAACGGCTGGCGCTGCGTTTCACCTACCGCGCAGGCTCCCCTTCAAGCGTCGTATTCCTGCTCACCGGGCAGCCCGGTGAAGTGGACACCGTGGTCAACGTCAGCCGCCCGCAGCAGACGGTGGAAGCGTGCCGCGTGGAGTTGTCCACCACGCGCGAGCGGTGCGAGGCGCAGAGCAAGGAGCTGGGGGAGTTGAAAGCGAGGCCCCCGGCTGTGAGTCCGGCCGCCGTGGCGCTCGCGGGGCTCGTGGATGCGGACGGCCTGACCGTCAAAAGGTTCGGGGAAGAGTGCCGCGCAGTGGCGGGTGAGTTTGGCGCTGCCCAGTGCAGGGGGCTCGCGGCGTCAACATGGACGGTGGTTGTCCTCGAAGTGAGCAACGGTGGGGCGGAGCCGTGGACGCCCGCGTGGGCTGAAGTGACGCCCGCAGCAGGTGGGGAGCCGCGCCGCGCCCGCGCGGTGCTCTCTGGACAGGTAGCTATTCCCTCAGGGGGCGCGGTGAGCGTGGCCGTTGAAGTGGAGATGCCCATGAGGGAGCCGGGGGGGTGGCTGCGGGCGTTGCACTCGCTGCGGGTGTGCAACGCTGACGGGAGCCGCTGTCTGTCCGTTCCCCAGGTGAAGCTGTAGCCACAGGCGCGAGGTGCCCGGCATGTTTTGGCGATTGGATCCCAAGAACCTGAAGCCCGGACAGATGGTGGACGGCTGGCGCATCGTCCGGAAGATTGGCAGCGGTGCCTATGCCGTTGTCTACGAGGTGGAGAAGGACGGGGAGCGCTGCGCGCTCAAGGTGGCCTGTCAGGTGGACAGGCGCGGCGATCCGAAGCAGACGGACGCACGCGCACGGCGAGAGGCCGTCTGCCTGGGGAAGCTCAACCACCGCCACATCATCCGTATGTGGGCTCAAGGACGATTGGGGGGGCCTCGCTCGGGCTTCCACTACATCATTCTGGACCTCGTGGACGGCTATACGCTGGGGGAGTGGGTGCGGCGGACGTACCCGACGGTGCATGAAGTCGTCGTGGTGTTCCTCAAGCTGTTTGACGCGCTGGAGCACATGCACGGGCGGAACGTGTTCCATCGGGACTTGAGCCTGCGAAACATCATGGTCACCAAGGAAGGCGAGCCGGTGATCATCGACTTCGGAGCAGCGGACTACGCGGACGCCGCAGAGTTGACGGATGCACCGTTGCCCCCATGCACACCGCGTAATCGCAGCCCGGAGGCGGTGCGCTTCTGGCGGGAGAACCTCCACAACCCGGGGGCGCGTTACCCCTTCACGGCGACCGATGACATTTTCGCGCTCGGAGCCGATCTCTATGACGTCCTGACGGACCCGACGCCGGACCTCAGCAGGAATCCGCCCTCGCTCCATGGCGCGGTGGCTCCTCCTTCCCCGTTCAAGGTCTCCCAGGGGCGCGTCCCGCCAGAGTTGAGCGCCTATGCGATGATGCTGATCCACGGCGAGCCGGAGGAGAGGCCCGCGACGGCAAAGGATGCGCGGCGTCCGCTGGAGGAGTTCGCGCAGGGCGAGGGCCCGGAGTGGCGCAGCACCCGCGTTCACCCGGTCGCCGCGCAGCTCCCGCCGGAACCCGCCGAAGTGGCTCCGGTGCCAGTCGCGGAGATCCAACCCCAGGGCGTGGAGGTGCCGATCCCTGCTCATCCATCCGCCGTGCAGGGGGCGGGGGGTGCTGCGCTCAACAGCGTGCGCCTGGAGTGGCGCCGTCCGGCGCTCGTTGGGCTGCTGGCGCTCGTGGTGCTCGCGGCAACCGTGGCCACCTCCATGCTGTACGGGCGAGCGCAAGCGGAGCCGCCCCCCGTGGCCAGGAGCGCCCCAGCGGAGCAACTCCCACCCGCTCCCGCGCTGGTCGAAAAGCCGACAAGCCGCCCCGCTCAGTTACCCTCGTCTCTCCCTACCCAAGAGGAGGCGAGCCCTTCCGTGCAACTGCCCGAGAATTCACCCACCCTCACCAACGGCGTACCCAACCCGCAGAAGGTCAGCCCCCGGCGCGTGCTCTCGAAGGTGGAGCGGTGCGCGCTCCTTGTGTTCACCCTCGCATGGGTCAAGGCGGGCTGCACGGGTGTGCAGACTCGGCCGGATCCCGAGGATTGCCCCAAGGAAGCCGTGGATGCGATGAGGAAAGAGCTAGGTTGGAGGATGGGAGGAGCAACACAGCCCTTCATCACCGTTGACGTGACCAAGGGGGGAATCCCGCAGCCCCTGACCAAGCACGAGGACGCTTTCACGGTGTTCAAGGACGGCCCCGTTACGGGTGCTCTCTCCGAAGCAGAAGGGAAGGCGCCTGCGGGGACGCGGCTGGAGGGGCACCTGTGGACGACGGGGGATCGTATCTACGGACGCTATCGTCGCGCCCACCTTCCAGGCGGGCCCACCGTTCCGATCTGTGTCGAGCTGATCAGCGGGGGTGACTTGGGCTTGGACAAGCGCGAGGGCTCGAAACCCGGCCATGCCGTGGGGACCAAGGAAGCTACTGGGCTGGCAGATGAGCGGTGGAACTGAGTCGGCCCCGATGCCAGGGAAGTCTTCTTCGCCAGATGGCGGTCTGCTTGAAGTGGGGTACTCATCGTGAGTCAGAGTGGCTGGCTAACCTCGCGCGAACTGCTCCGTTCGAAGAGTTGTGCGAGGAAGTGAGCAGCACAGTGGCCCTCTGCGCCGGGCTTCACAGCTAGCAAGAGATGCTGGCCAAGTAGTCTGCGGGGCGCAAGAAGCCGCACGAGCGGCACCACATCTTCCTGAGGAACCATGAGCTTCTATTGGTTACGCGACGTCCCGCACCCGCGTTACTCAGGCTGGTATACGGACGAACGCAAATGGATCCTGCCCGGCACGTATTGCCCGCTGTGCAATGCGACAGGGGGGGCCAACCGCGAATGCCTACCCTTCGGTGGACCTGTCCCACCTGCCAGCTCAGGAGCAGAAGAAGTATTCGGCGCGGGTGGAGCAGGACTTTGCGGAGTTCGCGCGGCTGCGCGAGCAGGTGCGTCCGCTGGTGCCTCCTGGAGTCCCCCTCCGGCCGGGGACAGGTTTGGGGCCCATGAATGGCTCAGCCCAGGGAGAGTTCGGCCCGTTGGTTCTGGTGAACCCCTGGGAACTGTTGATGAGGCCCGAACCTTTTCAGCACTTGCAGACCGAGGGACTGCGCGGCCTGAAGGGGTGCCGCACGGCACTGCGCTTCCTCAAGAAGAACCCGCCCGATCTACTGGAGATGGAGTTGCTTCCCCGGGGCGACGTTCACCTGGATTGCATGCCGGAACGTCCTCCGCCCCCTTGTCCGAAGTGTGAGCAGAGCAGTCGCGACCGTCCAGAGGAGCCCATCCTGGACGCAGCCACGTTGCCGCAAAACATGGATCTCTTCCGGCTGGCTGGCTTCAGCTCGATGCTCATTGCCACCGAACGCTTCGTCGAGGCGGTGCGGCGGTTGGGCTACGAGCAGGACATCGCCTTCCTCAAGCTGCCCGTTCGCTGAGAGCCGACGCGACTACCAGGAGCGGACCTGCTCCGCGGACAGCGCCACAATGATCTGCTGGAGCGGACGTGGCCCGCGCTCGTGGATCGCGTCGCCGCGTTCGCACGAGGCGGGCCCGCCCGCGATCCGGTGGCTCAGTAGAAGAAGAACGGCCACCACGGGAGCATCGGCTGGCCCGCGGCATCCAGGGCCTGGTTGTTGTAGCCCGGCATGCTCTGCATCCAGTACATCACCCAGCCGCCGCCGCAGTCAGGCGCCAGGCTGTTGTAGGCGGAGAACTTGGAGGTGGAGAAGACCTCCCGCTTGTCCTGGCCGTTGGCGCCGTTGCGCATGCGGAAGTTCTCGCATGTGGACGCCTGCACCTGGGGGCTCACGTCGTCATAGTGGCTGCGCGAGTTGGGCGCGAAGTGGACGTTCTGGCAGGCCGACACGTAGGGCTGGATCGTCGCCTGGCCCGAGCTCGTCGTGTAGTTCACGATGCCGCCGTACCAGTCCAGGGCCTCCTGCACGCAGATGCTGTCCCAGGCGGTGGTGCAGCAGTACGGGTCCTGCGCGCAGACCCGGGCCGCGCTGGGGCTGCACGTGCTGCTCAGGGCCCCGCCCGTCACCAGCTCCTGGTGGGCGCAGGAGCTCGCGTGGTTGAGGGGCATGCCGCCCCCGTACCAGCTGTCGAAGGGCAGGCCGTAGCGGGTGTTGAGGTTGAAGTCGCCGAACTCCTTCCAGTACTGGGTGAGGTACGGGATGAGGTTGCGGTTGCCGGTGGACTCGATGCCGTGGCCCATGCTGTGCGAGTAGCAGCCAGGGCCGCGCGTGTTGTTCACCCAGCCGATGCGGACGGTGCGCGTGCAGTGGGCCGGCAGCACGGCGAGGTCCTCGGCGTCGAAGCAGCCGTTGCCAGCGCAGCCATCCAGGGGCTGGCCCGGGATGCGGACGCGGTTCGAGTCATACCGGGGCTTGAGCTCCAGCACCTCGGCGGCGCTCACGTCCGGCACGTCCGCGTCGCCGTAGATCCACACCTCGTGCACCAGGCCCGCGTTGACCGCCTCGCACAGGTCCATCAGGTGCCCGTCCGCCGCGTGGAGGCCGTAGTACTGGGCGAACTCCTGGGAGAAGAGCTTCGCGTAGTCAAAGCCCCAATAGCCCTGCACGGGGCTCTCGCGCGGGTACTTTGTGCTGTTGCGGTAGGGGTAGCCTGGGGGCACGCTCGCGTCGCGCAGGTCCACCGGCTTGATCGTGTACTGCAGCATGGGCTCGGCGGCGGAGTTGCGGTAGGCGTGATAGCGCGAGCCCTCCGAGATCGCGTTGGAGATCTGGTTCAGGTGGCTCATCATCGTGGTGTTGTTCTTGGCGTTGACGAAGTTGAGCGCCAGCACGGTGGGCCGCAGCGTGCGCAGGCTGGCGTGATTCTGGGCCAGCCACGGATCCGAGTTGGCGGCGGACAGCCCGTTGGGCCACACCTCCTGGCCCAGCTGCTTCACCTGGGCGGCGCTCAGCGCCACACCGTAGAGCCGCACCTCGTCGATCAGGCCTCCGAAGCCGGAGTTCGCCGGGTTGTTGCCGATGACGATGGGACGGTTGGACTGCTGGAGCGTCCCGGAGACGGAGCGGCTGGCCCGGAGGACGCCGTTCACGTAGAGCCGCAGGGTCGCGCCGTCATACACGCCGGCAACGTGCGCCCACTGGTTGGGCACCGCGGGGACGTGGACATCATAGGAGACGCCCCAGGTTCCCCCCGGCAGCGCGATGGAGAAGTTGTACTCCCCATTGAAGATGGACAGGCCGTAGGAGTCATAGCCGTACCACTTGTTGATGATGGCGCGCCCACCCGACAGGGTGCTGCCGGGCTTGATCCAGGCCGCCAGCGTCACCGCGTTGGTGAGGTGGAAGGCGGGACGGTCCGGCACCTGCACGCTGTCGTCCGTGAGATCGAACGAGCCGGCCCTGCGGATGCGCCCGTCGTCGGTGCAGCTCGCGCCGTTGTAGCGGGTGCCGTGCGCGCCATTGCCGGACGAGTCCGAGACAGTGGTCGTCGCGCACCCGTCATCGAACTTCCAGTAGGCCAGCGGCGCGGGCAGGGCGACCAGCTCGTGCTGGCTCTGGCCGAGCTCTGGGGCCTCGGGGGCTACAGACTCCATATCGCCACAGCCCATGGTGAGCGTCCCCAGCAGCACCCAGGCTCTCATCAACAGATTGCGATGCATGTTGCCAATCCCCTGACTTAGAGCGCGATTCATTCGCGCTTCGCTAGAGGGACGCCATGCTCGAAATTCCTTACGTGAGGGCTCGCGATTTCGAGCAGTGAGGGCCATGGCTCGGAAACGCGAAGAGCCCAGCCGTTTCACACGGGCTGGGCTCTCGATGAATCGTGAGGCGTGGCTGTCAGCTGTTCGAAGTCGACGGCGGGGCTCTTTCGAGGTGTTCACCCGGCTGCTGCCCGCCGCGCGGGGGGGGCTCAGGGACCTGGGACTCTTCCGGGTTTCCGTCTCCCGAGGATGCAGAGGCCGTATCCACGGGCTTCAGCGGGAACGTCACCTGCTGCTGTGTCGAGGAGGTGCTTGAACGGGTCGGGCTGGACGAGGAGGATTGATCGGACATGTAGAACTCCTGGTGTGAATCCGTGGTGCGTCACCATACGGTACGCAGCCGGTTTGATTTCTTACCTGCGGGGTTTGCTTCGAGGTGGAAGTGTCTCATTCGTAGAGGAGAACGCCTTCGAGCCACTGTCGGCCTTTGTCCTCCGCGAGCCACTTCTGCCGCTCCTCCCGCAGTGCCGAGGCCGGCGGGCTGCCCTGGCGGATCCGCTCCCGGACAGCGTTGAAGAACGCGGCAGCTTCGAGATCCGGGATCTCCTCGGTGGCGGCGATGACCGCCCGAGCCCCCGCCTGGATGAAGGCTGCAGGCAGCCCCGAGGGCTCGTGGAGGATGTAGGCGCTGCGCGCAGCCCGGCACGCAGCCAGCACCACCAACGGTGCTCCTTCCAGACGCAGCGTCTGGATGGCGCCCGCACTCAGCTCATCGCTCGAGCCTTCACGCGCGAGCACGAGGTGTGAGAACCGGGAGGAAGTGATGACACCGTGAGCGACGAGATCAATGTCCGTCGCATCCCGCATGGCTGCCAGCACCCGCGAGGGGGTTGCCTCCGTGCCCATGAGGACCCGTTGCTCCTCGGTGGGGCCAAAGGACTCCTTCCACGCGTTGAGCCGGCCCAACGACTGGACACGCTCGGGAGAGAGCGCCACGTCCTTGACCACCAGGTGGACCGCTCGCCCCGCCCGAGGTGAGGGAGGAGGCTGCGCGCGCAGCTTGTAGCTCCAAGCCAGATCCACGGGCAGCAGGCCCGGCCGGTCCAGCAGGGGAGGCCGTGCGTAGACCTCCACCTTCTCACAGCCCTGAAGCGCGGCGAGCGCTTCGCTGGGCACAAAGCCGCTCAGGTTCTCGGGCAGCCGGGTGCTGCGCGCTCCTTCGTGGTGGCCCAGGAGCTGACCCGAGGCACCGCGAACGATGAGCAGGCTTCGCTCGCTGTCCGCGGTCATGGCGACCATGCATCGCCCCGGTAAGGCGGCGCCCTGCTCCCGGCCGAACAGCTCCAACGCGGCGGCGAAGTCTTTTGCCTTGCCCGCATCGAGAACGAGGGAGGTGAAGGAGTAGGCCCGGGCCTTTTGGCCATCCTCGCTCTGCTTCGGCAGGCCGCTGGACTCCGTCTCCTTGAGCACCTCTTCGAGCAGGGCCTGGCCCTTGGGGCGGTCTCGCTCGATGGTGAACCGTCCCAGGGCATGCTTCAGCATCAGCCGAGCGCTCGCCGTGGTGGTGGCGGGCGCCTCCGCGAGCGCCCGGTGCAAGGCGGCCTCGTCCCCGGGGGAGGGGCGCTGCCGGGAGATGTCCGCCAGCGCCATCGCACCGCTGTAGGTCAGGGGCAGGCCGGTGGCCATCGCCTGGTCAATCTCCCTGCGCGCCGCGTCGAACCGGAGCTCGCTCAGCGCGACGTGCGCCAGGCTCTGGCGGGTGAACCGCTCGTTCTCTTTGTCCCCAGGCTTTCGTGCGAGGTACTGGGTGAAGTAGGCGCGAGCGAGCGGCCCATCGTTCCGGAGCCGCGCGAGCTGCGCGAGGTTGCCCAGCGCCAGCTCCTCCTTGTCGCGATCATTCGTCGCGCGGGCCTGCCGCCAGGCCAGCTCCGCCAGAGACCAGGCCTCGTCCAGCCGCAGTTGCGTGGCCTGGAGCTCGCTCAGGTTCAGCCGCAGGAGCTGGCAGCGGTACTCGAGGCGCGAGTCACAGGCCGAGAGCGCGGCCAGGAGTGTCTGCCGTGACTCTTCTTCGTTGCCTCGTGCCAGCTGGTCCGCCGCGCGCTCCTGTGCTGCGAGGAGCCGGAACCAGGGATCCTGGCTCGCCTCGGCCCGCGCCTCGAAGGCCTCGAGGTGGCGGCCCACGGCCCGTGCGTAGACGAGCGCGCCCATGAGCAGATCATCCTCGGTGGAGCGCAGCAGCTCGTCGAGCAGCGCCTGGCTCCGCTCTGGAGGCAGGGTGCCCTGGGCGAGCTGGGCATAGGCCTCGGCCCAGGGCGCCCGGCGCGTGAAGTCGCGCGCGGCGATGCGCTCGATGTAGCGGGCCAGGACGTCTCCTCCCGCCTGCTGATCGAGTTCCTGAGCCAGAGGAAGCAGCGCCCGCACCTGCTCGGGCGAGGTGCGGGTACGGACCGCGTCATAGAAGTACAGCCGGAGGATCGGCGGGCGGTCAGCGAGGATGTCTGGAGAGGGCAGGGTGCCTTTCGCGGCGAGCTCCTTGCCCGCACTCACGATGGCCGTCCAGCGCTGGGTGCGCGCCTGCTCCGCGGCGCTGAGGGCTTCCGCGCGCTGGCGGGCCTCCTCCGCCCATCCCGGTTCCCCCAGCGCGGCGACCTCACGGAAGGTGACGGCGGCGGCCTCCTGGAGATCGAGATCTCTCAGGGCGAGGGCCTTGTTCCAGAGCGCCGCGGAGAACTTCGGATCCTGATCGAGCGCGAGCTCCAGGTGCCGGAGCGCCTCGGCCGGGGCTCCCTTGATGAGGAGGGCCGTGGCGCGCAGGGTCTCGTTCTCCGGAGTGCTCGGGAGGGGAGCGAGGTGGGCCTCCGCCTGATCCACCAAGCTCTTGTCGTTCCGCGCGAGGAAGGCCGCTGCCAGCCCCGCGGCGTCACCGTTGCGCTCGAGCTCCGTGAGCGCCTCGAGCGGGAGCCTCGCGGACTGCGAGGGTGTCTGTCCCATCTTCCGAGCAGCGAGCGGCCGGTGCTGGTCGGCGGCCGCGATGGCCAAGCGCATCTCGAGCCGCCGCTCCGGCTCACTCACGAGCCACGGATCGGTCCGCGAGCTCCGAGGCGACAGGAACACACCCACCGCGACCACCGCGGCACAGGCGGCTCCCACGGCGGCCCCCACGCTCCAGCGGGAGAAGCTCCAGCGAGAGGGCGAGGGGAGCGCGGGGGCTGGCTCCCGCTCCGCGTAGAGCGAGGACATCATCTTGAGCTGCAGCAGGTTGCCGAGCTCGGCCTTGCAGCGGGCGCAGTCCAGCAGGTGCTGACGGAAGGCCTCCGCGTCTGCGGGAGCCAGCTCGCCATCCGCGAAGCGCTCGATTCGTTCACAGGGCGCGGACATCAGTTGTCTCCCAGCTGGATGAGGGGTTCGAGCAGTCGCCGGAGCTTCGATCGGGCGTCATGGAGCCGCTTGGCCACGGTGCCTTCCAGGACGCCGAGTTCATTGGCGATCTCCTTGTACTTCCGCCCTCGGGCATGCAGCTCGAAGGTGGAGCGCGCCACGGGGCTCAGGGCCTTCACGGCCGAGGTGAACTGCTCGTCGCTGATGCGCTCGTAGATGGAGCGCTCCGCAGGCTCCGGATCGACCGTGGCCGCCTGCAGCGAGGGCTCCGTCGCGCTCCGCTCCCGGGTGCGCTGCTTACGCAGCTGGTCATAGAAGCAGTTGGTGAGGGTCGTCACGAGCCAGTTGGCGCAGACGCTCTCACTCGGTAGCTGCGCGAGCTGGCCGAAGGTGGCCAGGAAACGAAGGATGGTCTCCTGGACAAGGTCCTCGGCATCCGCGGGGTTGCGGCAGAGTTGGCGGGCCTGGGCGATGAGCCAGCGCCGCCGCCGGGCGAGTAGCTCGTCCAACTGCCGAGCCACTGTTCCAGCGGCATCTGAAGGAACGCTCATTAGCACTCACAGAAGGGACGTAGACCGGCGTGCCTCTTACCCTCTGTGAGCCAAGTTCTTCAAATCAGGACGGTTTCCAGGCAGCCGCAGCCTCCGTCCCTTGCTCGTCAGTCCAGCGCCTGGCTGAGCCGCTCGAGGCGCCCCAGCCACTCGGTGCGCTGCGCATCGCGAGCGGAGCCCGTCGGCAGCAGCTCGTGGGTGAGCGCCAGCTCGGTCCCCTTGGCCACCTTGCGGAACTCCACCGTCACCAGGGTTCCGCCAAGCGCATTCTTTCCACCCTCACCCACCCAGGACAGGACGAGCATGTCCTCGGAGATGTCCCGGAACTCGCCCACCACCGCGGCCTTGTCGCCGGCGACCAGCGGGTAGTCGAACCGGAACGTGCTGCCGATCTTCGGCTTCCAGTCCACCGCCGCCATGGGGCCCCACCACTTCTGGAGCCCCGCAGCGTCCATCCACGCCTTCATCACCTTCTCCTTCGGGGCGGGATAGGTGCGGGTCAGGTACAGCGCGCTCTCCGTCGCGGGGTTGAGGCTGAACTTCATGGGCCAGCTCCTTGCGAGAACGAGGTCGCGCGCGAGCTTTCCAGGCACCCCGCGCGCTGGCCAGCGCGTTCGCATGGTGGGGCGCTTCAGGCACGGTGTTCCTGCAAGCCTTCATTCCAGGCGGTAGGCTGGCATACCCAGGCATGCCTCTCGTCACTGGGCCCTACATGTCTCAGGCAAGGCGGACATGACTCCAGCGCGTCTCACCTTCTTCTGCGAGCTGGAGGCCGAGCCCCTGAGGGAGCTCTTCGCGGACCCGGCGGTGGTGGAGCACCTGGTGGAGCTGAAGGCCTCCGTCAGCCTGGGCCTGCTGGATCTGAGCGCGGAGCGGGCCGACGTGGTGCGCCGGCTTCACGCGGCGGGCATCCCGGTCATCGCCTGGCTGCTGCTGCCCGCCGAGCAGGGTTACTGGTTCAACCTGGACAACGCGCCCCAGGCCGCCGCCCGCTACGAGGCCTTTCGCGAGTGGACGTCCGCCCACGGCCTGCGCTGGGACGGAGTGGGTCTGGACATCGAGCCGGATCTCCACGAGCTGCGGCGGCTGCTGGCCGGGCGCTGGCGCCAGCTCCTCGCGCTCCTGAGGAGGCTCCGGCAGCGCGAGCGGCTGCGGCGGGCCCGCGAGGCCTACGAGGTGCTGATCGCGCGCATCCGCGCGGACGGCTACCGGGTGGACACCTACCAGCTCCCCCTCATCGTGGACGAGCGTCAGGCGGGCTCCAGTCTGCTGCAGCGGCTGCTTGGGGTCGTCGATCTGCCGGCGGAGCGCGAGGTCCTGATGCTCTACTCGAGCTTCGTCCGTCCTCACGGCGCGGGCCTGCTGGAGAGCTACGGGCCCCAGGCGGGCTCCATCGGAGTGGGCAGCACGGGGGGCGGAGTTGAGCTCCCGGGCGCGGGAGCGGCACCGCCGTTGTCCTGGGACGAGCTCTCCGGAGATCTGCGGCACGCCCGGCGCCTGTGCGCGGACCTGCACGTCTTCAGCCTGGAGGGGTGCGTGCGCCAGGGCTTCCTGCCTCGGCTCCGGGGCTTCGACTGGAGCGGGCCGCGGCAGGCTCCAAAAACAACAGCCCGGCGCATGAAGCTCATGCGCCGGGCCGGGGGGACTGTGCTGAGGGCCTTGTCGCTGCTGTTACACTGAGGCCCGCGCTTGTGGGGGGACTAGAACAGCTTCATGTAGTTGGACATGTCCGTGAGGTCCTGAGCGGTGTGCGGGATGCCCAGCGCCGTCAGGAGGCCCGCGTACTGCCGCATGATGCCCGCGAAGTCCTTGGCCGAGTTGTTGTGGAAGTACGGGCCGGTGTTCTTCAGGTTGCGCAGCGACACCATCTTGAAGAGGTTGGCGTGCTGGGCGTTGCCCGTCACCAGCATCATGCCCGGGTCAGGCGTCGTCACGCGCGTCTCGGTGCCATCGGGGTTGGTGACGATGTACTCCTGCGTGGGGTTGCCCATGAGGTTCAGGTCGGAGACGAGCGAGGTGGAGAACTGCGTGCCAGCCGGCAGACCCAGGGGGTTGAACTGGGTGTTCACGTTGAGCAGGCCGCCGAAGTGGCAGCTGCCGCACAGCGCCTCGGGAGCGAAGAAGGCCGCGCCGCGCCGCTCGGAGGCGGTCTTGGGCGTGGGCAGCGGGGGAGGCGTGCCGGTCCTCGCGTAGGTCTCCATCGCCTTCGAGGAGAAGAGGTTGCGCTCGAAGGCAACGATAGCGTTCAGCTCGCTCGTCGTGGGGGTGCGGCGCGCCTGGGCGTGGCCCTGGATGGCGTGCAGCGCCTGGCTCTGCAGGGTGGGCTCACGCGTGTCGAACATGATGGTCTGGTCGAAGCGCGGAGCGTCCAGGGTGCTGGGGACACCGCGGCGCAGCTTCACCGTGCGAGCCGAGGGGTTGGAGGCCAGGCGGATGTTGGCCGGCAGGGTGATGTCCACCGTCACGGTGGCGTGGGTGCGCAGCTGGTTGTAGCTGGAGCCGTTGCCGGTATCGCTGTCGATGGCGCGGAACAGCGGGTCATTCCGGTTC
>Ga0247825_10001826_pt1 | contig 14104 bp, 12 predicted proteins | sample 13C_Vanillin_Day_FD_194413 | JGI IMG/M metagenome (GOLD analysis project Ga0247825, IMG submission 194413) | Soil microbial communities from agricultural site in Penn Yan, New York, United States - 13C_Vanillin_Day48 | ecosystem: Environmental > Terrestrial > Soil > Agricultural land | place...
GCATCGCCGATATGATCGGCCGATTGGAGAGGCGATGAGCGCCGAGGGATGGCTGCTGGTTCGCGCGGGTGGGCGGCGCGTCGGGCTGAGGCTGGATCAGGTGATCGAGGTGCTCGACCTCGGGCCGGTACACCCGGTGCCGTCCACCGACCCTTCGGTGCGAGGAGTCACCAGCTCGCGCGGGCAGATCGTGCCCCTGATACACCTGGCGACTCTCCTCGGGGGAGCGGGTGGGCCGGGGGGTACGGCGGTGGTGGTGCGCCTCGACACCCGACGGGTCTGCGTCGAAGTGGATGACGCCGAAGAGGTGCTGCGCGAGCCCGGAGTCCCGGTGCCGGCCGAGATTTCCCTGCCGTTCGCGGTCGCCGTCGCGCGGCGGCCTGAGGGCATCGTGCCGCTCCTCGACCTCACCGCGGTCGGCAACCGCCTCGCCGAGACAACTACGCCATGAACACGGCCGACGACATTCAGGTGGTGACCTTCCTGGTGGGTCCCCAGGAGTTCGCCTTCGACATTCTCCAGATCGAGCGGATTCTGCGCTACGAGCCACCCGCCAGGCTGCCGCAGTCGCCCGGGTTCCTGGAAGGGGTGGTACAGTACGGCGGCGGCGCGGTGCCGGTCGTGGACCTGCGCAAGCGCTTCGAGCTCGAGGCGGCGATCCGGGAGGAGACCCGCCTTATGATCCTGGATCTCGGCGACCAGCGGGTAGGGGTGGTCGTGGACGAGGTGCGCGAGGTGCTGCGGGTGGACAGTCGCACCATCACGGCTCCGGGTCCGATGGTGCGGGGGCTCGCCGCGGCGTACATCTCGGGCGTCGTCGCTCGGCCCGCACGGACCATCATCATCCTCAACGCCCGCAAGCTCCTGTCGTCCACCGAGCGGCTCGCGCTCAGCGAGATGGGGACTACGCGATGAGCGAGTCGCTGCTGGGTGGGCTGAAGGACCAGTTCCAGGAGCTCGAGGGGAGGCTCAATGCCGCACAGGACCCGACCACCCGCGAGACAGTCAAGCGCGACCTGATCGCCCTCTTCAAGCGGGTGGACGGCGCGCTGAACGAGCTGGGACAGCTGAAGGACGGGATCCGGGGCCTCGCTGAGCGGTACAAGCAGCTGAACAACTCCGCCGGCGGCGCTGCCGCCGGTCCGGCGCCGGCGCCCCAGTTCACCGGCGCTCGCCCGGCGGTGCAGGCCGATCACCTCGGCGCCTCGACCTTCATCGAGAAAGGCTGGAGCCTGATCTCCCTGGGAGACCACGCCGGTGCGATCCAGTCCCTGGAGAAGGCGCTCCAGCTCTCGCCGGGGGAGATTCAGGCCCAGTCCCTGCTCGGCTGGGCGCAGATGCTGCACGAGGACTACGACGAGGCGCTGTCCACCTTCTCCCGCGTGCTGATGAAAGAGCCGGCCAACGCCCTCGCGCGCATCAACGTCGGCTACATCTGCCTGAAGAAGCGGATCTTCGGCGAGGCGATCGAGCACCTCTCCAAGGCCATTCGGCTGGACAACGATCGCAAGGCCACACTGTACGCCCACTATTATCTTGGATTGGTCTACCTCGAGCGCGACATGTACGAAGACGCCCAGACCTTCTTCCGCAAGACCCTGACCCTCGGCCCCAACCTCATCGAGGCGTACTACGACCTGGGCCGCGCGCAGTGGTTCGCGGGCAACAGGGAGGGCGCTCGCAGCACCTGGGGCGAGGGACACAAGGCCAACAAGTTCAATCCCTGGGCCAAGCGTTGCCAGGAAATGCTCGACCTGGTCGCCGCCGGAGGTGAGGTCCCGCGCAGTCTACCTTCCTGATCGCTCTCCTTCTTCTCCTGCAGGACTCTCCCACATCGGTGCAGGTCGGGCAGGTCACCACGGTCGCATGGCCGAAGCAGCTCGACCTCGCCATCCAGCTCGCCGAGGCTGCCGATCGGCCCGCGGACTGGCCCGGCCTGGGGAGAGTCGTGCCCGGACCGATGCAGCTGGTCGTCGTGCCCGACGCGCGGCGTCTCGACTCCCTCACCAGAGGGCGCGCGCCAAGTTGGGGTGCCGGCGTGGCGCTTCCGGCGACCCGGACGATCGTGATCCGGGCCGATGGCGGCGACCTCTCGCGCACGCTCCGGCACGAGCTCGCCCATCTCGCCCTGCACCAGCGTGTGCCGGTGCGGGTACCCCTCTGGTTCGATGAGGGTTACGCCGGGTGGGCCGCCGGCGAGTGGGAGCGCTTGAGCGTCCTGGAGCTCAATCTTGCCGTGGCGCGTGGCGCCCTCCCGGGGTTCCGGGCCCTGGACGGCGCGCTCCGGGCGAGCGGGACCTCGGCCGACGCCGCCTACGCCTTGTCCTACTCGGCCGTGTCCGAGCTTGCCCGCCGGAATCCGAGCGGCAGCCTCACCCCGCTGGTGGAGCGTCTGGCCGCGGGCGAGGATTTCGAGAGCGCGGTGCTGGCGACCACCGGATTGACAGTCGACCGCTTCGAGGAGGCCTGGCAGCGCTCGATCCGGCACCGGTACGGCCTGGTGACCTGGCTGCTCGCGGGCGGGGGGTGGCTCCTGGTGGCAGTGGCTGTCCTCGGATTGGTACACATCCGCCGCCGGGCCGATCGGCCACGCAGGGAGGCCCTCGACGAAGGCTGGGTGGTGGACCCGGAAGATGTAGACGGACCTGAACTTGACCCGACCCGCGAACGGTGGTAGCCTCATGCCCTATGTCCAATGTCCGGCCGTCAGCGCCCGCGCCAGCCGCGGGTAGTCGCCGGTTTCTGCTGGCCCGGCGGAACCTCCTGATTCTCGCGGCAGCGGTGATGGTACTCTTGGCCGGGTACCTCACCCTCATGGCCGGGCATCCGAGCGCGGCCGCCGTCATTCTCGTGATTGGCTACTGCGTACTCTTTCCGCTCGGCATCGCTCTCTAGGAAGGGTGTTCGTCGTCACGGCACGGTCCCTGCGCATACCGTATTTGAATGGGGATGGTGCGCCCATCGGGCGAATAGCTCAGCTGGTTCAGAGCGCCTGCCTTACACGCAGGATGTCGGGGGTTCGAATCCCTCTTCGCCCATTCACATCCGCGCGCTGAGCGCGGCGATCGTCGGTCCTGCGGGACCGCTCCTTCGGGGAGGCTGTCGCATGTATCTGTTCCGTCTTGTCACCCTCGCGGCTCTGAGCGGAGCGCTGACGGTGCCGCTCGCGGCCCAGGGCATCCCTCGCAATGCCGCGCGCAGCACGGTGAACGTGGCGCCCCGATTCATGGTGGCCAACCCGTTCGCGTTCGCGCCCGCCGATTCGGCGCCGGCCGTCGCGATCGGCACCGGCCTGCGCGAAGAGATGAAGGGCGTGGTCGGTCGCGATTTCCAGGTGGTCGAGCAGCAGCAGATGAATGACGCCCTCACCCAGTACGGCTACCCCAAGGACGCCATTCTGAGTCCAGCGCTCGCCGCCACGCTCGCCAAGAACATCCAAGCCCGTTACATCGTTACCTCCACGTTGGCGAAGGCTCAGGGTAAGGGCTACACCGTGACGGCCCGGATTCATGGCGTGAACGACGATGCCGGCAACGTCGTCGCCGTCGCGCAACAGCCGGGGGAGAACCCGCAGGCCTTCGGGAAGCGGGCTGCCGAGGCGCTGGAGCCGATGGTGGAAACGGCCGACGAGGCGAAGGCCTGCATCGATCAGCGGACCACCAAGCCGGACAAGGCGGCCGAGGCGGCGCAGAAGGCCATCAAGGCCGTGCCGAATCACGGGCTCGCCCATTACTGTCTAGCGCTGCTCGCCCAGGACAAGAAGGCTGCTCGGGGCGCGGTCGTGAAGGAGCTCCAGGCCTCGGCCAAGGGCGACCCGCTCAGCCTGCCGGTCTGGACCGCGCTGGCGACCCAGTATCAGCAAGCCAACGACACGGCGAACACCCTCCTGGCCTTCAAGCAGATGCTGCGTGTCGCGCCGACCAACCAGAAGCTGCGCGAGGAGCTGTTTAAGTACTTCCTCCAGTCGGGGCACCCGGAGACGGCGCTCGAAGTGGCGGACGAGGGGCTGAAGCTCGACCCGTACAACGCCGACCTCTACGACCTCAAGAGCAACGCCTGCCTCTTCCTGAGCAACTTCAAGTGCGCGGTGGACGCCCTGGAGACGATGTCCGCCACCGATTCGACCAAGGCGGACACGCTCTTCTTCACCAAGATCTCGGCCGCCGCGGCCGAGGGTGAGCAGCCGGATACGGCGCGCCTCCTCAAGTGGTCGCAGATCGGCGTGCGAAAGTACCCGGACAATGCGACGCTGCTCGGCTACCTGAACAAGGCGTACGGGATGACGGGCCAGGTGGACAGCGTAGTCGCTGTCACCAGCCGCATCATTGCCAAGGACACGACGGCCATCGTTCCCGCGCTGGAGGCGGCCCAGGCGTTGATCAACGCGCCGCCCGCGGCCGGGGCCACGGCGGCTACGACCGACACGACGAACCGGGGCGGGGCACCAAGGGATACGACGGGGGCCGCGGCGGCGAGCCCCTCACGGGCCAAGGAGGCGCTGCCGTTCCTCGAGTACGCGATGAAGTACGGGGACCCCCAGGCCAAGGAGAACGCGGCGGCCCTGTTGTACACCGCCGGCGCCAAGCTGCTCCAGTCCCAGCCGCAGGACCTCGCGGGTGCGGCGGAGCTGCTCCGGCTCGCGGTCCAGAACGCGAATCCCGCGGGCAAGGTGGGCCCGGCGTCGAACTACCTGCTGGGTCTGGCCACGCTCTTCCAGGTCCCCCAGCTCGATCCGCAGGCCGAGAAGCAGAAGTCCTGCGACATCGCCAAGCAGATGGAAACCCTGCTGAGCGAGTCGGAGACCGCGCTCACGGCCGGCCGCGCGGCCAACCAGGAGGCGGTGGACAAGAACCTCGGCATCATCAAGCAGTACAAGCCGAGAGTGGCATCGATGAAGAAGGCGTACTGCAAATAGGCAAGACATCGTGACGGAAGGACAGCGGGGCGGCGGAAAAGCTTCCGCCGCCCCGCTTCCATAGGTGGTGACCCTCCCCTATATTCCGCCCGCGTCGCTGGGGCTGTAGCTCAGCTTGGTTAGAGTGCCGCACTGTCACTGCGGAGGTCGCGGGTTCGAGCCCCGTCAGCCCCGCTCCAGTCTTCGAGCCTTCACCCCGTCCCGCATGGGCGGGGTGTTGTGTTTCGTCTCTCATGTCCCGAGCCGGCGATGGCCGAGCCCACCACCTATCATATCCCGGTCCTCGTCGGACCGGTTGTCGCGGCGGTCGCCGGGGCGCGGCGGGCCGTGGACGCGACACTCGGAGGGGGAGGGCATGCCGAGGCGCTGGTCGCCGCCGGAGTGGAGGTTCTCGCCATCGACCGCGATCCCGTGGCGATCGCCTTTGCGCGAGCGCGCCTGGGTGACGAACGGATTCGCTATCTGGAGGCTCCCTACCAGTCGCCTCGAGCGCTGGAGGCCGTGACGGGCTTTCGGCCGGGTTTCGTTCTCCTCGACCTCGGGGTCTCGTCCCGCCAATTGGATGAGGAGGCACGCGGCTTTACTTTCCGACCGGGTGCTCCACTCGACATGCGCATGGAGGGCCGGGGCGCCTCCGCGGCCGAGCTGCTGAATCGGCTGAAGGAGGACGCCCTGGAGCGGATCTTCGCCGACTACGGCGACGAGCGCCGCGCGCGCCGTCTCGCGCGGGAGGTCGTCCGGCGGCGGGAGCGGGCTCCGTTCGCGGTGAGCGACGACCTGGTGAACGCGATCCGCGCGACGCTGGGGCCGCGCTCGGGGCCCTCGGAGTTCGCCCGGCTGTTCCAGGCGGTCCGCATCGCGGTCAACGAGGAGCTCACCGGCCTCCAGGAGGCCCTGCCGGCACTTCGGGATGCACTGGAGCGGGGCGGCGCGCTCGCGGTGATCACCTACCACTCGGGCGAGGACCGGCTGGTCAAGCTCGCCTTCCGTGAGTGGGCCAGCGCGTGCGTGTGCCCGCCACACCAGCCGCTGTGTACCTGCCGCGGTCGGCCGCTGGGCCACCTCGAGCCTCGCAAGCCGATCACGCCGTCGGAGGACGAGATCGTCGCCAACCCGAGGGCCCGGAGCGCCAAGCTGAGGATCTTCCGAGTCGAGCATGCGGCTTAAGGGCCGGCACTGGCTGATGCTGTGGCTGGTCGTGTTCGTCGTCGTGCTGCTGGCGATCACCACGCGGCAGAGCGCCGGCTTCCGCACCGCTCGCCGTCTGGGCGAGCTGCGTGAGGAGCGCACGACCCTGGAGGCACGCCGGGCCGAGCTGGAGCGACAGATCCGGGTGGCGTCTAGCCGGCAGGTCCTGGTTCCCCTGGCGGAACGCCGACTGAGCCTGCACGAACCGTCCGACTCCGAGTTCACCCTGCTGCCGCTTCCGCCGCTGCCCGAGGGCGAGCCCTGATGGCCAAACCCGCGGCACGAATCGCCGTCATCCAGGCGGGCTTTGCGCTCGGCGTGCTCGCCCTGCTGACCCGAGCGGTCCAGCTCCAGATCGTGGAGGGCGAGGACTGGAAAAAGCTCGCGGAGAGCAGCCGGACCGAGCGGCGGGTGCTGCCCGCGCGCCGCGGCGCGCTCTACGATCGCAATGGCGTGCCGCTGGCCGTGACCCAGGAGTTCTATCACGTCGGCATCGCTCCCAACGAGCTGGACGACCCGGCCGCCGCGTTCCGCCGCATCGTCCGGAGCCTTCGTGTCTCCCCCGCAGCGCTCGACCGGGAGTTCCGGGCCGGGAAGCGCTGGATCTATCTGCATGGCCCCTTCAACGCTACCCAGGTCCAGCCCCTGCGGTCGCTGGCCGGCGTGCACCTCGAGGGCAGCTTCCAGCGATTCTATCCTTCGCGCGAGCTCGCGCGCCCCATCATCGGGGGGCTACAACCCGACCGTGCCGCCGGAGGCGCCGGCCTCGAGTTGGCCTTCGACTCCATTCTCACCGGACGACCTGGCGTGGCGGTGCTGCTCAAGGACCGCGCGGGCCATCGCTACGACTCGCCGTCCCGCGAGGTTCGGGACCCCGTCCCCGGCAACGAAGTGGTGCTCACCATCGACGCCGAGCTCCAGGAGATCGCCGAGCGGGGACTGGCGGACGCGCTCGAGGAAATGAAGGCAGAGGGCGGGGACGTCGTCTTTCTCGACCCCAAGACCGGCGAGCTGCTCGCGCTCGCGTCTCGGCAGGTGGTGCCGGGCGCGGTGCCCCGTGCCTCCACGTTCACCGATCCCTTCGAGCCGGGCTCCACCGCGAAGCTGTTCACCGCGGCGGCCTTCCTTCGGTACGGCGTGGTCGACAGCACCGATACGGTGTTCGGAGAACGGGGGTCGTGGGCGATGCCGGTCAATCGGCACGGACGCACGCGCCCCATCCACGACGTGCACGCGCACATGGGAAACCTCACGCTCGCCGAGGCCATCCGGACGTCGAGCAACATCGCGATGGCGAAGTTCAGCCTGCGGCTCACTCCCGAGCAACAGTACGAGACCCTGCGCGACTTCGGGTTCGGCACGCCGACCGGTGCCGAGTTCCCCTCCGAGTCACGGGGGCAGCTGGCGCCGCCTCATCGGTGGCAGTCGATGTACACCCGGGCGAGCATGGCCATGGGGTACGAGCTCGGCGTCACCCCGGTCCAGCTCGCAGCCGCCTACGGAGCGATCGCCAACGACGGCATTCTGCTCGCGCCCACATTGATACGCGAAGTGCGCGACCCGGCAGGCAAGGTGCTGTTCCGGCGGGAGCCCGAGCCGGTGCGCCGTGTGGTCAGCCCCGAGATCGCGGGCCGGCTCCGACAGCTCCTGCGCGGCGCGGTGGAGGAAGGCGGCACCGGAACGGAGGCGCAGCTGGCCAACTACACGGTGCTTGGCAAGACCGGCACCGCGCGCCGCTATCAGGACGGCGGCTACGTCGCCGGCAAGTACACTTCGACATTCGCCGCGATCTTCCCGGCCGATGATCCTCAGCTGGTGGTGATCGTGAAGATCGACAATCCCAAGGGCAGCTACTACGGCGGCCATACTGCCGCACCCGTCACCCGGACCATGCTCCAGCAGGCGCTCGCGTCCCGCCGGGTGGCGATCGATCGAGGGCGGCTGGCGCCCGGCGCCGCCGGCCCGCTCGCGGCGCCGGCCGCCACCACCGGTCCGACGGCGCGGCCAATCACCGTCGTGTCCTGGCCGTACAAAGCATCGCCTCGGGCATCGGAGCCGGTGACCGTTCCGACGGTGGCGGGACGGTCGGTTCGCGAGGCCGCGCTCGCCCTGCACCGGCGGGGGCTCCGGATGAGCCTTCACGGAATGGGGCGAGTCGTGCGGACGACGCCCGAGGCGGGAGCAGAGGCCTCGCCGGGCGCCTCGGTGTCGGTCTGGGCCCAATGAGACGGAGACCGTGAGCGATGCCGCTCTCCTGGCCTGAGCTGCTACTGGAGCTTCGGCGTATCGACCTGCTGGTTGCGGCACCGGAGCTGGGACCCGCGCCTGCCGCGCTGAGCGCGGACAGCCGCTCGATCGTCCCCGGTGCCGTGTACGTGGCCGTCCGCGGCTCGCAGGCCGATGGCCACCGATTCGTGGGCGACGCGGTCCGCCGCGGCGCCGCGGCGGTGGTCGTCGAAACGCCAGGACTGCCGGGTGTGCCGGAGATCGTGGTGCGGGACGGCCGTCGCGCGGCGCTGGCGCTGGGCGCGGCATGGTATGGTCATCCGAGCAGGAAGCTCTCCCTGATCGGCGTTACCGGAACCAACGGCAAGACCACGACCACCGGCCTCATTCGACACCTGCTCAATGCGACCGGAACGTCGGGCAGCATCGGCACCCTCGGCGCGTTCGATGGACGAGACGAAGCCGTGCTGTCCACGGCCGGCACCCTGACCACGCCGGGCCCGATCGACCTGCAGGCGACCCTGGCGGCGCTGGTGGAGCGCAGCGTGGACCGAGTGACCATGGAGGCGTCGTCCCACAGCCTCGACCAGGGTCGCCTCGATGGACTCCGCTTCGCCGCCGGGGTGTTCACCAACCTGACGCGCGACCATCTCGACTACCATGGGACCATGGAGTCGTACCTCGCGGCGAAGCTGAAGCTCGGTGGCATGCTGACGGAGCGAGGGGTCGAGGTCGTGAACCTCGACGACACGGCCTGGGCGGTTCTGCCCGTCTCGTCGCGCCGGGTCACGTTCGGCCTTCACGCCGCAGCCGACGTGAGGGCCACCGGTGTCGTTCTCGACGCGGCGGGCAGCCGCTTCCGACTAGAAGGCTGCTTCGGGACGGCCGAAGTGTCGCTCCCGCTGCTGGGTGACTTCAACGTCGCCAACGCGCTCGCCGCGGCGGCCTGCGCCCTGGGCCTCGGCATGCCGCTGACCCAGGTGGCGGCACGGCTCTCCACCGCTCCGCAGGTTCCGGGGCGCATGGAGCTGCTCAGCGAGACTCCGTGCGTCGTACTGCGCGACTACGCCCACACGCCGGATGCGCTGGCCCGCGCGCTGGCGACGCTCCGCCCGCTCACCGGCGGTCAATTGGTCGTCGTCTTCGGCTGCGGCGGCGATCGCGACAAAGGAAAGCGTCCGATCATGGGCCGGATCGCGGCGGAAGGGTCGGACGTGGCCCTCGTCACTTCGGACAATCCCCGCACCGAGGACCCGGTCGCCATCATCGACGACATCGAGCAGGGCATGGGAGGCGTCGCCCACCTGCGCATCGTGGACCGGCTGGAGGCCATCCACACGGCGCTCGGGCAGGCTCGCAAGGGGGACACGATCCTCCTCGCGGGCAAGGGGCACGAGACCTACCAGATCCTCGGCACGGAGAAGGTTCCCTTCGACGAGCGGGAGATCGTGCGCAACGCGGTGATGCGATGAACGCGGGCGGTGAGGCACCGACCACGCCTCCCTGGGCCGAGGGCGACGTCCGCGAGGCGCTGCGACTGCCTGGAGGCGGTGACGGCAGGACATTCACCACCATCTCGACCGATACGCGGTCCATTCCAGAGGGCGCGCTGTTCGTGGCGCTGGCGGGCGAGCGCTTCGATGCCCACGACTTCCTCTCGGCCGCCGCAGCCGCCGGCGCCGGCGCCGCAGTGGTACGCACGGGGACACCGCCGGTGCCGGGGTTGCCATTGCTCGCGGTGCCCGACACTCTGCGCGCCTTCGGCGCCCTCGCGAGGGTGCGCCGGACCAAGATCACCGGACCTGTTATCGCCGTCACGGGGACGAACGGCAAGACGAGCACGAAAGAGATGCTCGCGGCAGCGTTGGGGACCCGGTACGTCACCTACGCCACGCGGGCGAACCTGAACAACCTGGTGGGGGTGCCGCTCACCATCCTCGAGTCGCCGGCGGAGACCGAGGCGCTGGTTGTCGAAGCCGGCGCCAACTTGCCTGGTGAGATCGCCCGCTATCGGGAGATGATCCGTCCCGACGTCGTCGTGATCACCAACGCAGTCGCGGGACACCTCGAAGGCTTCGGCTCGCTCGAGGGCGTCCTGGATGAGAAGCTGTCGCTCTCCGTGGACGCGCCGGTCGCGGTGGTCGGGACAGACCCACCGGCGCTGGCCGAGGGTGCCCAGCGGCGGGCGAAGCGGGTGCGCACCGCGGGTCTGCAGCATGCCGACCTGGTCCCGGACCGGGTCGAGGTCGGGGCCGATGCCCGCCCGGTCCTGACACTGCATGGGCGGACCTTCACGCTCGCGGCCCGCGGGCTGCACCAGGCCGACAACGCGGTGCGGGTGTGGGCGGTCGCAGAAGAGCTCGGACTCGACCTCGACCAGGTGGCCGGCGCCCTGGAACGGTTTACGCTCCCGGGTGGCCGGGGCGAGCTGCTGCAGGTGGGAGGCCTCACGATCCTCAACGACTGCTACAACGCCAACCCGCAATCCTTCCGCTCCGCGATCGCCACGGCGAAGAGTCTGAGGCAGGGCCGCCCGCTGGTGTTCGTCGCCGGCACCATGCGGGAGCTGGGCGCGGAGTCCACCGCGCTGCACCGGCGCGTCGCGTTCGAGCTGGTGGACCTGGGGCCCGACGTGCTGGCCGCCGTGGGGGACTTCGTACCCGCCCTGGAGCCCTACGCCGAGCAGCTGGGCGGGCGGCTGGTCACCGCACCCGATCCGCTGGCTCTCGCCCCGCTCCTGAGCGAGCGGCTTCGCGGCGACGAAGTCGTCGTGCTCAAGGCATCCCGCGGCGTGGCGCTCGAACGTATACTTCCGGCGCTCACCGCTCGCGCCAATTCTCTCGGCTGAGGTCGGATGTTCTACCATTGGCTCGCCCCACTCGGCCAGACCCACATCATTTTCAATCTCTTCAACTACATCAGCTTCAGAGCGGCGGGCGCCACGGTGACGGCACTCCTGCTCGCGTTCCTGGTCGGGCCGCCGGTGATCCGGCGACTCCGCGCGAGGAAGGTGGGCCAGATCATCCGCGCGGAAGGGCCCGCGAGTCACCAGAGCAAGCGGGGCACCCCGACGATGGGCGGCCTCATCATCCTGCTCGCCACCATCGTGCCGACGCTGCTGTGGGCGCCGCTCACCAACCGGTTCGTGATCGTGGCGATGCTGTCCATCCTGTGGATGGGGTGCATCGGCTTCCTCGACGACTACCTCAAGATCGTGCAGGGGAAATCGCGCGGGCTGGTGGCCAAGTGGAAGCTGGTGGGGCAGGTGAGCTTCGGGGCCCTACTGGGGCTGTTTCTGGCCTACAATCCGGTGGTCCCCTCAGATACCATTCCCGCCACGGCCACGACGCTGCCGTTCTTCAAGTACCTCGTCGTCAATTTCTCGCCGCTGCTGTACGTGCTCTTCGTGACGGTGGTGATCACCGGGAGCAGCAACGCCGTGAACCTCACCGACGGGCTCGACGGGCTCGCCACGGGTCTGGCCGGCATCTCCGCGGCCGCGTTCGCCGGGTTCGCGTATATGTTCGGGCGGACCGACGTGACCAGCTACCTGAACCTCTTCTACCTGCCAGGCGCGGGCGAGCTGGCGATCTTCTGCGGCGCGCTCATGGGCGCGACCATCGGCTTTCTCTGGTTCAACGCCCACCCGGCGCAGGTCTTCATGGGCGACACCGGCAGTCTCGCCATCGGCGGCGCCCTCGGCACGGTCGCCATTCTGCTCAAGGCCGAGTTCCTGCTGCTCTTGATCGGCGGGGTCTTCGCCGCGGAGGCGATCTCGGTGCTGATCCAGACCGGGACCTACAAGTGGCACAAGCGGACGCGGGGCAAGGAGTACGCGGACGCCCATCGAGTCTTCCGGATGGCGCCGCTGCACCACCATTTCGAGAAGCTGGGCTGGGCCGAGACGACGGTCGTCACCCGGTTCTACATTCTCGGCCTGCTCTGCGCGCTGGTGGCACTCTCCACCCTCAAGGTGCGTTGATCATGCAGCGGGTTCCGCTTTTCGAGCAGTGGCGCACCAGCAGCCGGGAAGTGGCGGTCGTGGGGCTCGGCAAGAGCGGGGTGGCCGCGGCGCTGCTGCTGCGCGATCACGGCGTCGCCACGTATGCCTCCGACATCGGCACCGGCCCTACGTTCGATGCCTGGGCCGCGAAGCTCGGGGAGGCGGGCGCCACCGTCCACATCGGCGCCACGACCTCGAACGGATCGCGCGAGCCGTGGCGGTCGTCGTGGCGCCGGGCGTCCCGCCGGAAGCGCCTCCCCTGGAGACCGCGCGGCGGGCCGGCCTCCCGGTTCATGCCGAGATCGACATCGGCTTCCTGGCGCTCCGAGGGACCCGCTGCATCGGCATCACCGGCACCAACGGCAAAACGACGACCACGTCCCTGGTGGCGCACGTCCTTGCGGCCGCCGGGGTCAGGGCCGAGACGGCGGGAAACATCGGGCGGCCGCTCTGTGACGTGGCCAGGTCGGAGTCCCCGCCGGATTGGCTCGCGCTGGAGCTCTCGTCGTTCCAGCTCCACGACACGCCGAACCTCCAACCCGCGGTGGGCGTCCTCACCAACCTGGCCCCCAATCACCTCGACCGATATCACTCGCTGGAGGAATACTACGGGGACAAGGCGCTCCTCTTTCGCAACGCGGACGCGGAGTCGATCACCATCAGCAACGCGGACGACCCCGCGGTCCAGGACATGGTCCGGTCGGTGCCTGGCGGACACTTCCGCTTCTCGGTGCGCGAGCGTGCCGAGGGTTGGTACGACCGCGAAGGCCGCCGGCTGATGCTCGGGGCGACGCCCCTCCTCCCGCGCGACGAGGTGCCCCTCCTGGGCGATCACAACGTGGCCAACGCGCTCACCGCCGCGCTCGCGGCGGCCGCCATCGGCTGCCCGAGCGAAGGCATCGCGGCCGGGCTCAGGACCTTCAAGGCGATCCCGCACCGGGTTGAGCCGGTGCGGGAGGTGGACGGCGTGCTCTGGATCAACGACTCCAAGTCGACCAACGTCACCTCCACCGAGGTGGCGGTGGCCGCCCTCGACCGTCCCTTCGTGTTGCTCCTCGGCGGGCGGCACAAGGGTGAGCCCTACACCAGGCTGGTGGGGTCGCTGAACGGCCGGTGCCGGGCCGTGGTCGCCTACGGGGAGTCGGGCCCGATCGTGATGCAGGACCTGGGGAAGGCGCTGCAGGTCGTGCCCGCCGGCTCCTTCGACGAAGTGATCGCCACCGCCCGCCGGCTCACACACCCCGGCGACGCGGTGCTGCTGTCGCCGGCCTGCTCCAGCTACGACATGTTCAAGAACTACGAGGAGCGGGGCGAGCGCTTCCGGAAGGCGGTGGAGGCGCTATGACCGGCCGGCCGGTGCGTCATCCGGGCGAGATGCGGTGGGAAACGCGCCTGCTCGGCACGGTGACCGCACTACTGCTGGGATTCGGGATCGCCGCGACGTACAGTGCGGCCAGCCTGGTCACTCTGCGTGGTCAGAGCGTCGGGATCGAGTTCGCCATCCGCCAGCTGAGCGGGGCGCTCATCGGTGGCGTACTCCTGCTGCTCGCCTCTCGCCAGGACTACTACCGGTGGCGCCACCTGGCATGGCCGCTGCTGCTGGTCACCGTGGTACTGCTCCTCATCCCGGTGCTGCCCTTCACCCGCGAGATCGCGCCGACGGTGAACGGCGCCCGGCGCTGGATCCAGCTCGGCTCGATCGGCTTCCAGCCGTCCGAGCTGGCGCGGGTCGCAGTGGTGGTCTGGTGCGCCATGCTGGCGGCCAAGAAGGG
>Ga0247825_10001827_pt1 | contig 14100 bp, 12 predicted proteins | sample 13C_Vanillin_Day_FD_194413 | JGI IMG/M metagenome (GOLD analysis project Ga0247825, IMG submission 194413) | Soil microbial communities from agricultural site in Penn Yan, New York, United States - 13C_Vanillin_Day48 | ecosystem: Environmental > Terrestrial > Soil > Agricultural land | place...
CCAACGAAGCCAGCGCCGCGCAATAATCACGGCGCTTTCGATCGTCGCGGTTATTGCTCTTCTCCAGGTTGTGATGTCCAGCAGCTTTACCCACACAGGGGCGAAGCTGCAGACCCTCGAAGTGCAGCGCAGCGACCTGCAGGCTCAGATCTACGATCTGGAGGCCGAGGTCGCGGCGCTGGCTTCGTTGGAGCGCACGGAGCGCATGGCGCGCGACCGGCTCGGTATGATCCCGGCACGAAACCAGACGTACGTCTCGGTTTCCGTCGAGGCGCCTTCCGGCCCGCTGTTGCCACGCCCACTCCTCGACCTCGAGGCGCCTTCGCAGAGCGACCCGGCTGCCTGGTGGCGGGCCGTCCTGGAGTTCCTGCCCAGGCCCTAGGCAAAGACACTAACCGGATTCGGGGATAGACCATGGCGCGTAACGGTTCTCGTATGACGTGGCGCTTCGTCGCACTCGCAGGCTTCCTGTTCGTCGCGACCGGCATCCTTGTCTCGCGTCTCGCCTACATCCAGATCATTCAGAAAGACTACTATCGCCAGGCGGCGCTGGAAGAGCACATGGACAAGGAAGTCGTGCGCTCCGCGCGTGGCGCCATCCTCGACCACAACGGCTTCCCGCTCGCAACTTCGGTCGACGTGTTCGACCTCTACATCGATCGGCGCGCCTGGGCCGACCGGCCGTTGCGCGCGCAAGAAGTCGCCGATGGCCTGGCGCCCGTATTGGCGCAGCAGCCGTCGCAAGTCCTGGCGCGGCTCATGGACGGCTCCGACGGACCTATCGAGCTGTTTGCGACCGAACTCGACTACACGACGGGCGTGGCCATCCGTGAGATGTACCTGCCGGGCGTCACGATCGCGGAAGCGACAAAGCGCTTCTATCCCGAGGGCGACGTCGCATCGGCGCTGCTGGGGTTCCTCGGGCGCGACCACGGCGGCCTCGCCGGCATCGAGGCAGACTTCGACGACATCCTCGCCGGCACACCCGGGGCGATCTACTTCGAGCGCTCGGCCGGCGGTAACCCAATCGCCTTCGGCGAAAGTCAGGTCGTGCCGGGGGAGCCGGGCGGTGACGTTCGTCTGACAATCGATCGCTACATCCAGCGCCTGATCGAGAACGAGCTCGACTTCCAGGTCAAGGCGCACGGCGCCAGCGGTGGCACGATCATCGTCATGGACCCGATGACCGGCGCAATCCTCGGCATGGCTAGCCGGCCAAGCTTCAAGCTGTCGCAGCTCGACCTCGACGCGCCGAACTTCGACATCTACCGCAACCGTTCCGTGACCGATCTTTACGAGCCCGGTTCTGTGGTCAAGGTGCTGACGATGGCTACGGCGATCGACCTCGGCCTCGTCACGCCCGGCACAACTTATTACGACGCTGGTACGGTGGAGAAGGGCGGCTACACGTTCAAGAACTGGGACTTCAGCGCGAACGGTGTCCAGAGCATGACCCAACTGCTGCAGAAGTCTCTGAACACCGGCGCCATCTGGCTCAGCGACCTCATCGGCGCCAACAAGCTCTATGAGTCGTTCGACCGGTTCGGCTTCGGTAACTCGACCTACTCCGGTCTCGGCGGTGAGTCGACCGGCCTCGTGCGCACGAATAAGGACTCGAACTGGTACCCCTCTGACCTCGCGACCAACAGCTACGGGCAGGGCATCGCTGCGACACCGCTGCAGGTCATCACGGCGATTTCGTCCGTGATCAACGGCGGCAAGCTCATGCGCCCGTACATCGTCGAAGAGGTCAACAGTCCCAAAGAGCGCCGCAAGTTCGACCCCGTAGTCGTGCGTGAGACAATCTCCGAAGCCAGCTCCGCAACTATGCGCAAGATGATGAACGACACCGTCGATGGCGTGCAGAACCACCGCGGTCAGGTCAAGGGATACGCGGTCGGCGGCAAGACAGGCACTACGCTCGTCAGCATCCCCACCGGCTACGCGCTCGACTCCACACTGGCAACCTTCGTTGGCTTCGCGCCGGTGGATGATCCGGCGCTGATCATGCTGGTGAAGATCGACGAGCCTAAGGACGACCCGCTCGGAGGTATCGTCGCTGCGCCGGTGTTCGGCAAGCTGGCGCCGCAGATTCTCTCTTACCTGAACGTCAGGCCCGCCGCTCAGGTGGCGCAGACTCGCTAGAAAGGGCGCGACATGCTCGAAGCGATGCTCGCCGCCTGTCTGGCGATGCTGGTGACGTTATTGGCCGGCAAGCCGATTCTCACGGAGTTGCGCCGGCGCAAGCTCGGTGATTCCTACAGTGGTGATGAACCGGAACAGTACGCCAGCAAGGCCGGTACTCCGGTTATGGGCGGTCTCATGTTCCTTACGGGCATTATCGTCGCGTCTATCCCTTTCGCCATCGCGCGGGATGTCGATACCCTGCTTCCCCTCGGTGTGATGCTCGCGGGTGGGGCCCTGGGCGCCTTTGATGACATGCAGACACTGCACGGCCGTCAGAAGCTCACGGGCCATGAGCGTTGGTTCTTCTTCGTCAAGTGGGCAGTACTGCTAGTCATCGGTAGCGTCATGGCGGCGTTCCTTTACTTCGAGTTCGACCTCGACGATGCGCTTGTGCCCCACTTCGGCGCCTACAGCCTCGGTGTGCTCTACCTGCCCGTCGTGGTCATTGTGTTTGTAGTTGCTGTCAGCGGCGCCGTGATTACGGACGGCATGGACGGCCTCATGGCAGGTGTCAGCGCCTTCGCGTACGCGGCCTACGGCGCAATTGCCCTCGCGCAGGGTCAGGAGGAGCTTGCGGCGTTTGCCTTCGCAGTCGTTGGGTCGCTCGCGGGCTTCCTGTGGTACAACGCCCACCCGGCGCAGGTGTTCATGGGCGACCTTGGCTCGCAGGTGCTCTCGGTGGGCATCGTCGCGCTTGCGTTCATGACTGGGTGGTGGCTGCTGCTGCCCGTGATCGGGATCATCTACGTCGCTGAGGGCCTCTCCGACGTGGTCCAGATCCTCTACTACAAGAAGACGAAGGGCCGGCGCGTGTTCAAAATGGCGCCAATTCACTATCACTTCCAACTTTCAGGCTGGCCAGAAACCCAGGTTGTGACGAGATTCTGGATCGTGGGCATTCTCGGTGGGTTTGCGGGCGTGGCCCTGGCGCTGGTGGACTGACTATGACGATGGACTGGCGCGGCAAGCGTGTGGTGGTCATCGGCCTCGGCATCGAGGGCGAAGATCTCGTGCGCTACTTCGTGCGCCACGGTGCGCGCGTTGCCGTCAGCACTGTCGACGCCATCGCGCGCCGTGTCGAGGCGATGAACGACCTCGGCGTCCGCATTTACCTCGGTGCCAACCAGGCGTCGGATGTTAACGGCGCCGACATGGTCTGCGTGTCGCAGGGCGTGCCCATGGATAACCCGGCCGTGGCTGCGGCGCGCATCGGCGGCATTCCCATCGAATCGATGGCCTCGATCTTCTTCGACAACTACCCCGGCCCGATCGTCGGCATCACAGGCTCCAGCGGCAAGACGACCACGACGTCGCTGGTCGACGCCATCTTCACGGCGTCCGGGCGCGACCACGTGCTCGGCGGCAACATCGGCCTTGGTCTGCTGACGCTGCTCGATTCGGCTGTGCCGTCGCGGACGGCGGTGGTCGAGGTCAGTCACACCCAGCTCCAGTTGATCCGCCGTAGCCCGAACGTTGCGGCACTGCTCAACGTGACGCCGAACCACCTGGACCAGTTCACCTGGGATGAATACGTCGCCCTCAAGCGCCGCATCTACGAGCGCCAGACTGCCCGGGACAGCGCCGTGTTCAACATGGACGACCCGGTGTCGTCGGAGTTCCGGTTCAGAGCGCCGGGCAGAGTGCTGCTGTTCAGCCTGCAGGGCGACCACGGCGCGGAGGGCGCCTACCTGGATCGCGACGCAATCTTCTGGCGGGCCGGCCTGCGCACCGAACGCGTGCTCGTAACGCGAGACATCCCCCTGCGCGGCCGTCACAACATCGCCAACGTCGCAGCTGCCACCGCCATTGCCGCGGCCAACGACATCAACCCTCGCGTCGTCAATAACGCCGTACGTCACTTCAAGGCGCCCGCCCACCGGCTGGAGCTCGTGGCGCGCGTGACGGGCGTCAGCTACTACAACGACAGCATCGCCACGGCGCCGGAGCGCACGCTGGCCGCCTTGCGCTCCTACGACGAGCCCATCGTGCTCATGCTGGGCGGCCGCGAGAAGAATCTGCCGCTGGACGAGATGCTGGCCGAGGCGAAGTTACGCTGCAGGGCGATCGTCACCTTCGGCGAGGCCGGCCCAATGCTGGCCGACGCCGTCGAGGCCGCAGACATCCCGGTGCACCGCACAACGGCGCTGGGTGAGGCCTTCGCGGCTGCTGCTGAGATCGCGCAATCGGGAGACGTCGTTCTGCTGTCGCCTGCCTGCACGAGCTTTGATGCTTACCCGAATTTCGAGGCGCGTGGCGAGGAGTTCCGCCGCCTCGTTGAGAACTACAAACGGGAGTCCGGCGAATGAAGAACTATCGATTGCAGGCGGGTAAGCCGGACTTCACAATCCTGGCAGCGGCGCTGGCCCTTGCCATCATCGGCCTGATCTTCGTGTATAGCTCGAGCTTTGCCATTGCTCTGGGCGAGTTCGGCGACGTGAACTACTTCTTCTTCCGTCAGCTGGGCGCGTTGTTCATCGGCCTCATCCTGATGGTGGTGGCGATGAATTTCGACTACCATCATCTGCGAGTCCTCAGTCCCCTGCTCATGGTAGCGGCTGTCCTGAGCCTGATGGCCGTGCTCGCTATCGGTACCGAGGTGTACGGCGCAAAGAGCTGGATTGCGTTGGGTCCACTGCCGCCGATCCAGCCCAGTGAGTTCGCCAAGCTCGCTCTGATCATCTACATCTCGGCCTGGCTTGCTTCGAATCGGCGCGACCTCACGAGCTTCGCAACCGGGTTCATGCCCTTCATCGTCGCCGTAGGAGTAGTCGCCGCCCTGATCCTGATGCAGCCGGATACGGGAACGGCGACCGTGATCGTGCTTACCACGGTGGCGTTGTTCTTCCTTGCCGGAGGCTCGATCTCGCATGTTGTCACGCTGGCGGCGACGGGCGTACTTGTGGTGACGCTGCTCGTGCTGACGGAGGGCTACCGCCTCGACCGCTTCTTCGCCTTCACGTCTGCCGAAGAAGACCCCAGCGGCGTCGGTTTCCAGACCCTCCAGCTGCTGATCGCGCTGGGCAGCGGAGGCGTCGAAGGGCTGGGGCTTGGCGTGAGCCGGCAGAAGTTCTTCTACATACCAGCGGCCCATACCGACGGCATCTTCGCGATCATCGGCGAGGAGGCCGGCTTCATCGGCGCCATGGTGGTCGTCGGCCTGTTTGTCTACCTGGTCTACCGCGGGTTCCATGTTGCGATGAAGGCGCACGACATGTTCGGGACATACCTGGCGATGGGCATCGTGTGCTGGATTTCGTTCCAGGCGCTGATCAACATCGGCGGCATCACGCGGACGATTCCGCTGACTGGCATCCCGCTGCCCCTGGTCAGCTACGGTGGTTCATCCCTGATAATGTGCATGGCCGCGATAGGCGTGCTGCTCAACGTCTCGCGCTACAGCAAGGAGTCGGCACCGGTGCGACGGCCTGTACGCAAGCAGGCAGCGCCGGCCCGGAAGCGCAAGCGAGCACAAGAGCCAGCTCCCGCGCCCGCACCAGCAATGAGCATGAAGGAAAGCCGAAGCACATGAGAGTCGCGTTCTGTGGCGGCGGCACTGGCGGGCACATCTACCCCGCCCTGGCTGTCGCAGCTTCCCTGCGACGCCTCGACCTGGGTGAACCACTCGACGTGATGTTCATCGGCGTGCGCGGCAAGCGGGACCAGGACATGGTGGAGCGCGAAGGGATCCAGTTCCGTGGCGTCACGGCAGGACCGATTCGAGCAGCCTCCGCCGCGGCAACGGCCCAGGGTGGCCTGAAGCTCGCACGAGGCACCGTCGAGTCGCTGTCCATCCTGGGGCAGTTCAAGCCGGACGTTGTCTTCGCCACCGGCGGCTACGGCAGCGTGGGCGTCGGCCTCGCCTCCCGGCTGCGGCGCCGACCCCTGCTGGTATTCCTGCCCGATGTCGAAGCCGGACTCGCAGTGCGCGCCCTCACGAAGGTAGCGACACGCATCGCGGTGACGGTTCCACCCGCGCAGGAGATGCTGGGCTACGAAAAGACTGTCCTCACCGGCTATCCGGTGCGCGACCAATTCTTCGGCGTCGACAAAGCCGAGGCCCGCAAGAAGCTTGGCCTCGACCCCGGCCTGCCGACGCTGCTCGTCTCCGGCGCCAGCAGCGGCGCCGCACGGTTGAACCAGAACGTATCGAGTTGGGCCGCCGACTTTCTCAAGATAGGTCAGTTGATCCATCTGTCGGGGCTTGCGGACGAGGTCTGGCTGCGCGCCGGCATCGATATGCTGCCTGAGGAACCGCGCTCCCGATACCACCTCTACGGCTACCTCCACGAGGAGATGCCCCTCGCACTCGGAGCCGCCGACCTCGGCGTCATGCGCGCGGGTGCATCTGTCCTTGGAGAGCTGCCTGCGACGCGCCTGCCTGCCATCCTCGTTCCCGGGGAGTACGAGGGCTGGGACCAGAGTCCGAACGCGAAATATCTGGAAGACAGCGGTGGCGCCGTCATGCTGCGCCAGGAGAACCTCGACCAACTTCACAACCTCGCCGTGGAGCTGATCCAGGATGGCCCCCGCCTCGCCGGCATGCGTACCGCGATGGCAGCGCTCGCGAAGCCGGAGGCGTCGGAGCGGCTCGCCCAGCTTGTGGTCGAGATGGCACGAAAAAGGAAGGATGTGGCGGCGTGACGAACAACGCCGGCATCCCGCAGCGCGTGCATCTCGTCGGCATCGGCGGGGCGCACATGTCTGCCATCGGGCGCATCCTGCTGTCGTGGGGACACCAGGTGTCCGGCTCCGATCTGCGCGGCACCGGTGTCACGGAGGCGCTGGAGGCGCTCGGGGCGACGGTGCACATCGGCCCGCACGACGCGGCCTACGTTGGCGACGCCGAGATGGTAGTCACCACTTCCGCTGCCGTGAGCGACAATCCAGAGCTAACCGAAGCACGAAATCGCGGGCTGGCCATCGTCAAACGCGCCGATATGGTGGCGAAGCTCATGGGCACCAAGACCAGCGCTGGTATCGCGGGCTGTCACGGCAAGAGCACGACCAGCGGCATGGTCGCCTACATCCTCGTGTCGGCCGGACGCGACCCTACATATCTAATAGGCGCTGAAGTATCGGACCTTGGGACGAACGCCGCCGCCGGCTCGGGCCCCCACGTCGTCGTCGAGGCGGACGAATACGACCGCGCCTTCCTCAGCTACCACCCGGACGTCGCTGCGGTAACTAACGTCGAGGCGGACCACCTCGACTACTACGGCACCTACGAGGCGGTGAAAGAGGCTTTTCGAGGCTACGCGGCGAACGTGAAGCCCGGCGGCACCCTCGCCCTGTGTGCCGACAACGACGAGGCGCTCGCCCTGCGCGACTACGTCCAGCCTGGGGTCAGCGTCGTCACGTACGGTTTCGCGCAGGACGCCGACTGGCGCGCCGCCGACGTCTCGACGCGCGGCCTTGGTCAGTCATTCATGCTCTATCACCACGGCGAGCCCGTGCGCCGGTTCGAAATCGCGCTGCCCATCAGACACAACGTCCAAAATGCCCTCGGCGCCGCGGTCGTGTGCCATGTCCTGGGCCTGACCTGGGACGAGATAGCGACCGGGCTCGCGGGCTATCGGGGCGTAAAACGCCGCTTCGAGCTGGTAGGCGAAGCCGCAGGCGTGCTGGTGTACGACGACTACGCTCACCACCCGACTGAGATCGCCGACACGGCCGTCGCGGCGAAGGACCATTTCCCCGGCCGTCGCATTGTCGCCCTCTTCCAGCCCCACACTTATGCGCGTAGCCGCTACCTGCTCGAAGAGTTCAAGCGCTGTTTCGAGGCCTTCGACCGCCTCTTTATTCTCGAGACCTACGCTGCCCGCGAAGCCATCGCAGACGGCATGACGGCGAAACAGCTAGCTGAGCAGATCACGAGTCCCGAGCCCGCCTACTGCGAAACCTTCGAAGGCGCCGCCGAGGCCGTGGCCGCCGACCTGCGCCCGGGCGACGTCTTCTTCACGGTAGGCGCCGGCGATGTCGACAGCGTGGGCCCCATGGTCCTTCAGCTTCTTCGCAACAACTCCCCCTCCCCGTCGACGGGGAGGGGGCCGGGGGGTGGGGTTTGACCCTCGCCTCCGCCCTCCAGCGCATCGCGCCCACTCGCGAGGGCGAGGTGTTGTCGCGCCACACGACGATCGGCATCGGAGGGCCCGCGGACGTGTACGTGATGCCTGAAACAACGGCGCAGCTCGCAGAAGTACTGCGGGTTAGTCACGACGAGGGCGCGCCGGTGTTCATGCTGGGCTCCGGCTCGAACATCGTCATCGGCGATCGCGGCATGCGCGGCGTGACGATCGAGAGCAAGGCGCAGGCACTGAGCGAACCCAAGGCTTTCCGAAGCAACGAAGAGCGCTTTCTCTTCCGTGCGGACGGCGGATGCAGCTTCGCGGCGGTATCGCGCCAGCTTTCGTTCGCGGGCTATAAGGGCCTCGAGTGGGCCTGCGGCATCCCGGGCACCATTGGCGGCGCCGTCGTCTACAACGCCGGCGCTTACGGCGGCTGCCTCGGCGACGTGCTCCAGCGGGTGGGCGTGTGGAGCGCTGAGGAAGGCGAGCACGTCTACGAAGCTGCTGAACTCGGCCTCGTCTACCGGGCGAGCGACTTCACGCGAGGCCTCATGACCGGTAAGGCCGTGCTCTGGGCAGAGTTCGCCTTGTGGCCCGGCGACGCAATGGAGCTACGCGCTAGAATCGCCGACTACGATGGTCGCCGTCTCAAGGCCCAGCCACGTGGCCGCAACGCAGGGTCGTTCTTCAAGAATCCGCCCGAGCACCCGGCCTGGAAGCTGATCGATGGCGTCGGCATGCGTGGCTATCAGATCGGTGGCGCGCAGTTCTCCGAGAAGCACTGCAACTTCCTTATTAATACAGGCGGCGCTACGGCGGCGGATGTCGCGGCGCTGAAGGCAGAAGCACAACGAAGAGTGCGAAATCAGTTCGGCGTCGAACTCGAGAACGAGGTGACGCTTGTAGGGGAGGGCTTCGGTAACTAGCGAACCGAAGCGTTGGGAGCAGGACATAAAAATTCGCGAAGGGGCGAAATTCCGCGACATCGAATAAAATAGGGAGTATCCTTGTCCGACTGATAAGGTGAGTAGTCCGATTAGCGGCTACTGCTAACAGGAGTCAATAGTGTCGAAGGACCGCAGCCCCCGCCAGCGGCCCGAAACAACTACATCGCCGAAGCCTCGAGCTTCTCGTGGTGTCCGCTGGCGGCTTTTCCTCGCAGTCATCCCGCTGCTTGTCGTTGCAGGCGCGACGTATGCTGCCGTCCGCTCGCCCTATCTCACCGTCCAGGAGATTCGCGTCGAGGGTGCGGCAACACTCGATCCCGTATCCGTCGCCGACCTGAGCAACCTCACCGGCTCGAGCATGCTGACGCTGCCGACGGGCCAGGCCCGCGACAACCTCCTCGCCATCCCCGCGGTGAAGGCGGTGTCGTTCGAGCGGGGTTGGCCCCAAACCGTAACGATAAGAGTCGAAGAGCGCGTCCCCGTCGCCTTCTGGTCCGTCGGCGGCTATGACTACGCCGTCGATGAAGAAGGAGTTGTCCTCGCCGCCGGCACGCCGAACGGCCCGGCGCCGCGCATCGTGGAGCAGGTGCAAGGCAAGTCACTCACTCCTGGCGACCGTGTCCACCCGGACGCCGTGGCGTTCGCCCGCCGCATCATGGCGGAGTCGCCCCGCTTCCTCAACGAGAGTGTCCAGATGCTGGAGTACCGCGCGGGCATCGGCGTCACGGTCGTGTTCCATGGCGGAATGCGCGTCACATTCGGCGACGAGCGCTCGTACGAGTACAAAATTGCAGTCCTGTCCGAGCTGCTAGACAACCTGACGCGCCAGGGCGTGGCGCCTAAGGCTGTGGACCTGCGATTCGGAGAGCGAGTCACGTATGAATAATCAGGGCGGGGCAAGGGGAGGCACGCGTTGAGAAGCGGAACCTTTGCCGCTATCGATGTCGGCACGACGAAGGTCTGCACCATCGTTGGGGAAGTCGCGGCCGGCACCGGCGAGACGCGCATCCTCGGCGTCGGCGTCTCACCGTCGGCGGGCCTGAGCAAGGGCATGGTCGACAACATCCGCGAGGCTACGGAAGCGATCCGGGCATCTGTTGAGAAGGCTGAGCGCGCCAGCGGCACCCGTATCCTCTCTGCCCACGTCGGCCTTAGTGGCGCGCACGTCCAGAGCGTGAACAACCGCGGCATCGTTGCCGTGCCTGACCGCAACCGCCCGATCTCCGGCGACGACATTGCACGCGCCCTCGAAGGCGCCAAGATCATCAGCATCCCGGCGAACCGTGAGATCCTCCACGTCCTGCCGCGCTACTACATCGTCGACGGCCAGGACCACGTCTCCGACCCGCTGGGCATGTACGGCCAGCGCCTCGATGTCGAAGCGCACATCATCACCATCGCCAGCAGCGCCATCGCCAACGTCTCGAAAGTGATCGAGGCGGCCGGCGTGCAGGTGGACGACGTCGTCCTCCAGCCCCTCGCCAGCGCGGAGGCCGTGCTGACCCCCGAAGAGCGACGCCAGGGGGTCATCATCGCCGACATCGGTGGCGGCTGCACCGACCTCAGCGTGTTCATCGAGGGCAGCATCCAGCACACGGCGACCCTGCCCATCGGTGGCAACCACATCACGCGCGACCTCGTCGTCGGCCTGCGCTGCCCCTACCACAGCGCCGAGGGCGCCAAGGAGCACTACGGCCACGCCCTGCCCAGCGCGGTCGACGCCCAGGACATGATCGACATCGAGGCCTTCGGCGCTGAACGCCAGCGCCAGTACCCTCGCCGCCTGGTCTGCGAAATCATCCAGGCCCGCTGCGAAGAGATCCTCGAGATGATCGTCAGTGAGGTGCGCACCGCCACCGACGTCGAGCTGGTCTCTGCCGGCTTGGTCCTCACAGGTGGCACGTCGCGCCTTCCTGGCCTCGACCTCCTCGCGGAGCAGGTCACGGGCCTACCGGCGCGTATCGGCCTGCCGAGTCACATCTTCGGCCTCGTCGACGAGCTGCACGACCCGGCCTTCGCGACCGGTGTCGGCCTGCTGCAGTGGGCGATGGGCGACCAGGACCTGACGCCGCTGACCGGCGGCTACGGTGGCCCGGGGCCTTTGGACGGGATGGTCAAGAAGCTAAGCAACTGGTTCCGGGTACTACTACCCGAATGAGTACGCAAATGGACGGACGCTGCGATGAGTCTACTCAAGGGGACGCAACTCTCGTTGCCGGAAGTGGCGTCCGAACCTGTTTCCGAATCCGCACCCGAGCTGTCAGGGAGGGACGACATGCCTAAGCACGAATTCGACGGACTGCCACCGATCAAGGTCATCGGCGTAGGCGGCGGCGGCAGCAATGCCGTGAACCGCATGGCCCAGGAGAAGATCCCCGGCGTCGAGCTGATCGCCGTCAACACCGACGGCCAGGCCCTCATGCACATCAACGCCGATGTGCAGATCCGCATCGGCGACAAGCTGACGAAGGGCCTCGGCGCCGGCGGCGACCCCATGAAGGGTGAACGCTCCGCCGAGGAGTCGCGCGACGAGCTTCGCGAAGCGGTAAGAGGCGCCGAGATGGTGTTCGTCACCGCGGGCATGGGCGGCGGCACGGGCACCGGCGCATCGCCGATCGTCGCCGAGGTGGCGCGCGAGGCCGGGGCACTGACCATCGGCGTCGTCACGAAGCCCTTCACCTTCGAGGGCATGAAGCGTGCCAACCGCGCCGACGACGGCATCGACGCCCTGCGCGACAAGGTCGACACGCTCATCGTCATCCCCAACGACCGCCTCCTGCAGATCAGTGACGCTAAGACGACTCTGCAGGAAGCCTTCAGTACAGCGGACGATGTGCTGCGCCAGGCCATCCAGGGCATCTCCGAGATCATCACGCTGCCCGGCATGATCAACCTCGACTTCGCCGACGTGCGCAAGATCATGGGCCAGGCTGGACCGGCGCTTCTCGCCATTGGTCATGGCCGCGGCAGCAACCGCGCAGAGGAAGCCGCCCGCAACGCCGTCTCGAGCCCGCTGCTCGACATCGCCATCAAGGGCGCCCGGGGCGTGCTGTTCAACGTCGTCGGCGGTCGCGACCTGGGTATCCAGGAGGTCAACGAGGCGGCGATGGTCGTCCAGGAGGTCGTCTCCGATGACGCCGAGATCATCTTCGGCGCCGCCATCGACGAGACCCTCGGCGACGAGGTCAAGGTGACCGTGATCGCGACCGGCTTCCAGCCCTCGGCACGCGTCGACGCGGACGACTATGAGGACGAGGTCTACGACGAGCCGCGAGCCGAAGACGAAGCCCCCGCGCGCCAGCAGCAGCCCGAAGCAGCCGGCCGCGGCGCCGCCTTCGGCCAGATGCCGGAGGTCGACATGGAGCTACCGGCCTTCCTGCGCCGCGGCGTGAACACGACGCGGTACTGACCCCTCCCCCTAACCCCCTCCCCGTTTACGGAGAGGGGGGACCGGCATTTGATGTCAGGATGTAGGGACCCAGCATGCTGGGTCCCTACAGGCGTTCGACGTTGTACGCTTCGCGCATGCCCAACCAGCCCTCCAACCGCCGCATCAGCATCGACACCGCCACGCCTGACGACACCCCGCTGATCCTCGATCTGATACGCGAGCTGGCAGAGTACGAGCGCGAGCCGGAGTCGGCGCAGGCGACGGCGTCGCAGATCCATGCCGCACTGTTCGGGGACCGTCCTGCCGCTGAGGCCGTGATCGCGCGCCTGGATGGCGAGCCGGTCGGGTGGGCTGTCTGGTTCCAGACGTTCTCGACCTGGACCGGCAAGCCTGGGTTGTGGCTGGAGGACCTCTTCGTGCGACCGGCGTATCGGCGCGCCGGTGTGGGCAAGGCGCTGCTCGTCTACCTCGCCCAGGTGTGCGTCGAGCGCGACTACGGGCGCTTCGAGTGGTCCGTGCTGGACTGGAACGAACCGGCCCTGGAGTTCTACCGCAGCCTCGGCGCAGTGGGCATGGACGAGTGGACCATTCACCGCGTCACCGGTGAGGCTTTGCAGCGGTTGGCAGGCCAGTAGTTGCCTCGATTGCCAGCCCAGTCCTCACCATAACTCGCCCTCTTATGCAAAGCCGACTTCTTCAACTCGACACAAAATGTAGGGATTAAATCGCTTGACAGGCGCTACATGTGGTGTATTATCCGGCTTGTCCCTCCGGGCGAGGGGGACATAAGGAAGCCGCCAGGGAGGCGATACACCCCGCATGCGCTGCCCGTACTGCACCTTCGATGACTCGAAAGTAATCGACTCCAGAGAGGCCGACGACGGCATCCGGAGGCGCCGTGAGTGCCTGTCTTGTGGCAAGCGGTTCACCACGTTCGAGCGCGTGCAGACCGCGCACCTCATGGTCGTCAAGAAGGACGGACGGCGCGAAGAGTTCTCGCGCGAGAAGGTGCGCTCCGGCATCCAGCGCGCGACGGCGAAGCTGCCCATCAGCTCTGCGGACGTCGATGCCCTCGTCGAAGAGGTCGAGGTCACACTCCTCCAGCGCGGCAACCCCGAGGTGCCGTACACGGACGTGGGCGACCTCGTCATGGACAGTCTGCGGGAGCTGAGCTACGCGGCGTACGTGCGGTTCGCCTCCCACTACCGAGACTTTGTCAGCCTCGAAGAGCTGCAGGCAGAGATCGATCGCAGCCGCACGGCGCCCCGTCGACCCGCCCGCCGCGCAGGCGCCGCACAGCCGCCGCTGCTGCCGCCTGCCGCGCTCGAGGCCAGTCAGCCAATACAACTTGCCGAGAGGGCGCCCCGACGGGCGTCCCGGCGTTAGGTCAGGACCAGGTTTGATAGTTGAGTCGTTTGGAAAGTTGTTCACGGAGAACGGTGAAATTGTGGCGGAAGGGAGTTGTCTGATCGATATGGACCGCGGCAGCGTGACCATGCGCCCGATCGTC
>Ga0247825_10001828_pt1 | contig 14096 bp, 11 predicted proteins | sample 13C_Vanillin_Day_FD_194413 | JGI IMG/M metagenome (GOLD analysis project Ga0247825, IMG submission 194413) | Soil microbial communities from agricultural site in Penn Yan, New York, United States - 13C_Vanillin_Day48 | ecosystem: Environmental > Terrestrial > Soil > Agricultural land | place...
TGTACGTAGTCGCAACGCCCATCGGCAATCTCGCCGATGCGAGCCCGCGCGCCCTGGAAACTCTGCGCAGCGTCGATCTGGTCGCCTGCGAGGACACGCGCACCAGCGCCAAGCTGCTCGCGCGCCACGGCATCGCGACCCGCACCATCGCGCTGCATGAGCACAACGAGCGCCGCGCCGCGGCCGGCCTGATCGATGCGCTGCGCGATGGAAAGAACATCGCGCTGGTCAGCGACGCCGGCACACCGGCGCTGTCAGATCCGGGCGCGTGGCTGGTGCAGGAAGCGCACCGCGCCGGCATCCGGGTGAGCCCGCTGCCCGGCCCGAGCGCGGCCGCCGCGGCGATCTCGGCCGCGGGATTCAGCGCGCCGCAGTTCCTGTTCGCCGGCTTTCTTCCCGCCACGCGCGCGGCCCGACGCAAGGCCCTGCAGGCCCTCGATCTGCCCTGGCCGGTGGTGTTTTACGAGGCGCCGCATCGCATCGCGGACACGCTGGCCGACCTCGCCGAGCGCTTCGGCCCGGCGCGCGAGCTGGCGATCGGCCGCGAGCTCACGAAGAAGTTCGAGGAAGTCGCGCGGCTGCCCCTGGGGGAGGCCGCGGGCTGGCTCGCCGCGCGTGCCGAGCGCGAGCAAGGCGAGTTCGTGCTGGTGCTCGCGCCCGGCGAGGAGAAAGCGGCTCACAGCGTCGAGCCGGACGTGGTGCTCGACATCCTGCTCGAAGCAATGGCGCCAAGCGAGGCGGCGAAGCTGGCGGCACGCATTACCGGCGCACCGAAGAACGTCCTGTATCGCAAGGCGCTGGACCGAGCCAAGTAAAATTCGGCGCGATGGACCACCTCTCCCTGCGTCGCCCCGACGACTGGCATCTGCACCTGCGCGACGGCGCGGTGCTCGCGGCCACCGTCCGCGACGCGGCTCGCCGCTTCGCGCGCGCCATCGTGATGCCGAATCTCAAGCCCGCGGTGCGCACCACGGCGCAGGCGCTCGACTACCGCGAGCGCATCCTGGGCGAGGTTCCCGACGGCGCGAGCTTCGATCCGCTGATGACGCTCTACCTCACCGACGACACCCCGCCGGAGGAGATCGCGCGCGCCCGGCTCTCGGGCCGCGTGTTCGGCGTGAAGCTCTACCCGGCGGGCGCGACCACCCATTCGGCCGAAGGCGTGACGCGGCTCTCGCGCTGCTTCCACGCGCTGGAAAAGATGGAGGAGCTCGGCCTGCCGCTGCTGGTGCACGGCGAATCGACCGATCCCTCGATCGACGTGTTCGACCGCGAGCAGGTGTTCATCGAGGAAATCCTCGGCCCGACGCTCGAGCGCTTCCCGCGCCTCAAGGTGGTGCTCGAGCACATCACCACGCGCGAGGCCGCGCAGTTCGTGGAGGTGACCGGGCCGAACGTCGCCGCCACCATCACCGCGCACCACCTCCTGCTCAACCGCAACGCGCTGTTCCTCGGCGGCATCCGCCCGCACCACTATTGCCTGCCGGTGCTGAAGCGCGAGACGCACCGCGAAGCGCTGGTCGAGGCGGCGACCTCGGGCAACCCGAAATTCTTCCTCGGCACCGACAGCGCGCCGCACGCGCGCAATACCAAGGAGGCGCCCTGCGGCTGCGCCGGCATCTACACCGCGCATGCCGCGATCGAGCTCTATGCCGCCGCCTTCGAGGAAGCCGGCGCGCTCGGCAAGCTCGAAGGCTTCGCCAGCGTGTTCGGCGCCCAGTTCTACGGCCTGCCGCTGAACAACAGCAACATCACGCTGGTGCGCGAAGAGTGGCGCGTGCCCGAGCGGCTGCCGTTCGGCAGCGAGGACCTGGTCCCGCTGCGCGCCGGAGAAACGATTCCCTGGAAGCTGGTCTAGCGCATCCGCTGTTCGACGGGGTGCGGCCGTGGCTCGGCGCCGCCCGCACGCTCGAGACCCTGAACCGCCTTGCCGAAGATCGAAAGCTGCAGACCGAAAGCGGCAAGCCGGTGCGCTTCGTGCCCCCGGGCGCGAAGGACGCGTATTACGAGCTCAAGGTTTTCCGCACCGGCGAAGTCGCGACCCGGCCGGACAGCCTGCACGACTTCTTCAACGCCCTCGCCTGGCTCGCCTTTCCGCGTTCGAAGGCCAGGCTGAACGCGTTGCACGCGGCGGAGATCCCGCGCGAAGGCGGCCGGCGCGGGCGGCTGCGCGACCTGCTGACGATCTTCGACGAGGGCGGCGCAATCGTCCTCTGCAACAATGCGCTGCTCCTGCGGCTGCTGCGAAACTTCGAATGGAAAGCGCTGTTCTGGGAGCAGCGCGAGCGCGTGCGCACCGAAATGCGCATCGTGGTGTTCGGTCATGCGGTGATGGAGCAGGCGCTCAATCCCTGGCCGGGAATTACCTGCAAGGCCATCGTTGCGCCGGCGGACGCCAACGCCGATGCAGTGACGCAGGCGTGGCTGGGCGCCCTGCAGCCCGGAGCCTCGCCGCGCGACCTCGCGCCGCTGCCGATCTTCGGCTATCCCGGCTGGTCGGCGCAGGACGAAGCGTTCTACGACGACGCGCGCTATTTCCGTCCGTTCCGGGCGAACGGCTAGGGAAAAACGTAGCGCATCGCCTCGCCCCGCGGCACCGCTTCCGGATGGCGTGAGCGCACCAGGTCGGTGATCTCGGCGCTGCGGCGAAAGGGCACGTCCAGCATCAGCAATACGCGCCCGGCCTCCAGATCGGCATCGAATTGCTTGAGGCGTGAGTTCGGCACCGCGGCCCCTACCATGCTGGCCACCAGGACGCCGAACGCCGCTCCGCCGAGCAGGCCGATCAGCACCGCGACCAGCTCCGGGTTCATGCCCTCGGGCGGATAAGCCACCACCAGCGCCCCGGCCAGCGCGCCGAGCAGGCCTCCCAGCGTGAGCCCAACCACCGCACCGTGGACGGCATCGGTCTTGTCGAGATAGCCGGCCTCGTGCAGCGGCTCGAGCACGGTGCCGCGTCTGGAGAGGAAGCGCATGTGGCGATCCTCGACGCGGGCGAGGAGCAGGTCGTCCGCAGTGCGCTTCGCGCTTTCGACATCGGGCAGTACAAAGTACAGGCGTCTGCGCATATCGCCTCCTTACCGGCTCTTGGACACCGGCTTTGGCGATAAAATTGCACCGGGAGTCGGCCAGGCAGCCGCTGCGTGCAAACGTAGAGGAAAGTCCGGGCTCCGCAGAGCGGGATGCAGGGTAACGCCCTGGCACGGCGACGTGACGAAGAGGGCCACAGAGACGAGTCCCGATCGCAAGATCGGGGGTGAAACGAGGCAACCTCCATCCGGAGCAACACCAAATAGGCAAGCGTGGCGCGGCAACGCGCCGTATGGCCGGCTCGGCCGAGCTTGCGGGTAGGTGGCTAGAGCCCCGGGGTGACCCGGGGTCGAGAGGAATGGCTGCCGGTCCCACCGGGTCACACCGGCCGGGACCACAGAACCCGGCTTATCGGCCTGCTCCCACTTTGCTTTCTGTCCGGTTTTTCCTTGATTCCAACCCTGCGGCAGAGAATAATCGGCTGCCATAGGGGGAGGGGGATGCAAGACCGTCTGAACCAGAACGACGTGACCAACCGGGTCAACGTCGAGGACCCGGCGCGCGTGCGCGACGCCGTCGTCGCGCTTTATGCCGCGCGCTATCCGGGCATAGACCTGGCGCCGGTCCAGCAGGCCTTCGCCGACTTCAAGGCCCTGTTCGAGGGCAGCTATCCGGGCTTCCTCGCCTGCGACACGCTCTACCACGACATGCGCCACACGCTCGACATGACGCTCGCGCTGGCGCGGCTGGTGGACGGTCACGACCGCAGCTGCGCCCTGCCCGACCGCCTGGGCCCGCGGCGCGCGATCCTCGGCGTGCTGATCGCGCTGCTGCACGACTCGGGCTATCTGCGGCGCAGCGCGGAAGGCGCGATCGAGAACGGCGCGGTGTTCACCAAGACGCACGTTAGCCGCGGCGCGGATTTCATCGCCGCCTACCTGCCGCAGCTCGGCTTCGGCGCGGAGGCGGCGCTCGCGGCGCGCCTGGTGCACTTCACCGGCTACGAGATGGAGATCGAGGACATCCGGGTGGGCGATCCGCGCGACCGCAAGATCGGCTGCCTGGTGGGCGCGGCCGACCTGATCGGCCAGATGTCGGACCGCATGTACCTCGAGAAATGCCGCGAGTTCCTCTACCGCGAATTCGTCTGGGGCAAGATCGCGCGCGAGCGCCTGCCCGACGGCCACGAGGTGGTGCGCTATGCCTCGCCCGAAGACCTGATCATCAAGACCCCGGGCTTCTACGAGTACGTGGCGCGCACGCGCCTGGAGAAGAAGCTGGGCGCGGCCGACCGCTACGCCGAGGCGCACTTCGACGGCCCGAGCCTGTATCAGTCCGAGATCGACCGCAACATGGATTTCCTGCGCGCGACGATCGAGACCGCGGACTTCGGCCGCCTGCGCCGTTCCTGTTACTCGCTGTCCAAGCGACCGCCCAGCGATCTCAAGGCTGCCTAAGTGCGCCGTTTTTCACACCGCCGCTGAAATAGGCGGCGTCGCCAAAATAAGACTCTTGTCGCTCTGCCGGAACCATGGCAAAAGTGCGCCATGGCGTCCGTGATGAAGCCTGAAAAGCCGGAAGCGGCACCCGCCCTCTACCGGCTGCTGACCGACAGCGCGCTGTCACGCGCCGCGCTCGGCGCCTGCGGGATTCCGCTCGCCATCCTCGACGCGCGCATCCCGGCGCGCAGCATCACCTACGTCAACCCGGCGTTCGAGACTTTCTTCGGCGTGCGCTCGAGCGACGCGCTCGGCCACCCGCTCGCCAAGCTGCTGTTCAAGAACGACGAGCCGCTGGTGCACCGCCTGCTGGCCGAGCCGAGCTCGCGCTGGAAGCTGCGCGCGTGGGGCAAGGACGGCGCGGTGCGCCATGTGGACGTATCGCTCGGCGCGGTGCATAGCGCCGCCGGCGAGCTTACGCACTGGGTGGTGGCGTTCGCCGACCGCAGCGAAGTGGAAAAGCTGCGCGCCGAGCTCGAGGGCCTGAAGTCCCTCGCCGCCGCGCCCTAGTCTCTCTAGGACCCGACCTTCTTTTCCAGCCAGCGCGCGGTGCGCAACAGCCGCGCGTCGTAGCCCTTGCGTCCCACCAGCTGCACGCCGAGCGGCAGTCCGTTGGCACCCTGCATCAGCGGCAAAGTGATCGCCGGCATGCCGAGCAGCGTCCACAGCACGCAGAACGCCGGATCACCGGTCGCCCCCAGCCCCTTCGGCGCCGTGCCGAGCGCAGGCGGCGTGAGGATCGCGTCGTAGCGCTCGCGGAACAGCTCGTCGAAGCTCTCGATCGTCGGCGCGAGGCGGCGCAGCGTGCGCTGGTAATCGACCACGCGCGTCTCGCGGCCGCGCTCCATCAGGCCGCGCAGCCGCTCGGACAGCTTGTCCTTGCCCGCCAGCCAGAGCGGCTCGAGATTCGAGGACATCTCCGCTTCCATGATGGTGCGCTGCCAGTCCCAGCCCTCGGCGGCGGAGGGAAACAGCTCCACTTCCTCGATCTGCGGGCCAAGCGCCTCCTGCAGCTCGGCGTAGGCCTCCTTCAGGTCGGGATCGGTGCGCTCCCAGTGCGGCGTCTTGATGAAGGCGAACATCGGCTCCAACGGCGGTTCTTCATTGGCGATTCGTTGGTAGTCCACCCGCGCACGTGGCCGTGTATCCGGGTCGCGCTCGTCGTAGCCCTGCAGCTGCTCGAGCAGCAGCGCGAGATCGTCGATGCCGCGCGCGAACAGCCCCACGTGGTCGAGCGTGCGCGAGAGCTGCAGGATGCCGTGGCGCGGGATCAGGCCGTGCGTCGGCTTGAAGCCGTACACGCCGCAGAACGCCGCCGGCCGGATCACCGAGCCGGCGGTCTGGCTGCCGAGGGCGAGCGGCACCATGGAAGCGGCCACTGCCGCCGCCGAGCCGCTGGACGAGCCGCCCGGCGTGTGCTCGGGATTATGCGGATTGCGCGTCTTGCCGGGATTGAAGTAGGCGCACTCGGTGGTCACCGTCTTGCCCAGGATCACGGCGCCGGCGGCGCGTAATTGCGTCACCACGCCGGCGTCGTCGCGCGGCGTGCGCCCCTTGTGCAGCACGGTGCCGTTCTCGGTCGGCATGTCGGCGGTGTCAATGATGTCCTTCACGCCGACCGGCACGCCGTGCAGCGGCCCGAGCGGCTCGCCGTTGCGCTTGCGCTCGTCCAGCGCTCGCGCCTGCGCGAGCGCGTGCGCTTCATCGAGGAATTGCCAGGCCTGGACTTTCGGCTCGAACGCGCGGATCTGTTCCAGGCAGCTCGCGACCAGCTCTTCCGATGTCAGCAGGCCGCTGCGGATCTTGCGTGCGGCTTCGGCGGCAGTCAGCGCCGCCGGTGGATCACCTGCCATACAGGACTTGTGGCAACCAGAGCCCGATCTCCGGGAACGTGTAAAGCAGCACCAGCGCCACGATCTGAATGCCCATGAACGGCAGCATGCCGGCGAAGATCTGGTTCAGCGTCACGTGCGGTGGCGCGACGCCTTTCAGGTAGAACGCGGCCATCGCCACCGGCGGCGACAGGAACGCGGTCTGCAGGTTGAGCGCAACCAGCAGGCCGAAGAACAGCGGATCGATGCCGAACTTCGGCAGCAGCGGGATGAAGATCGGCATGAAGATGACGATGATCTCGGTCCACTCCAGCGGCCAGCCGAGGATGAAGATGATGAACTGCGCGAGGATCATGAACTGCAGCGGCGTGAGGCCGAGCGACAGCACCCAGCGCTCGAGCAGGTCCTGCCCGCCGAGCAGCGCGAACGCGGCCGAAAAGATCGACGAGCCGACGAACAGCCAGCACACCATGGCGCTCGTCTTCGCGGTCAGGAACGAGGACTCCTTGACGATCCCGCCCACGTCGCGCGTGGTGGTCCACGCCACGCTGCCGAAGCTGCGCCGGCCGGGGCCGCGCAGGTGTCCGATGAACCGGTAGGCGATGGTCAGCAAGAACCCGCCGAACGCGCCGACCGCCGCCGCCTCGGCGGGCGTGGCCAGGCCGAACACGATGGATCCGAGCACCGCGAGAATCAGCAGCGCAAGCGGGAAGAACGACGCGAGCAGCATCTTGAACACCTCGAGCCGCTCCCAGGTCCATAGCCAGTAGATCAGCAGCGCGCTCAGCGCAAAGATGGCGAAAACCACCCAGAACCAGGTCGGCGCCGGCACGCGCTCGGCCGCGGCTATCGGCGACGCGGCGGGCGTCTCGGCCGCGGCCGCCGGCGGCGCGCTTTCCTGGGCCGGCGGCGGCGAGAGCTCCTGCGCCGCCTCGGCGGGCTCGGCACCGGCCTCCGCCTCGGGCTCCTGCAAGCCGATCAGGCCCGAAGATTCCGCGCTTTCCGAGGCCGATATGCCCCCGCCCATCTCTTGCAGGCCGGCGACGCTCTCGACCGCGACCGGCGCGGTGCTCGCCCGATACATCGTGAACAGCAGGCCGCCAATCACCAGGAGCGGCAGCAAGGTGATGAAAAGCTGTGCCCAGACCGTGCGCGCCGGGACGCCCGGAGCGCCGCCGAGCGAAGCGGCCAGCCCGGCGAAGGCGTTGCGCCGGCGCGGGGAGAGCACCTGGGCAACCGTCGGCAGCGCTACGCGGCGCTCGCTCTCGGGCAACGGGGGCATCAGGGCCGGCTTGAGCTTTGCCAGCACGATGAGATAGCCGACATAGAGCAGCGCGAGCATCAAGCCCGGGAAGAACGCGCCGGCGTAGAGCTGAACCACCGACACGCCGGCGGTTGCGCCGTAGACGATGAGCAGCACCGAAGGCGGGATCAGGATGCCGAGGCAGCCGCCCGCCGTGACCGACCCGGCGGATACCTGGATGTTGTAGCCCGCCTTGAGCATCTGAGGAAACGCGAGCAGGCCCATCAGGGTCACCACCGCGCCGACGATGCCGGTGGCCGTGGCGAAGATGGCGCAGGTCACGACCGTGGCGACCGCCAGCGATCCCGGGACGCGCGCCAGCGCAAGGTGCAGGCTCTTGAACAGCCGGTCGATCAGCGCCGCGCGCTCGACCAGGTAGCCCATGAAGACGAACAGCGGAATGGCGATCAGCACGTCGTTCGACATCACCGCGTAGGTCCTCTGCACCATCAGGTCGAGGGTCTGGTTCGCGGCGAGGGATGGATTGACGCTGCGGTAGGCGAGCCACGCGAAGAACACGCCCATGCCCATCAGCGTGAACGCGGTGGGAAAGCCGAGCATGATGGCCACGACGACGAGCGCAAGCATCAGCAGGCCGAGCGTGCCCAGGTCCTCGCGCGAAAGGTGCGCATCCACCAGGTTTCCCCATGGGGTGAGGATCAGCACCGGCGTCACGATCAGCGCCATGACCGTGAAGCCGAACCACAGCTCGCGGCGGATTTTCATCGCGTCGGCCGCTCGTCCACGTGCACCATTTCCTTCAGCTTGTCGACGTCGACTTCCTCGACGTCCTGCTCACGCGAGGGCCAGTAGCCCTGCCGCAGGCAGATGACGCAGCGCACGATCTCGACGATTCCCTGCGCGAGCAGGATCGCGCCGGCGATCGGGATGACCGTCTTGAAGGGATACACCGGCGGCCCCCCGGCGGTGACGTTGGAGTGCTCGTTGATGCGCCACGAGTCCTCGGCGTAGTAATAGCCGGCGTAGGTGAGCGCGATGACGCCGGGGATGAAGAACACGATGAACAGGATGAGGTCGATCGTCGCCTGCGTGCGCGGCCGGAAAAAGCCGTACAGCACGTCGCCGCGCACGTGTCCGTTCTTCGCCAGGGTATAAGCGCCGGCCATCATGAACATGGTCCCGTAGAGCATCGCCATCGCGTCGAACGCCCAGGCGTGCGGCTCGCCGAGGGCGTAGCGCGAGAACACCTCCCAGGTGACCAGCAAGGTCAGTCCGACGATCAGCCATGAGAAGGCGTGGCCCACCCAGGTGCTGACCTTGTCGACGAAGAGCAGGGTCTTTTGCATAAAGAAAAAGCCATCCGGCTCTCGCCGGATGGCTGTCTCAGTGGCTCAGAGGCTCAGGCCTTCTTCGGCGCGGGCTTGCCGGCGGCCGGCTTGCCGAAGTAGTGGTTGTACGCCATGCGGCGATTGACGTTGGTGTCGAGGTCCCAGCGCACCGCGCGCGCGGCGAACTCCTTCTGCGACTTCTCGATTTCCACCCAGATCGCGTTGTCGGCGCGCTTCTTCGCCGCCGCATCGTAGGCGGTGAGCTGCTGCGCGAGGATCGAGTCGGGCGTCTTGTAGAAACGCACCTTGTCCTTGGTCTGCAGCTCGATGTAGTCCTTCGAGTAGCGGTCGACCGCCTTCCACGACATGTCCTGCGAAGCCGCCTCAACCGCGTTCTCGATGATCGCCTTCATCTTCGCCGGCAGCGCGTCGAACTTGGCCTTGTTGAACATGATCTCGAACTGCTCGGCGTTCTGGTGGAAGCTTTGCAGCATGCACACCTTGGAAACGTCGGCGAAGCCGAGGATCCGGTCGCTGGTCGCATTGTTGAACTCGGCCGCATCCAGCAGCCCGCGGTCCATCGCCGGCACGATCTCGCCGCCGGGCAGCGCATTCACCGCGAGGCCCATGGCCGTGAACACGTCGATCGACAGGCCCACGGTGCGGAACTTGAGGCCCTTCAGGTCCTCGACCTTGGTCACCGGCTTCTTGAACCAGCCGAGCGGCTGCGTCGGCATCGGCCCGTAAGGGAACGAGACCACGTTGGCGCCGATCGAGGCGTAGAGCTTGCTCAGCAGCTCCTTGCCGCCGCCGTACTTGTGCCACGCGAGCAGCTGGTTCGCGTCCATGCCGAACCCGGGGCCGGAGCCCCACAGCGCGAGCGCGTTCTGCTTGCCATAGTGGTACACCAGCACGCCGTGGCCGCCGTCGAGCGTGCCCTTGGTGACCGCGTCGAGCAGGCCGAACGCCGGCACCACCGCGCCGGCCGGCAGCACCTCGATGCGCAGGTCGCCGCCGGTCATGTCGTTCACCTTCTTCGCGAAGTCGTTCGCGTACTCGTGGAAGATGTCTTTCGCCGGCCAGGTGCTCTGCCAGCGCATCGAGATCGGGCCCTGGGCCTTGGCGATCATCGGGAAACCGAGAGTTGCGGCGCCTGTTGCGGCGGCCGCGCCGCGCAGGAATTTACGGCGTGAAGCGCTCATTCTTTTCTCCTCCTCCTAGGGTAATCGATGGGGTGCGGCTTAGCCGGCGATTCTAGAACAGTCGGCGGCTACGGTGTATTCCGCGTTGCAAGATGTGCGCAGGGACTGGCCGCGCTTGTCGGTCGGATGCCAGCCGACCAGCGCCATGATCACCGCGAACCCGACCACGTAGGCGAGCGTCACATGCCAGCCGTGCTTGAGCCATTGTCCGACCGATTTCGCCTGTGGATACATGTTGGAGATCGCCACCCCGGCGGAGGAGCCGAACCAGATCATCGAGCCGCCGAAGCCCACCGCGTAGGCGAGCATTCCCCAGTCATAGCCGCCCTGCTTGAGGGCGAGCGCGGTGAGGGGGATATTGTCGAAAACCGCGGAAATGAAGCCCAGGCCGAGGGTCGTTTGCCAGGAGGCCGCCGGCAGCCGCTCGACCGGCATGAGCGAGGCGCAGGTCACCAGCGCGAGCAGGAAGATCGACCCTTTGAGCGCGTCGGGCAGCAGCCCCCAGTCGGGGCGGCGCAGCGGGGCGGTGGCGAGGATGGCGACCCAGACCGCCGCGCCGATCACCGGGAAATGGTCGAGCACCGCGGGAAAGTACAGGTTCGCGACCACGTTGGCGGCAATGGCGGCGACCAGGATCGCGGCGACGATCGCGAGCCGGGTCCAGTCGACGCGATGCTCGATGGTCGCGTCCTTGACGATCGGCGAATAGCGCTGCTGCTGGATCGCCGCGGGGATGGCGCACACGACCAGCGCCACCGTCGCCGCGACGTAGGCGTCCAGCACCGCGAGCGGGCTCACGCCGTCGATCCACATCATGGTCGTGGTGGTGTCGCCGACCACGCTGCCGGAGCCGCCGGCATTGGACGCCGCGACGATCGCCGCGAGGTAGCCGATGTGCACCTTCTTGCGGAACACGCCTGCGGCCATGGTGCCGCCGATCAGCGCGGCGGCGATGTTGTCGAGGAACGAGGACAGCACGAACACGATCACCAGCAGCAGGAAGCCGCCCTTCCAGTCGTCCGGCAGGAAGTGCGGCAGCACCTCGGGCACCTTGCTGCGCTCGAAGTGGTTGGAGAGCAGCGCGAAGCCGAGCAGCAGGCCGAGCAGATTGGCGAGGATCACCCACTCGTGCGCCATGTGCGTGGCGAGGCCGCCGAAGCCCGGGCCGGCCTTGAAGCCGGTAAAGCCGAGCTTGTAGACGATGATCACCGCCAGGCCGATCAGCGCGACCTGCAGCACGTAGCGGTGGAACAGGGCGACGCCGACCAGCGTCAGCCCGAACAGCACGAAATCGACCGGGATGCTCAAGCCTTGAGCGCGACGAGAACCTCGTCGAGCATCTTCTTCGCGTCGCCGAACAGCATGCGGTTGTTGTCCTTGTAGAACAGCGGATTGTCCACGCCGGCGTAGCCCGAGGCCATGCTGCGCTTCATCACGATCGAGGTCTTGCCCTTCCACACCTCGAGCACCGGCATGCCGGCGATCGGGCTCGCCGGGTCGTCCTGCGCCGCCGGGTTCACGATGTCGTTGGCGCCGATCACCATCGCGACGTCGGTCTCGGGAAAGTCGGCGTTGATCTCGTCCATTTCCATCACGATGTCGTAGGGCACCTTGGCCTCGGCCAGCAGCACGTTCATGTGGCCCGGCATGCGTCCCGCCACCGGGTGGATGCCGAAGCGCACGTTGACGCCCTTTTCGCGCAGATGGCGCGTGATCTCGAACACCGTGTGCTGCGCCTGCGCCACCGCCATGCCGTAGCCCGGCACGATGATCACGTTCTTCGCGTTGCGCAGCAGCTCGGCGGTTTCGGTTGCGCTGATCGGCGAGACCTCGCCCGCGGGTGCCGCGCCTGCGGCGGCGGGTGCTCCGCCGCCGGTTCCAAACCCGCCCGCGATCACGCTGATGAAGTTGCGGTTCATCGCGCGGCACATGATGTAGGAGAGGATCGCGCCGCTCGAGCCGACCAGCGCGCCGGTGACGATCAGCAGGTCGTTGCTCAGCATGAAGCCGGTGGCGGCGGCCGCCCAGCCGGAGTAGCTGTTCAGCATCGACACCACCACCGGCATGTCGGCGCCGCCGATCGCCATCACCATGTGCACGCCGAACGCGAGCGCGATCGCGGTCATGATGAGGAGCGGCAGCATGCCGGCGCCGACGCTGCTCGCGCCGACGAAGCGCGTGGAGAGCCAGATCACCGCGATCAGGCCGGCGAGGTTGATCCAGTGGCGGCCGGGCAGCAGCATCGGCTTGCCGCCGATCTTCGCCGACAGCTGGCCGAACGCGATCACCGAGCCGGAGAAGGTCACCGCGCCGATCAGCACGCCGAGGTAGATCTCGGCCTCGTGGATGCTGCGCTCGGCGCCCTTGAAATGGTCGGTGGCCGCCGGGTCGATGTAGTTCGCGAAGCCGACCAGCATCGCCGCCAGGCCGACCAGGCTGTGCATCAGCGCGACCAGCTCGGGCATCTGCGTCATCTTCACCACGCGCGCCGCGTACAGGCCGATCGCGCCGCCCACCGCCATCGCGCCGACAATCCAGGCGATGCCCTGCGGCGCGACCTGCGGGCCGAGCACCGTGGCGAGCACGGCGATCGCCATGCCCACCATGCCGAACAGGTTGCCGCGCCGCGAATTTTCCGGATTCGACAGCCCGCCCAGGCTGAGGATGAAGAGGATGGTGGCGCCGAGATAGGCGACGGTGGAGAGCGTGCTGTCCATCGGCCCGCGCCTACTTCCGGAACATCTGCAGCATGCGCTGGGTCACCGCGAAGCCGCCGAACATGTTGATGGTGGTGAGCGCGATGCCCGCCAGCGCGAGGCCGAGGATCCAGATCTCCGGACGCTCGGGGCCGAAATCCTCGAGTGGCGGCGCCACCTGCACCAGCGCGCCGATGGCGATGATGCTGCTGATCGCGTTGGTCACGCTCATCAGCGGCGTATGCAGCGCGGGCGTCACGTTCCACACCACCATGTAGCCCACGAAGCAGGCGAGCACGAACACCGTGAAGTGCTGCAGGAAAGCGGGCGGCGCGTTGTTGCCGATGAAGAGAAAGACCAGCGTCACCACCGTGGCGACGATCGCCAGCGTGCGCACCGACATCGGCTCGCTGGCGCCGTGGCCCTTCGCTGCGGGCACGGCCGGCTTGACCGCGGGCTTCGCCGCAGGGGCCGGCATCTTGATCGGAGGCGGCGGCCAGGTGACGCTGCCGTCCTTGATGACCGTCAGGCCGCGGATGGCGTCGTCTTCCATGTTGACGTTGATCACGCCGTCCTTGGTCTTGCAGAGCTCCTCGGCGAGGCGGAACAGGTTGTTCGCGTACAGCGTGGACGACTGCTTCGCCAGGCGGCTGGGCAGATCGGTGTAGCCGACGATCGTCACGCCGTGCTTGACCACGAGCTCGCCGGGCTCGGTCAGCTCGCAGTTGCCGCCCTGCTCGCCCGCCAGGTCGACGATCACGCTGCCGGGCTTCATGGACCTCACCATGTCCGCCGTGATCAGCTTCGGCGCGGGCTTTCCGGGAATCAGCGCCGTCGTGATGATGATGTCCACTTCCCGCGCCTGCTTGGCGTACATCTCGCGCTGCGCTTTCTGGAAACCTTCGCTCATGACCTTGGCGTAGCCGCCGCCGCCGGAGCCTTCTTCTTCGTAGTCGACCTTCACGAACTCGCCGCCCAGCGACACCACCTGGTCGGCCACTTCGGCACGCGTGTCGTTGGCGCGCACGATGGCGCCCAGCCCGACGGCGGTGCCGATCGCCGCCAGACCGGCGACGCCGGCACCGGCGACGAAGACCTTGGCCGGCGGAACCTTGCCGGCCGCGGTGACCTGTCCGGTCAGGAAGCGGCCGAACGCGTGCGCCGCTTCGATCACGGCTCGATAGCCGGTGATGCTGGCCATGGAGGTCAGCGCGTCCATCTTCTGAGCGCGGCTCAGCATGCGTG
>Ga0247825_10001829_pt1 | contig 14096 bp, 11 predicted proteins | sample 13C_Vanillin_Day_FD_194413 | JGI IMG/M metagenome (GOLD analysis project Ga0247825, IMG submission 194413) | Soil microbial communities from agricultural site in Penn Yan, New York, United States - 13C_Vanillin_Day48 | ecosystem: Environmental > Terrestrial > Soil > Agricultural land | place...
TCCCGCCCGCACAGACGGCCACGCAGGTCCGTGAATTGCTGCGGTCGCGCGAGTTCGTCCTGAGCCACCCGCAGACGGCCGCGCGCTTGATCGATCGCGCCGGTCAGTCGCGCGTGCAGGGACTGGAGGAGGCGCTCACGAGGCTCGAAGGGCTTCGCTTCAGATTCTGGAAACCAAGCCTGGTGCAGGTGGCACTGAAAGCGCGGGAGCTCAGGGCCCGATGACGACCCCCACTCCCGCGCCGGCGCTCGATCCGCTCGCCGTACTGCGGGGGATCGCCAGTCTGCGAAAGCTGGCCGGGTCGTATCCGGCCGGACACCCGATGATCGGGCAGAAGCTCAAAGAACTCGAAGACGTGATCGCCGGGCTGCTTCACACAAGCAACCCGATTCGCATCGATGTCATCCGAGGCGACGTGTTCCTCGATGGGGTCGCGTCGAACAGCGAGAACCAGGCAAACCAACAGCTGCTCACGCAGCTGTCCGCGCTTGGCATCGACAGCATTCACATCGTGGAAGGCGTGCAGCGCGGCGAGTTGCTGGCCGTCGCCGAATTCCTCTGGCAATACACAGAGTCCGGCGAGTCGATGTCTGCGCAACTCGCGGCGCGCAACGTTCAGCACATCAGTCTTGGCCGATTGCTGCCGCTCGATACGCGATGGCGCTCGCCGCAATGGGCGGATGCGCCGACGGGGCCGCTCGATCCCGATTACGCCGAATCGTTGATGATGGCGCAGAAGACGTGGGAGGACACCACCTCGGGCAAGCCGCTCAACGTCGTCACCGTGCGCGACCTCGTTCAGTTGCTGATCTACAAGGTCGCCCGCAGCAACGCTGCGCTCGGTCAGATTCTCGCCGTGAAGCAGTACGAGAACCTGACGTATTGCCACTCGGTCAACGTGGCGATGCTCAGCCTGCTGCTCGGCAAGCAGGTCGGCCTGAACGAAGCCGATCTCGCCGCACTCGTCGAAGCCGCGCTGCTGCACGACGTGGGCAAGACGCAGATTCCGCTCGACATCGTGCGCAAACCGGGCGCGCTCGACAAAGCCGAACGCCGAACGATCGAGGCGCATACGACTCTTGGTGCTGAGATCCTGATCCAGACTGAAGGGCTGCACCCGCTCACACCGACCGTCGCACTCGAACACCATCGCGGCGTGAAAAGCACGGGCTACCCGGATCTTGGCGAGGCGATCCCGCATCCCATGAGCCAGATTGTGTCCGTCGCGGATATCTACGAGGCGATCACCGGCGCGCGCACATATCAGGCGCCGACGCCGCCGGAGCGCGCCTGCCTGATCTTGGCGCGCATAGCGGGAGAGAAACTCAACACCGGCCTTGTAAAGAAGTTCGTGAACGCGATCACGTTCTTCCCGGTGGGGTCTCTGGTCCGCACGAACAGGAATGAGCTTGGGCTCGTCGTGCAGACCAACCATCGCGAGCCGCTGCATCCAGTACTCACACTGGTCGACGAGGAAACCTACAAGCCCACGGGGCAGGTGGATACGTCCGAGCGCGAGTCGTCAGGAGGCTACACGCGTCACATCATGCAGAGCCTGGCCGCGCCGGACGGCCTGGATCTGCGCGAGTTCCTCGAACCCGCCAAAGCCGCTTAGCGCCTCTTTCGTTTCCGCTCGTTCTTGCGGAACGCCGCCGTCGGGCGCCCTTCTTGAAGAAGGGCGATGCGCGAAATCACTTCTTCATGCAGGACGCGGAGATGTGCGTTCGTTTCGTCGTTCAGTCTGGTCATCTCCTGACGCGTCCCGTCGTTCAGCTTGACCATCTCGCGGTGCGTCTCGTCGTTCAGCTTGACCATCTCGCGGTGCGTCTCGTCGGTCAGCCTGGCCATCTCGCGGTGCGTCTCGTCGGTCAGCCTGGCCATCTCGCGACGCGTTTCGTCGTTCAGGCTGACCATCTCGCGGCGCGTTTCGTCGTGCAGCCTGGCCATCTCGCGACGCGTCTCATCATTCTGTCCTCGCAGCGCAGAAAATCCAGTCTGCATCTCGGCTCGGAGTTGCACGATCTGCGACTCGACAGCCGACAGCCTGACAGGCACGTCGCGCAGTTGTTCCATGTTTTCTTCGAGGATTTCGATTCTGCGTTCGAGACTCACATCCACGGTCAGCCACCCTCCAGACGCTGAAGGTGCTGCTTCCGTACCCGGCCGACGACGATACCATCGTCGGCCCGCACACGGAGTGTGGAGTGTTCGAGGCCTAGCTGCTTGCGAGGGCTTTCGAGATCGCGGCGCGGAGAGCCGGATCCTCTGGTGTCACCGCACTCGGGAAGAAAGCCACCACCTTGCCGTTCTTGTCGACGACGTACTTGCTGAAGTTCCAGGCCGGGAGATTGCCGGTCTCGCCGAGGAACGCGTACACGGGCGACTGATCCGCACCCTTCTTCGTGACGACCTTCTCGAACATCGGGAACGTCACGTCGTAGGTCAGCTTGCAGAAGGTGGCGATCTCCTGGGCCGTCCCGGGTTCCTGCCCGCCGAAGTCATTGCTCGGGAAGCCGAGGACGTTGAACGCCTTGCCCTTCATCTCGCGCTGAAGCTTCTCGAGACCCTCGTACTGAGGCGTGAACCCGCACTTGCTCGCGACGTTGACCACCAGGCTCACCTGCCCCTTGTATTGGGCGAGGTTGCCCGGCTTGCCGTCGAGCGCCATGGTCTTGAGGTCGTAGAACGAGGTCACAGCACCTCCCGCGGCGCGCTGCTGCTGAGCCGCAACCGGTGACACAGCCACGATGGCCGCCGCGATGACCGCTGAGGCCAGGATGACGCCAACTGATTTCCGCATCGCTTTGGTCCTTTTGAAGAGAGCCGCCGGATCGGGCGGTGTCCCGATATTACGCGAAATTCAAACGGGCAGGCGTTTCGACAATAGCCGATTTTTGGCCGGAAATCACCCAAATGCGGTACAGCGCCGCGCCCCCGATTGGCCCCAGAATCTGGCATATTGGTGGGTGCTCGGACGCCTATGATCAGACGTGTCTTCATTTGTACGTGGATTCTGTGCGCGGCCCTTATTGCCGCGCGCGTGGGACTGAGCGCTCAAGCCACGAGCGCGCCCGCATTCCAAGTCCCGAATCCCGAATCCCGAACCCCGAATCCCGAATCCCGAATCCCGAACCCCGGATCCCGGGTCCCGGATCCCGGCCCAAAGGCGACGATCGACCAGTACTGCGTCACTTGCCATAGCGCGCGTCTCAAGTCAGGCGATCTGGTACTCGAGAACGCGGACGTCGCGCACCTCGCGAACAACGTTGAGATGTGGGAGAAGGTCGTCCGCAAGCTCCGAGCGGGCGTCATGCCACCGCAAGGCGCTCGTCGACCTGACGACGCGACGATGCACGCTCTGATCGCGTCGCTCGAGTCGAGCCTGGATCAGGCTGCCGAGGCGCGTCCGAATCCAGGCCGTCCGCTGCTCCATCGGCTCAATCGCGCAGAGTACAAGAATGCGATCAGGGATCTCCTGGCGCTCGACGTCGACGTGGCGACACTGCTGCCGCCGGACGATTCGGCGTATGGCTTCGACAACATCTCCGACGTGCTGGGCGTGTCTCCGTCGCTGCAGGAGCGATATCTCACAGCGGCCGGCAAGATCAGCCGGCTCGCCGTTGGCGATCGCTCGATGCGGCCCGGCAGCGACACCTATCGCGTTCCGCAGGATCTGTCGCAGAACCAGCACATCGAAGGGCTTCCGCTCGGAACGGTCGGTGGTCTTCAGGTTCGTCACACGTTCCCGCTCGACGCCGAGTACGAGTTCCGCACCCAGCTGTATCGCACGAACCTGAACATCGTTCGCGGGCTGCAGTATCCGAGCGAGTTCGAGATCTCGATCGACGGCCGGCAGGTGCACCACGTCACCATCGGCGGCAACGACGATCTGGCGGCGATGTTCGACAAGCCGACGGACACAGGCGATGCCGTGGAGCTGCGCCTGCGCGTGCGCGTGCCCGTGAAGGCGGGGCCGCATGAGGTGACCGTCACGTTCATCGAGAACATGGCCCTGAAGGACACGGTACGGCTGCAGCCTTTCCTGCGGAGCTCGGCCGACAACTTCGACTGGGCAGGCCGGCCGCACATCCAGACGTTTTCGGTCACAGGCCCCTTCAATGCCGACGGCACCGGCGATACTGCAAGCCGTCGCGAGATCTTCACCTGTCGTCCGACGAGCTCACGACGCGAGCGCGACTGCGCCACGCAGATCCTGAGTCGCCTCGCTCGCCGCGCATATCGTCAGCCGGTTTCGAAGGCGGAACTCGAGCCGATCCTCGGCTTCTACGACGCGGCGCGCAAGAAGGGTACGTTCGAGAACGGCATCCAGCGAGGCCTCGAGCGCATCCTCGCAAGTCCGCGCTTCGCCTTCCGCGTCGAGCACGATCCTGATTCAGTCACGCCGGGCACGCCATATCGCATCTCGGATGTCGAACTCGCTTCACGGCTGTCCTTCTTCCTCTGGAGCAGCATTCCGGACGACACCTTGCTCGATGTCGCAAGCCGTGGGCGCCTGAAGGATCCGGCGGTGCTCGAGCAGCAGGTGCGGCGCATGCTGGCCGATCCGCGATCGAGTGCGCTCGTCGAGAACTTCGCCGGTCAGTGGCTGCAGCTGCGAAACGTCCGGAGCGTCCTTCCCAACTCCGACGAGTTCCCGGACTTCGACGACAACCTGCGCCAGGCATTCCGCCGTGAAACCGAACTGCTCTTCGAGAGCATCGTTCGCGAAGACCGCAACGTCCTCGATCTGCTGCGCGCCGACTACACGTTCGTGAACGAGCGGCTCGCGCGTCACTACGGCATCCCCGGCATCTACGGCAGCCGCTTCCGTCGTGTGCCGGTGACCGACGAAGCGCGGAAAGGGCTGCTCGGCAAAGGCAGCATGCTCGCAGTGACCTCCCACGCAGAGAGAACGTCCCCGGTGCTCAGGGGCAAATGGGTGCTGGAAAACATCGTGGGTCTGCCGGTGCCGCCGCCACCACCTGACGTGCCGCAGTTGAAGCCTGCAGAAGAAGGTCAGAAGCCGAAGACGCTCCGCGAGCAGATGGCGGAGCATCGCACCAACCCGACGTGCGCGACCTGTCACAAGGTGATGGATCCGGTGGGTCTCTCGCTCGAAAACTTCGACGCGGTCGGTGCGTGGCGGACGCAGGAAGCCGGCGCTCCGATCGACGTGTCGGGACAACTCGCCGACGGCCGCCCCGTTGATGGCGTCGTCACACTGCGCCAGGCGATTCTCGATCGGCCGGAACTGTTCGTCGGCACGATGACCGAGAAGCTGATGATCTACGCACTCGGTCGTGGCGTCAGCGCCGAAGACATGCCGGAAGTGCGACGTGTTCTTCGCGAGGCCTCGGCCCACGACTATCGCTTCTCGTCATTGGTGCTTGGCATCGTGAAGAGCGTTCCGCTCCAGATGCGTGTGAAACCTGTGGCGGAGCCAGTTAGCAGTTCACAGTAGGCAGTTCACAGTAGACCCTGGGAGTTGGGAGTTAACCGATGTTCGTATCCAAGATTGCACTGCCCCGCCGTACGTTCCTGAGAGGTGTCGGCGCCGCCGTCGCACTGCCGTTGCTCGACGCAATGTTCCCTGCGTTCACGCCGCTCGCGCGTGCGCAGGCGCGTCCCCGCACGCGGTTCGGCGCCATCTACATTCCGAACGGCGCGATCATGGAGCAGTGGATTCCGGAGATCGTCGGGCCGGGATTCGACATCAAGCCGATCCTCCAGCCGATTGAGTCCTACAAAGACCAACTCGTGCTTGTGACCAACCTGACTCGATCGCATCCAGGCAGCCAGGTCGGCGATCACGCCGTGAGCGCGGCCGGGTTCCTCACCGGTGTGTGGCCGAAGCGAACCGAGGCCGAAGACGTCCTCGCCAACACCAGCGTCGACCAGGTCGTGGCGCAACAGATCGGACAGGACACGCCGTTCCCGTCGATCGAAGTCGCAACCGAGGACTTCACCGGGTATGTGGGCGCGTGCTCGCCTGGCTTCAACTGCGTATACCTCAACACCGTGACGTGGAGCGCTCCCTCGTCGCCGCTGCCGATGGACATCAATCCACGCGTGGTGTTCGAGCGGATGTTCGGGCAGGGCGGCAGCCCGGCGGAGCGCGCCGCGCGCACGCGGGACGATCGCAGCATGCTCGACTCCGTCGCCGAGGAAGCGCGCGAGCTGCAGCGCGGACTCGATGCGCGCGATCGTCGCCGTGTCAGCGACTATCTCGACAACCTCCGCGAGATCGAGCGGCGCATTCAGCGCGCCGAGGCACAGAACCGGGTCGATGTGAACATCGAGGTGCCGGTCGGCGTGCCTGACTCCTTCGAAGAGCACGTGGGGCTGATGTACGACCTGCTGGCCGTCGCCTATCAGGCCGACGTGACGCGCGTCTTCACGTTCATGCTCTCGCGTGAGTTGAGCCAGCGCACCTATCCGAACATCGGCGTCACCGAGCAGCATCACTCCGTGTCGCATCACGGCAACGACGCGCAGAAGATCGCGCAGAACGTGAAAGTGAACACCTATCACATGGGGCTCTTCGCGAAGTTCCTCGACAAGCTCCGCTCGACGCCTGACGGTGACGGCTCGTTGCTCGATCACTCGCTCATCTTCTACGGCGGCGGCATGGGCAATCCGAACGGACACGCGAGCGATCCGCTGCCGGTACTCGCCGTCGGTGGCGGTGTGGGCAAGGGACATCGCCACATCAAGCTGACGCCGCAGACACCGGTCGGCAATCTGTGGCTGGCCGTCGCCAACAAGTACGGCAGCCAGATCGATACCTTCGGCGACAGCAACGGACGCGTCGAGGATCTCTTCAGCTGATGAGACGAGCCATGCGATACGTGCCCCGTGTGGTCCTCGTCGCTCTGCTGTCGGCAGCGTCACTGAGCGCGGGACGAAGCGAGTCGCGGCTCGCTGAAGCGATACAGGCCGGAGATCGCGAAGAAGTCCGGAAGCTTCTCAAGGACCCGGCAGAGGTGAAAGCCATCGAGGCCGACGGCACGACGCCGCTTCACTGGGCCGTTCGCTCGGACGATCTCGAAACCTCGAAGGCGCTCCTCGGCGCTGGAGCCAACGCCAGCGCGGCGAATCGCTACGGCGTGACGCCGCTGTCACTGGCGGCCGTCAACGGCAACGTGGCGATAATCGAGGCGCTGCTCTCGGCTGGTGCGAGCGCCAACACGATCGTCTCCAAGGGACAGACCGTGTTGATGACGGCCGCACGGACGGGAAACGTCGCCGCCGTGCGCGTGCTCCTCGACCGCGGCGCCGACGTCAACGTCAAAGAGTCGCAGCTTGGTGAGACGGCCCTGACGTGGGCGGCGTCAGAGAATCACGCGGACGTCGTGACGCTCCTCGCCAGCCGCGGCGCGGACGTCAACGCCCGATCGGCCGTCATTCAGTTCCCCAAGGATCGCTTCGGCCTCGAGGGCGTGCTGACGATCCTCCCGCACGGAAACTGGACACCGTTGATGTATGCCGCGCGGGACGGTGGAGTGGATTCCGCCCGCGCGCTCGCAAAGGCTGGTGCAGACGTCAACGCGACCGATCCCGACGGGACAACACCCCTGATGCTTGCGATCATGAACGCGCACTACGACACAGCCAATGCGATTCTCGAGGCGGGCGCCGATCCGAACATCACGGACAAGGCCGGCATGGCAGCTCTCTACGCCGCCGTGGACATGAGCTCGCTCGGCGAGGTCTACGGCATGCCGCCGCGTAAGGTTCAGGACACGCTCAAGCCGACCGACCTCATCGCGCGCCTGATCGCCAAGGGCTCTGTCGTCGACGCGCGGTTGACATCGGCGACGCTGCAGCGCAACCACACGCCTGGCGAGCCGCAGCTCGGTGCGGGCACGACTCCGCTGATGCGCGCGGCGAGAAATGGTGATTATGCGGCGATGAAGATCCTGCTCGCAGCGGGTGCGGATCCAACACTCAAACAACCGCGCGGCACGACAGCTTTGATGATGGCCTCAGGGCTCGGGCGCGGACTTGGCGTGTTCGCGAAGGACTACGGCAGTGAGGCCGATCTCCGTCAGGCCGTTGAACTCCTCGTCGAGCGCAACGTGGACGTCAACGCGTCCACCGACGATGGCATCACGGCGATTCATCTGGCGGCGCAGGGCGGACTCGATGCGGTGGTGCGGGTACTGGCCAAGGCCGGCGCGAACCTCGACGCGAAGGACAAGAAAGGCCGAACACCTGTCGACATGGCGATGGGCGTCGGTGGTCGCGGCCGCGCGGGCGGACCGCCACCGGTTTACGATCGCACAGCAAAGTTACTCAAGGAACTGGGTGCACCTTAAATGTCGCTTCCGAACCTTCGCGTCATCATCCTCGCCACCGTCACAGCCATTACCATTGCGTCGAGCGGCATGGTCGCGCAGACACCCGCTCCGAAACGAGCCGACCCGATCAAGGAGGGTGAAGTTCCGCAGCGAAAGAAGATCGCGCCGATCCCGAAGCGCGGAACCTTCGTCCCGCCGAAGACGCCGTGGGGCGATCCGGACATCACCGGCGACTACAACAACAGCGACGAGAGCGGCATCCCGTTCGAGCGACCGGACGAATACGCAGGCCGCGCCATCGATTCGCTCACGCCGGCCGAGCTCGCAAAAATGGTCGCGCAGCGGCAGCAGCAGACCATCGAGCGCACTCCCGGGCTGAGCGAGTTCCCGGGCGCGACGAGCCCGATGCACTGGTTCGAGAACTACTACGCGGTCAACAGCCGCCCATGGCTCGTGACCGATCCGGCAGATGGCAAAGTGCCGGCTCAGACGGCAGAAGCACGCCAGCGTCAGGGCGCACGACAGGCCGCGAGAAAGGGGCGCGGCCCGGCCGATTCATGGGAAGACCGCAGCCTCTACGATCGCTGCATCACGCGCGGCATTCCCGGATCGATGATGCCGGCGATTTACGGCAACTCGTATCACATCCATCAGAGCCCGGGATTCGTGACGATCACGTACGAGATGGTGCACGACACGCGTGTGATTCCGCTCGACTCGCGCCCGCACGTCGCAGGTTCGATTCGCCAGTACGTCGGCGACGGCCGCGGCCACTGGGAAGGCAACACGCTCGTCGTCGAGACGACGAACTTTACCGACAAGACACCGTATCGCGGCTCCAGCGACCAGCTGAAAATGATCGAGAAGTTCACGCCGATCGGTCCGGATACCGTCGAATGGGCGGTGACACTCGACGATCCGCACACGTGGGCGACGCCGTGGACGTTCACGATGAACCTGACGGAAGACGAGAGCCAGCCGCCGTTCGAGTACGCATGTCACGAAGGCAACTACGGACTTCGCAACATCCTCACGTCGGCGAGGGCTGAAGAGAAGGCGGCGGGGGGCTCGAGCAAATGAAGGCGAACATCGCGCGGTTGACGTCTGGCATCTGCGCCGGCGCCATGATGGTGGTAGCCGCGGCGCCGTCGAGCGCGCAGAGCTACAAGGCACCGAAGACGCCGTGGGGCGATCCGGACATCCAGGGGAACTACAGCAACCTCACCGAGGCGGGCACGCCACTCGAGCGACCGAAGGAGTTCGAGGGCAAGCAACTCAACGAGATCAGCGCTGATGAATTGCGCACGCTCAAGCGCCAGGCGGCCGAACGGACGATCAACAACTTCCTCGGACCCACCGAGGCGCCGGACAACTGGTGGCAGGTGGCGTACCGCAACGCCGAGAACGGCGCGCAGGCGTGGCTGGTGATCGACCCGCCGGACGGCAAGATTCCGCCGCTCACGCCCGAGGCGCAGCAGCGGCAGCAGGCGGCCGCCGAAGCGCGGAAGCGGAATACTCGCGGGCCGGCCGACTCCTACACCGATCGCAGCCTCTACGACCGTTGCATCACGCGCGGCTTCCCGAACTCAGGGATGCCGACGATCTACGGCAACTCGTCGCAGATCGTGCAGGGTCCGGGCTACGTGGCGATCACCTACGAGATGATCCACGACACGCGCGTCATCCCCATCACGTCGGCACTGCATCTGGCGATGAACATCCGATCCGACTTCGGTGACTCGCGCGGTCACTGGGAAGGCGACACGCTGGTCGTCGAAACCACGAACTTCCTCGGGCGCAGCGTCTACCGCAACGCCAATGCCGAGCGGCTCAAGATCATCGAGCGCTTCACGCCCGTTGGACCGAACAAGCTGAAATGGACGGTGACGGTGGACGATCCGACGACGTGGACGAAGCCGTGGACGTTCTCGCTGCCGCTGACATTGAATCCGTCTGAGCCGATGATGCCGTACGAGTGTCACGAGGGTAATTACGGCTTGAAGAACATCCTCAGCGCCGCGCGCGCAGACGATGCGAAGGCCGCTTCGGCGAGCCAGAGCTCACAGCCCTAAATTGTGCGGGGTCAGACCCCTTCACAGAGTTTCACATGGACCATGAACTGCGTAGCGTCTTCGTCGCAAGCGGAGAGATTCACGCGCAACAGGTTCGCGCGTTTCTCGAGGCCGCTGGCATTCACTCCTCCGAACGCGGCGAAGCGCTTCGCCACACGCACGGCCTGACGGTTGACGGCCTCGGCGCCGTCGAGATCATGGTTGCCGCACGAGACGCAGAGCGCGCCCGCGATCTGCTCGCCTCGGCAGAGGCCGGCGCCTTCCGCCTCTCGTAGGACACAGAACTACATATCGACCGAGTCCCGAATCCGAGTTCCGAATCCGAATCCCGAATCCCGAATCCCGGATCCCGGATCCCGACGACCCTGCGTCGCAGATTGTGCGTCAGCCCTTGACGATGAAGTTCCGCTTCGTCAGTACGTCGCGGACACGCTCGCGCAGGTCGCCCTGGAGCTCGACGCCCTCCTCGGTCGCCGTGCCGCCGGTGCCGCACGCGCGCTTCAGCTCCTGGCTCAGTTCTTTCAAGAACTCGGCATTCTGTGGCAGGCCGTAGACTACGGTCACTGTCTTTCCGCCCCGCCCTTTCTTCTCCACCCGCAGCTTCGCGACGATCCGCGCCGGAATAGCAGCGGCACCGTCGCGCCGGGTGCTGCACTGGCAGTTCCGCTGCGGCCATCCGCACACAGCACACTTACCGGCAGTAGCCGTCGAATACACAACGCGCGCGTTGGGCTTGCCGCTCATCACTTCATCATCCGCGAGCCGGCGCCCTTGCTTCAAGGCTGGCGATACAGCGCGAGTAGACATGGCACTTACAGCCACACGATCGGCGACGAGACGATCACGGGAGGCAGCGCGCGGCTGCGGCGGCAGGAATGACACCCGGGCGGCGGCTCACCAGTCCGATCCCGAACCCCGAATCCCGAACCCCGAATCCCGGCTTAGTTGATCTTATCGAGCCCCTCGGTCAGCTCGATGTAGGTGCCCCACGGATCGGTGATGAACGCGATCGAGATCCCGAGTGCTGGTACCGAGCGATATGGCGAGGCGAGCTTGATCCCCTGCGCTTCCAGCTTCTTGGTGAACGCCTCGAGGTTCTTCACTTCGAACCCGATGTGATCGATCGCGCGGCCCTGCGTCCCGGCCACAGGCGTCTGTGACGGCGAGAAATTCATCGTCAGCCCTGGCAGGCTCGCGCTGATGAACGCCGCCGGATTTGCGGAGGCGAGCGTCGAAGCACCGAACGTCTGCATGTACCAGGCCTGCATCTCCTTGTTCATGCCGAAGAAGTGAAGGTGATGCGAGGCGATCGGCGCGGCCTGCGCTTTCATCTCCACGAGCTCCACCTTCGTCTCGTCAGGAGCCATCGCATAGGCGATGCCGCTGACCGGTCCGCCCTCGACGATGCCGATGTCGTCCTGGACCTTGACGTTGGGCGGCGCCTCCGCGGAGGTGACCATGCGGAAGCCGCCCGCCTTGATACGGTCCACGATCTGGCGCAGGTTCTTCACTGAAAACCCGATGTGATCGACAGTCGAGCCCTTGCTCCCGGCCGTTGGCTTCTGCGCACGCAGCAACATCAGCGCATTCGGGAACTTGATGATCTCGCGATTTTCCGGGCCGACTTTGATCAACACGCCACCGATCGCGTCCACCCAGAACTTCTTGGCCTCGTCCAGATTCGTCACGTTCAGATGGTGATGACCGTAGCCGATCGGCCCGTCCTTGGCGGCCAGCAGCTGCGCTGAGGCAGTGGATGCAGGCGCCATCACGAGCAGCATCAGGACGACAACAGAGAAGAATCGATTCATTGGAATCCTCTTGAACAAGACTACTTCAGGGTCAACGACCGGCGCGCATGGCGAGCAGCCGATCGAGGTGCTGACGCGCGGCCGCCGAGTCAGGCTGGATTCGGAGCGCGGTGCGCGCTTCGGCGATCGCCTCATCGAGCTTCCCTTGCAACCCATAGGCGACAGACAGGTTGCGATAAGCCTCGCTGTTTCGCGGAGTGAGTTCAATCACTCGCCGGAGATGAGCGATGGCCTCGTCCAGCCGATTCTGCGGACCAAGGAGCATCGCGAGGTTGAAATGCGCGTCGGCGTTCTCGGGATTGAGGGCGACCGCGCGCTCGTACTCGCGAATCGCCTCGTTCGATCGTCCCGCCGCCGTCAGGCCGTTGGCGAAGTTGAAGCGGATGCGATCGTCGGTCGGCTTGAGCTTCAGCGCAGTGGCGAGATGCGGCGACGCCTCGGACAGCCGGCCTTGCATCTGCAGCACGGTCCCGAGGTTACTGTGCGCCTCTGCATCGTTGGGCGCCAGGCGCAGCGCCTCGTCGAGGCGCGCCTGTGCGTCCGGAATCCGGCCCGCCTGAACGTACTCCAAGGCGAGTCGATTGTGGGCCGCTGGATCCTTCGGGTTGTTGCGCACCTGCAGCTCGGCACTCGCGATGTCGGAGGCGAGCGCGCGGCGGAAATAGTCCTGCGTGAGGACTGTCGCGTCTTCGCTGCGGCTTGGAATCACCTCCACCCACAACGCACCCATCTCGTCGGTCGAGTTCTGGCCCCACGTCACGCGGCGCGGCGGTCGCGGGCTGCGCGCGGTGGCCGCCGAGTTGTCGTACGTGAAGCGCATGCGCAGCGTCGTTCCTTTCGGCAGCACGATCGGGTCCTTGTAGCGATACTGGTCCTGCCACCGGATATCCCAACGCCTGATCCAGATCAGCGGTTTCTCCGTTCCGTCGGGAAGCGTCGCCGTGCCCCGCATCTCCTTCGCCAGATAGTGCGCGTGCGGGTAGACGCTGACCGCGGAGACGTCGACCGGCAGCACGTAGCTGTCCTCGATCGCGTAGTTCGCTTCGCCAGCGGGAATGTCGATCGACTTCGACTCGAGCTTCACGACGATCGGCACGCGCGTCGGAGGCGTTGACGTGAAGAACAATCCGATCGACGGCTGAACCGCTTCGGCCTTCCCGCCCGGCACCATGTGCAGCTGCACGACGAGATCGCTTCCCTCTTCGAGCGCCCACGCCGTGTCCGCGGGTTCGAGTATCGGAACCTTCCCCGGCGACCAGCCGAACACGTTCTGCACTTCGTCCTCCGGCATCGTCGCAAAGCCAGGTCCGGGGTCGGCGCGATCGAGCCTGCGTGCCACGCGCGATGGATCGACCGCAACGTTGGCGTGATGCAGAACCCTTGGATTGTCGGCGCGGAACTCGATCGCCCGAACGTATCGCGTCGACGCGCGCGGCACCTGGAAGACGAAATTGCGGAAGACTTCACCTTTGCCTGGCTGAAGCGTGTACGACTCGGCGCTCTTGACCACAACATCAGGTGTTCCCAACTGCCAGCCCTCGGGAAACGCAGGCGGCTTCGGCTTCTGCGCTGCCTCGCCTTCGGGTGTTCCCTGCTCGACCCATTGGTGAATGAGCGCGATCTGATCGCCGCTCAAGCGGCGCGGGTTGAGGAACTCGCCATGGCCAGCTTCGGGAAGCCACGGCGGCATCGCGCGCGTCAGCGTCGCTTTGGCGATCTCACGGGCGCGCGCGCGTGCGCTCTCGTAGTCCAGGAGACTGAAGGGCGCTCCAGCAACACACAGCACATCGCCGCCTTTGATGCTCGGACCGTCCTCAATCGGGCGATGGCAGGTTGCGCAGTTCTCGAAGAGGATCGGCGCGATGTCTTTGTTGAACGTAACTGGACCGGAGACTCGGGGTTCGGGATTAGGG
>Ga0247825_10001830_pt1 | contig 14080 bp, 8 predicted proteins | sample 13C_Vanillin_Day_FD_194413 | JGI IMG/M metagenome (GOLD analysis project Ga0247825, IMG submission 194413) | Soil microbial communities from agricultural site in Penn Yan, New York, United States - 13C_Vanillin_Day48 | ecosystem: Environmental > Terrestrial > Soil > Agricultural land | place...
GGTGTTCACGCCGACGATGTCAGCGAGGCGGGTTGCCTGTCGGGAGAAAGGGCTGATCGCGTCCTCGATCAGCGCGTCGAGTGCGGCGATCTGGGCGCCGATCCGGTCACTGTTGTCGAGCATCATCTTCAAAGACCCCGAGCTGGTCGGGAAGGTCACCGACATCTGCGGGCTGTGCTGGTGACGCTACTCAAGCGCCGTAGTGACCTGCCCCGGTGGCGATGTCGAGTGCGGCGCACAGGGTCGAGGTCTGGTTCGGCGTCGAAGGCTGGAGCGACCATTCCTATCCCTTCGCCCCGAACAGGACCGGCGAAGAGATTCCCGAGAGGGAACTGTCCTACGACTTCAAATTCGAGGCACTAGTCGTGATGGGGCTCGAAAGAGGGGTTTGACGGACTGCCCTACTCTACCGCCGATGCCATTTGGCGACCTTGGGACCTCCGGGGCAGGTGCAAGGCCATGCAGCGTGATCTGTGCAAAGAGCTCACCGATGGCAGTTGCCGAGAACTTCCCAGAAGGTTGGTACCACATGCACATCCAGTTAACTGCACCAAAGAGGAACTTGGAGAGAAGATCCGGGTCTTCGTCTACGATTACTCCCTCCTTGATTCCCTCTGCGAGAAGAGACTTGATGATGCTCTCTAGTTGATGTCGAAGTGAGAAGATTTGTTCTCTGTACTCGCCCTCAAGGCTGCCGAAGTCAAGCAAAGCCACGCGCAAGTACGGAACCAACTTGTCATGTTGCCGCGCCATCAACTCAATCACGGACTGAATCCGAAGCGATACGGATAGCTGCTGATCCGAAGCCACCGCCCCGACGTCCGTCAGCACAGAACTAAGAATCCGCTCATTGATGCCGTAAAGCGCTTGTTCCTTACTGGACAGATGGTGGTACAGCCCGCCCTTTGTGAGGTTGGCAGCGGTCGCGATGTCTTGCACGGTCGACCGGTTGTAGCCCTTCTGATTGAAGACCTTAGCCGCCGCATCCAGGATGGCGAAGTACGAATCCAGACGGCGCCCGGCGGTAGGGGAATTCTCCTTCTCTTTCATGGTCGGAGTGTACCCGCCGGACGGACGGTTTGCCTGAACCGGGCGGCGAGGTTGGCACGGCGAAACGGTCGGTAGTTCCAGCCACCTGGTCAGCCCGGGTTCACCGATGGTCCGGACGGCAATGATTTGATCGCCGCCGCCCTAGGTGAGGCGGACAGGCACGACGAGCCGCCGGAACTCGCACCCTGGAGTGGGCGCAACGCCGGAGAACCTCGTGGCGCGTGGGCCGTCCGGGAACACGTCCCTACTGCGAGGCTCTGGGCCACCAGCGGTCGAGGCGCCTCAACCGGTGAGCGCGACGGACCCGCAACACACATCGTAGTCACTCCACCCTGGAGACGGCCTGTGCGCCCCGCGGCAACCCAAGGCCCACCACGGGCCGCCGCGGGGCGCGCGCCGCCCCGGGCTTCGCAGAGGGCTACCGGTTTGGGGCGTGGATCCAGCAGCGGGCGTGCGGTGTTTAGAACCTTGACGCCGACCGGCCGGCCGGTAGACTCCAAGTCAGAGAGCGATGCCTTGCCAGCTGGAACGGCATCACAGACCACAGGCCGCACCCCCGCAATTGACTTGGAGATGCACGCATGCGTAATTCGATGACCCGAGTCCAGCACGCTCTGTCCGACCTCGCCGCAGGCCGGGCCATCGTGCTCACCGGTAGCGCAGACGGCGATCCCGACAGCTACCTCCTTCTGGCGGCGGAGAAGGCATCGCCTGCCGCGCTGGCCTCCATGGTCCGCCACAGTTCAGGTTTTGTTTGCGCGGCGGTGACCCGCCGTATCTGCGATCGACTCGGATTGCCCCCGATGGTGGGAACGATTCCGGACGTAGCTCACGACTGGTACACGGTGTCGGTGGATGCAATCGCCGATGTGGGTACGGGCATTTCGGCCGCCGACAGGGCACGTACCCTCGCGATGCTTGCCAGTCCCGACAGCACGGCCGGCGACTTCACCCGTCCCGGCCATGTCGTGCCGACCCGAGCCCGCGAGAACGGGGTGCTCGACACCTGCGGTCCCGCGGAAGTCGTCACCGACCTCGCTCGCGCCGCCGGCCTGCGCCCGGTCGGCGCTTACGCTGCGCTCGTCTCGGAGAAGGACCCCACCCGCATCGCGAACGAGGACGAATCCCGCGAATTCGCACGGGCACGTGGATTGACATGGATATCGGCGGACGACGTCGTCATCTACCGCCGGGCAGTCGAACTGCACATCCGATGCACGTTCACCGTCACCCGAAAAAGCCCGTTCGGCGACCTGCTCACCTCCGGATTCCGCAGTGACACGACCGGCACCGATTACCTCGCCTACCGAATCGGTCAGCCCCACACCGCGGACGCTCCATGGATCCACGTCCACCGAGAAGCAGACCTTGCACCACATGCCGGTTCGAGCAATCCTGACCTTCAGGCGATGTTCGCGCGCATAGCCGAACATGGCGACGGCGTCGTACTGATCGAGCGCAACACCAATGACCTCGATTCGTACATCCTCACCGCGGAGCAGCGGAACCGTAAACGCCTCGATCGGAATGCAGACGTCGCACAGGTGATCCGTGAACTCGGAATTTCGGCACCACTACTGCTGGACCCGCCGGATGATCTGCTCCGGACGCTGGAGATCATGGGAATCGAGGCATCGGCACTGCCCCAACCCGATTCGGGTTCGGCCGTGACCCAGACACCCGAAAGCTCAACGAGCACCGACCACGTCGTCGCCGGGCTCGTACGAAACGGCGACCAGCGGGGCCGTGAACTCGGGTTCCCGACCGCGAACCTCGAACTCGACACCGAAGTCAGTGGTCCCCCTTCCGACGCACGCCTCGTCGATGGTGTGTGGGCAGGTCGGTGTGTGCTCCCCGACGGGAGGTCCATCCCGGCCGCGGTCTCGGTCGGTCGCCGGTCGACCTTCTACGGCCGAGTCGGAACGCGATTGCTCGAGGCCCATCTACTCGACTTCGACGAAGATCTGTACGACCTCGAAGTCACCGTGCACCTCGACCACTGGATTCGCGGTCAATCGACCTTCACCTCGAAGGAAGACCTCATTGCCGCACTCGAGGACGATGTTCGACGCACCCGGATGCTTCTCTCCAGAGATACCGCGCCGGCGTGTAGCTGAGGCCAATTCTGACCGCCGACGTCCCCTCACAGCGAGGCAGCACGGTGGTGACCTCACGTTGCGTGCCTGAGTATTCGGTTCGGCTCGGCCGGGGTGCAACGCCAATATTCACCAGAACAAGCAACTCACCTAGCTGCCCGGCGCTAACGGCGCGCGGGTACTGACACCTCGGTGAGTGGTATATCCAGGGTGAAGCCACCCCATCGAGGTGGGGCCCGGACGACGAGGCCTGTGGCTCGCGTCGTTTCCGGGTCAAATCTGTCGCAGGTCGACCGCACCTGAGAGTTTCGCCAGGCAGGTGGGATTGCCGACCTGGGATTGGACCATCGCGCCACACACGATGTCCGTGACCTAGAGCGATCGTCATCGTCGCACAGTGCTGCCGCGATCAAGTACGTGTCGGGGTCGCGGTTGGGCTGCGATCCGCTCTCATCGCCCCAGGCAGTCAGCATGAGTGGAAAGTGGGAGTCGCCGCGACGCCGACCACCGGAGTCCCGGCTCAGGGCGATCTCTGTGCGACCTGGCCCTGTCCGTGGTGCGGTATAGTACGGCTGCGCCGTCGCCGGTTCGTCCCGTTGCCGGTCCGTGCGGCGGGCGTCCCTGCGGCCAGCGATGTTTTGATCTCGCGTATCCGCAGGCCCGACAACTCGTCGAACGAGTGCGCCCGCACCCCGCCGGAGCGTAATGCGTTTACGGTTTGCGGATCGTCGTCGACGAACGCCGACAACCACTGCCCCGGCCTGACAATGGCCGGCCTTGACCCTCGACCGCCGGTCGGACGTCATTGCGGGAGCGGCACAACAGCGCGCGCCCTGGTAACAAACCCTCCCCCCGAGCCACATCCGGGTGTGATCCGCGTCGGAGACGGGCCTGGTCGTGGAATAGACCACGACAAATCCCAGACTGGCCACCGTCGATGTCGATCATCACCCCCCGCTCGCTGCCGCTCACCTGCCCGACCCTAGCCACGTGGCCCATAGATGTCCCGGCGCCACGCCCCCGTGGGCGGATTCTGGAGTCCCACCCGTGGTCACTAGAGAGCCGTAGAAAGCACAACAACGGTGTTTCACGCATTACCAGCTCGCACACCCTGGTGCGCTTCCAGAAGGTGCACAGTCCACCAGGAAGGTACGTCGATGCGCGGCTGGGGACAGCGGCGTGTGCTCCATTTGGGGTGCGGCCGATATCGTCGCGTGGATGATGAAATCAATTCGCGCCCAGCGGACGGGCCTGGTCGGGCAGACCTGTGGTGGACTCCGACAGCCCTGACGCCGTCTCCGGTGGTGATCAGGCCGACGATCTCCTCACCCGGGCTGTGGCCGAGGCTCGTGTGGCGGGCATGTCGTGGCGCAGATCGCCGCGCAGCTCGGCATCCCACCCCACCGGCCCCGATCATGCGGCCGTGACCGACCAGGAATGACAGGAAGCCGTCGTCGTCCAGGAGAATGCCCGGGCAGCACGGTTCAACGACCAGACCTGGAGGCTGCGACCGTAAGCGAGGGGCACCGGTAAAAATGCCGACCACCACGCCCACCACATCGACTGCGCCATCCGAGCCCGCGACGGACTCACCGTCGCGAAGCACGACTGATGCAACCGGTGAGGCGTCAGGTACACCGACCGACCTGCCCGCTTTGGCTTATACAGATCCTCAACGGCACGGTGTAAGGCGTCGGGCGAGGATCGCCCGTTCAGACCGGCGCTGAGTACCCTGCGCTCCGTCGTCGACTACCGGGATCAGGCTGTCCTCAGCACAACGACGATGTTCGGCACAGGGATATTGTGGACAAGTAGTCGTAGAGGAAGAAGTGACCGATGTTGGCGCGCGGGCGAACTGCAAAGAACAATGACTGAGAATGACCCGCTCCCGACGCAGCGTGACATATGCGACGGCTCGGACTCCGCCTTCATCGCAGAGTTGGTAACTGTCGGATTCACAAACGCCGTCGTAATCGGTCGCGGCGGCTTCGGCGTTATATACCGTTGCAGCCAGGTTGCACTCGATCGAACGGTCGCGGTAAAGGTTTTGACCGTCGAGTTGGACGAGGAAAACAAGGCACGCTTTCTCCGGGAGCAACGGGCGATGGGACGTCTGACGGGTCACCCGAACATCGTGAATGTGCTTCAGGTCGGCGCCACCGAGTCTGGGCGCCCTTACCTCGCGATGCAGTACTACCCCCGGGATTCCCTGGACATGTGGATCCGTCAGCACGGTCCACTTCCGTTGGATCAGGTACTTCGACTCGGAGTAAAGATGGCCGGTGCAATCGAGAGTGCGCACAGTCTCGATATCGTGCACCGGGACGTCAAACCCGCGAATATCTTACTCACCGACTACGGCGAACCGGTCCTCGCAGATTTCGGAATCGCGCACATCGCCGACGGCTTCCAGACCGCTTCCGGCACCGTTACCGGCTCCCCCGCTTTCACCGCTCCGGAGGTCCTCAGCGGTAGCTCACCGGGCCGCGCCTCGGATGTCTACGGGCTTGGCGCCACCCTTTTCTGCGCACTGACCGGGCACGCCGCGTTCGAACGCCGTAGCGGTGAGCAAGTAGTGGCCCAATTCCTACGGATTACAACGCAACCGGTACCGGATCTGCGCGATTCCGGAGTAGACGACGAGATGTGCGCGATCGTCGAGAAAGCGATGTCGAGAAACGCACAGGATCGCCCATCGGCCGCCGCGCTCGGCGATGAACTCCGGCAGTTGCAGCTCCGGCACGGGTTTTCGGTCGACGAGATGGCGCTCGCCGGTCCAATTGGGGATCAGCCGCACGGACGAGTGCCTATACCTCTAGGTTCCCCGGACAGGCATTCATCCGCCGGACAACCTCCGCACGCAAGGCCTTCCCTTTCCGGAACACCGGGGAACCTACCGCTGGAGCTCACTAGTTTCGTCGGCCGTCGAACCGAGCTCACCGAGTCGAAGAACCTGTTGTCGACCTCCCGCCTGGTCACGTTGACCGGGATCGGTGGTGTCGGAAAGACTCGGCTCGCGCTCCGGGGCTCGACGAATTCACGACAGAATTATCCCGATGGCGTGTGGCTGGTCGAGCTCGGGAAGATTCACGATGGCTCATTACTCGTGGACCTGGTGGCCGAGACCTTGGGGTTGCGGAGCCAGTCGGCTCGGACGCTCCGCGATGTTCTCATGGACTTCCTTGCCTCGCGGAAAGCGCTTCTGATACTGGACAACTGTGAGCATGTGGTGGAGACAGTCGCGGAGCTTGCCGAGTCGCTGCTGCGGACGTGCCCGACACTACGGATTCTCGCGACCAGCCGCGAGGCTCTGTGTATCGGCGGGGAGTCGATTCTCAGGGTAGCGCCGCTGACGATGCCCGATCCTGATCAAGAGTCATCACTGCGCGCGCTGCCACGCTACGACTCGGTAGCGTTGTTCACCGAACGAGCGTCCACCGCGGTGCCGGGCTTCGAGCTTACCGAGGAGAACAAAGCCACTGTGGCACAGATCTGCTCGCGAGTGGACGGCCTTCCCCTGGCCATCGAGTTGGCGGCAGCCCGTCTTCGGGCGATGTCACCCGAACAGATCCTGCAGCGGCTGACCGACCGCTTCACACTGCTGACCCGTGGCAATCGGGGCGCACCGACCCGCCAGCAGACGCTGCGGTGGAGTATCGACTGGAGTTACCAATTGTGCACCCCTGCCGAGCAGCAGCTGTGGGGCAGGCTGTCGGTATTCGCCGGCGGATTCGAGTTAGACGCAGTGGAGGGAATCTGTGGTGGGGACCTGAGCACCGGAGGTTTGCTCGACTCGCTGTCCTCACTGGTGGACAAGTCGATTCTCATTCGCGACGAGGTGAACGCCATCGTCCGTTTCCGCTTGCTCGAGACGGTCCGAGACTACGGCCGGGAGCGGGTGGAGCAGACCGGTGAATACGCGCAATTGCAGCGGGAACATCGAGACTGGTATCAGAGGCTGGTGCTTGATGCCGAGGCCGGTTGGATCAGTGATCGTCAGCTCGAGTGGATCGGCCGTCTCGAACGTGAGCAGCCGAATCTGCGTGATGCACTGAAGTTCAGCCTGACCGAACCGAGGGATGGGTCCGAAGTCGACGCCGGATTGCAGATGGCTGCCGCCCTATTTCCGTTCTGGCTAGCTTGCGGCCTGCTCGGGGAGGGAAGGTACTGGCTCGACCGCGCCCTAGCGCGCGATACCGGGCTGGGCAGGGCCGAACGAGTGAGAGCCCTCTGCGCCGATAGTTTGCTGGCGGAGCTCCAGGGCGACGTGGTGGCGGGGGGATCCCTGATCGAGGAGGCGCGCGTTGGGGCCGAGTGGACTGCGGGGTCCGTAACCCAGGCCAACATCACTCAGGCACACGGAATCTTGGCTCTCTTCAGCGGCGATTTCTCGCGTGCCCGCTCAGACTTGGAAGATGCTCTTGAGGTCTTCGGCGCGTGCGGTGATCTCCGCCAACAGGTTGAGGGGCTGCTACAGCTCGGCTGGGCTCACGCATTGCACGGGGATACCGCACAAGCCCTTGCCTGCAACGAACAGGCCCTAACGCTGACCGAATCGTATGGGGAATCGGTGTATCGGTCGTATGCACTCTGGGGCACCGGGGTTGCCCGGTGGAGACAAGGCGATTCCGAAAGCTCGGTACGATTTCTTGAGCAGTGTCTTCGGTTGGCGCGTTTGAGGAATGACCCGTTGATGGCTACACCGTGCCTTGAGGCACTTGCCTGGATCGCGTGCGAGCGGGACAGTGTGCGCGCTTCCGTGTTGCTGGGCGCGGCGGAGGCGCTGGGACGAGCCGTGGGCAGCTCCACCGTCCTCTTCCCCAATCTCCTCGTTTTCCACGAGGGCTGTAAGCAGCGCGCGCGTGCAGCACTCGGCCAACGGTCCTTCGATGCAGCCCAAAGAAGGGGCTCTTCGCTCGGGTTCACGGGATCCATGGCCTACGCGCTCGGTGAGCAATCCGGGGCCGCGCCCTCAGCCAACACATCGGCAACGGAGCTGACCAAACGCGAGTGGCAGGTCGCTAACCTGGTCGTCAGAGGGTTGACCAACAAAGAGATCGCCGTCAAACTTTCGATCTCGCAACGGACTGTTCACGGACACGTAGATCACATCCTCGTCAAGCTCGGCTTCACCTCGCGAACACAGATTGCTGCCTGGATCAGCCGGCAGAACCGGGACGACCACATCGGATAAGGTGAGGTTGCCCCTCGGGAATGGACACCCGATTTCATGCGGCAACTGACAGCGTAGACGACGCGATCAGCCGTTGTTCGAACTCGACTGGGGCGAGGTAGTCGAGGGCGGAGTCACGGCGACGCCGGCTGTAGTAGGCGAGCCATTCGAAGAGCTCCGTCCGGGCCTGGATCTTCGACGTCCCACTCCGGCCATACAGCCATTCCCTCTCGAATCTTAAAAGAAGGACTCGGCGAAGGCGTTGTCGAAACTTTGACCGGCTAATCGCAATGCCGCGCAGTTAGGCGTTGTGACTGTTGGGTCAAATGGGACACACGTGAGTAAAGGGCGTGTCGGTACATGAGGGACAGCGGAACTCCCGGTATCGAGGGCTTGTCCTCGCAAGACAACCCTTCACCTTGGGAGTTCCGCTGTCCACACAGTCTGTCATCCGCCGCCCCGTCGAGGTTGCCGTAGGCCGGTTCGCGCCCGGTCACCTCGGCGAGTTGACCCAGCTCATGCCGTTCGAGATGGTCGACGACGCGCTCGCGTCGACGTCGGGTGTGCAGAAACGGGTGCGCGATCTGCCCTCGCGGGTGGTGGTGTACCTGCTGCTCGCGGCCGGACTGTTCGCCGAGGGCGGCTACCAGCAGGTGTGGGCACGGCCCGGGGGCGACGCGTTGGCGTGAGCTGCTGGTCTGCGCGGTCGACGGCACCACGATGTCGGTGCCCGACAGCGCGGCGAACCTGCGCTGCTTCAGTCGCCAAAGCGGCACCCACGGCGGTTCCGGATACCCGCTGATGCAGATGACCATCGTCGCGTGCGGCACCCGCACCGTCATCGACGCGGTGTTCGGCTCGACCCTCATCGGCGAAACGACCTACGCACCAAGCCTGTTCGGTTGCCCACGGCCGGGCATGCTGTTACTGGCCAACCGCAACTTCGCCGCACAGAACATCATCGCCGGCATCGCCGACACCGGTGCGGACCTGCTCATCCGCTGCAAGGACAACCGCAAACTCCCACGGATCGGGCGCTGCCCGGACCGGTCCTACCTGACGTGACCACCGGAGTGAGTCATCGACGCCGAGATCGCCATCACCGGCACCGGCGATCACCAGCGCAAACGCCGAGTCGGCCGCTACCGACTCATCACCACATTGACCGACCACCAGGCGTTTCCGGCATCGGCGATCGTCGAGCTCTACCACCAACGCTGGGAAATCGAACCTCCTACCTGGAGCTGAAGTCCAGCATCTCGGCGGACGGGTGCTGCGCGCACGCACCCCGGCCGGCATCGAGCAGGAGGTCTACGCCCTGCTGACCACCTACCAAGCCCTCCGTCTGGCCATCGCAGACGCCACCGCCACCGACCCGACCGCCAACCCCGACCGGGCCAGCTTCACCGTCGCTCTCCACGCCGCACGCGACCAGCTCATCCACGCCGCCGGCGTCATCGCCGATACCGTCATCGACCTGGTCGGCGCCATCGGCCGCGCCGTACTCACCGATCTAATGCCTACGCGCAGGACACGAGTCAGCCCCCGCGTAGTGAAGCGCGCAATCTCCAAACACCGAGCCAGGGGCGACATCGACCGCACCAACTACCACGCCGAGATCAGCATCAGCATCCTCATACCAGAACATTTGACAACAGACCCGCCGCCCTAACTGCGCGGCATTGCCACTATCCCAGGAGCCGCAACGCTCAGCCCATCCGGGATTGTGTTGACCGATGCGCCGGGTGATCCGTCCACTCCCAGCGTTCGACTCGAACGTAGCCCGCCCCGTCCAGCGCCTCGGGCAGCGATATCCTGGGAAGCACGTCGTCGAGAGGCTAACCGTGCGGATTTTCGTCGAGCGTATCGCGGAGCAGATGAATCGATATAGATGATGTCCGATATCGATCCATTCGAGACCCACCGCGATGTGACCCCGTCGATCACATCGGAGCTGAGTGCTGCCGGATTCGGTGATGCCCGGGAGATCGGGCGTGGCGGCTTCGGTGCCGTGTACCGGTGCGCGCAGACCTCGCTTGACCGGACCGTCGCCGTGAAGGTGCTCACCAACGAGCTGGCGGAGGACAATCGGGAGCGCTTCTTCCGCGAACAGCGTGCGATGGGTCGTTTGACCGGCCACCCCAACATCGTCACTGTGCTCCAGGTCGGGGTCACCGATGGCGGACAACCATTCATCGTCATGCCCTACTACGCGCAAGGTTCCCTGGACGAACGGATTCGACGGCATGGTCCGTTGCCTGTGGACGAGGTGCTGCGGCTCGGGGTGGAGCTGGCCGGCGCGCTGCAGGCCGCCCACAACGAGGGCATCCTCCACCGCGACGTCAAACCCGCGAACATTCTTCTGACCGATTACGGTGAGCCGGCGCTCTCGGACTTCGGTATCGCGCATATCTCCGGCGGGTTCGAGACTGCGACCGGCATCGTCACGGGTTCACCTGCGTTCACAGCGCCCGAGGTTCTCGGCGGCGCCTCCCCGAGCCCCGCCTCCGACGTCTATGGACTCGGAGCCACCTTGTTCTGCGCGGCCACCGGCCACGCCGCGTTCGAGCGGCGCAGCGGCGAACAGCTGGTCGCACAATTCGTCCGCATCACCACCGAACCCATCCCCGACTTGCGGGATCACGGTGTTGCAGACGATCTGGCCGCCGTAATCGAACAAGCAATGGCAGGTCGCCCTGAGGACCGACAGTCTTCTGCTCAGGCGGTGGCCGACCTTCTGCGCGATTTACAACGTCGCCGCGGAATTCCCACAGACGACATGGCGCACCGCGGGAGAGCCACGGTGGACCCAGAACAGTTATCACATCGACGGGTTCCGAATAGCGGTTCCCACCGAGAGAAGGGGAACCTCCCCCTGGAACTGTCCAGCTTCGTCGGTCGCAGGCACGAAATCGCTGAAACGAAGAGCCTGCTCGCCTCATCCCGACTTCTGACGCTTGTCGGGATCGGCGGGGTCGGGAAAACACGCCTTGCACTCAGAGTTGCAGCAAGCGTCCACAGTGAGTTCGTCGATGGTGCATGGCTCGTCGAACTCGACGAAGTCCGCACCGCATCTCGCTTGATCGACGTGGTGGCCGCGACACTCGGCTTGCGAGATCAGAGTGACCTCCCACTCCGCGAGATTCTGCTGGACTACCTGTCCACGCGAGACATCCTGCTGATACTGGACAACTGCGAGCAAGTGGTCGACGCCGTGGCCGACCTCGCCACCGCACTGCTGCAACAGAACCCGAACATGCGGATCCTCGCGACAAGCCGCGAACCCCTTGCAATAGCAGGGGAGGCAACGCTGCGCGTGCCCCCGCTCACCGTTCCCGACCCCGACCGCGAGTCGTCGCTGCAGGGTCTGCCCCGCTACGACGCGGTGTCGCTGTTCACCGAGCGCGCCACCGCCGCGGTCTCGACATTCACGTTGACAGATGCCAACAAGTCCGCGGTGTCTCGGATCTGTCACCGGCTGGACGGGTTGCCGCTGCCCATCGAACTGGCGGCGGCGCGGTTGCATGCGATGTCCCCCGAACAAATCCTGCAGAGGCTCTCCGACCGCTACGCGCTGCTGACCCGCGGGAGCCGAGGCGCGCCGTCGCGGCAGCAGACGCTCCGGTTGTGCGTCGACTGGAGCTACGACCTGTGCACTCCGCTCGAACAACTGACGTGGGCACGACTGTCGGTCTTCTCCGGCAGCTTCGGTCTGGACGCCGCCGAATACGCGTGCGGCGAAGACGTGCAGCCCGAGGCCCTGCTCGACTCAGTGGCATCCCTTGTCGACAAGTCGATCCTGATCCGCGAAGAGCACGGCGTCACGGTCCGCTTCAGACTGCTCGAGACCCTCCGCGCCTACGGCCGGGAGAAGGCACAGGAAAACGACGACTATCACGATCTGCGCCGACGGCATCGAGATTGGTATCGCCAACTCACTCTCACCGCCGAGGACGAGTTCATCAGCCCCCGGCAACTCGAGTGGATCGCACGATTCGCCTGTGAGCAGCCGAATCTGCGGGACGCGATGGACTTCTGCCTCGCCGAGGGCGATGCCGCAGCAGGTTTGCAGATCGCCACCCCTCTGAGGCAACTTTGGGGGTCGCGCGGCCTGCTCAGCGAGGCGAGAGCCTGGCTCGATAAATTCCTCTCATCCCAGCGGGAACCTACGACGATCGCCACCATCAGAGCGCTGTGCGTCGACTGCCTCGTCACCGCACAGCAGGGTGACCATCAGCGCGGTGCTGAGCTTGTCGAACAGACGCGCATCCTTGCCGACCAGATCAACGACCCGATAGCGCACGCCATCGTGGACCACGCGGACGGAATCGTCGCGTTGTTCAACGGTGAGCTCCCGCGCGCGGTGTCAGGTCTGGTGCGGGCACTGTCGGTGTTTCGGCACGCGGAAAACAACCTGGCGTTACGACTTGAGTCGTTGACGATGCTGGGGTTGGCGTATGAGCGCCTGGACACCGAATCCCACCGGGCTATCGAATGCTACGAGGAAGTCCTCGCGATTACGAAGACTCACGGCGACTCCGTGTACCGGTCGTACGCGTTGTGGGCGATGGCGGTTGCGCAATGGCGCCTGGGTGCGCAGAGTCGGGCAATCGACCTGCTCGAGCAGGGGTTGCGACTTGCTCGACTCGTCGACGATCCCATCGGGTGCGCAAATTGCTTGGAAGCGTTCGCCTGGATGGCGGGAAGCAGTGAGCCTACCCGTGCCGGCACGTTGATGGGTGCCGCGGAAGCGATCGGGCTCGTTCCCGGAAGTCCTTCTGTGCTTGTTGCGAACCTGTTGGTGTATCACGCAGAGTGTGAGCGGGCTGCCCGTCGGGTGCTCACCGACCGCGTCTTCGAGGAGACGCGGAAGCAGGGCCGGGCGTTGGATCTCAAGTCCGCGGTCTCCTACGCGCTCCGCGAGCACACCCCGAAGACGAACTCTCCTGCCTCCGCTCTCCTGACGAAACGCGAACGGCAGGTTGCGGAACTGGTCGCCGAGGGCCTGACCAACAAGGCAATTGCCGCCCGCCTGGTGATCTCACCGCGCACCGCTCAGGGACATGTCGAGCACATACTCACCAAGCTCGGTTTTACCTCGCGCGCGCAGGTCGCGGCTTGGGTGATAGAAGAGCGGCAATCATCGTAATACCCGATAGGTCGATAACAAGCGCAGAAATGAACAGCTGCCGCGAGTCGGTCGATCGTGACGAGGGGTGTATAGAATGGCTAATCAAGTGTGGAGATCAGAGGCGATGTGACTCTTCACCTAGCCTCGCGCCCGGCTGCCCCACCCGCGCCGGTGAAGCATCACAGCACTTGCGTAACGCCTGCCGGTCAACACGGCGGTCGTCCCACCTTCCACCCACCGGCGGGAAGCTTCAGCAGGTCCGTGCCGCTGTACGGACGCGCTCGCGCGGGTGCTGCCGACGATCTACGAGACCGAACGCACCGGCGATCCGCGCTGTCTGGTTGAAGGCATCCTTCAGCAGAAGCGGCTGGAGAAGCTGTTGCGCCCGCCGACGACCTACACGGGCCGGGTCCGCGGCCAGCATCGAAGGCCGCGGGCTGGGACGCGATTGACCACGCCGCCGCGATGGGTGGTCAACCGACTGTTCCGCTCGCGAGCGAGTGTGCCTGGGTCTCTTTACAGCCTCCGGTCAGTGACCTAGGCTACACCCCAGAATCCTGATCATGATATTCATTGGTCGGGATTTCCGGTGGGAACAACAATCTTGGGATCGGGCGTGCAGCTTTACAC